>Ga0116221_1003240_pt1 | contig 10554 bp, 12 predicted proteins | sample Sb_taG_5_FD_88965 | JGI IMG/M metagenome (GOLD analysis project Ga0116221, IMG submission 88965) | Peat soil microbial communities from Weissenstadt, Germany - Sb_50d_8_FC metaG | ecosystem: Environmental > Terrestrial > Soil > Wetlands > Peat | place: Germany: Weissenstadt | collected 2010-09-21 | reverse complement strand
CCATGATGGTGGCGACCGCTTCGTTCTCGCCGCAGGTCTCGACTTTGCGCGTCATCGTCCGGCTCACCGGCTCGTCGAGTGCGGCGGCGCCGCGCTCGGCCAATACGCGCACGATGTCGCGTTCGGAGATGATGCCGGCGATGCGCCGGTCGGCGCCGAGAATGAGCGCCGCGCCGATGCGCTTCTCGGCGAGCAGGTGCACGGCGTCGGCAAGGCTGGCGCCCGGTTCGATGGTAACGACCTCGCGGCCCTTGCCCGCGAGAATGACGCTAACGGTCATCGTAGCCTCCCTGATCTCTTCACGAACCGCGCGGCCCACATCTGCGGGTCACGACGATCTGAAGATTGTGTTTTGGGTCGGCGCCGGGTTCCATCGGTGGGCGATTTTGCACCGGCGGACCGCTCGGATGGCCCGTCCTCGGCTGCCTGCGCCGCGTTGCAGCGCAGCATCGAGTCTCGCTTGGATCGCCCATAAAACCAGCGCTGACTCTAAAAGGAACATTAGCACGCGAATGCGGCGGCGCCATGGTGCAGATGGAGGATATCCCCCGCCGGATCGCAGCTATGCTTGCAGCGCAGGTTTGCCGATCACGCTCGCGCATCGGATGCGCCGCGCCGGCCGACCGGATCGAAGGCATTGAACAGGAAGAAGCCGGCGAGGAAGCCGCCAATATGGGCCTGCCACGCGATCTGTTGCCCCGGCTCGCCGATGGAAATAGAGCCGATGCCGAACAGCGCGTTCAATCCGAGCCAGACGCCGAGGAATGCGAGGAACCGGGGGTCGCGCAAGGTTGCCATCAGCGAAGCGGCGGGCACGCGATACGCATCCTCGTTATTTGCTTCTCCGCGCCACACGCCGAGCGGTCCGCCGCGCTGAAAAACAAAGCGCAGCGCCGCCGCCATGGCGCCGGAGATCGCCGCCGAAGCGCCGATCATCGGCACCATCGCGCCCGGATGGCTGATCAGATGCGCGAACGCGCCGGCGGCGGCCACCACCAGCATGAAAGCGACATAGCGCCATGTGCCGAAACGGCGCGCCAGCGCCGTGCCAAACGGCAACAGCCAGGCGAGATTGAGCCCGATATGCAGAAGATCGGCGTGCAGGAAGGCGTAGGTGAAGAAGGTCCACAGGTCGGCACCGAAGCCGCCGGGAAACGAACCGCCGACGACGAGATCCATGTCGTAGCGCGCCGGGATGAAGGCAAACGCCAGCAGGAATTTCATGTCCTGCTCGTCGGTCAGCATCAGCATGCGAAACGCATGCACGCCGACGAGCGCGACCACCGTCGCGACCACCGCCGCCGGCACATTGAAAATCGGCTCGGAGCGCTCGCTCACCGGGATTCACCTGACGCTCGCCGAGATAGACCCCGATCCCTAGGACGGCAAGCGGCGTTCGCCAAAGGGTCCGCAAACTAAAGAAAAAAGGGAGGACGTTTAAGTCCTCCCTTTTGCAGCTTGCGCGGGGGTTCCGCACACGACGCCGGCGATCATCGGACGAGCCAAAATCGCGCGGCGTCGGTCACATCCCCTCGCCTCCCTTAGTCGCAAACGCCGCCGAGGAGCCAGTCGGCAGCGCGTGAACGTCGGTGATGTCACGTTACGCCGGGGCGCCGTCTTCGCCAACGTCAACCCTTTCTTAAGATTAATCGAACGTTGACGCCGCTCCGCCGCGCCGGGACGCCGCCGCGGCACGCGCCCTGCTGCATCCGTTACCGCACGGCCAAGCCCTGCCATCGCTGTCCCAATCGGGGACAGAGGTGTGCGGCAGGGGGAGAGCGCGTGCGGGAGCGTCTGTTCATGAAACACGCCGCGAGTCGTGAGCTATATGCCTATTGGCAGGAGAGGCGCGGGACTCGTCCCGCGCCCGAGCGCGCCGAAATCGAACCCGGCGCCATTCGCGGCGCGTTAAGCGACGCCTTCATCCTTGCGCTCGACCGCAACGCCGGTCATCCGGTGCGTCTTGCCGGCACGCGCGTATGCGCGTTGTTCGACCGTGAGCTCAAAGGGGAATCTTTCCTCGCTCTGTGGGGCGCCGGCAGCAAAACCATCGTCGGCAGTCTGCTCGAAATCCTTGCCGACGAATGCACCGGTACGGTTGCCGGTGTGACTGCGCAGAATGCGGGCGGCGAACCGATCGACCTCGAATTGTTGCTGTTACCGCTCGGCACGAGGCGTCGGAGTTTCGCGCGCACCATCGGCGTGCTGGCGCCGCTCAAGGTTCCGCTGTGGCTCGGCGCAAGTCCGATCGGTCCGTTGACGCTTGGCGGCCGCCGCCATGTCGGGGCGGCGCTGGAAAAGCGGCTACTGCCGCGGTTCATGGCGCCGCGCGGCCGGCGTGGTCTAGTCGTGTATGAAGGCGGGCGATCGACCCCGCTCCCCAAGAGGGAGGAAGACGGACCGAGCGCCGCATGAGGATCGGCGCGCTACGTATTAATCGCGACTAACGCGCCGTTAACATCGGCCGCCTAGGCTCCTGCAAGCGATTGCAGGTACCTGACAGCAGCACTGGGGCGGCATGGCGTTAGCTCAAGCAAAGCCGGCGTTGCGGACGCTCAGTGAAGAGCGCCGCCGCTTTCAGCGCGTGCGCGTCGAACTTCTCGGCCGCTACATGCTGCCGGACCGGCGCGAATTTCCCTGCCAAGTGGTAAATATGTCGCCGGGCGGCATGGCGCTGATCGCCCCGGTCGGCGGCGCGCCGGGCGATCGCGTCATCGCCTACGTCGATCATTTGGGACGGCTCGAAGGCCACGTCGCGCGCACGTTTCCCAACGGCTTCGCCATGACGATCGGAGCGACGCCGCGCAAACGCGACAAGCTCGCCGCGCAGCTGACCTGGCTCGCCAATCGTCACATCCTCGGCCTGCCGGAGGATCGCCGCCACGGCCGTTTCGTACCGCGCAACCCGATCAGCCGCATGATCATGCCGAACGGCGTCAATCTCAGCTGCCGCATCATCGACGTTTCGCAATCGGGCGCCGGCATCGCCTCCGACCAGCGGCCGCCGATCGGCGTGATGGTCACGCTCGGCAAGGTGCAGGGACGCGTGGTGCGCCATCTCGAGGACGGTTTCGCTATCGAGTTCACCCGGCTGCAGCACCCGGACTCGCTCGAGGACGCCGTCGGCGGCGCATAAACAGCGTGCGGGACGCGCCCTCCCCGCGCGCTCGCGCAAGTTCCCCGCCGCTTGCCGTTACGCCTCAATCGAAGTTGTTGCGCTTTCCTTTGCGCACATAAGCGACGCAATCGGCAATATGCCGCCGGCCATGCGTCGGCTTGTCTTTCGCCAGATGGGCGAACATCTGCATGGCAAAACCCCCATCGAGACTGTCGGTGATCTGACGCCGCCATGGACGCCGCACGATCTGTGCGGTCATGCGTCGCGTGGTCCGCGGTTGGGTCATGATGTGGTCGGCGATCTTGTAGGCGCGCTCGAGCAGCTTGGCGCGCGGCAGTATCTCATTGACCATGCCGTATTCCAGCGCCAGCTTGGCGTCGATCGCCTGCCCGGTCAGGAGCGCATAGGCGGCGCGCTTCACCCCGAGGATTTCCTGGAAGCAGCTGTGGATGCCGTCGCCGGGGACCGATCCGATGTCGTAGTGGAGATCGTAGATGATCGCGTCGTCGGCGGCGATGGTGATGTCGCACATCAGGCACATCTCGGTGTGGAAGCCGGAGCCGTTGATGATGCCGATGGTCGGGATCTCCAAATCGTTGACCAGCGAAGAGACGTTGATGCGGCCGTCCTTATAGGCGTATTCGTAGGCCCAATAGGCCAGATCGTCCTGCTCGAGTTTGAAACCCTCGGGATCGGCGTCCATCATGAATTCGTCGCCCGAGCCGGTGAAGATCAGGATTTCGTTTTCCGGATCGGCGCCGACGGTCTTGAACATCTGCCCGACCGAGCGGTGGTTCTCGACGCTGAGCTGGATCGGCCCGCCTTTGCTATGCGCTTCGACGAGAATGACACCGTCGGGCCGGCGCTGCATCTTGTAGAAATCCTTGAAGCGCTCTTTGTATTCCTCGAATTTCGGCGGCTGAACGAAGTTGGCCAATGACATGATTTGTTCCCTCCCTTATTTGCGAGCCGACAGTAACAGGCGCGTTCGCCGGCCAGCAAGGTCGCGCCGCGGAGGTGAGCCCATACGCGCATGCAAAGCTCGCGGGCCTGCCTGACCGGCACGGCGGCAACAGCTGCTCGATTTGCATTCGCTAGCCAGCGTCACCGACCGGTAAATGCAGGGCTGCAATTTGCAGCATTCCTCGTCGGCGGTCTTTGCCCGCGCGAGCGCTTCACACTGCGCCGCCCGATGCCGTCGCGGCGTGGGCAAAACACGCGAAGTCCGCGCCAATGGCGGCATCGCGGCGATCGCTGCTCCGCATGCAATTTGCGGCAAAGTTGAACATCTAAAATTTTAGCTGATTGGCGCGGAATGTCGGCGCGATTTGCGCGACTGTTTATCCGTCTTTACTTCAAATTGAAGCACTCAACTTAGCCGCCGCGCAAAACGTTTGTGTGAAACGTGACCCCAACAAGACGGGAGAGGGGTGTCACATGAGTTCGGGTGTCAAAATATTGCTCGCGCGCGGGGCGGGTGCGGCGGTTATCGCACTCACCGTGCTGGCGGCGCCAACGGCGAGCAATGCCCAAGAACGTCCGCTGTTCATCTCGCTCGGCGAAACGGCCAAGCCGCCGATCGGCTGGGTCGACTTCTGTATCGAGTACGACCCCGAATGCAAGACCAAGCCGTCGCAGGCGCGCGACGTCATGCTTTCCGCGCAGGCCTGGAAAGACCTCGAGCGCGTCAATCTCCACGTCAACACCCACGTCAAACCGATGACCGACATGGAGCATTGGGGCGTGGTCGAGCGCTGGAACTATCCGGACGACGGCTACGGCGACTGCGAGGACTACGTGCTGCAAAAGCGCCGCATGCTGATGCAGGCCGGCTGGCCGCGCGAAGCGTTGCTCATCACTGTGGTCCGCGACAAGCACGGCGACGGCCACGCCGTGCTGACGGTCAAGACCGACAAGGGCGAGTACATCCTCGACAATCAGAACGACCAGATCCTGCTCTGGTCGGATACCGGCTATCGCTTCGTCAAGCGCCAGTCGCAGTCCGATCCGAATATTTGGATCGCGCTCGGCGAGCCGCGCGCGGCGCCGGCCACGGCAACCTCGCGCTGACGATCAAAAAGAGAGTTTTTGCGAAAGGAGTTTGCGACCCCGGTCACGTCCCCACCCCTCCCCGTCCCCAGACCGGGTTCGCGCGGCCGGCTCTTCCCCAGGAGCCGGCCGCACTTTTTTGGAACCTAGAAACCCGCATGGCTATTGGGTTTCTCGCTACATCCCGATACGGCTCGAAACGGAACGGAACGCGAAAGCGTCGTTTCGACACGGGGAATATCCGGGGACTTTGAGCGCGATTCGTTCCGCGGCGGGAGGCGTTCCGTGAACCCCCTCACAAAGGGCTTCACCGCGGTCATGGCCCAGCGGCGCGAGCCGCCCGACGCTCTCGATTATTTCCCGACACCGCTATGGGCCACGCGAGCGCTATTCAAGCACGTCATGCCCGCGCTCGGCGTCGACGCGATCAACCGGGCTTGGGAGCCAGCGTGCGGTGAAGGCCACATGGCGGCGGTGATTGCCGAGTTTGCGCGCGGACCCGTGACAGCATCAGATATTTTTCAATACGGCTACGGCACCGCGCCACACGATTTCCTGCATGACGATCCGTTGACAAAGCCCGATTGGATCATCAGCAATCCGCCGTTCTCGATCGCCTGCGAATTCACCTTGCGTGCGCTCGATCTCGCCAGCGAAGGCGTCGCCATGCTCGTGCGGACGCAGTGGATCGAAGGTGTCGCGCGTTACAACAACCTATTTCGGGATCGGTCGCCGGCGCTCTACGCTCCGTTCGTTGAACGGGTGCCTATGGTGAAGGGCCGATGGGATCCCGACGCGTCCACCGCAACCTCCTATGCTTGGTTCGTGTGGTGCAAGGGCGCGGTCGCGACACCCCGCATCTTTTGGATTCCGCCAGGTTGTCGCACGGCACTCACTCATGCCGATGATCGCCGCCGGTTCGCCGCCTGGACGTTGGTTGCCGCCGAAGCGCCGCTGTTCTCCCCGCGCCCCTTTGGGACTGAACGCGACACGCCGTCCGACATTGATGCAACCTGATGGTACCGATGATCGAATCAATTCGGTGGAGAGCAGGAGAATTATAAAAATTACAGGTTGGCATGAACTTCACAGCATGTTCAGGAACAGGTTGAACGATGGCAAACCCGACTGGTCGAGGCGGTTTCAAGAAGGGCAAGAGCGGCAATCCCGGCGGCCGGCCACGAGCGCTCGCCAGCGTCATGCATGAAGCGCGCCGGCACACCTTCGAAGCACTGCGGGTACTCTTGAAATTGATGCGCACAGCGGAATCCGAGTCGGTACGGTTGAACGCTGCCGAAGCAATCCTCAGCCGCGGCTGGGGCAAGCCGATTCAGGCATTCCAGGTAGACGGTCGGTTTTTGACCAAAAAACTCACCGAACTCAGCGAGGCAGAGATTTCGGCATTGGAGGGCCGCCTCGCGATGATCGAGCCGAATCAACAAAGCCTCTTGGGTTTCACCGAAAGCGACGAGACAGAGGGATGAGCAAATTAATCGATTTGATCCGTGAGCACCGTGCTGGTCAATCGGGTTCCTCCAATGATTTTCTAGTGGTCCACATTCAAAGCTTTTTCAACGACGTGCGACCCTACGCGCGCTTAAGCGGTTATGAAGGCCCCGTACTCGTCGAGCAGGAAGCTGTCGAGACATTCGAAGTGTTCGAAGGGAGGGTCATTGCTGCCGCCAAAGCCGCGGGCGACCAAGTGGTCGCGATCATCTTACCGGCAAGCCGTGCGAGAGACTGGCTGTTGGCTACAAAGGTGCAGAGGATCGATGGTCGATTTTATGAAAAAAACCCTAGTGAGATAACAGATCACCAAATGAGGGTCGTTCTTAGCGGATTACTGGACGAGGAACTTGATGCTCTGGAAGCAATGGTCTGCGGAAGCCCGTCGATTGGGAATATTGGCCGGCACCGACCACGCGCGCGGGCAAAGCCAGCCAGTGAGAGCTAAAAAATCGCGGCCGTTAGGTGAGCGATTTGGACGGCTCTGGACGGCAGTATACGGCTCACCGCAATTTCCGAAGTGCCTGTAGTTATTGCGCGTTGGACGGCGTTGGACGTTTGGACGGCTTCTCTTCTTTTCAGAAAAAGGGTTTCTATAGAACAGGAGGCGCAAAGCGCTGTAAGCAATGCGCCAAGCGCACGGGAGCCGACGCTTGGCCGATCTCGGTCATGTGTGGCGGATTATGGTGATGGAAGGGCGCGGAACGGGCCGAAAGCGCAGAGTTGCCAAAGCAATTGGTGGGCTGCGTACTCGCGCGATCGGACAGCCAATGGAGAATATAGAGGCGAAAAGCCGTCCGAGCCGTCCAATCCGTCAGAAGTGCAATAAGCACGGCGGTTAATCGCACTTCGGCTGGCCGTCTTACGTCGTCCGTGAGCCGTCCAATGCGGCGCGCGCCGAACATGGCGACGAATGAAAGAGGCAGCCAACTGAGGTCGCCTATTCGTCCGCGTCCCCCAGCACCTTGCCCGTTGCCGGATTTACGAAGTGGACCTGCCGACACGCTAGGCAGGTGATCGGCTCGTATGAATTGGGATCGTCCTGCACTTCGTCGGCAATGTAGCCCTGAACTTTGTTGCTAGTGTTCGGGCAGCGATAAAGGAAAGGTGGCATCTGATTGGCCGCTGGACGGTCGAGACCTCAACCTCATTCGAGGGCTCGGTCAAGACCGTCCATACGCCCCTCCCTGGGCGCCAATTGAGGCGGCCTGCATCACTTTAGCTTTGGTGGATGGATTATAGCTTCCGCCAGTTTCAGCCATTCCGCCGCCATCTTCCCGACGCTCTTAGGTCAGTTATTTGTCGCTCTGGGCCTCGCCACTCCCATGGAGGCCGTGTCGCCGGGAGAACCGGCAAACAAACGGGTTGAACGCGCAATGTATGAACTTGCTTGCGCAGTAAATCAGTTACGAAACCAACAGGGTACAGGCCATGGTCGCCCCTGGCCGGCATCAGTAACAGAAATGGAAGCTCGCATGGCGATTGAAAGCATGGGGATCATCGCCGAACGGCTGTTGAATCTTCACTTGGGTCACAAATAGATAACGGCCGACCGTCAGATTCGAAGCCTGCCACAAGTCTCTGAAATCACTTTCGTGCTGTTGGGATTCTCGTAAGCGTTTACCCTCAACCTGGCCAACGCCGCGCCTGAACACGATCCCTTGGATCGGTTTACCCGGTAAGCCCGGCGAACAAACCACCGTAGGGAAAACCATTGGCGTCAGACGTACCGGAAATTCTGCCGGCTGCAATCGACTCTTTTGTGACCCCTGCCCTGTCGCGTTGAGTCCGCTTGTCCGTCGAAACCGGACATATCGCTTCGTCGCATTAAGTGACGCTACGGGCCAGAACCGGACATCGCGGCTGTGCGCGACGCGTCAGGCCTGCTAGCGTTGAGCCGCTGGACCGGCCGATGGCGAGGGAGGGAACATGACCGCAGCCGAACACTATGCCGCGCGGGTCGATGCGGTTCTGGCGCAGCGCGCGCGGCTCCGCGGGGCGGAGCCGTCGGGCGATCTCTACGGCAATCTCGAGCCCGACCATCCGCTGCTCAAAGCCGATCCTCGCCGACCGCTCGACGCCAATCTCAAGGCGCTCGCCGATCTGATTGAGCCGTCGGACGCGATCGTCGATGTCGGCGGCGGGGCGGGGCGCATGTCGCTGCCGCTGGCGCTGCGCTGCCGCTCCATCACCAATGTCGATCCCTCGGCGAGCATGGGCGCGGCGTTTCTCGCCAACGCCAAGGCCGCCGGCATTTCCAATGTCGACCTCGTTCAGGGTGATTGGCTCGCGGCGGACACGCCCCAAGGCACCGTCGCGCTCGTCAACCACGTCACGTATCTCACGCGCGACATCGTGCCGTTCATCGAGAAGGTCGAGCGCGCCGGCTCGCGCCGCGTAATCCTTACCGTCAACGCGCCGCCGCCGCCCTCCTGGAACCGCGTGCTCTTTCAGATCGTCCATGGCGAGGCGGAGGAAGTGGTGCCCGGCCATGCCGAGCTCATGAACGTGCTATGGGAGATGGGCCGGCTACCCGATCTCACGATGCTGCTTGCGCAGAACGTGCGCTACATCGTGCCGCTGCCCAGCCGAGCGGCCGCGCTCGCCTTCGCCGTGCAACGCGTCGCCAACGAGCAGTGGGCGCATTGGCCGGTCGCGGCCGCGTTCGAGGCCCGCACTCGCGCCACGGTGGAGCAACATTTCGACGATCTTTACGCGCACGGTGCCGACAACTTCACCCCACGCTGGATCAGCATGGGCCGCGAGGTCCTCATCACCTGGCAGCCGGGCAAGTAGCAATACCCCCACGGACTCCCGATGTGCGGTGCGCAGCCCAGCCCAGGCACCAATGCCGACTGACAACGTGCTGTGCAAGCCGGCGTCTTATATACGCTTTGGGTCAATCGCTACCGAAACGCAATGTCCGCTGTCACGTCCGCTTCTCTAATCGGCCGTTTGGGGTCAAGCGCTTTCAGACCATCCACCACCACCGCAGTGTCGATGTCACCACTCTGAAATTCAAAAGGGGCCAATCGTTTTCCGGCTTGTCGGAAAGGGGCCGGTACCCAACTGAGGCTGCCTGGGCTAGATATCCGGCAACAGACGCGCGTGTTAAATCAGTGGCCCCGCGTCTAGGCAGCAGCAGACTGTTAGGGGGGAGAGAATTCCACTGTCCGAGTATATCTAAGCTCACGCAAGATCAGGGGGAAAAGATGGACGTAGAAGCTCTTATAATTTGGTTGATCGTCGGTGCCGTCGCCGGCTGGCTTGCTGATATGGTGGTTGAGGGCGGTGGCTACGGGCTGATTGGTGACATCGTTGTGGGGATGGTCGGTGGTTTAATCGCTGGCTGGCTATTGCCACAGATCGGCATTGTAATAGGCGGTGGAATCGTTGGCGCGATCATCAATGCCTTCATCGGCGCCGTTATCCTGTTGATCATTCTGCGGCTGATCAAACGCGCTTGACTTGCTGTTCGAATTCCTCGAGCGGTGTGATTGCAGAGACAGTGCGGGCGGCTATCGTTGCTGAGGCCAAAGGAGGGGAAATGAGCAAAACGCGATTATTTACCGCCCCTACTCAAGTCGAAGCCAACCGCCAAGCTGACGAATGGTGGGCGCCGCAAAAGGGGCTGTGCTTGATCCAACGAACGCAAGTAGCTGTTGGGTTTGGGTCATCTCTAGCCGAAAAGGACCAGTGGGCCGTCACCATCCATTACGAGGCCGAAAATTCAAATTAGGACACTGCCGGCGCGTAGGAAACGTCCATAGCAATGGTGTTCCGAAATCCCCACGACTGCTCAAACCAAAAAACTAAATCCGATCAATGGCCCTCCCCGGTTGCTACGCATGTTCTAAAACCATTGCTTTTCGGAACATATT
>Ga0116221_1003235_pt1 | contig 10559 bp, 5 predicted proteins | sample Sb_taG_5_FD_88965 | JGI IMG/M metagenome (GOLD analysis project Ga0116221, IMG submission 88965) | Peat soil microbial communities from Weissenstadt, Germany - Sb_50d_8_FC metaG | ecosystem: Environmental > Terrestrial > Soil > Wetlands > Peat | place: Germany: Weissenstadt | collected 2010-09-21 | reverse complement strand
TAGTTGTACAGCGCTTACGGTCCGATATCTGGGGGTCAAGAGGTCGGGGGTTCAAGTCCCCCCCAGCCCGACGAGCAGGAGTAATGCAGCGAAGGGCCGTTCATATAGTCCGTCAGCGCTTGGGCTTACCGCACTGTTCTTCGACAAGGACCAGATCCCATCCGTCAACACTCGCGAGGCGTCGTGTTGCGACGCAAATCTCGCTTGAGTGGTTTCATAGCGCCGGATAACGGCAGTGGTTCCGAACGGAACTCAACCGACTTCGGCACCTTGAAGCCCGCGACGGACTTTCGAGCGTGCAGCATCAGCTCGTCGGCCGTGACTTCGATACCCGGTTGTGGCACCACGATGGCGTGTACCTGCTCACCCCAGATGGGGTGGGGTACCCCGATCACGGCGACCTCGGCCACCCCGGGGTGGGTGCGTAACGCTGCTTCCACCTCGATCGTGTAGATGTTCTCGCCTCCACTCACGATCATGTCGTCCAATCGGTCTACGAGATATAGGAAGCCGTCCTCGTCGAGGTGGCCGATGTCTCCCGTGTGGTACCAGCCGCCGCGGAAAGCGTCCTCTGTCTCCTTTGGACGCTTCAAGTAACCCCGGAAGAAGTTGCCCGCCCGAGCACAGACCTCCCCGTTCTTGTTCGGTCCCAGTTGATTACCGGCCTGGTCCTCGATCTTCAGCTGCACCCCCAGTAAGGGCCTGCCCGCCGAAGAAAGGCGCGTTCCCCCGACTCGGTGGTCCTCATCCGTCAGCATGGTCAGCACCGAGGAGCATTCGGTCATGCCGTATCCCTGCCACAGGGCGACGTGTGGCAGCAGCTCCTGGGCGCGCTTCAGCAGACTGAGTGGCATGGGCGATGCTCCGTAGACCAAATCGCGCATTGAAGCGAACCGGCTGGTCTGGAAATCGGGGTGGTCGAGGATCATGGCGAGCATCGCAGGCACGACCACCGTCCAGTCCACCTTGAACTCCTCGGTCTTGTCCATCACCTGGGCTGGATCGAAGATGGGCTGGAAGACCGAGACGCCCCCGATGGACGGGATGCCGAGTACCCCACCCATCGCGGCGGCGTGGAACATCGGGGTTTGGTGGAGATACACACGCCCTGGGTCGAGGTCTACCGTCATGGCGATGTGATACAGGTTCAGCAACTCAGCTCGCTGGTCCAGTAGGGCTCCCTTCGGCAGCCCGGTCGTGCCTCCCGTATACATGAGGACCACCGGATCGGTCTCCTCCGGCTCGCAAGGAAGGACGGGATTGCCCAGTTCGATCAGATCGCTGTAGCGCATGTCACACTCGTGGTCGCCGTTTCCGATCAAGACGACGGAGCGCAGCTTCAACTCATTTCGAATCGGGTCGATCGCGCGTTGCAGATGATCAGCGAACAGGTCGTCGACGAAGATCACCGTGGCCTCGGAGTCAGCCAGGATCACCTGCAGCTCTCGCGCAGCCAAACGCAGGTTGAGCGGACTGATGACCCCAGCCCCGAGAAACGCGGCGTGATAGAGCTCAAGGAACTCGTGGCAGTTCGCGGACAGCACGGCGAAGGTGTCCGCGTGGGAGAGCCGAAGCTCTCGGTGCATGGCATCGGTGAGCCGGAGAACGCGATCGCTGTGTTGGGAATAGTCGGCGTGATAGTCCCCGTCGTGGAACCCGACCTTCGACGACCAACGCGCAAATGACGGCAGCAGGAGTTGTCCGCCTACGAGTTCCTTCACGGCAGGGACCCTCCGTTCACCAGGTCGCCGAGAGCGTTCACGCTGGCTCGAATCCCCTCAATCAATAGGTGAAGGTCAGGGCAGCGGTCGGAGTCGGCGAAGCAGCCAAAGGAGACCTCCTTGTCGTAGGAGAAGATTCCGATGCTGAAGTCGAGGTTGCCTGCCAGAGGGACGATCGGGGCGATCCTCCGGATCCGAGCACCGAGCAAGTAGCGAGGGTTCGACGGGCCCGGCACGTTGGTCACGACCGCGTTGGCAAAGGGTTGGCGGTGGGTGAGATGAGCCAGGAGGTCGATGACTGGCGCAGGTAAGCGGTCGGCAGCGTGCACCAAACTGGCCACTGCGATGGCCTGTCCGGCCTCTTTGCGCTCCCTGGTCGTCTGACGGATTGCCGTGAGCTGCCCCAGCTCGTCGGGGCAATCGACTGGGAGAGGGACGAGGAACACAGCCACCCGGTTGCCGAGCATTGCGTGCTCGGCAGCCTGGCGAGTTGAGACCGGTACGGCCACCTGGAAGCGCTTCGCCGTGTCCTCTCCCCGCTCGAGGAGGAGGCGGCGTACCCCACCAGTGACCGCAGCAAGAGCCACGTCGTTCAGCGTGCAATCAAAAGCCTTGGCGATCCGCCGCATAGCCGAAAGGGACAACTCGGCGTGGTCATATGACCGTCGACGCCCGATCGGTTCGTTGAGTGACGATCGCGTGGTCACTGTTGCCGGGTTGAGTAGAGAAAGTGCCCCGCGGCCTAGCTGCGAAATGTCTTTGGTCAGGGTCACGCGGTCAGAACGATGTAAAGCCGCTCCACCGAATCGTTTCGCCATCAGCAAAGGAAAGTTCAAGAGGGAGAGGGGGATGCCAAGCTCGTCGAGAATGCCACCGGCGAGAACGGCGCCGGCCGCCGGGTGCCGCGCCTTTGTCCCCTGTTCGGCTGGAAGCCGCCCGATCTCCGCCGATGGATCGGTAAGCAACATCGCCACGTCGACACCCGAGACTCCGTCCATCATGACGTGATGAATCTTCTCGATGAGAACGACGTCACCGTCCCCATAGCCGTCGACAACCCAGAGCTCCCACAACGGCCGGGACCGGTCAAGGGTCCTCACCATGAGGTGGGCGCATAGCTCTCGCAGTTGAGCCTCCGAGCCCGGAACCGGAAGGACAATCTCATTCACATGGTTCGCGACGTCGAAGTCTGGATCGTCGGCCCAGACCGGACGCCCGACACTGAATGGGCCGTCGATCGGGCGTTGGCGAAAACGGGGTATGAGTGCCAGTCGTTCGTCGACCAGCTCGCGCAGATCGTCGAGACGAATCCGTCCTTGTTCGTCACGCAACGGCTCCGAGTCAATCCAGGTGATCGATCCGATATGCATCGGTGTCGTCGGGGACTCGAGTGACAGGAACCCCGCGTCCAATGAGCTGAGACGCTCAACGCTGGCCAGACTGTCGATCGGGTTCATGAGCCAACACCTTGCAAATGGGAATGGGCCGACCGGTCCGCCGGAGCGGACAGAGCCAGGACTTCCTCGAAACCTTCGCGGAGCGAACGCATCAGAAGCTGGGGATCGTCAATCGCCCCCCGGTCCATGTTCACGCCGATGCAGCAGCAGTCCACGTTAGAGAGCAGTGCGACATTGACCGCAGCACCACTCGGGGGAGCGAACGCGTATTGCCGCAGGACCTTGGCTCCGGCAAGGTAGGCCGGGGCGCGCAGACCTGGGACATTGGTGGCGACGAAGTCGACATTTCGAAGCAATGACCGAAATACTTGGGTCAACTCCGCCGTCGGCAGAACATTGAGCGCCGAGGCCAAGGTGTCGGTCAACGTCAGCGCGGGACCGTTGCGCCATTCGCGAACCAACCGGGAGACGGTCGCTACCGATGTGGCGGGGTCGGGTGCGGTCACCGGCACTGTGAACCGGACCGGTACGAATCGATTCCCGCCCTGGGTGTCATCCTTCCCCCGGACGCTGATGGGCAAGGTCATCCGCAACTCCGACACCGGTGACCCGCATCCGTCGTGATAGCGCCGCAGTCCCGCCAGGACACCAGCGATGAAGGCATCGTTCAGGGAACCGTTGGCTCGCCCCGCCGCGTCGTGCAGCCCTCCGAAATCGACGTCGAACGCGCCGAAGCCAAGCTTGGTCGTGCGCGAACGCATGACCGGTGAAAGCGGCTCGGTGATCGGTGCCACGAGGCGCGCACCCCAAAAGAGTGCCTCCATTGCGGACCGTACAGTGCGAGCTGGCGATCGTCCCGTCCGCAATGTCGATCTGGCCACTTCGATCCACATGCCAGCGACACGGCGGGTCGCGTGATCGAGTACCGATACGGCCGACTCGAGGCGGTTGGGTGGGCGGAGTTCTTTGGCCTGGACGCGTGGAGTCGACGACTCCTTGACCATGCGTTGCGGCTCGCGCTCGGGATCGAGGATCTCGCGAGCCAGCCGAATTGCGCCCACGCCGTCGGTCGCCGCATGGTGGAACTTCTGAATGAGCGCGGCACCGTCGCCGTCGAACCCCTCCACCAGGGTGAACTCCCACGGTGGTCGGGCCCGATCGAACTCGGCCATCGCTTCTCGGGCAGCGAAAGTCAGCAGCTCATCAAATCCACATGTGTGCGGCAGGCGCACCCGGCGAAGGTGGTAGTCGATGTCAAAGTCTTCGGTGTCTACCCAACTTGGCGAGCCGATACCAAGAGGTGCGTCGACGACCACTTGCCGGAGCCACGGAATGCGATCCGCTGCCTCGAGCATCCGTTGCCGGTAGTCGTTCCAAACTGGTATCCGGTCGAGGATGCTGACCGCCGTCACGGTGGACCGAAGTACTGGATCCCGTTCGATTCTCCAGAGGATCGAGTCGGTGGGGCTCATGCGGTGACCGGGATGGTGCTCGCTCATGAGCCCGCCCACCTTGCTGCTCTCGCTGTAGCTGAAATGATCGGCAAAAGGCGGGTGTGCTTCACTTGCACTCTCTCATTTGGGTCATTCAGTCCGCGGCGGACTTCCGCTACTCAAACGTCCTGAATGCCTCTTTCTCCATCCTCGGTCCATACCTGGCGGCGAGATAGAGCCAAAGGTCCATGCCTCCGGCCTCGGAGGACGGTCCCAGTGGAGTCAGCTACGACCGTTGTGAAAGGGTGACGCCAGCCAGGTACTGGTTCCGCGAGCCTCAGTAGGCTGCCTGACCGTGGTGGAACCCGCCTCCTCACTCCGACCGGCTGGGTTACAACTTGCGAGCTCTATCCCGCTCTACTGCATCAACCTGCCCCAGTCCGAAGACCGACGGACACGGATGACGAGGCGGTTCGAAGAGCTTGAAATGCTCGACCGCCTGCAGTTCATCAGTGCCGTCGACCGGTCATCTCCGTTGGTTGAGCGCCATATGGCGCGAGCGGGGATCGACTGGGTCCCGGATCGCCGGCGATCCGAGATCGCTTGCTTGCTGAGCCATCTTCGGGCTCTGGATACGTATCTCAAGGACACCACGGCCGAGATCGATTGGGCGATCGTCTTCGAGGACGACGTGTTGCTGCACCGCGAATGGCACGCGCAGCTCGAGCGGCTCCTCGAGAACCTTCCCGATGGGGCCCCGCTCTGTTCCCTCGGCTACGAGGTGGTCTCCTGGGACGGCTTTGACTGGGCCGGCAAGGATCCGGATCAGAGGAATCTGAAGCTCATGAACCCGAGATCGCTGTGGGGGGCGCATGCGTATCTGATCTCTCGCGAGCATGCCCAGGAGTCACTTGTTCACTACGAAGAGATCTTCGACGACCCTCGCATCCTCTCCGAGTTCATCGTGAAGTGGCCTGGGGCATACGTCTCATTCCCCCCACTCGTCATCGAAGACGGCATGCCCTCGACGATCCGGACCGAGGGTGAGATGGGCGTGCACCGGATGATTCATCACGGCTGGGGAGTCGAGAACTACGGATCGGGCGACCCGGACGATCACATGTTGAAGCGGCGCCTCACTACCGATCAGACAATCTGCCTGTGCATGATTGTGCGTAACGAAGCCCATGTTATCCACCGACTCGCCAAGTCGCTCGAAGGTCTCATCGACAGCTGGGTCATCTGCGATACGGGATCCGCTGACGGGACACCCGAAGCCGTGGCCAGTGCTTTCGGCCATCTTCCCGGAGAGCTTTTCCACGACGAGTGGCGTGACTATGGCAGCAACCGCACCCTGATGCTCGAACGAGCTCGCGGAAGGGCTGACTACTTGCTGATCCTGGATGCCGATCAAACAATCCGCGTCACCCGTCAGCTTGGCTCGCTCGACGCGGACGCTTACTCCCTCCTCGTCGACGAGCCGACGGCCCACTGGGTGCCGAGATTGGTGCGGTCAGATCTCCCGTGGCGCTACGTCGGGGCTGCCCACGAGTACCTCACCTGCGACCGGCCCCATCGGACCGAGATTCTCGACAACCTGATCGTCCAGCACCACGCTGACGGAGGCAACCGATCCGATAAGGCAGCTCGAGAGGTCGAGCTGCTCGAGCGCGACCTTGCTCAGGACCCCGATAATCCCCGGACCATCTTCTACCTGGCCCAGACCTATCGGGAGAGTGGCAACGACCCCAAAGCAATCGAGCTCTACGCCAGACGTGCCGAGATGGGGGGATGGCCCGAGGAGATTTTCTACTCCAAGTACCGCCACGCAGACTTGGTCAGCCGGCGCGATTGGGACCTCGGGGTCTCGCTCCTCTTGGATGCCTGGCAGTATCGTCCGACCCGAACCGAGCCGCTCTATGCGCTGGTCCAGGGTCTACGGGCTCGCAACCAGTACCGGTTGGCCGAGATGTTCGCCGAGTTGGGGATGCGGCTCAAGTTCCCCGAAGACACGCTCTTCGTGCACCGTGAACCCTATGAATGGGGTCTCGTGTACGAGTGGACAATCGCGGCGTATTGGACTCGGAACCTCAAAGGCGCGTTGGAGGGCAGCGAGTACCTGCTGGCAGTGGCGTCGCTGCCACCCCAGGTTCGCAGCTTTGCCGAGGAGAACCGAGAGCGCTGTCGAGCGGCGCTCGGCCTGGACGGGAGCGGCGGCGGGGGAGACGAGAGGTCCCTCGAGGCGCTCTGGATACCGACACTCGGCTCGCTGGTTGACGGGACCAAGATCGGCCAGGTCGAACTGTCGCTCGGCAGTTCCTGGGTCCTGTGCCAACCCTCGATCATGAGCGAAGGTGACGGCTTCCGGGTACTTGCGCGCGCGGTCAACTCGTCCGACGTCGAGGAGGGATTCGAAGCGGAGGATCCCTTCTACATCGACATTGAGATGGACTCGGATCTCGCGGTTCGTTCTGCAACCGGGCTGATCAACGAGCCGACGCCGGACGGTGCGGTTGCCGGCCGCCCCGGATGCGGACGGCTGTTCGGCTGGCGCGGGGAACGATGGGTTTTATCGGACGTCCTTGAGGTCACGCCACCCCAGCGAGGACGAATGGCCATCTCGCGGGTGGCAGGCGATCGGTTTGTCGATCGTCAACTTCTGTCCGGTGCGGGCTCCAATGGTGAGGAATGCGGTTGGATCCCCATCGTGCGAGATGACGAACTGCACTTCGTGACCGGCCTCTCACCAGTGGTGGTGCAGCGGGGACGACCCGGGTCAGGCGATCTGACCCCGTTGGCGACGATCACTTCGTCCCCCGGCCTCGCAGACGAACGGGGCAGCTCCCAAGGGGTCCGCGTCCAAGACGGGGTGCTGGTGGTCACCCGCGTGTCGATAACCGGGGCCGCGTCAGAGCACCGTTTTGTGCTCCTGGGCGACGATTTTCAGGTGCTCGCGACGAGCCCGCGTTTCTGCTTCGAGAGTCCGACCGGTGAAATCTGTGCCGGCATCGCCGTGCACGGGCCTGACCTCGTGATCAGCTTCGATCAGGGCGGTGCCGGCGCTTATGTGGCTCGCCTCTCCTACGAAGGTGTTCGGAACATTCTCTGGCCGGAGTAGTCCCACCAAAGGCCAGCGGTCCTGGCCCGGTCGGGCAGAGCTGAGGTCCTTCGGACGGGCCGCCCACCCGAGGATCCAGCGGAGACGGCGTCGTTAAGATCTCCGCCGTGGACCCGCCGTCGCCTGCAAGCGACCGAGCGGCCGCCGCAGCTGCGATCCCGATCTATTGCATCAACATGTCGGTGTCCCGAGACCGACGTCTCCGGATGACCCGACGGTTCGAGCGCCTCGGACTCCTCGAGTCGGTGCGTTTCGTGAAGGCGATCGATGGCCGCTCGCGCATGGTTAAGGACGAGCTGGCCCGGTTACGGATCGACCCCGGCGACCCAGGGAGACGGGCCGAGGTGGCGTGCTGGCTGAGCCACGTCCGGGCGCTACGCACATTCCTCCGCGAGACACCGGCCACGACGAAGGCGGCGATTATCTTCGAGGACGACGTCCTGTTGCACCGCGAATGGCACCAGCGGCTCGCGGCCGTCCTGGACAACCTCCCAGAGGACGCGCCCGTGTGTGCCCTCGGGTACAACGACGAGAACTGGTCCCGGCGACCAGAGACGTGGGAGGGCTTCAGGTGGGCCGGGATCGACCCGGACCGGCGGGTGCTCATCCACTCGCTGAGACGGCAATGGGGCGCACACGCCTACTGGATCAGCCGTTCGCATGCGCGCAACGTGCTCGAAGGACTCGAAACCGACCGCGAGAGACGGATCCGTGCGCCGGAGCTGATCCAGAAGGTCCCTGGTGCCTTCGCAGCGTTCCCCTCTCTCGCCATCCAAGACGGCAGCCCCTCGACGATTCGCGAGGAAACCGCACGGATTCACTCCCACCGCATGGCGAACGCGTCTTGGGGAATCGAGAACTACCTGGTCAGCGACGACGACCACATGCTCGCCAAGCGATCTCCCAACGCGCCGACGATCTGTCTATGCGCCCTCGTGTGGAACGAGGGCGATTTGGTCGATCGTCTGGCCGTTTCGGTCGAGGGTCTTGTCGACAGCTGGATCATCTGCGACACCGGGTCCACAGACGGGACGACCGAGCGGGTGGCCAAGGCGTTTGCCGGCCTCCCCGGGCAGCTCTACGAGGACGCCTGGCAGGACGACGGGACGAATCGCTCTCTGCTGCTCGAACGCGCGAGGGGGGCAGCCGACTATCTCCTCGTGGTGGACGCCAGCCACTCGATCTTGCTTCGCCAGCAACTCGGCCGGCTCGAGGCCGATGCCTACCTTCCGAGCGTGGTCGAGTCGCGGAGCGGCTGGGCACCCATGCTCCTGCGTGGCGATCTGCCATGGCGCGCCGTCGGGGCGGTCAATGCCGAAGTCGCGTGCGACCGCGCTTATCGGGCCGATCATCTCAGATCACTAGTGATCCGCCGAGATGAGGTCGATGCACATCGACGCGCCGAACTTTCGCGAAAGCTCGAACTTGCCGAAGACCTCGTTGCCGCGCGACCAGACGATCGCTCATTGTGCTTCTCGATGGCCGAGCTGGCGCGGGAGCTCGGTGATGACCAGCGTGCGATCGAGCTCTATGTGCGTCGGCTCCAACTCGGAGGCGCCTCCACCGAGCTCTGGGAGGCGATGTACCGGCACGCAGTGCTGGTGAGCCAACGGGACTGGGCCCGGGGGGTCAATCTCCTCCTCGAGACCTGGGAGTACCAGCCGACGCGCGCCGAACCGCTCTGGTCGCTGGCCCACGGGTATCGACTTCGGGAAGAGTTCGCACTTGCTGGCGTTTTTGCGACCAAGGGCCTGGCCATCCCCACCCCCGAGACGCTTGGCCCGAACTTCCGCGCCATCTATGACTGGGGCCTCAAGTGGGAGTGGTCGCTCGCGGCGTTCGAGACCGGGAATCCAAAGGGCGCGGCGAGCGTGTGCGGGAGTCTCCTGAGTAATCAGACCGTTCCCGACGATCTTCTGCTCGAGATGAAGGCGCACTATTGGCGGTCCCTCGATGTTGCGGCGGCCCGGGGCTGGCAGCCGGGGGACACGCCGGATGCACCGAGCCTGTTTTCGCTGTTCCCCGAGGCCGAAATTGTCGAGTTTCGACTCGACCTCGATCGTGGCCTGATCCAGGCCGATCCCTCTGTGAGCGGTGACGGCGAGTGTCTTCGGGCGCTCATGCGGGTGTCAGAGGCAGAGAACTCGTGGGCCATTTCCTACTGGGAGGCGGAGCTTGCTTCGGATCTGTCGGTCGTAAGCGCCCGACCGGTCTCTGACAAGCGGGGGCGGGACGCGGCCCCCATTGCCGCATTCCGGCGCTGTGGTCTCGTGTGGTCGGGTTCAGAGTTCTTGGTGGTGGCGCACGCCTCGGGGTCACCGGGGGGTTCGGTCCCGGCGGTCGTGATGCCCCTGGCGGACGGCGAACTCGGTCCCTCTCAGGTCCTCGTGGCCGACGGCGCCGGAAGCCTGGCCGGGTGGGTTCCCTTCGCGGTCGAGGGGGAGCTGCAATTCCTGTCCAGCCTCGACCCGGTCACCGTCCGTTCGGTCGACCGAGAGACGGGAGCGATCACCGCGACGCGGACGGGGCGCACCTTCTCCCGGCTCGGTGAGGAAAGATCGGCGTCCCCCGGTGTACAGGTGGCCGGCGGCACGTTGTTCGTGACGCGTCGCTTGCTTACCGGCAAGGTCGTCGAACACCGCCTCGTGCTCCTCGACGGGGACTGCGAGGTCTCCGGCTTGAGCGGCGCCTTTTTCTTCTTCAATCCGACTGGGGAGATCTGCTCGGGCCTGGCCAGCCTGGGCGAGGACGTCGTGTTCAGCGTCGGGACCGAACTGCAGGGCGCGTTCTTGGTGAGGTTGCCGTATTCGGCGGTGGCCGCGCTCCTCCGATAGGTGCGTGGAGGACCTCGCGCGGGAGTTGCTACCTAGGAGTTTTGAAAGCGGAACCG
>Ga0116221_1003231_pt1 | contig 10568 bp, 8 predicted proteins | sample Sb_taG_5_FD_88965 | JGI IMG/M metagenome (GOLD analysis project Ga0116221, IMG submission 88965) | Peat soil microbial communities from Weissenstadt, Germany - Sb_50d_8_FC metaG | ecosystem: Environmental > Terrestrial > Soil > Wetlands > Peat | place: Germany: Weissenstadt | collected 2010-09-21 | reverse complement strand
GTGTCTCGGAATCGAGATTCAGCTTCGGCGTCTCGGAAAAGGCCGGTTCCCTCGCGAAGCCACTTGAGGCTTCAAAAGGAAAGCCCGGCTAGAGGTCCGGGCTTCCGACTCTGTTGAAGCTGAGGAGGTGAGGCTCGTGAAGAGCATCACGCTCTACCTGAAAATCGTGCTGAATTACTTCGGCACGGTGGTAGCGCGGTTGCGAATCTACAAAGGTTCGTAGACCCGCTGCCGGTAGCCGGACAAGCGGCCCTTGTCCGGCTACCTTTCAGAATACCGCAATCTGTCCCCAATGAAAAGCCCAAAATTCACGGGTTTCACGGGTCGGCCCTTCGCGCCGGAGTTGGTGGGGGTGGGGTCGTCGCTCGGGCTGCTGGCCGGGTTCGCCGTGTTGTTCCTCATGATGCGGGCGAATCGCCAGAAGTGGCTCGCGCAAGGGTGACTCACTTCTTCAATGATGCCGGCCAGTTTTGCACCAGCGTGAGGCGCTCGTTGGCGGATTCTTCCGGTGCGGCCAAGGTGAGGATGCGCTGGCCGTCCGGGGAGATGTCGTAGTTGTTGCCCCCAATGCCGGAAATGGGGCCGAACAGCTTGACCGAAACGCCGGGTTCGAGAGACGTGCCGCTGGTTTTCACCGGTACCGCCATCAAGTTCCGATCGGAGGCGACATAAAAGATTTCGCCGCCATCCCGGCGCCAACGGGGAATCCCGCCGGCGCCATTGGTCGAAATCTGGCGCTTGCTGCCCCCGCCCGGAAACGCAGCAGCGTAGACCTCCGTGCGTCCAGACTCATTGGACGAATAGACGATCCACTTCCCATCGGGGGAAAGCTGCGCCTGGCTCATACGGGGACTGGTGCGGGCTACTGGGATGGGCTTCGGGTGATCGGTGATGGGCAGCACCCAGACGCTGCTTTCGCCACCGGGGCTGGCGTGGTAGATGACGGATTTCCCGTCCGCGGACCAACCGGAGGGAGTCTTATCCAGGTTGTCTTCGTACAGCAACTCTTCCTGCCCTGATGAATCAGCATTCTTTCGATACAGATCGCGGTGGCCTTTTCGACTGGACGCGAATACGATGGTGTGGCCGTCGGGAGACCAGATGGGATAATCGTCGTCTCCCTTCCCGTAGGTGAACCTCGATCGAATCCCGCGCGCGATATCGAGGATCCAGATATTCTGGCTGCCGGCTCCACTCTCGATCACGCCTGCGGCGAGACTCTTGCCGTCCGGGGAGAGGCCGAAGGGGCCAAAGTCCGCCGGCTCGCCGAGCGGCGCCAGTTGCTTGCCGGAACGGTCGAACCAGGCAAGCTGTCGTGCCGCCTGGACCGCTCCGCGCAGGTAAACCAGTGTGCCGTTCTCGGAAGCAGAGAAATAATAGGTGTTGACGACCATGGCAATCTGCTCGGGTACCTGAACCGCATCGCCGGCAAAAGTCGCGCTCGCCGGGTGGAACGGCCGCGCCATCAGAGTGCCTTCCTGCGCGAATAGGAGGAAACCCGCGGAGTACACGGCGTTGGAGCGAACCGCGGCCAACAGTTTTCCGGCGCCTGGCGGACCTTCGATCGATCCCAGGAGAATGGCGCCTTCGCTCCGTGAGGCGCTAGACGTATACAGAAAGTGGCTCCCGTCTGGCAGGAACCAGGGATATGTATGAATCGTCTCGTGCCGGGACGGGTCGAGGGCAGTGGCGGGGCTCGGCGAGCCGCCGGCCGCACGTACGCGCAAGAGGACGCCGCCGGCCGCAAAAACAATCGTTCCTTCCCGGTTCCATGTGCCGCCGAGCCCCCTGGGCGCGTCGCAAAGAGCCAAAGCGGGTCCTCCCGAAGCGTCGATTCTCTTGAGCTTGCCGTCCGCGAAGAACCCCAGAGACCTCCCGTCGGCCGACCAGAAGGGGAATGTGCCGCCTTCGGTTCCGGCCAGCGGCTGCGCCGTCAGCGCGTCCAGCGAGCGAACCCAGATGGCGGATTTGCCGGGGCCCGTGGTGGCGGGAAACGCCAGACGCCGGCCGTCCGGCGAAAGGACGGGCGCGCCGGAGCCCAACAAACCGCCCGCCCTCCCGAAGACGCTCTTGTCAGGAGGGAGAACCGTGGAGCGTACCACCGGCATTTCGGGCGGTGTCTCGCGAAAGTGGATGGCGGCGAGAACTACGGCGGCGAGCAGTGAGATCGCAGCCAGGGCGATCCACATTGCCGGGCGGCCCGACTGCACAGTCGCCGGCGCCGCTTCCGGTGCATCCATTTCGATCCACGCGTCGCCGATGTCGCGCAGCCGTTTTCCAGGGTCGCGCTCCAGGCAGCGGCGCAGCAGGCGGCGGACTCGCAGCGGCGTGGCGGCAGGCAGACGCGACCAATCGGGATCGGTCTTGAGCACGGAGGCCAGGGTGTCGGAGACGGTCTCGCCGCCGAAGGCGTGGTGGCCGGCGAGCATCTCGTAGAGCACCACGCCGAAGGCCCAGATATCGGCGCGCTTTCCGGCGGGCTTGCCGCGCGCCTGCTCCGGGCTCATGTAGCCGGCGGTCCCCAGGATGACTCCGGCGCGCGTGGCATCGAGCGTGAGCGTGGGAGAGAGCGAGGCGTCGGAGGCGGCCTGCTCGGTTTCGAAGGCTTTGGCGAGTCCGAAATCCAGCACCTTCACTTTGCCTTCGGGCGTGACCTTGATGTTGGCGGGTTTGAGATCGCGGTGGATGATGCCTTTCTCGTGCGCGGCGTCCAGGGCATCGGCAATCTGGCGCGCGATGGCGAGGGCTTCCTCCACCGGAATCGCGGAGGCGGCAATGCGTTCGGCAAGCGTCGGGCCTTCCACCAGTTCCATCACCAGCGCACGTACGCCGCCGGACTCTTCGAGGCCATAAATCGCCGCGATGTTGGGATGGCTGAGCGCGGCCAGCAGTTGCGCTTCACGCTGGAAACGCGCCAGGCGATCGGGATCGTCGACGAATCCGGCGGGCAGCGTCTTGATGGCGACGTCGCGGTTCAGCCGGGAATCGCGCGCGCGGTAGACTTCGCCCATGCCGCCGGCACCGAGGGGCGCGACAATCTCGTAAGGTCCGAGGCGCGTTCCGGGTTGCAGGGGCATGGCTACGGCTCCATCTTCAATTCGCGCGTGAGGAAGGCCAGGCGGTCGGCGTACTCGTCGATGGTCTTGGTGGTCGGCTTGCCGGCCCCGTGGCCCGCGCGCGTCTCGATGCGGATGAGGATTGGCGCCGTACTTCCCTGAGGGGCCTGCGCCGCCTGCAGTGTGGCGGCGTATTTGAAGCTGTGGCCCGGCACCACGCGGTCGTCGTGATCGGACGTCGTGATCAGAACGGGCGGATAGTGCGTGCCCGGCCGGATGTTGTGCAGCGGCGAGTATCGATAGAGTACCTTGAAGTCCGCCGCGTTGTCCGACGAACCGTACTCGCTGACCCACGCCGCGCCGATGGTGAACTTCTGGAAGCGCAGCATGTCCATCACGCCCACCGCCGGCATGGCCGCTCCGAACAGGTCCGGCCGCTGATTCAGCACCGCGCCAATCAGCAGCCCGCCATTGCTGCCGCCGAAGATGGCGAGGCGCGGGGTCGACGTGTAATGATTGGCGATCAGCCATTCCGCCGCGGCAATGAAATCGTCGAACACGTTCTGTTTCTTCGCGCCCTTACCGGCATAATGCCATTCCTCGCCGTACTCGGCGCCGCCCCGCAGGTTGGCCGACGCGTACACGCCTCCCAGTTCCATCCATTCAATCACCCAGGGGTTGAACGTCGGGGTCACGCTGATGTTGAAGCCGCCGTAGCCGTACAGCACCGTAGGATTGCGGCCGTCCAGCTTGATGCCTTTGCGGTACACCAGCGTCATGGGAATCTTCGTTCCGTCCTTGCCGGGATAGAACACCTGTTTGGTCTCGAACTGCGCGGGGTCGAAGCTGAGCTTGCTCTGCCGCACGGCCGCCGCGCGGTTGGTGGCCATGGCGACGTCCAGGCGATACATCACGCGCGGGCTGGTGAAGCCGCTGAAGGCGAAAAACATTTCCTTGTCGTTTTGGTGCGCCGGGAAAAACTCCACCTGTCCGACGCCCGGCAGCGCCACATCGGTGCGGGCGCCATCCAGCGTGTAGACCGCGAGGCGATTGGCCGCGTCGTGCAGGTACGACATCACCAGCCGATCGTTCACCAGTTGTGCCGAAGCGATGGCGTCCTTCCCTTCGGGGACTACCTCGCGCCAATTCTCGCGCGCCGGTTTGGCGATGTCGATTGCAATGATTTTGCCCTTGGCGGCATGGTCGTTGGTCTGGAAATAGAGGACCGTCCCGTGGTTGCCCAGCGGCGCATAGGACGCGGTCAGGTCGCGGATCAGGTCCACGGTCTTCGGCGGTTTGGCGTGCAGATCCTGATAGGCCAGCAGGTTCTTGCCGTAGTCGCCGGTGTCGATGATGATGATCAGGTAACGGCCGTCGTCGGTGACGATGGGAGCGAACAACCACTGGGGCTGATCGGGACGCTCGTAAATCAGGGTGTCCGCGGACTGCGGCTCGCCCAGCTTGTGCAGGTAGAGCTTCGAGAATTGATTGGCATCGCGCAGCGCCTGTCCGGGTTTCGGCTCGGGAAACTTGAGGTAATAGAAGGAGCGCTGATCCGCGGCCCAGGCCGCCGGGATGAACTTGCTCCAGCGGATGACATCCGGCAGGTCCTGCCCGGTCGCGACGTTGCGCACGTGCCATTCGTTCCAGTCGGATCCCGCGTCGGCCAGTCCGTAGGCCAGCAGGCGGCCATCCATGCTGGGGACGGTCTCGGCCAGCGCCGCGGTTCCATCGGCGCGCAGGGTGTTGGGGTCGAGCAGCACGCGCTCCTTGCCGGTGAGCCCGTCGGCGGCGTACAGCACGTTCTGGTTCTGCAGGCCGTCGTTGCGCTGGAACAGATAGCGCGGCCCGGCCTTTTCGAAGCGCACGTAGCGTTCGTAGTTGTAGAGCGTGGTCAGCCGGTCTTTGAAGCGCGAGCGCTGCGGGATCTTCGCGAGGTAGTCCTGGGTGACCTTGTTTTCCGCGGCCACCCATGCCGCGGTCTCGGCCGAGTCGGTGTCTTCCAGCCAGCGGTAGGGATCGGCGACCTTCGTGCCGTGGTAATCGTCGACCTGGCCGGCCTTCCTGGCCACAGGATACCTGGCAACCATCTGCGCTCCCAGCCAACCGAACGCCGTCATGCCAAGCAGAATCGTCAGGCGTTTCATGGATTTTTGAGTCTACCACGCGATGGACGGAAGCCGGGCGTGGGGCAGGCGCTTTCGCCTGCCAACCGGTTCGACCGGCCTAAGATCTTTGCTGCCGGCGACTGAGGCGAAAAGTGCCGCCAAACCTGGAGACCGCCCTATCGTAAGCCACCTGGTCTGTCGATTAAACTCGTGACGGAGCTATCTTCGAGGCTTATGCGACACTTCGGCAATCGTCGAGGATTTGTACTCATCACAACGAGCGTCTGCCTGATCGCTTTTCTGGCACTGGTAGGACTGGCGACGGATATCGGCCGGCTCTACGTTTCGCACAACGAACTGCAAGCTTTTGTAGACGAAGCGGCCTTCGCGGCCAGCTTCGAGCTGGACGGCACAAAAGCCGGCATCACGCGCGCGCAATCCGTTGCCGCGGCGGGTCCCGGCTCGGGCACCACGGTCAACCACTGGTATTTCGGGACGCAGACCGTAAGCGGGGTGACGGTGCAGTTTGCGGCCGCGCCGGGAGGTCCCTTCTCCGCGAATCCCAGCTTGCCGGCGGGCTACCGTTTCGTGCAGGTGCAGGTGACTGCGCCGGTTAACGTGTACTTCCTGCCGATCGTGCCGGGAGTTCCCGGATCCCAGAATGTCACCGTCTCCGCCATTGCCGGCCAGGATCGCCAGACCTCGTATGGCAATGGCCTGGAGCCTTTCTCTCCCATCCAGCACAAGGCCGGCGACCCGAACTTCGGCTTCACCGCCGGCCAACAGTACACGTTGCGCTGGCCCCCGCCGGGCCAACAGGGCAAGGCCGGCAGCAGTTGCGCGGGAGACGGGAGTTTTACGCCGCCTAGTTCAAGTTGGCGCGGGTATATCGATGTGGGCCAGGGCAACGGCAACTCCGGGCTGACCAATGCCATCGTGGACAACGACTATTACCTGCCGTCGCCGCTGGTGGTCGGCAGTGTCATCGATGAAGTCAGCGGGCAGAAGAGTGTCACCGGCTCGATCGACCAGCGTTTCGACCAGGATACCGATCTGACCTCGACCAGCTACTCGACCTACCACGGGAACGGGCGCCGCCTGCTCACCATAGCGATAAACGACGGCGGGAGTCCCCCCAAGGTGGTGGGATTCGCCCTGTTCTTACTCGACCCTTCACCCTGCGGCAACGAGAAAAATACGGCTCCGTGTTGTGCCGAGTACGTTGGGGCGGCGGTCAATGGAAGCACTCACCAGGGAGCCGGGACCGCGGCAGTCTACGAGGTTCAGTTAGTCCAATGAAACGCGCGAACCGAAAATGCAAGGCGGGAAACGCGGCCATCGAGTTGGCCCTCAGCTTCCTCCTGCTCTGGATGCTGTTAGGCGGCGCCTTCCGGTACGGCTTTGCCATTTACATCTATGAGTCGCTGGTAAGCCAGGTCGCCAATGCGGCCCGCTACGCCTCGCGGGTCAATTTCGATACGGGCCACTCCTTCGTATCCGGCGTTCAGAACATGGCGGTATACGGGTCGCCGAACGGCGGCACATCGGCGCTGGTCCCGGGCCTCACCACCGCCAACATCAGCGTAAGCTGGACAACCGATACCACCGGCCTCCCGCTCACCATGACGGTCGCGGTTACCAACTACACCCTCAAGGCCGTGTTCCAGAACTTCACGTGGTCCGGAAAGCCTGCTTTTACGGTGCGGTTTGCGGGGAGGTACCTGGTATGAGACGGCGTGCTGCCAGGGGATCCCAACTGGTGGAAAGCTCCATCGTTCTACTGGTGTTCATGGTGGTTTTCGTGGGCATACTCGATATGGGCCAGGTGATGTTCCTTTGCAATGTCTTGAGCGATCGCGTGCGCACCGGAGCGCGTTATGCGGTAGTCCACACGTACAATGCGACGAACATCCAGAATGTCGTAGCGTACAACTCCTCAACTCCCGGCACCTCGGGACTGTTTGGGATCACTCCCTCGATGGTCCAGGTCAGCCACTACGACGCGGGCTTGTCCACGGAGCGTGTCCAGGTCAGCATCAGCACCTATACCATGCACTTTCTCTCGCCGTGGCTGGCATCGAGTTTTACCCCAGGGCCGTTCAGCGCGGTCATGCCGATGGAGAGTGGCGGCGCCGCACAATAGCGGGCGCGGTCAGCGGCCCATGAGGTCGAGGAAGCCGTTGACGATGGCGCCTTCGGCGCAGCCGGGCTTGAGCCGCGAGGCAGTGACTTCGTAGCTTACCGGATCGAAAGCGCCGTCATTGGGGATGTAGCCGCTTGCGCCGTTGGCGTGGGTCACCATCACGGTGTGGGTGAAGGGCGATTCGCGTTTGAGGCGCTGCGCGATCAGGGTGAACACCTCGCCCGAGACGCCCGCCAGTGCCACGTTGTCGATCATCAGCAGGCCGAGCCGGATGTTCACCGGGCCGGTATCGGTGAACGTGTACTCGGTGCGCGGGGTGGGGCCGGGCTCGACGCGGCGTCCGGGACAGGTCACCACCTGCTGGGCGCCGCGAATGCGGGACGCGGCTGCGGTGTGGATGCTCTCGGCCGTGCGCACGGCGGCTTCGCCGAGAATCTTGCCGAGGGCGTCGACCATGGTGAAGTCCTCGCCAGTGGTCATGGAGACCGGATTCTGGTCTCCGGCCGCGCCGCTGGTCCAGACCGCTACGGGACCGTCGCCGGTCGAGCGCTCTTCGGGGCGCAGGCGGAGGCGGGAGCCGGCATCGCTGCGCGGGCGGTCCTCGCCCAGGTAGTGCCGCTCGACGAAGCGCGAAGTGGCGCCCGCCAGGTCGCCGGTGATCTGGAAGTTGTCGGGACCCATCACCACGGCATGCACCGGGTAGTTGATCCAGAAGGCGATGGGCTTGCCCGACAGATCGTCGAAGCGGAGAACGGTGACGGTCTTGTCCGACGGCCCTTCTTCGTTGAAGCCGAGCCACAATCCGCGGTCGGGCGTCCGCTCGCGGCGATTGGCGTTGACGTAGGCGGTGCCCGTGCCGATGCCGAAGCGCGCCGGCTGGAGTTGCGACTTCGCGCGCCGCACGGCCTCCACGGCGGCATCCTCCACGCTCCTGGTGTAGGCCGCGGTCTTGGGCGCGGATTCGGCGAGCGAGAGGGACGGCGCGCCGTGGTCGTGGACCGCCGACAGCAGCAGGTTTTCCGGACGAATGCCGGCCTCCGAAGCGATGCGCGGCGAGAGATCCGCCCAGACCGCGTCGGGGGCGAAGATCAGTTCCCAGGTGACGAGCGCGGCTTGGGTGGTGCCGTCGTCCAGCACGATGGCGCGCACGTAGATATGGTCGTGGATGGCTTTGAAACCCTGCGTGCGGCTGGCGTAGCCGCTCATGGGAAGGGCGGCATCGGGCGGCGGCGTGATGTCCACGCGGGCGGCGCCGGCGCGGAATTCGGCCGCGTGGAGGGGGAGAAACAAAGTGGAGAGGAACAGCGAGGCTAAGTACACGGATCGAGCGCCGGCTGAAAGCCGGCGGCGGCCAGGATTGGCTGCCCCACGAGGATTCCTGGAAATTGTCGGCGCGACACGCGGAATAACCGAATTGCTCATGAGTGCGGTCCTCTATCCGATCTCTTCGTTGGCGCGCCTCAGCAGGGCGCGCATATAGGCGATGCAGTAAGCGGTGCCGGCGCGGAGCAGGCCGGTATCGCCGGCCAGGCGGGGGACGTGGTCCGGCTCCACGGCGCCGTTGAAGCGCACCTGGCGCAGGGCCTTCATCACCTGGTACATGTCCATGTAGCCATCGTCGGGGAAGGTCTCGACAAAGTGCGGCAGCGGCGAGGTGACGTTGCGGAAGTGCACTTCGAAGATCTTGCCGCGGCCGCCGAAATCGCGAATCATTTCGAAGACGTCCTTGCCCATGCGGCCGCCGCCTTCGGACCAGGTGCCCACGCAGAAGGTCAGCCCCCAGTTGCGGCTGTTGCCCGCGATCTGCTCGGCGCGGTGGTAGCCGTCGTAGTGCGTGAAGAGCTTGGCGACGCCGTTCATTTTGGCGAGTGGAGGGTCGTCGGGATGGAGCGCCAGTTTGACGCCCGCCTCTTCGGCCACCGGCAGGACGGCCTTCATGAAGTAGGTGTAGTTCGCCCAGATCTCCTCGGCGGAATAGTCGCGGCCGAACTGCTGCTTTTCCACCTTGGCATGAAAATCGTCGAGATCGAACTGGCGGGAAGTGTAGCCGCGGTGCTGGACCATGCTGGTGGTGTAGGTGTTGGCGGGGTGGAAGTCGTAGGAGGCGACGGGAATTTCCAGCTTGCCGAGGTCGCGGAGGAAGCGGCAATACGTCTCGATGTCCTGGTCCCGCCCGGGCTGGCCCAACTGCACCCTGGTGGAGCGGTAGGCATAGTGAACGCCGGAGTAGATCCGGATACCGAAGCGGGCGAAGCGCTGCTGCGCCGCGCGCAGCGTGTCGAGGGTGATATCGCCATCGCCGAATTCGAGCCTGGCCCACGGGAGGCCGATCTGCTGCAGGAAGTGGAGATCGTCGTCGCTGAGGTTTTTGGCATCCAGGCGGTGGCACAGGCGGGTGTTGGCGGGGTCGGACTCGGCGATGGCCGGCGCGCGCCGCTGCGCGAATAGCGGCAGGCCGGCGCAGACCGCGGACCCGAGAAACTGGCGGCGATGCATAGACCTACGGTATTCGAGCCGGCCCGCGGGGTCAAGTGGACATAAACTGAAGCATGGCCAAAGACTTTACCACGGAGCTAGCGATCTGCCTGGGGCAGCCGGTCCGCGAGAACCCCACCGGTGTGATGCAGGAGGCCGCCTTCGGCGCGCTCGGTCTCAATTGGCGATACCTTACGGTGGAAGTTTCGACCGCCGGCTGGCGCCCAGGGCCGCGCGAATCGCCACTTCGCGTCCGCGCTTCAGCGAGCGCCAGAAGAGCTGCGCGGTATTGGCGCACGCGATCATCAATAGCACGCCCACGCTTCCCAGCAGCAGCCACAACAGGGGCCGCTGGTTCCCTACGATGGCTTCGCGCAGGGGTTGTGCCGCCATCGAAAGACGCAACGCTTGTCCGTTGGGGCCGCGGTAGATGGCGGGATATTCGTGGGCCAGTCTCTTCGCGATTTGGTCCAGTTCGGCGGCAGTCTTCGTAGCCGGGTTGCCCGCCCGATGCCGGGCCAGTACGCGCACGCGGCGGACGTTGGAGAATTCGCCGGAACGGAGCATGTAGTAGTCGTCCATCTGAAACGGCTCGTAGATCTCGGCGGGCTCCGGAACGCCGAGGGTCGGGTAGTCGAAGGAAAACCCCGGCGGCAGGACGCCCACCACCACGCTGGGATCGCCATTCAGCCGGAGAGTCTTCCCCACCGCATGGGGGTCGGCTCCCATCCGGCCTCGCCAGAACGTATCGCTGACGATCACCACATGATTTCGGCCCGGCCGTTT
>Ga0116221_1003224_pt1 | contig 10588 bp, 12 predicted proteins | sample Sb_taG_5_FD_88965 | JGI IMG/M metagenome (GOLD analysis project Ga0116221, IMG submission 88965) | Peat soil microbial communities from Weissenstadt, Germany - Sb_50d_8_FC metaG | ecosystem: Environmental > Terrestrial > Soil > Wetlands > Peat | place: Germany: Weissenstadt | collected 2010-09-21 | reverse complement strand
GTCCCGTACCGGCCGACGACTCAATCGGTCTTCCCGGGACCGGGGGTGCCCTTTCAGTACGGCGGGACGCCAGCCGCAGACGCCGCCGCCCGGGTCGCGACTTGGAGCGAAATCCTGGGATTCCTCATCCAGTAGTCCTCGGCCAGGAGTTGCCGGCGGAGGAGGCGGCCTGCCGGCGCACGTCAAGCACACTGGCTGCCCGGCCGGCCGGATCACGCCCGGTTCACGAGCGCGATCCGGTCGGCGTCGGCGGCACTTGGGCATCACCGCTGGTCAGGTGCCCTGCACCTGATGCAATTCCTGCAGTCGCTTCGCGACGTGCGCCTCGACAGCCTGAATCTGATCAGTCGGGCTGAACTGAAGGAACTCGGTACCGGCCGTGGCGGCAGGCACGTGCCCCGGAGGCATATAGAACGCCTCCCCAGCCTGGACGATCTCCTCGTGATCTGAGTAGCGAACGGTCATCTCGCCCTTGAGAAGGTAGCCCCAGTGTGGGCACGTGCAATGGCCGCCTGGAAGCCCGCTGAGTATCGGAGCCAGATCCTGGTCCTGGCGGATGGACCCGAAATTGACCGTATACCCGCCGAGCTCTTCGGTCCGGTCCTCTGCCACGCCGAGGTCCCTGACCTGGCTGGCGCTATCCTTCGATGTCTTCGCCATCTGACTCATCTCCCATGAATGGTTTCCTGTGGCCGATGTCACGACGGTAGGTCGGGCACGACAAGCTGGTCATGAGGCGTTCGCCTCATCTTTGCGCTGACCTCGGCCGCGCCGATCACCAGTGGCCGCACGATCGGCGGCGCCCAGCGCAGGGTGTCCTGCTGGACCCGGAGGATTCTGAATCCAGCCGAGCTGATCGACTTCAGCGTCGGCCGGTTGCAGACGCAGCCGCCCGCGAGAATCCTGTTTGCCGCGCTTAGCCGGTCTTGCCAGCGAGCAAGTCTGGGCTGATCAGCTCGCACATGCTCGATGAACAGCAGCAGGCCGCCCGTCCGCAGCACGCGGAGCAGTTCGCGCAGCGCCCGTGGCTGATCATCGACCGTGCACAGCACGAGCGCAGACACGGCGACGTCGAAGCTGTCGTCTTCGAAAGGCAGGTCCTCAGCCGGCGCCCGTAGCACCCGCGCCTGCGGCGCATGCACGCGAACGCGCTCGCGCAACTGCCGAATCATCGCCATCTCTGGCTCGGTGATCGTCAGATCGCTCACGGCCCGGCCGTAAAGCGGCACATTGGCACCCGTGCCGGCACCGATCTCCAGTACCCGCCCACTCGCCTCGGCCAGCAGCCCGCGCCGGTGAGCCCGCAGCCCGGCCGCCTCGGCGCTGGCCATCATCGGGTCATACAGGCGGGCGAAGATCCGGCCGTGCACGCTCATCGCCCGGCCTCGACGTCATGTCTCATGGAGTCGCCCCAAGCTTCGGCTACGGCCGACGATAGGAGCGCGGGCGCGGCCGGGCATGGGGCGTTCGCCTCATCTTCGGGCACCGGAGGTCAGGACGTGGCGGTGACCGCGGTCTTCTCCTCAGGCAGCAGGCCATGCTGCACGGCGAACATCGCTGCGGCGGCGCGGTTGGAGGCACCGATCTTGGCGTAGATGTGCTCGACGTGGTTGCCTGCCGTCTTCGGCGTAATCACGAGCCGTTCCGCGATCTGCTTGTTCGACATTCCGCGCGCGAGCAGTATGAGCACCTCAACCTCCCTGGCAGTCAGGCCCGACAGCCCTTCCCGGCGGCGCGGCAGCCGATGGCCAGCCGCCTCTAGCACCGCGTCGACAGCCTCGGCGTCCAGGCGGCCCGCCCGTACCGCAGTACGCAGCTCGGCGGCGGCCTCGTTGGCAGACCGCGCGGGCCGGTGCGGACGGGGCTCGCGCATCGACTGGTAGGCGTCCGCTGCCCCGAGCATCCGCGCCGGCCTGGAGATCGCTCCACCGGACAGTCCGTGCGGATAGCCGCTGCCGTCCTGGCGCTCGCGATGCTGCACCGCGATCTCGCCCAGCGGTGCCAGCGCCACCGACTGGTGCAACATGCGTTCGGTCAGGTAGGGATACATCCGGACCCGTTCCCATTCGCCGGCACTGAGCGGCCCGGGCTTATCCCAGATCGAATTCGAGACTCCCAGCCGCCCGAAGCCATGCACGAGCCCAGCCCGGCGCAGCATCCGCACGTCATCCGGCGGCAACCCGAGCCGGGCGCCCGCCTCCTCGGCGAGATCAGCCACAGCCACCGAATGGCCGAGGGTGTGTGGCGACTTGAGGTCAACGAAGTTCGCGATGGCGGTCAGCGCGGCATCTAGTTGCTTCGCCGACAGTTCTATGGCCAGTGCGGGCTCGGACGCTATCACGGCGTCCCACGCTCGGACCGTGTCAAGGCCGCCTAGCACGTCCGCTGCCCTGGTGCACAAGATCGTCGCCAGCGTGGGGTCGAATTGCTTGCCTGACCGCCTGCGGGCCAGGGCGGTCGCGCCGCCCACCCCGCCAACCCGCAGAGCGACCTCAGTGAACTCCGCCAGCTGCGCGATCCTTGCCGCTATCGGCACCGCGTCCGCCTTCAGCTCCCCTGGCCACCCGCGCCCGTCCCACTGCTCGTACGCGGACCCGACCGCATCACGTACTTGCAGCGAAAGACCAAGCTGCTCGGCAAGCATCCGCGCCAGCGTCGCATGCTGGGTGATCATGCCGTCGAGCTCACGGTGGCCGGACAGAGCGAATTCGAGTCCGACCCGGAACCTGTGCAGCGGCGGATTGCCGGCACCGATCAGCCGCATGGTCGCCAGCATGCCGCGCAGGCTTCCGAGATCATACCCGTACTTACCCGACTTCAGCGCGATGTCGTCGCCGAACCACTTGGCCTGCTCGTGCGCGTCCGAGTGACACCCGACATTGACTAGCAGGGCCGTATAGTACACGGCCGCCCGGTCCTGCGCGTCTAGCCCCACCTGGTCAGCCAGGCGCAATGCGATCAGGCATTGTCGCAGCACGTGTTCCATCGGCTGGCCGAAGCCCAGGTCCACGCCGAGCGAGAGCGCTGCCACAAGCTCAGCCAGCCGGACCCGCGGGTAACTGGTGCCGCCTGCCATCATCACAGCGTAACCCGCCAGCGGCCCGCCGCGAGATCGTCGCTGGGCCACCGCCCAGGAAGGTCAGCGGCTCACCGACATGCGCCGCCGCGCCGCGCAGGGGCCGACTGGGCCTGGCCCGATGGGGCGCGGTTCACCGGGGTACTTAGCGGTCCGTGACCTGCTCAAACGTATGGGCAGCGGATCGCCGTCGATGAGGATGGGGGCGGTTCGCATGGTGGGACGTTCGGCCCACCCATTACTTGACCTGCGGCGATGCTGGTTGCGGCTGGGCGTCATGCGAACCATGGGCCTGAGTTGACGGTCAACCTGCGATGACAGGCTGGGGAACAACGGGCAGTTGTCAACCGTGCCGGAACCCGGCCGGCCCGTTGGGAGCGCCTAGAATTGTATTGTGGCGAGTTCGGGGATTGAGCCGGAGATCGTACGGGCAGCGGAGATCACCGAGATCGTGCCCGGGCTTAGTCTTCCGATCGCCACCGCCGGGCACCTGATGGCCCTCAAGGTGCTTGCCCGGGATGACCAGGAGCGGCCGCAGGACCTGGCGGATCTGCGCGCGCTGCGAGCGGTCGCGACGTTGGCCGACTATCGCGCTGCGCGCGACGCGGTGCGGCTGATCTCGGCGCGCGGTTTCGATCGCGGACGCGACCTGATGGCCGCGCTCAAGGAGATAGAGCAGCCCCCGGTCGAATCGGCGGACGGCTAGGCAGTCTCGCCGCGCATCAAGGCAGTTCACGCGCGCCCTGACAGTCCGTGACCTGCTCAGCCGTACTGGCAGGAGGTCGCCGTCGATGAGGATGGGCCGGTTCGCATGGCGGGACGTTCGGCCCACCAGGGCTAGGACGTGCAGTTATGCGAATGCGAGTTGATCGTCATGCGAACCAGGCGGGGTTCCTCAGGCAATCAGCCCGATTCTGTGTCAGCCTGAGCGCCTTCCTGGGGCCCGGACTTCAGCGGCTGAATTTGACCAGCTCACCTGCAATGACAGCCACATCGGTGTAGCGGCCCTCGGCAACCGCGACCATGAATTCTTCCGCCGCGTCCTGGTCGAATCCGGGGTCGAGAGGATGCCCGTTGACGTTCAGGAGCGTGAGTGCCGCGACCCAGGCGGTTCGCTTGTTGCCGTCAACCCAGCCATGGTTGCAGGCGAGAGATTGCACGAGCGCGGCGGCTTTCTCCCAGATGGTGGGGTAGGCGTCCTCACCGAACGCTGTGGCCTGAGGGCGACCCACGGCGGACTGGATCGCTCCGGCGTCACGGATCCCCGATGGCCCGGCCGCCGCGTCGTGGATCGCGAGAACCTGCTCGAACGTCAGGTAGACCGTCACCGGTCTGCGAGCCTCTTCAGCAGATCGCGGCTGAGGCTGATTACGTCGGCCGCGGCCTCCATGACAACCGCGTCATGGTTAGCGCGGGTGGCGCTCTGGACGAGGACATCATGGGCTAGGCGAGTTACCGGGCGGCCCTCAGCCTCCGCGAGGCGGCGCAGCGCAGCCAGCTCAGTGTCGGTGAAGCGGATGTTCAGCGCGGGCATCGTGACCTTCCCTGGTACCAGATTTAGTACCAATGCTAACCGATCTGAGGCTCACTGTCTTCCCGTAAAATCTGGAACCGGACAGCGCAGTGCTCTGACTGGTCCCGACACGCATCGCCACCATCGCCGCAAACGCGCGGCCACGGGCATGCTTTCCCCACGAGGCCGGGTGTTCGACCGATGCCCTGGTGCCGCAGAGACTGTCGCCCGGCGACAGGCTTCCCGCGCACGATGCCCGCTAGGGCGGCCACAGCCGTTTCTGCTGCTTCGCGGATGCCAGCGTCTACTTGCCGGACCGACGCCGAAAGGGCTGGTACAGCAGCGCGGGCGGCAACGGCGGGACGGCTCATCGGGCCGCCTTCCTGGCGCGTGACCTGCGCAGATGTACCGGTAAGGGGTCGCCTTCGATAAGGATGGGGCGGTTCGCATGGTGGGACGTTCGGCCCAGGCCGACAGCGCCGGCACCTCGCTCATCACGCGGCGAGAACCGTGATGAAGTCGCGGGTCCACCCAACGAGGTACTGGTCGGCCGGGCGGGCCTGGCCGGGGATTGCGGCTCGAAGACTGCGCCCCGGTGCCCGGGCAACGTCCAGCTGCTGGCGGTGCCCGACCGGTCGATGACCAGGCTCGCCAGCCCGCGCCGCAGCAGGCTGATCACGTGGCCCTCCTGCTCGTAGCCGCCAGCACCTGCCGACAGCAGGAAACCGCCGTTGAACGCGGCGAGCAGCCGGCGGCGCTCACTGCCGCCGATGCTCGGTCCGGCGCGCACGACTGCCAGCGCCACAGGGCCGGGGTCGGCGCTGCCGCTATGCAGCCGGTAGTGCACCGCGCCGCGGAACCGTGCGAGTGTCACGACCGTCCCGTCCGCGGCCCGGAAGCGAGAAATGATCACCTTCGGCTTCGGCGGCGCCTTGCGGGCGTGCACCTTGGGGCTTGCGGTGCTTCGCGGACTGCCGACGGCCGGGGCTACCGGGGTGTGCCGGGCCGCCGGCGCAGTCGACGCGCAGGCCGCCATGGTGAACAAGGCGACCATCGCGATTGCCCGGTGGACAGGGAGCATGTGGTCCTCCGTTCGAGCGCGTGTCGAAATACACGCCCACCGCGGCAAGGCAAGCGAGTGAGTCAAGTAGCGGCTACGGCTGGGTCTGCGACCTGGACAGCTGGCCCACCGCGATCGCGGTCAGGTTCTTCATCGCGTACTAGCCAGATTGCCTGCCTGGCTCATAAGGCGCGGTGTGAATCCCGTTCAGATCTGTTAAAGAATCCGGCCGGATTCGCCGCAGCCGCGGAGTGTCCCTAACTTGGTGACCAGGCAGCTCGAAGCGCAGAGCAGGGAGTCTGGTGACCGTCTGGGATATTGTCCATGATGGGTTCGGCGTGGTGGCCCACGTGCCGTCAGCGTGCTCGCCATCGAAGATGATCCCGGGATCGCGAACCCAGATGGTCCGCGGCCTGGGATGAGCCGGGTTCGGACGGTGGGCGTGACCACGGCACGTGACGCGCTGCGGGCGCCCGCCGCAGACGTAGTGCTTCTCGATCTGGATGCCCATGAGGATGTCGGCCCTGGCCATGTTGGCACACACGTCACGGGCCCCGATGTCGACGTGGACGCCCCGGACCCTGACCAGCCGCCCGGACACCGCTCCGTGTGCCGTTTGCTCCGCTCTGTTTGCCGGGCACGAGCACAGCGACCGTGAGCAGCCATGCGCCAGCGCGCCGGGCCGGCCCCGGCGCTGGGGGTTGAGGTGCCGTCGGCACAACGCAGTGATCTGGCTTGCGTCCCTTCGACGCCGTCGCGTGCATGCTGGTGCTGTGCACCGTCGCCGGTCCGGCCCTCGCGCTGGCCCGGCGCCAGCGGCTCCTCAAGCCTGCTGACCGGCCGTCGTGCTCAAGCACGTCCGGGGCAGCGGTGCGCTGGCACCCTGGCAGGACCCGGTCAGGCCGCTGCGGAGCCGCGCGGTCGCCTGGCGGACGGTGCCTTGCTGTCGCGTAGGCGTTATCTACCCGGGCGGGATCGCCCGTCGCCTTGAGGATGTCTCGCCATCGCAGGATCGCGGGCCAGTCACCGACTACCGTCAGTAGCCGTGGCCGCCCCCGCTGCTCGACGGGCTCGAAGCCGGCGCCACGGTGCCGGAGGTGGTCACCGCATGCCACGCCCCGCCGAAGGCGCTGATGCCGTTGCCGCCGGCCTGGCCGGGACCGCTGTCGCCCGAGAAGGTGTACAGGGGGTGCCTGATGTATGTGTCCGGCGAGAACCAGCAGAGGATGAAGCCCTTCGTGTTGGTCAGCACGGTTCCCATTCTGGTCTTCGCGGTCTTCAGCCCGGAGGACGAGCGGGACAGTGAGGGCGGCGGTCACCCACCATCGGCTACGCATGAGAAGTCTCCCTTCAGGAAGGCGCCTGGATGCTGCTTATACACTCAATAGCGCAGAGCCACCGCGCTCCGTTAGCCCGCCGTTCGGCCTGAATCGTTCATGTTCGGTTATGACTGGGTTATTAATGGCATCAAGCCGACCCCGCCGCCCGGCCCGGCAGGCTGGAGTCGCGATCGGGGCGTCAGACCGGACCTGCGGTTCGCAGGTACGGCCACGCGAGCGACAGCGGGTACCGGCAGTCGATGCCAGCGCGGGTCTCCTCGAACAGCCCGAAAAAGATCACGTCGTCAGTAACTCCTCGCCCGCCGAGAAGCAAGCCAACACCCCCAATACCCCACCTTGTGCCGGTCCTCTGGGCGGCAGGAGAGTGCCGGTCTCGGGCCGTGCCGATTACCGCGTTGAAGAGCTGTCAAAGGTCTGGGACGTCTTGGGACATTGGCGTCAAGACCCGGCAGGATGGATAGCCGGTCGGTGCTGCCGCCGCCCGCTGGGCAACAACAGGAGCCCGCCCCAGGTTAGGAACTGCACCCGGCCTTCGGAGGCTGGCGTTCGAGTGGCTGACCACGCTCGCGCGACAGGCAGGCAGTTCAACGAGCTTCCGGCGCAGCACGCGGGCGGGGTAAGGCTTCGAAACATCGTTCTAGCTTGGCAGTGAAGCCTCGCGCGGGGCAAAAGGGAAATGCTCCGTCCAGTGCCGGGTGCCATCGAACGCAATGATGAGGGCTTCATAGCCATCGAGCGGCTCGATCAGGTCCAGGCCGGACTGTCCGGCGACCGCCACGGCCGTGGCGAGCGCGTCGGCGAGACCGAGGCCGGGTCCTGTCACGCTGGCGGAGGCGACCCGTGCAGCCGGCCGCCTCGAATGAGGATCGATCAGGTGTTTTCCGCGCTCGTAGGTACCTGACGTGGCGATCGCCCCGGTGAGCTCTACCACCGCGGCGAGGCGGCGCGGCGAGAAGGGCTCGGCGATCCCGATCCTGAAGGGCTTACCGGGTCCCAGACCGCCGACGCTCGCGATGTCTCCGGCCGCGTTCACGATCGCGCCCGAAATCTCGCTCGCGCAGAGCGCTGCCAGTGCCTTCTGCGCGGCCCAGCCCTTCACATAACCGGTCGGGTCGATCCCCCCCGGCATGGCCCACGGATCGAACCATCCGCCGGAGAGCTCGCGTGCGACCGCGCAGCGCTCAAGAACCTCGGCTACCTCCGCGGGGGCCTGTGCACAGGTAATCTCCCCTCGCCGGAGCCGGCTCATCGGGCTCTGCGGCTTCCAGGTGCTGAAGACCGCGTCAGCTCCCTGGAGGATGGCCCGCGCCGAGGCCAGCTGCCGGCGGACGTCGGCGCCTGCCATGCCATCAGTGGTGTAGACGTCGATGGTCACGACCGTGCCCATCACGTTCTCGAGGTGGTGAATCGTATGGGCAGGTCGTTCCGGCGATCCGGCCACGGCCCGAGGATCAGGGGTCACCGGAGGCCGAGGCTATGCAGTGCTGCCTGGAGCGACGCCGCAAACCCAGCGCTGGTGTAGCTCGCGCCGGAGACGCCTTGGATGTTGGCGCTCTGCGCCTGCATCGCCTCCTGCTCAAGGACCGGGATCGCCTGCTGATCGATGGACTGCGAGCGGTACATCCCGCCGTCGTTGATGGAGGCGATCCCGACCTTGGTGATTCTGGTCCCGGAGACAGTGACCTTCACCGACAGAACGCCGAAGTTGTAGTTGACCGCGGGGCCGACGGCGGTCCGTGTCGTGCCCGGCTGCGGCTTAGCCGAACCCTGCTTGGGCGGAGAACTCGAGCCACTGGTGCTGTGACCGTGTGACGATCCCCCGGAGCCGGGTACGGTCGGCGGCTGTGAGGCGGAAGTGCCGGGCAATGTACCGAGGCTGAGGTGCGCCGGGGTCGTGTGAAAGGTCAGCGTGCCTACTAGGCCCGCTACCGTCCCCATGATCACGATCGGGGCCCGTTTCATAGTGCAGCGCCGTTGAGAATTTGCATCTGATGTTCGTTTCTTTCGTGGGCTAGAAAGCGAACGCTTCCTGGTGGATCTGATCTTCAGCTACTCCGAGGCTCCGGGCCGCAGCGACGACCCCCGACGTAAACCCGTCGGGCCCGCAGACGTAGATATCGCGTGCGGCGACGTCGGGAACGAGTCGATGCAGCCCGCGGGCGTCGAAGCGGACCTTGTGGCGCGGGCCGATGATTTCGTGCAGCCGACCACCGCGCCGCTTGACGAGGGCAGCGATCTCGTCACGGTGAACGAGGTCGTCGGCACTTGATGCCCGGACGACCACCACCACGTCGGTCCAGGGCGGCAGGTCCTCGAGCAATGCGCGTAGCGGCGTGATGCCTACTCCGGCACCTATCAGCGCCACACGATCGGACGAGCGTGCATGGTGGGTGAACGCTCCGTAGGGACCCTCGATGGCAATGCGCGTGCCGCGCCGCAGGCGTGCGATCGCGCGGCTCTGGTCACCGAGGCCCTTGACGGTCACCCGGATGAAGGGGGGTTGCGGGAGGGCGGACAGCGAGTACGGGTGGGCCTGCCACCAGAGGTCCCTCGTGAGGAAACGCCAGAGGAAGAACTGGCCGCCGGATACCGCCAGGCGATCGAGCTTTCGGCCCGAGCAGATGATGGAGAACACCCCCGGCGCTTCCGCCCGGACCTCGACGACCTGAAGCTGGTGCCGGAGGCTGCGAACGATCGGCTGAATGACCCGGAACACGATGACGACCCCCGCGGTGGCCACCCAGACCCCGATCCATATCGCCCGGGTGAGCGGGTGGCCGATGAAGGAGACGCCGGTGACGATCTGGTGGGCGAACGCGAGCGCGAGCCCGAGGTAGACGTAAAGGTGAGCGACCCACCAGGTCTCGTACCTGAGCCGCCGCCGGGCGAAACTGACTGAGGTGACTCCGGCCATCACGAGCAGGCCGAGACCGGCGACCGCCGCGAGCATGTCCGGATAGGACGTGAGGAACACCCACAGCTGGTGCAGCACCCCGGTTTTCGCCGCCTGCGCGTAGCCGAGCGTGACGAGGACGGCGTGGGCGGCGATAAGGCCGAGCGCCCACGGGGCGACCCGCCGGTGCCAGCGGATGAGCTGATCCTGACCGACCGACTGCTCCAGCCATGGCAAGCGCGCGATGAGCACCACCATGATCAGCATCAGGTATGCGCCGGTGAAACCGGTGAGCCTGCCGGCCGCGATCAGGAGCCCCCCAGGCGCGGCGAGCGACCCGGAAGTCTCACCGGTCACGACCGTAGCGAGGGTCACGCCGAGGCCGAGACCGGCGAGCAGCGCGCACGCGTCCACTACCTGGGGCCGGGGCGCGGGGCCAGGCCGATGCCGACGCGCGGATGCCGATGCTGCGCCTGCTGCGGCCGCACGTCTCATTGGGGCGACCGGCGTGCGGGACGTCACATGGACACGCTCCCGCACCACGCTGAAAGAATTCTGAAGGCAGCCGGAGTATTATCTCTAAGAGCCCGCGGTCAATTCGTCCGAACGCCGGTGGCCAGCTAGCCGGATCAGGTCCTCGTGAAGTTCGAACCACACGCCGTGGTAGCTGTCAACGCGGGGCGAGGCGACGTATCTCTGATCGCCG
>Ga0116221_1003223_pt1 | contig 10588 bp, 6 predicted proteins | sample Sb_taG_5_FD_88965 | JGI IMG/M metagenome (GOLD analysis project Ga0116221, IMG submission 88965) | Peat soil microbial communities from Weissenstadt, Germany - Sb_50d_8_FC metaG | ecosystem: Environmental > Terrestrial > Soil > Wetlands > Peat | place: Germany: Weissenstadt | collected 2010-09-21 | reverse complement strand
AGGCCGAATGCCAATGCACCAGGAGCGCCAGCCACGGCCTCGAGCCGAGCGTCCGACAACCCGCCCAGCATCGACTTATCGGAGTCGCAGCTTGCCTCTGTCAAGGTCGAACCGGTCGGAGAGCGCGAGTTTCGGATCGAGAAGCAGGCGGTCGGCAGCATCAACTTCAATGAGGATATGACGCTACAGGTGTTCACCCCCTATCTGGGCAGGATCATCGCCCTATTCGCCAAGGTCGGCGATGATGTGAAGAAGGGGCAGACGCTGTTTACGATCGACAGCCCCGACCTGTTGCAGGCCGAATCAACCTTGACCGCCGCGGCGGGCGTGCTGGAGCTCACTACCCGGAATTTGGCTCGCCTCAAAGAACTTTACGTGACGCGGGCGATCTCGCAAAAGGACCTGGAGCAGGCGGTGTCGGATCAGCAAACCGCCGAAGGCGCGCTGCGGGCGGCACGCGACTCCGTCCGACTCTTCGGCAAGACCGACGCTGAGATCGATCGCATCATCGCCGCGCGCTTAGCCGACTCGACCTTGGTCGTGCCGAGCCCGATCACGGGCCGAATTACGGCCCGGAATGCTGCGCCGGGGCTGTTCGTGCAGCCGGGCAGTGCTCCCGCTCCTTATTCGGTTGCCGATGTCGACACCATGTGGATGCTGGCCAACGTCGCCGAGACCGACAGTCCCGCTTTCCGCGTCGGACAGGAGGCCACGGTCAAGATCAACGCTTTTCCGGACCGTGAGTTCGAGGGCAAGATCACCACCATCGATTCCATGGTCGACCCGAACACCCGCCGCGTCCTGGTGCGTTCCGAGATCGAGGACCCCCAGCACGAATTGCGGTCGGGCATGTTCGCGAATTTTGTGATCCGTATCGGCGACCCCGTGCGCTCTGTCGCGCTGCCGCTCGCCGGTGTGGTGCGGGAAGGCGATGGCACCATGACGGTGTGGGTCACTGCCGACCGCCGCCGTTTCACCAAGCGGACGGTCAAAATCGGCCTTGAGCAGGATGGCTACCGACAGATCCTCGAGGGCCTGCAACCAGGTGAGCTGGTCGCCACCGACGACGCGATCTTTCTGAGCAATATGGTGACGATCGCGCGCGCCCAATGAAGCCCCCTGCACGCGCCACGGACTAGATAAAGAGAGACGAGCCGTGCTCAAGAGCATTCTTGCATTCGGGCTAACCCGGCGTCCGATCATTCTATTGTGCTTGCTGGTTTTCATCGGCGGCGGACTTATTGCGTTTAAGAAGCTGAATATCGAGGCCTATCCCAATCCGGCGCCTGTCATCCTAGAGATCACCGCCCAGGCGGCCGGCCTCTCGGCTGAGGAGATGGAGCGTTACTACACGATCCCCATGGAAGTTGGTCTCTACCAAACTCCTGGAGTCGTCAATATCCGCTCGACCTCGTTCTATGGGCTGTCTTTCGTCCGCGTCACGTTCGAATGGGGCATCGATTATTACACCGCCTATACGCGGGCGGCGTTGAGCCTGCAGCAGAACGTCAGCCTTCCGAACAGTGTACAGCCCAATATCCAGGGCTCGAGCTTGGTCGGCGAAGTCTACCGTTATCAGCTGGTCGGTCCTTCGAACTTCGGGCTGACCAACCTGCGCACCGTGCAGGACTGGATCGTCACCCGCCGCTTGTTCACCGTTCCGGGGGTTGTTGCCGTGAACTCGTGGGGGGGCACCACCAAGCAGTACAATGTCGAGGTCGATCTGCCCAAGCTCGATGCCTACAATATTACGATTCCGCAAATCATCAGCGCACTCGGCAATGCCAATATCAATGTGGGCGGACGCGAGATCACTGTCGGCCAGCAATCCGTGAACATCCGCGGTGTCGGCCTGTTCGACAGCGGCGGCGAATCGGATCTGACCCAGGGCTGGAAGGTCAACGACATCGAGAACGTCGTGCTCACCCAAGTGAACGGCGTTCCGGTGCAGGTGAAGGACGTCGCCAAGGTCTCGGTCGGCTTTAGGCCGAGGCTCGGTATTGCCGGCCGCGATCATGATGACGACGTTGCCTTGGCGATCGTTGTCATGAACCGCACCTTTCATACCAATGACGTGGTGCCGCGCATCAAGGCCGAGATCGACAAGCTCAACAGCGATGGAAGCTTGCCGCCGGGGGTCAAGCTCGTTCCCTATTACGACCGTAGCACGCTGGTGTCCGTCACCACCCACACGGTCTTGCACAATCTCATCTTCGGTTGTCTGCTGGTTTTCTTCGTCCAGTGGATCTTTCTCGGCGACCTGCGCAGCGCCATTATTGTCGGCGCCAACATTCCGTTCGCGCTGTTTTTCAGCGTTATCATTCTGGTGCTGAGGGGGGCGGACGCGAACCTTCTGTCCGTCGGCGCGGTCGATTTCGGCATTATTGTCGATTCCGCGGTGATCCTGGTCGAGAACATTTTTCGGAACTTCCAGGCGAGGCCCGAGGAACAACAGCTGCTCCTGCAGCAGCTCGCCGAGGTACGCTTTGGTGCCGATCCGACCCATCCGGCCGATGGAGCGAGTGCCTGGACCGATCGCTTGCGCATGATTTTCGTGAGCGCGCTGCAGGTCGACAAGGCGGTTTTTTTCTCCTCCGCTATCACGATCGCGGCGTTCATCCCGTTGTTCACCATGCAGGGCGTCGAGGGCCAGATCTTCAATCCGATGGCGAGAACATACGGTTATGCCTTGATCGGGGCGCTGATCGCGACCTTCACGATCACGCCGGTACTGGCTTCCTATCTCCTTCCCGAGCACGTGCGGGAGGTGGAAACCATCACCGTGCGCGCGCTGCGCAGGATCTACACGCCCGTCCTGCGGTGGTCGCTCTCGCACCGCAAGATCATGCTCGTGATTGCAGCGGTGTTCCTGGCTGCAACCGCTTTGCTGGCCACGCGACTCGGCACCGAGTTCCTGCCTGCGCTCGAGGAGGGCAATCTCTGGATCCGCGCCTCGATGCCACTGACGATTGGCTTGGAGGCCGGCGAACCGGCGGCACGGAAGATGCGCGAGATCCTGTTGCGGCACCCCGAGGTCATAACGGTGGTCTCCCAGCATGGCCGGCCGGATGATGGCAGCGACGCCTCGCCCTTCTCCAATGTCGAGCTGTTCGCGCCGCTGAAGCCATTTGACGAGTGGCCCGCGTATCTGACCAAAGACAAGCTGATCGAGCAGCTGCAACAGGAGTTCAACGACGAGTTGCCGGGGGTGACCTTCAATTTTTCGCAGTACATCCAGGACAACATCGAAGAGGCGCTCTCGGGCGTCAAAGGCGCAAACGCGGTCAAGATCATCGGTCGCGACCAAGTGATCCTGGAGCAGCTCGCCAGACAAGTTTTGCATGAAATGGAGCAGGTCAAGGGAGTTGAGGATCTTGGGGTTTTTTGGGTCCGCGGCCAGCCCAATCTGAACATTACGGTCGATCGCGAACGGGCTGCCCGCTACGGCCTCAATACCGGTGACGTCAACACCGTCGTGCAGGCAGCTTTAGGCGGCGCACCAGCGACTACGCTGCTCGAGGCCGATCGCCAATTCGGCGTCGTTGTTCGGCTTGCACCAGAGTATCGCTCCAGCCTTGAGGCGGTCCGCAATATTAAAGTTGCCTTCCCGACGCCGGCCGGTACCAATGCCTATATTCCGTTGAGCGAGCTTGCAGACATTACCCTCGACACCGGTGCCTCCTATATTTACCGCGAAGCCACTCAGCGTTACATCCCGGTCAAGTTCAGCGTGCGTGGCCGCGATCTCGGTAGCACGGTTGCGGAAGCGCAGCAGCGAATCGCCCAGAACGTGAAGTTTCCGAATGGCTACCGGATCGAATGGAGCGGTGAGTTCGAGGAGCTGCAGCAAGCCAAGGAGCGCCTGGCGATCATCGTCCCCATCAGTCTTGCCACGATCCTGGTGCTCCTTTACGGCCTGTTCAATTCCTTCCGCGACTGTCTTTTGGCGCTCGCCGGCATACCTTTTGCGGTCGCCGGCGGCGTGCTGGCGCTATACTTTTCAGGCCTGGATTTCAGCATTTCGGCTGCCGTTGGGTTCATTTCGCTCTTCGGCGTGTCGGTGATGAACGGCATCCTGATCATGACCTATTACAACCAGGTCAAGGCAAGTGGCATGGGCACGGTCGAGGCGATGTTTCACGCTGCTGAGCAGCGGATGCGGCCGATGCTGATGACGGCGTTGTCGGCCTGCATCGGCCTGCTGCCGGCGGCGGTCTCGACCGGCATTGGCAGCCAGGTGCAGCGGCCGCTCGCCACCGTGATCGTCGGCGGCATGTTCATTGGACCGATCCTCTTGCTTGTCTTGGTGCCGGCGTTACAAACGCTGTTCCTGGGTACGGAGGGTGGTCCCACACCCGAGGCCGAGGCGGAGGCCTGAGATGCGGCGCAAGGCAACACATGAGCGATATAGTCAGTCTGTCCCGAAGGGGAGCGGCTTGAAGATCGGGCATTATGTGTTGGCCATTATGTTGTTCGGCACGGCGGCGATCAATGCCGGCTTGGCCGAGGAGGCTGCTCGGGTTTCAAATCAAACCGACACCGCTCTTACCGCCCGACCTACGGGCGGAAATCAGCAAGGGTCCAGCGGCGATGCCGCGGGTGCTGCAATTGGCGGCCCTGCAGCCACTGGTGCGGGCGCCAAGGGGGACGGGGGCGCCAAAGGCGACGCGGCCGCCAAGGGGAACGCGGATGCGAACGGCGACAAAACTGTCGGCACCACGGGAGACAGTGGTGGTATCAAAGGAGAGCCCCGTGCAGGGTCTAATGTGGAGTGGGGGTCGGGCACCAATGGCGGAGTTCACGCGGGCGCTCAACAAAACGGAATTGGTGCCAACCCGATCAACATTAGAATCACCGTGCAAAGCCCCAAATCCAAGAATGCAACCAAAGCACCGGATTGGAAAAAGGCAAAAATCGTCGGCCCGGATTTCGGCGATCTCCACGCTTTAGCTCCCGGCACCCAGGATGGTCTCGCAAGGAACGCGATCGGGGTCCTTATGCCTCCAGGCGCACGTAATCGAGGTTTCGCGCCGGCTGGTGTTGATGGTACGGCAGGAAGCGCCGTAGGTACTACGGCAAAAAATCCCGCCAGCGTCGGCAGGCCTGATATCGGTCGTCAAATCTCCGGCCCAGCCTTCGCTGTCAGCCCTAAGGCGAATGTCCCACCGGTCAACGCGATGAATCACTCAGTACTTAACGGAACGAGCATTGGCCATCCAGGTTCGGGCACCGGTGTGATCGGTGGTGTGGCTAAGAATGTAGCTGGTGTCATCAACGGAAGCAGTTTCCGTCCAAAGCACTTCTGACCGTGCTGCCGGGGCGCTTCGAGGAAACTGCTGCCGCGCCATGCTGCGTCTTGGTCACGCGACCCACCAGAGCGGTTCATCGCGCGGTCATAGGACAGCCCCCTCAAGGTTCGAGACGGCGCATCACGGCTTGATCAGGCCGCCGGCCGCAGCTTTGATCGCGGCCTCAGTGCGCGTCGCCGCACCGAGCTTGATCCGGGCGTTGTCAAGGTGGAAGTCGACAGTCCGCTTCGACATGTGAAGCTTCCGCGCGATTTCAGCGGATGTCTTGCCGCGCGCCACCCAGGTCAGTACTTGGATCTCGTGATCCTTCAGAAGCTTCGGCCCTAGTTTGGTGCGCGCGATTCCGGCCAGCCGGGCATTGATGATCAAGACAAGCCGGTCGAAATCGATCGGTTTGGTAACGTAGTCATCGGCTCCGAGCCGACGCCCCTTGAGCTCGCTGTCCCGGTTGGCCAGCGCAGTCAGGAACAGGAACGGTATTTTTCCGAGCCGAGGTGCGATCTCGTTTAGACGTTCCAGAACTTCGAAGCCAGACATGATCGGCATGCTGATGTCGCACAAAACCAGGTCGGGCGTGTCTTTCAGGATTGCGAACAAGCCCTCTTGACCGTTGTGCGCGATGCTGACCTCGAAACCGTGATCGACCAGCTCTTCGGCGATCAGTGCTGCGGTCTCGCAGTCATCTTCGATACATAGGATTTTTTTCCGCGCGTGTGCCATACCAGCCCCCAGATGGCGTCGGGGCGTTGCAGAACCTCGACGTCCGTTTGAGAGTAGCGTGCTGTAGCTCAGAGTAAATTGTGAGAATCCCTGTGATTAGTCACAATTGCCGGCTAGCGAGCAACTGTGCAATTCCTCGTCTATCGGAAATTGGGGGGTCATGAGGCGCATCAAAGCGTCAGCCCGATTGCGACCACGTCCACAATCAATCATGCGAGCATCAACGGGACCGGCCTTGCACGTCCAGGTTCCGGCCCCGGCATTGTGGGCGGCCCCGCAAAGAATATCGCGGGAATCTACGGGTCCAGCATCCGGTCCAAGCACCTGAGCCGCAGGCCTGCATTCCCCGGATGAACCACCGAAGCGCACCGCGCTCAAGCCGATTCAGATATAGGTTTCAGCACCTTATATCATTGGATCGAGGGCAATCTGGCTCTGCCGGAGGCAGTCAAGCAGTGATCACTGACGAGCCTGCGGGAAAAACTCGTGAAGATCGGCGCCAAGGTTGTGAGCCATGGCCGCTACGTCATCTTCCAGATGGCTGAGGTCGCGGTGCCGAGAGGATTGTTCCATGAAATCCTGCGGCTGATCGCCGGACTGCGACCATGGCCAGCCCCAGCGTAGCCATCCCTGTGCGGTTAACCCCAAGAATGAAGAAGCTGCTTCCATTGGTGCAGCTTATACGAGAGGGTTTGACCCTCATTAAGGGGATCGTCACCGATCTTGTCGACGCCTACCTCACCTTCCTGACCTAGTTTAGTGCCGACCTGTCCCTTCCCTTGGGGCTGACCGCGATCTGCTTTGTCAACCATATCATCGTGGGGGTAACCCGTGCTGAAAAGCGTGATAGCTTTTGGATTGACCCGGCGGGCGATCGTCTTGCTAGGTTTGATAGCGTTCGTCGGCGCCGGCCTGTTCGCTTTTTTCAAGCTGAATATTGAGGCCTATCCCAATCCAGCGCCGGTGATCCTTGAGGTCACTGCTCAGGCGCCCGGCCTCTCGGCCGAGGAGATGGAGCGTTACTACACAATTCCGATCGAGGTTGGCCTCGCTACAACGCCGGGTGTCGACGTCATTCGCTCGACCTCGTTCTACGGTCTGTCCTTCGTCCGCGTCGTATTCCAGTACGGAGTCGATTATTACTTCGCTCGCTCAGAGACTGCGATTAATCTGCAGCAGAACGTTAGTCTTCCGAACAATGTCACGCCGCAAATCCAGGGCACCAGCCTAGTCGGCGAGATTTACCGGTATTAGGTGGTCGGGCCGCCGCACTTCGGATTGACTAATCTCCGCACGGTTCAGGATTGGGTATTGCAGCGCCGCCTGCTGACGGTCCCCGGCGTCGTGCAGGTCAATACCTGGGGCGGCACCACCAAGGATTACGAGGTCGAGGTCGATCTGCACAAGCTCGATGCCTACAACGTTACGCTGCCCCAGGTGATCAGCGCGATTGGCAATGCCAACGTCAATGTCGGCGGCCGCACCATCAATATGGGGCAGCAGTCCGTGAATATTCGTGGCGTTGGTCTCCTGGACAGCGGCGGTTCTGCGGATTTGACCAAGGGCTTCAAGGTCGATGATATCGAGAACGTCTTGCTATCCCAAACGAAGGATGTGCCGGTCTTCGTGAAAGACATTGCCAAGGTCTCTGTCGGGTATCTGCCTCGGCTCGGTAAGGCCGGTCGCGACACAGAGGATGACGTGGTTGCGGCGATTGTGATCATGAATCGCACGCTGCATACAAATGATGTGGCGGCGCGCGTCAGAGCGGAGATCGAGAAGATCAACACTGACGGAACCTTGCCCCCGGGGGTGAAACTGGTCCCGTTCTACGATCGCACCAGCCTGGTGGCGGTCACCACCCATACCGTACTGCACAATCTCGTCTTCGGCTGCCTTCTGATTTTCCTCATGCAGTGGATCTTCCTTGGTGACCTACGCAGCGCACTCATCGTGGGAGCCAACATCCCGTTCGCTTTGTTCTTCAGCATTGTCATCCTGGTACTGCGAAACGAGGATGCGAATTTATTGTCGGTCGGTGCAATCGATTTCGGCATCATTGTCGATGCAGCCGTGATTCTCGTGGAAAATATCTACAGGAACTTTCAGGCCACACCGGAAGAAAGAAGAGGGTTATTGCAGAAGCTCGCGGAAGGAAAGTGGGGTCCTGATCCGACACGCGAGACTGATTCTGCGGGCCCGCAGGCATGGACCGACCGGCTCCGGCTCATTCTGATTAGCGCACTGCAAATCCACAAAGCAGTAGTCTTCTCTACCCTGATCATCGTGGCCGCCTTCATTCCGCTATTCACCATGCAGGGTGTCGAAGGCCAGATCTTCGCTCCAATGGCGCGAACTTATGCCTACGCCCTGGTGGGAGCGCTGATAGCGACTTTCACGGTGACGCCCTGTCTGGCATCGCTGCTGCTTCCGGAGCACGTCAGCGAAATCGAGACGATCCTCGTGAGAGCCTTGCGTGCAATTTACACGCCGGTGCTGCGATGGTCGCTAAAGCATCGGAAATTCACCGTCGCGATGGGATTGATCTTCGTTGCCGTTACCGGCTTCATCGGGTTTGGGCTCGGGAGTGAATTCCTGCCGACCCTTGAGGAGGGCAATCTCTGGATTCGTGCAACCATGCCCCCGACAATATCGCTCGAAGCGGGAATGCCGATCGTAAATAAGGTCCGCGAGATTTTGCTCCGCCACCCGGAAGTCATTACGGTGGTTTCCCAGCATGGCCGGCCGGACGACGGTAGCGATGCCGCCGGGTTCAACAACGCCGAGTTCTTCGTGCCGCTCAAGCCGTTCGACGAGTGGGCGCCTCGGATGACAAAGGACAAGCTGATCGACGAGCTGCAGTCGGAGTTTTCAAATGAGTTTGAGGGAATCACCTTCAATTTCTCGCAATATATCCAAGACAACGTCGAGGAAGGGCTCTCGGGCGTTAAGGGCGCCAACTCGGCTAAGATCATCGGGCCCGATCTCGCGACTCTGGAGCAGATTGCAAAGCAGGCCATGAATGAAATGAGTCAGGTCAGGGGAATTACCGATCTCGGTGCTTTTTGGGTGCTCGGGCAGCCCAACCTAAACGTCAAGGTCGACCGTGAAAAGGCAGCGCGTTATGGCCTGGGCGTTAGTGACGTGAACACCACCATTCAAGCTGCATTCGGCGGCGCCGTGGCGACAACACTGCTGGAGGCCGACCGCCAATTCAATGTGACGGTGCGACTGGCACCCGAGTATCGCAGCAATATAGACGCGGTGCGCGCTCTCAAGGTCGGAGTTCAGACCCCCGTCGGCAACGCGTATATTCCCATTACGGAGCTCGCCGACATTTCGCTCGATACGGGGGCCTCGTACATCTATCGCGAACGCAATCAACGGTACATTCCGATCAAGTTCAGCGTCCGCGGTCGCGACCTTGCGGGCGCCGTAGCGGAGGCACAGGATCGGATTGCTCGTAATGTGAAGCTGCCGACTGGCTACCGCATCGAATGGTCCGGAGAGTTTGAGTGGTTGCAGCAGGCAAAAAAGCGGCTTGCCGTCATTGTCCCGTTGACGCTCGTGCTGATCATGGTGCTGCTCTACGGTCTGTTCAATTCGTTGCGCGATAGCCTCATGGCCCTGCTCGGAATTCCTTTTGCAGTTTGCGGTGGCATATTGGGCCTGTACGTTTCCGGACTGGATTTCAGTATCTCGGCAGCGATCGGATTTATCTCGCTATTCGGTGTGTCGGTGATGAGCGGGATCCTCATCGTCAATGGTTATCACCAAATCGCGGCGCCGGGCATGGCCACGGTGGAGGCGATGTTCCGTGCCGCTGAGCGACACATGAGACCGATCCTGATGATGACGTTGTCAGCCTGCATTGGTCTGCTCCCGGCGGCCATCTCGACAGGAATTGGCAGTCAGGTGCAACGGCCGCTCGCGACTGTTGTGGTCGGCGGCATGCTGGTCGGACCGATCATGCTGCTCGTGGTCGTTCCTGCATTGCAGACGCTTCTCCTGGGCGGGAACGGCGGTTCCACGCCTGGAGCCCAGGGGGGAGGCACAGGAACAAACGGAGATGTGAGCGGATCAAGAGACCGCTGAGACGTTTGGCATTAGGCTCACTTGGATTTCATCGTCCGCTTAAGTGGACGATAACCCGGCAAAAGACATCGGCTCGGCCGCTCAGACAGGGGCTGCTAGATGCCCCCCCGCCTACGCGGAGGATGAAGTGGGAGAAATCGACGAGCGATGCCGTGGAAGCGGACCTGATGAGCGATGGCGGCATCGCCGATCGGGGGGAAACGGGGGCAGCGGATCTTTCCAATAACAGAGAAGCTGTGTATAATGTTGTTTGATTCCGGGCTTCGAAGGTCCAGGTATCAGGCCCGGACGTTCGGCGCCGAAAGATGCCTATGCGTGCCAACGCCATAAAACCGGCGCAGGGGATTTCCCCTGAGGCCAAATTGCCAGCTTGCGAGATTCCGGCTGGCCTGCGGATAGTGGCCGTTCTCCTTCGCACGCTATTCGTCGGCATCCTGGTGGTGCTGACTGCGCGCGTCAGCCTT
>Ga0116221_1003219_pt1 | contig 10594 bp, 9 predicted proteins | sample Sb_taG_5_FD_88965 | JGI IMG/M metagenome (GOLD analysis project Ga0116221, IMG submission 88965) | Peat soil microbial communities from Weissenstadt, Germany - Sb_50d_8_FC metaG | ecosystem: Environmental > Terrestrial > Soil > Wetlands > Peat | place: Germany: Weissenstadt | collected 2010-09-21 | reverse complement strand
ACGCCTGCTTCATCGTGCGCGATCACAACGGGCAGGCGCTGGCCTACGTTTATTTCGAGGATGAGCCGGGACGACAAACAGCGGCCAAGCTGCTGAGCAAAGACGAAGCGCGGCGGATCACCGCGTCAGGGGACTGGGTGAACGACCGCACCCATGGCCAGCAGTTCAGGGCCCGGTTCCTCAAGACCTCAGAGCCCGCGTCGGTCGAAGGCATCGGGAAATACCTTGCTTCGGGCATGATCCGGGGCATCGGCCCGGCTTACGCCAAGAAGCTCCTGCGCGCGTTCGGCGAGAAGGTGTTTGACGTCATCGAGACGCAGGCCGATCGCCTACGGGAATAGAGCTGCTCGAGTGGATGTTGAAAAAAAGATTAAATGGTTCGGCATCGATTGCGGCTCAGCCGACCATTCGATGGACACGTCAATCCGTTTGATGTCGTTGCGACAATTTTCTGCGGGGTCGGAGTGTAATAATTTTAAGCTTGAAGTATTTTTCAGCCGGCCTAGAATCTCTCTCAATCTCGAAAATCGCGCACGAGGGGTGGCTCACATGGTCAGGAAAGTCGGAATGGCCGCTTTTGCGGCTTGCACACTAGTTGCTCTTGCCACGACGACGGCGTGGGGCGCCGACAAGCCGGTGTTCGGCTTGGTTATGTCGTTTAGCGGATGGTTCGCGCCGATCGATGCCGACACCATCGCCGGGGCTAAGCTCGCGGTGGCGGAGATCAACGCTGCCGGTGGCGTCCTCGGTCAGCCGATCGAGGTTGTCGAGTTCGACAACAAATCCGAACCGCCGCTCGGCGCCGACGGCGCCGTCGAAGTCATCGGCAAGGGCGCGAAGGCGATCCTTTTTCCGAGCGATTTCGACTTCGGCGCGCCGGGCGCCTATGTCGCGCAGCAGAAAGACGTGATTGCCTTTTCCGGCGCTTCTGACCCGAAGTTCGGCGTCCAGGGCGTGGGGCCGCTCGCCTACTCGACTTCGAATGCCAGTCAGGCACAAGGCGCGCTGCTCGCCGAATGGGCGTTCAAGCAGAAGGGCTGGAAAACGGCTTACGTCCTTTTGGACAACACCATTGCCTACACCAAATCGCTCTGCGGGGCCTTTGCCACCCGCTGGACGGAACTCGCCGGTAAAGACGGTCTACTGGGCCAGGACACGTTCCTCAACAACGACCCGTCGATCGCCGCGCAGATCACGCGGATCACCAGCCTGTCCAAGAAACCCGATCTGATCTTCTTTTGCTCCTATGCGCCGGGCGGACCGAGCGCCATGCGTCAGCTACGGGCCGCGGGTATCAATGCCGCCATCGCTACTGGTGAATCGCTCGACGGCGACTACTGGATCGGCTCGGTTCCGGATCTGAGCAATTTTTACGTCATCAGCTACGGTTCGAAATACGGTGACGATCCGGATGCGGCCGTGAACGGCTTCTTCAAGCGCTTCGAAGTCAAATACGGCAAGAAGGCCGACGTGTCCTACGGACTGCGTGGCTACTCTGCGGTCCAAGCCTGGGCAGATGCCGCCAACAGGGCGGGCTCGCTTGAAGGGTCTAAGGTGGCGGCCGTGCTCGACACTTTCGACAAAAAGCCGCTTGTGATCGGACCGACGACGTACACCGGCAAACTGCATATCCAAACTACGCGGCCGATGGCGATCTTGAACGCCACCAACGGCAAGTTCGCATGCGTCGGCCGCTTCACCGTGGAGTCGTTCCCGCCGCTGCAATAACGATCCGCCGCCGACCGGACGTTTCGCCATGCACCTTCAGGCGCAAGGTGTGACCGTCCGGTTTGGTGGCCTCGTGGCGGTCGACGAGGTCAGTCTCCGGCTTGAGCGCGGCGAGATTCTCGGATTGATCGGCCCAAACGGCGCCGGCAAGACGACGTTGGTTAATGTCCTTTCCGGATTCCAGCGACCGCTCGCGGGCACGATCTTTGTCGACGAGCGCGACTGCACCGGCCTGCCACGTCACGGATTCCCTCGCGCCGGTATCGTGCGCACATTCCAGGCTGTCCGCCTTTTCCGCGGCCTGACGGTCGGCGAGAACGTCGAAGCCGGCTACGTCGCGCAGGGGCTTGGCCGCGCACAGGCGCGACGGCGGGCGTTGGAAATTCTCGGTGAACTGCGGCTGGCCGACAAGGCTCATCATGTTGCTGCGGGTCTGAGCTACGGCGAAGAGCGCCGCGTCGGCCTCGCTCGGGCGCTTGCCGTCAATCCGCGGTTCCTCCTTCTCGACGAACCGGCGGCCGGCCTGGCTGCCGCCGAAGCGGACGAACTCCGCAAGGTCATCGTTGAGGTCAGGTCAAAGTACGATTGCGGGGTGTTGGTCATCGAGCACAACATGGCGCTGGTCATGAATCTTTGCGAACGAATCCAGGTTCTCGACAGCGGTAAGACGATCGCCGCCGGCACGCCTGCGCAGATACGCTCCGATGCTCGCGTCCGGCGCGCCTATCTTGGTCCCGACGCCCTGCAATGAGCGCTAGCGTACCGCTGCTCGCGATCTCCGGCCTCGTTGTGCGTTACGGCGCCGTCGTTGCCGTGCGCGGCGTCGATCTCCAGGTCGGCGAGGGCGAGGTCGTCAGCATTGTCGGACCGAACGGTGCCGGCAAGACATCGCTCATTTCGGCCGTCGCTGGACTAGTCACGCCGGCTGAGGGAACCATCACCTTCGCCGGTAAGCCCCTCGGCGGAATACCGCTCGAAGATGTGGTCGCGCAGGGCATCGCGCTCGTTCCGGAGGGTCGGCACATCTTCGCCAGTTTGACGGTGACCGAGAACATGATGCTCGGCGCGACGATCCGGCGTGACGCCCAAGCCGTGGCGGCCGACGTCGACCGCTTTTTTGCAATGTTTCCGATCCTCGGCGAGCGCCGGCACCGGCCCGCCGGGCACCTCTCCGGCGGCGAGCAACAACAGCTCGCCATCGCGCGGGCGCTATTGTCGCGGCCGCGGCTTCTTATGCTCGACGAGCCGTCGCTCGGTCTCGCCCCAACGTTGGTCGATCAAGTCTATACGCTCTTCAAGACGATCCGCGATCAGGGCGTGACCATCCTTTTGGTCGAGCAGAACGCGGAGCGTGTGTTCGCCGTTTCCGACCGCGTCTATGTGATCAGCGGCGGAGAGTTCGGTCTGAGCGGAAGCGCAGGCGAGATCAAAAGCGATCCGCGCTTCGACGCCGCCTATTTCGGCGTGCGCATGCGTGAGGCGGCGAGCGGCCTGTGATGGAGCGCTTGGTTCAAACCCTTGTCGACGCGGTGAGCGTGGGAAGCCTGTATGCGCTGACTGCGCTGGGCATCGGCCTTATTTTCGGGGTCATGCGGCTCATCAATTTCGCGCACGGGGAGCTGATCACGATTGCCGCCTATACATTGCTTGCGCTCTTTGGCCAACCCATTCCGGTGATGCTGTTCGGCGCGATCGCAGTGGCGATCGTTCTGGCGTTGTTGACAGAACGCGTGGCGTTCCGCCCGCTGCGCAATGCGGACCCGACGACGTTGCTAATCTCTTCATTTGCGGTGAGCTTCTTTTTGCAGAAGCTCCTCATCCTGGTGGTCGGATCGCGGCTCAAGGGTCTCGACTTCCTGCCCGAGCTTGGCCGTCAAATCGAATTTGCCGGCATCCGGCTGCAGATGCTGCAGATCGTCACGATACTCGTCAGTATCGTCATCGTCACCGCTCTGACCTGGTTCCTGCAAGCGACGCGGCTCGGCTTGCATATGCGCGCTGCGGCGGAGGACTTCCGCATGGCGCGGGTACTGGGCGTGCGCGCTAATAACGTGATCGCCATGGCATTTGCGCTGAGTGGCATCCTGGCTGCCGCGGTCTCTTGTTTGATTGTCGTGCAGACCGGCGTCGTGCAGCCGCGCATGGGGGTGCAATTGGTGATCATCGCCTTCGTCGGCACGGTGATTGGCGGCCTCGGCAGTCTTTCCGGAGCCGCGCTTGGTGGCTTCCTCGTTGGCGCTGCCTCGATCCTGCTGCAGGCTTTGCTGCCGCCCGATCTGCGCGCCTTTCGCGAGGCGTTTGTCTTTATCGCCGTGGCGCTCGTTCTGCTCTTCCGACCGCAGGGATTGATCCCCGCCCCCGGCTTGAAGGAGAGGATTTGATGTCCGGGGCCGTCCGCGGAAGGGTTCGCGCCGCCGAAATGCTACCGCGACTTTGGCCGCTTGTTGCGCTCGCGGCCGTAATTGTCGTGATCGCACTCGCTGCCTCGTTTGCTCCAGCCGTTCTGCAACGGCGAACGACGCAAGCATTGATCAACCTCATCGCCGTGGTCGGGCTTTACGTTTTCGTCGGAAACTCCGGCATCCTGTCCTTCGGCAATGTCGCCTTCATGGCGGTCGGCGCCTATGTTTCGGCGTTGTTGACCATGAAGCCGGCGGCAAAGTCGGTCTTCCTGCCCGACCTGCCCGCGATCATCGCCCACGCCGAATGGCCGACCTTACCCGGCGCGCTCGCTGGCGGCGTCGCGGCGGCGCTTGTCGCTCTTGTGGTCGGCTGGCCGCTGATGCGGCTCTCCGGTGTCTCGGCGAGCATCGCGACCTTCGCAATCCTCGTCGTCGCCTATGTCGTTTTCGGCAATTGGACGACCGTGACGGGCGGCCAGAACTCGCTGATGGGCCTACCGCCCTACGTTGATTTATGGACTGCGGTTGCCTGGGCAGTCGCCGCCATGGTGATCGCTTTTGCCTATCAGGAGACGCGCTCGGCTTTGCTCCTGCGAGCCTCCCGCGAGGATGAGGCTGCGGCGCAAGCCACCGGCGTCAATGTCGTCCTCCACCGTTTGATCGCCTTCGTCATTTCGGCTTTCCTCTCGGGCATTGCCGGCGTGCTGCTCGGCCATTTCCTCGGCATCGTGCGGGTGGAGAACTTCTATCTCGATCTCACCTTCCTGATCGTGGCGATGCTGATCATCGGCGGCCGGGGCAGTCTGACCGGCGCTGTCGCCGGCGCCGTCGTCATCGCCGTGCTAACGGAACTGCTGCGTGAGATCGAGATCGGATTTCAAGTCGGCAAAACAACTATCGCCGCGCCGGCGGGCGTGGGCGACGTTATTCTCGCGCTCATTATGTTGCTCATTATTCTGTTCCGCCCGCAAGGAATTGCCGGAGGACGCGAGCTCACATGGCCGTTCGGCCGAACCTAACTAAGCGTTGAATAATATTTGATGGCGAAATCGATCCATTCCGGCGCCGACCAGTCGGGATGCTCGGCGCGGATTTGCGGTGCCAACGCAGCGACGATCGCGTCGGCGTCCTTGCCGGATTTCCGCTCGGCGGCCACGCGTTTGCCGAGATCCACCAAGTAGTCACGTACGGCGACAAGTATCTCTACACCGCCAATATCGCCATGGCCGGGCACCACGATGGCCGGCTTCCAGTCCGCAAGTTCGGAGAGGATGGATGCCCAGCGCGCGCCGTCGATATGCGCGTCATCCGGCGGAAACCACGGAAAGATCGGAAAGATGCGCTCTTCGGCGAGATCGCCCGTGAACAGGATGCGCTCCCGCGGCAGCCAGACAACTTGGTCACCCGCGGTATGAGCGAGACCCCAAGTCCGCAGCTCCACTGTACGGCCGCCTAGATCGATTGAGGTCGAAGCACTGTCATAGACCTGGTCTGGTTGCACGAGTTGCGTGCCCTCCAGCGCCGCTGCAACGTGCGGGCCGAAGGTCTTGAACATGCTGAGATAACCTTCGCCCTTTGCCTGCAGTTCGTTCCGTTGCGATCGGTTGTAGTGAATCTTCGCCGCGCCTTTGAAAGCCTGAGCGCCAAAGCCGTGCTCCGGATGGAAATGCGTGAGCGTCAACACCAATGGCCGCTGGCCCGCAGTCCGCTGGGCGGCCTCGAGGACCTTTTTGCCGTTGGCGGGCCCCATGCCGGTGTCGACAACAAGGGCCGTATGAGTGCCGAGAATAATCCCGATGTTCGGCACGAGCGGGACGCGGCGGTCGCAAATGACGAAAACGCCGGCAGCGATTTCCTTGATAGCGCTGGGGTCAACAACAGGTGCCGGCGGTCCGGCAATCGACGCAGTATCGCTCATTGACGACGCTTCCCCATTATCCCATTTCGCCGCCAATGCGGCAGCGCAATTGGACATTTTAAGCTTAAAACGTCAAGATGAGGGCCGCGCGGGAAGGCGCCCCATGAGCGATGATGCACCGATAAGCGACGCACTCATCGCGCTTCATTTCCAGAACGACATCTGCCATCCCGAGGGGCGCATTCCATTTTCCCTGGACCGAAGTGCAGACGGCGCGGCGCGCTTCCTCCACGCCAGCAAGCGCGCGCTGGCGGCGGCACGTCGCGCCGGCTGGACGATTGCCCATATGCACATCGCATTCGCCGAGGACTATTCCGACCTTTTGCGCAACTGTCGTCTGTTCCTGAAGACCGAAACGCTCGGCGCGCTGAAGCGCGGCTCGTGGGGAGCGGCACCATACAAGGGCTTCGAGCCCGGCAATGGAGAGATTTTTGTCACCGGCAACGGCAACAGTGCCTTCCGGCGCACCGATCTCGAGCCTCTGCTGCGCGCGCGCGCGATCGACCGGTTGAACGTCTTGGGGCTTGCGACCCAGTTCTCGGTCGAGCACACCGTGCGCGACGCGGCGGATATGGGGTATCTCGTCAGGGTATTCGCGGATTGCTGCACCTCTGGCGATTTGGAGGCCCATCGTGCGTCGCTGCGTACGCTAGGCATGCTGGCGGACGTCGTGAGCAGCGAAACCGCATTGCACGAAAACTCGAAGACCTGACGGAAGATGTCGCTGTCGCATATTTGGGTTAGCAAAACGCCCTCAACCCATCGGAAGTCCGGCGGCGCGAAGAGCTTCCCTATCGGCCTCGACCTGTGCCGTGTCGCGGCGAATGAACTGGGTCTTAAGCCACCCGCCGATCGTGAAATTCGGACGCGCCGCCATTAGCAGCTCGACCGTTCGCCGTGCCTCATCGGCTTGGCCGATTTGCTGATAGATGATGACAAGGTCGGTCAGGCCAAATCCGGGATTGCGGGCGTGATAGGCCTTGAAGGTGGCAATCGCTTGTTCGGTTCGTCCCGCCAAGCGATAGGCGTTGCCGAGCGTGCCGAGATAGGACGGAGGATAATGCGGGCTCAGGGCAATCGCTTTCTCGCTCTGCAACACCCCCTCTTCTGGATATCCAGACGGCACGAAGACGAAGCTGGCAAGGTCCGCCGCCAGCGCTGACCCGGGCGCCAGTTGAATGGCCTTCCGGGCATCGGTCACGGCTTCATCGTAGCGTCTTTGCATCAACAGAATAAGACTTGACGCGGTATGGGCCTCGGCATTGTCGGGATCGATTTCGAGCGCCTTGGCTGAATAGGCCCGCGCCTTGTCCATTGCCGTTTCGTGGTCGTCCCACCAGCCGAAGCGAGCATCCAAGCAATGGATGAAGCCCAGCATAGCATTGAGCGCCGCCGAGGCTGGGTCAAGCGCCAGTGCCTTTTCCCAATAAATTCGCGCAGCGCCCATTTTTTCTTTGCTGACGGCTTGGTGGAAATGAGACATCCCCTGAACCCAGTAGGTCCAGGCCTCGACATTGTTTGTTGTCGTATAGTGCAGCCGCGCCTGTTCGCCCTCGATCAGCTTGACTTGCATCTCCGTGGCTAGGACGAGGGTGATTTCATCCTGAATGGCGAAAATCTCGTCCATCGTACGGTCGTAACGTTCCGCCCAGAGGTGCGCGCCATCCTTCGCGTCGATCAATTGCGCCGTGATCCGAATGCGGTTGCCGCTCTTGCGAACGCTGCCCTCTAGAACGTATCGCACACCAAGTTGCTTCGCTGCTTCGCGGATATCGACCGCGCGGCCTTTGTAAACGAAACTGGAATTGCGGGCGATGACTCGCAGTCCAGCCAGCTTCGACAGGGTGGTTATGATGTCCTCGACTAACCCGTCGCAGAAATAATCCTGCTCGGAGTCGCCGCTCATGTTCTGAAACGGCAGCACCGCAATTGATGGCTTGTCCGGTGATGCGAATGCCGCCAGCGTGGGAGTAGACGCAGCCGCGGGTTCTTCTCGTGCTTCTTTTAGCGCGACGCGGTAAGCCCGCACTGGCCGGGTGATGTTCTTGAGATTCTGATCGCCGAGATCGGCGAACAAGGCCTCCACCCGGCCGCTCACCTGTTGATGAACGACATCCGAAATGCAGATGCCGCCAGGCTCCGAAATGCTCTCAAGGCGCGCCGCTACATTGACTCCATCGCCAAAGATATCGTCGCCATCAACGATAATGTCGCCTACATTGATACCGATGCGGAACTCGATCTTCCTCCCCGGCGGCGTATCGGCATTTCGTTCCGGCATCGCGCGCTGAATGTCGATGGCGCAACGAACCGCGTCGACTGTACTTGCGAACTCTACCAATGCACCATCGCCAGTAGTCTTGAAAATGCGGCCGCGATACTCCGCGATCTTTGGATCGATGAGGGATTTGCGCAGGGATTTGAGTGCAGCGAGGGTGCCCTCCTCATCGCTGCCCATCAAGCGACTATAGCCTACGACGTCAGTCGCGAGGATTGCGGCAAGCCGTCGTTCGGCACGCGCTTCGGCCATTGAATGTCCCAAACCGATTGTGATTGCGGCCCAAGTTTATGGTCGAGGGTGGGGCTTTTTGCAATGCGGCAGTCGATGGTGGCGAAGCGCGCTCGGGGTCATCCGCGTCATTTCGAGCGCAAGCCCACGCTTCCGCTTTGCTCTCGATCTCAGACATTTTGCTGTCTCGCAGCAAACGACGTTCAGGACCACAAGCGATCATCCAGCACAATATTCCAAAATGCAGAAGCCACAGGACTGAGCGGTTACTCTGCTAGGCCCGTCTTGCGCAGGCCATCAGTTAGCTTATCGGCATCGGCGGAGTTTTTAAACGGCAGTCGAGCAAAATGATCCGCGTAAGAGTATCGAGGATTGATCTCCTTAAGCTCGTGCCACACCTGCCGAGCCTCCTCGTGGCGACCCAAATGGCCTAACGCTGACGCGAGCAAAGCGCGAGACAAGTCCGTGGTCGGATTGACCGTGATGCGATCCTTGAAATAAGTCGCCGCGGTCTCATATTCGCCAGCCACGAAATAAGCAGTGCCGAGGAAGTGCAAGTATTGACCCTGTACAGGGCCCGGGTCGAGACGCATCCCCCGTTCGATGTAGGGGATCGCCTTGGTCGGCTCTCCCGTATAAATGTGCACATTTCCCCTTGTTAGGAGCGCGAGGGCGTAGTTGGGGTTGAGCGCCAAGGCCTTGTCGGACTCATTGGCCCATCGCGCATAATCCTTTTTCCAGGTGGCAACCACGGCGGCGACGAAACGGGCGAAAGCATCCTTGTCATCCTTGGCGATCGCCTCGTCGGCCAAGCGTTGAGCCCGATCGAGTGACTTCTCCGGCGCATCGCTCCAATGGTTCTGATAATCGAACGCGTAACCCATGCCCAGGCCCGCGTAGGCGCTGGCATAGTTCGGGTCAAGTTCTATAGCGCGCCCGAAACAGGACATAAATTGCTCGAAGATATCGCGATCTCTCTTGGACCCGAACATCAGCTCACGACCCCTTAGGAAGAGGTCATGGGCTTCCACGTTCCTGGTGCCGCCAGCAACGAGCAGCGCTTTTTCGCCCTCGCTCAACTTGATCTTAAGCGCAGAAATGATCTCCTGCGTCAGTTCGTCCTGTACAGCAAAGATGTCGGTGAGGTCGCGATCGAAGCGGTCGGCCCAGATATGCGTGCCGCTCTCTGCGTCGATGAGCTGGCCCGTGACTCGGACCCGATTACCCGCCTTGCGCACGCTGCCTTCCAGCACGTAGCGCACGCCGAGTTCGCTGCCGACCCGCTTCACGTCGACCGGCTTGCCCTTGTAGGTGAAGCTCGAATTGCGGGCGATGACGTTCAGCTCCGACAGCTTCGAAAGATCGGTGATGATGTCCTCGCTGATACCGTCTGAAAAATACTCCTGCTCGGGGTCACCGCTCATATTGGTGAAGCGAGGACTGCGATGGAAGGCTTGTCAGGCGGCCCCGGCGGCGGCGCTCGGGACTCGGACGCGACCTTCTGCGCTAAATCCAATCGGTAGACGCGCAGGGGCCTGGCGATATTCTTGAGGCTCTGCTCGCCGGCATCGACGAAGTTGCCCGCGACCTTGCCTTGCACCTGCCGCCAGGCGTCCTCGGAAATCGAGATACCGCCAGGCTCGGCGATGCTTTCGATCCGCGCCGCGATGTTGACGCCGTCGCCAAGGATGTCATCACCCTCGATGATGATATCGCCAACGTTGATCCCGATCCGGAACCGGATCGGATCGGTTTCGGAGCCACCGGCATCGTGCTCCCGAAGCTCCCTCTGGATTTCGATGGCGCATGTTACGGCGGCGTCTACGGCGCTCGCGAATTCCACCAGGGCACCGTCGCCCATGAGCTTGACGATACGACCCGAATGGGCGGCAATCGCCGGGTCGATCAACTCACGCCTTAAGGCATTCAGGCGCGAGAGAGTACCCGCCTCATCGAGGCCCATAAGGCGCGAGTAACCGACCACGTCGGCCGATAGGATCGCCGCAAGCCTCCTTTGTAGGCGCTCCTCAGCCATGT
>Ga0116221_1003217_pt1 | contig 10595 bp, 7 predicted proteins | sample Sb_taG_5_FD_88965 | JGI IMG/M metagenome (GOLD analysis project Ga0116221, IMG submission 88965) | Peat soil microbial communities from Weissenstadt, Germany - Sb_50d_8_FC metaG | ecosystem: Environmental > Terrestrial > Soil > Wetlands > Peat | place: Germany: Weissenstadt | collected 2010-09-21 | reverse complement strand
GGTGCGGTTTTTGAAAGCGCTGCTGCCCCGGTTGGACGAGCAAGCCGGCGCATGACCGATCCGCTCCTCGCCGCCGCCCTGGCCGCCCGCGCGCACGCCTTTGCGCCGTTTTCCAAGTTCCAGGTGGGCGCCGCCATCGAAGACGCGAGCGGTGGCATCCACACCGGCTGCAACGTGGAGAACGCCACTTACGGGCTCACCATGTGCGCCGAGCGGGTGGCCGTGTTCAAGGCCATCTCGGAAGGCGTGCGGCAGTTCAGCCGCGTGGCGGTGGCGGCCGATACCGACGAACTCACGCCGCCCTGCGGGGCGTGCCGGCAGATCCTCTGGGAATTTTGCGGCGACGTCGAAATCGTGCTCGTGAATCCGCGCGGCAAGACCGAAACGTACCGCTTGAAAGACCTTTTCCCGAAGCCATTCGATGTCTCGTATCTGTAGCTTTTTTCTTTTCGCCTGCGGCTTTCCTTTCGTCCACGGCTGGGCCGCCGAACCGGCCGACTGGATCTGGAGCGCGCGCTTTGTCATCACGGAAAACGCCCAGCGCCGCGTCATCGAGAACGGCGCCGTGGCCATACGGGCGGACCGCATTGTGGGGGTCGGCGCCAGGGCCGGGATCGACGCGCGCTTCCAGGCGAAGCAGCGACTGGACCGTCCGGATGCCATCCTCGCGCCGGGCCTGATCAACACGCACACGCACGCCGCCATGTCGCTGTTTCGCGGAATCGCGGACGATCTCAAGCTGCAGGACTGGCTCGAAAAATACATCTTCCCGGCCGAGGCGAAGAACGTGTCCGCGGAATTCGTGCGCTGGGGCACGCGCCTGGGCTGCCTGGAGATGCTGCTGGGCGGCACGACCACCTTCACCGACATGTACTACTTCGAGGACGTGGTGGCGGAGGTGGCCAAGGAAGCCGGCATGCGCGGCGTGCTGGGCGAAACCATCATCGGCTTCCCGGTGGCCGACAACAAGACGCCGGCCGCCGCGCTCGAATTCACGGAACGGTACCTCACGCGGTTCCGCGACGACCCCCTGGTAGTGGCCGCCGTGGCGCCGCACGCGCTGTACACCAATTCCGACGAGACCCTGAAGGCCTCGCGCGCGCTCGCCAACCGGTACCATGCGCCGCTGATCATCCATCTTTCCGAGACGAAGAAGGAGAACGACGACGCGCTGGCGCAGCGGCACATGACTCCCACCCAGGTTTTGGATTCGCTGGGCGTGCTGACCGGTCGCACCGTGGCGGCCCACTGCGTGTGGGTGAACGACGGCGACATGGCCATCCTGAAGGCTCGCGGCGTGGGTGTGGCTCACTGCCCCTCGAGCAACATGAAACTGGCGAGCGGCGTGGCCCCGGTCGTCCGGATGCTGGCGCTGGATCTCGCGGTGGGACTGGGCCCCGACGGCCCCGCGGGCAGCAACAACGACTTCAACATGTTCGAGGAAATGGACCTCGCAGCCAAGCTGCAAAAGGTCACCACCATGGACCCGCAGGCGTTGCCGGCGAGCGTAGCGCTGGAGATGGCCACCATTCGCGGAGCCCGCGCGCTGGGTCTCGAAAAGGAGATCGGCTCGCTCGAAGACGGCAAGCGCGCCGACATGATGATGGTGCGGATCGATCGCCCGAATGCCGTGCCGCTCTACGACGCGATTTCGCAGATGGTGTACGCGCTCAAGGCGGAAGACGTGCGCGACGTGATGGTCAACGGCAAGGTAGTGGTGCGCGACGCGAGAATTCTCACTTTGAACGCGCCGCAGATTCTGCAGAAAGCGGCGGAGTATCGGGCGAAGATCGCGGCGTCGTTAAAGTAGCACAGGCATTCGTGCCTGTGTTTCTTCCGTCGACCTCCTCCCGGATTTCCCGCTTCCAGTTCTTCCGCCGCGTCCGGCTGCTCTCCTTTTTGGCCTCCCACTTCCTGCCCCAATAGGCGCCGTTGCCCCGTTTCGGCCCGGAGTGCTCTGTCTTCTTGGCCTCGTAGCCCATCAATCCGATTGTCTCACCTGCGAGGAACGTAGGGGGATCTTCGAAGGTGCGTGCGCCACGTTTCATCGTCTGTCCCACGTGCCGAATCGGGTCTCGAACTGATAGAATTGCAGCAAGGCACTTGTCGGGTTGCTGTCGAATGAAGTTCTGCGCGCTGGCCATCGTCGTTGCCGTTCCGCTGAGCGCGCAATCCCTTTCGAGCGACTTCTTCGAACAGGAGATTCGCCCGGTCCTGGTCAACAAGTGCTACGGCTGCCACTCCTCCAAACTCAAGTCGCCGATGGGAGGGTTGGTGCTGGACACGCGCTCCGGCCTGCGGCGCGGCGGCAAGGGCGGCGCGGTAGTGGTTCCCGGAGACGCCCAATCCAGCCGCCTGATCGGCGCCCTGAAGTACACCGACCCCGAGTTGCGCATGCCGCCCACCGGCAAGTTGAGCGATCGCGAGATCGCGGCCTTCACGCAGTGGATCGAGGCGGGCGCGCCCGATCCGCGTGAGGATGCTCCCGCCGCCGGTGCTCCCGCGCCCACTGCCGCGAAGAAGGGCATGGACGTGGAGACCGGCCGCAAGTGGTGGGCCTTCCAACCGGTCCGCGAGATCCCTGCGCCGCGGGTGTTGGACGCCCGGTGGCCGCGAAAGAAGATCGACGCGTTCGTCCTCGCCAAGCTCGAAGAGAGCAAACTGAAGCCGTCGGCCGAGGCCGATCGCGCCACGCTCGTCCGCCGTGTGTATCTCGATCTCACGGGGCTGAAGCCGAGCTACGAAGAAGTGGAGGCATTCCGCAAAGACACTTCGCCGGACGCCTACCAGCGCCTCGTCGACCGCCTGCTGGAGTCGCCGCATTACGGCGAGCGATGGGGCCGCTACTGGCTCGATGTGGCGCGCTACGCGGAGGACAATCCGACTTCCGAAGCCACGAATCCGCCCTATCCGTTCGCCTGGCGCTATCGCGATTGGGTGATCTCCGCGGTGAGCCACGACATGCCGTACGACCGCTTCGTGAAGCTGCAACTGGCCGCCGACCAGATGCCCGGAACCTCCCGCGACGACCTGCGCGCGCTCGGCTACCTGGGCACCGGTCCGGTGTATCACAAAGACGCGCGGCTCTCCAAGGACGTCATCGAAACGCTCTTCACCGACGATTGGGATGAGCGCGTGGACGCTGTGTCGCGCGGCCTGCTGGGTCTGACGGTGGCGTGCGCCCGCTGCCACGATCACAAGTTCGATCCCATCCCAACCAAGGATTACTACGGGCTGGCCGGCGTGTTTGCATCGTCGGTGCAGGCTCCGCGGCCGCTGAACGAAATCGATTCCGAGACCGAGCAGCGCTTCATGTGGGCCGCGCAGAGGATGTTCTTCCTGAACTATGCCTCGAACCTGATGCGCGGCGAGCCCGGAACGAAGCCCGAGGAATCCTTCCAGAAAGCCGACAGATTCAAGGCCGATTGCGAGAAGATCCTCGGGGAGATGGAGTTTTTGAAAGACGGCCATCCCGAGATGTACCAGTATCTCTCGCGGATGGTGCCGCGACCGCGGCCTCCGGCGAGTTCGCAGGCGAAAGCGCCTGCGCCACCAGGAGCACCTGCGCCGCCAGCACCGAAGCCGCCTCCCGATCCGGCGCAGGTTGCGGCCCAGGCCCAGGCCCGGCAGCGGCAGAGGGCCGCTTCCACCGAGCCCTTCACCAACTCGGTCTTCGATGCCGGAGTGTGGGTCGACGGGTCGGATCCCGACCTGACCACGCTCGATACGCGTCCCGGCACTCCGCGCGATCTCCACGTGCTGCCCCACGGCAACGTGGCCGCGCCGGGCGAGCTGGCGCCGCGCCATTTTCTCTCCGTGCTGGCGAAGGGCGATCCCGCGTTCCACCAGGGCTCCGGCCGCCTGGAGCTGGCCGGCCGGATCTTCAGCGACTCCGCGCCGCTCGCCGCGCGCGTCATCGTGAACCGCGTCTGGGCCTGGCACTTCGGCAAGCCGCTGGTAGCCACTCCCAGCGATTTCGGCACGCAGGGCGAGAAGCCCACGCATCCCGAATTGCTCGACGACTTGGCCGCGCGCTTCATCTCGAGCGGCTGGTCGCTGAAGTGGCTGCATCGGGAGATCCTGCTCTCCGCCACATACCGGCAGTCCAGCCGGCCGCGCGAAGATGGCCTGCAGGCCGACGCCACGAATCAACTGCTGTGGCGCATGAATCCGCGCCGGCTCGACGTGGAGGCCTATCGCGATTCCCTGCTCGAAGCCGCCGGGACGCTGGATGAGACCGTGGCCGGCGTCTCCGCCGATCTCGACTTGGCGGAGAACAACCGCCGCACGGTCTACGGCCGCATCAGCCGCGGGAATTTGAACACGCTGCTGCGGCTCTACGATTTTCCTTCCGCCAACCTGCACAGTCCCGAGCGCGAGCTGACCACCACACCGCTGCAGCAGTTGTTCGTCATGAACAGCCCGTTCATCCAGGCGCAGGCGGAAGCGCTCGTGAAGCGGGTGGAAGGCGAGCCCGATAACGCGGCCAAAGTCCGCGCCCTGTATCGGCGGGTGGTGGCGCGCGATCCCGATGCCAAGGAACTGGACTTGGCGATGAGTTATCTGAACGGGAGCACGCTGGCGCAGTATGCGCAGGCGCTGCTCTCCTCCAACGAGGTGATTTTCTGGCCATGATTGCCGGTCCCGGTTCGAGATATAGGTATTCGCGGCGCGAACTGATTCGCTCGCTGTGCGGCGGGCTCGGGTCCATCGGGCTGGCCGGCGTGCTGGCCGACGAGCAGGCGCGCGCCGCCACCGTCCACACGGTCGGCCCGCATTTTCCGCCCACCGCGAAGCACAACATCTTTCTGTTTCTGGTCGGCGGCCCCTCGCAGTTGGACATGTTCGACCCCAAGCCCGCGCTGGCGAAATACGCCGGCCAGCGTCCGCCTTCCACCGCGGGCTTCCGCACCGAGCGCGTCACCGGCGGCCTGCTGCCTTCGCCCTTCGAATTCAAGCGCTGCGGACAATCGGGAATCGAAGTCAGCGAACTGCTGCCGAATCTGGCGAAGAGCATCGACGACATCTGCGTGATCCGCTCGATGTACACCTTCAACCCCACCCACACGCCGGCGCGCAACCTGTTTCACTCCGGGAACATCGCCGCCACCAGGCCCTCCATGGGCGCGTGGATCTCGTACGGCCTGGGGAGCGAGAACAAAAACCTTCCGGGTTTCGTGGTGCTGAGCCCCGGGGGCGATTCGGGCGGCCTCTGGCGATCGGGATTCCTGCCCTCCGAGCACCAGGGCACGCAGTTCAACGACGCCGTCACCGAGCCCGACAAGATGATCCGCTACCTGCAGAACAAGGAGCTGGATCAGCAGCAGCAGCGGCGGCAATTGGACCTGGTGCAGGCTCTGAATCGCGGGCACGAACAGTCGTTCGGCGAGGACGAGTTTCTGGAAGGCCGCATTCGCGCCATGGAGACGGCCTACCGCATGCAGTTCGAGGCGCTGGACGTTTTCGATTTGCGCAAGGAGCCGGACTCCGTCCGCGAGGAGTACGGCCACACCCCCTTCGCCAACGGCTGCCTGCTGGCGCGCCGCCTGGTGGAGCGCGGGGTGCGCACGGTGCACGTGTATTATGGTCCGGGACAGCCGTGGGACGACCACAAGGCCATCAACAAGGAACTCCGCGGCCGCTGCCCGGACATGGACAAAGCTTCGGCCGCGCTGGTCCAGGACCTGAAGCGCCGCGGCCTGTTGCAGGAGACGACCGTGGTCTGGGGTGGAGAATTCGGGCGCACGCCGGTCTCCGAATCGGGCGACGGCCGCGACCACAATCCCTACGGCTTCACCATGTGGATGGCGGGCGGCGGAGTGAAGGGCGGGATGGTCTACGGCGCAACCGACGAGTTCGGATTCCAGGCAGTGGAGAAGCCCGTCTCGATCCACGATCTGCACGCCACCGTGCTGCATCAGCTCGGCATCGACCACGAGAAGCTGACGTACCGCTATGCGGGGCGGGATTTCCGCTTGACGGACGTGTACGGGGAAGTGGTGCGCGAGATCCTGGCGTAGTCGGGTACTCTCGTCCCCGTTCGTTTTGAGTTTGTAACATTTTGAGTAACCTATGTGGACAGAACTCCCTGTGTTACTCAGATTGCAGCGCCATGATAGGTAAACGGTCGTGGTTTCCCTGCCGGCATCGAGAGGCGGCCGGCGTAACCGGTAGTACTCGACCCCTTTCCAGCACCGTCTATGTCCCTGGAGCTTTCGGTGAGCAAACCTTGAGCGAAATGAACAGAAACGTGAACTCGACCGATGACATCCGCTGGCTGACGATTGAGCTCAAGAAACCATCAGGTTCTCTTTTGGCGCAGTAACAAACAACAGACTGCCTGTCCCCGTCGAAACTCGTGTTGATCGCGTCATAACGGTAGCTCCAATCAGGGGAGGAACGAATGCATTTTGCCTTTTGGCAGTTGTTTTACTCGCTCCATGAAGTCGGACTCCGTTATCTGTTCCGGCCAGTCAAGGTTGATTTTTAGCAGCCAGGACTTGCCAAGGCGAGATGCGTGCACAGCGCTCAGACTGACGAGCGCGTTAATATCGCGTGCCAATGCCTTTTGGCCATTCTTGAGCGTGCTATATGTCGAACTAGTACGTCGTACGAGATCGTTCAACTCAATACGTTCCATTTGAAGGAGAACCTTGAGGATTTCGATCTGACGCTCGGCGATAACCCTTTTCCGTGGCGATGCGAGGCGGTGAAATAGATCGTACATGGTGTTTCTAAATACAGCGATCTGGACGTTTCGCTTTATCTCTTGAAAGAGGCGCCCGCACTGGGCTGCCAAACCCTTCAGCGCAAAGTTGATAAATGCGGTCAGATCATGGTCTTTCGCTCTAACGTCAGCGAGCACGGCTAGATATGCGGGCTTTTCTTCGTAGTAGTAATTCGACATCGCGACAAAGGCAGTGTCTCGGAGTCCGGCGCGTTGCAGGATCAGTGCCTCAAGAGCCCTAGCCGAACGCCCGTTCCCGTCCAGGAATGGGTGCATCGCCGCAAAATGGTAGTGAAGCGCCATCGCCTGAATCAAAGGATCATGACCCCGGAATTCGGCCTGCACGGCCCTAACCAAGTCTGAAAAGGCCGATTGGCAAGCTTGGCCACCGTCACACCCTCGGTGCCGAGGGTATCCAAAAGTAACGTTTTCATCTCGACCGCGCAGGCGTCCAGGTGGGCAATGATCGTCGTCGCATCCTGTTACCATGCGTCTGTGAATCTCGCGAATGAGTTCTTCAGAAATGGGACGATCATCCGGAAGTCCGGATATCCATCGATAGGCATTCGCGGCGGCGCGGGCCTGGCGCTGTGATCGAGTCATAAGCGACGTGGCTTGCTGTGGATCGAGGGCGATATCAAGTTCCCGGCCGGTGAATTCGGCGCCCTCTATGCGCGACGTTCCCTCAACTTCCATTTTCAACTGGATCTCCTGCAACTTCTCGACCCAGTCCCTTTGGTAGGGTGTCGCCTTTAGGGACAGGATTGCTGCCTTCGCGTCAACAAGGTTTTGCAGGATCCTCGCAATGTCGTACTGGATCCAGTTCGTTGGCGGACGATAGCGAATCGCGTGGGTGGGCGTCACGCCCAAGAGTGTTTCATGACTGCTTGAATTTTGTCAATATTTCCAAGACATTGTTGATAATATTGGCCTTACCTTTCCAATGTCGCAGTTCATTTCCAGTTCGTTTCTCTATGCGGGGCGGGATTTCCGCTTGACGGACGTGTACGGGGAAGTGGTGCGCGACATCCTGGCGTAGCACCGGCCCGTACGCGGTAGAATAACCCACTAGATGGACCTACCGGCACGGATTGGTAAATACGAGCTCGAAGAATTCCTCGGCGGAGGCATGTCCCATGTCTACCGCGCGCGCGACACGGTCATCGGCCGCACCGTCGCCGTCAAAATCCTCACCGAGGAAGGCTGCCAGGACGCCGAAGCCAAGGCCCGCTTCCTCGCCGAAGCCCGCATGGCCGGCAACATCGCCCACGACAACGTCCTCAGCATTTACGATTTCGGCGAAGACGAACGCCACCGACCCTTCATGGTGATGGAGTTTCTCCGCGGTGAGGACCTGCGCCACGCCCTCAAAAACGGCCACATTGGCGACCTGAAAAGTAAACTCAAGATCGCCCTCCAGGTCGCCCGCGCCCTCGAGTACGTCCACACCCAGAAAATCATTCACCGCGATATCAAGCCCGAAAACGTGCACATCACCACCAACGGCGTCGTGAAGCTGATGGATTTCGGCATCGCCAAGACCGAGGGGCTCGCCATGACGCGCGCCGGCTACGTGCTCGGCACCCCCTACTACATGGCGCCCGAGCAGGTCATGGGCCAGGAAATCACCGAACAGGTCGACGTCTATGCTTTCGGCGTCCTGCTCTTCGAGTTGATGACCGGCGCCAAGCCCTTCGGCGGCGATTCCGTGGAGCGCATCTTCTACAGCGTCCTCAACGAGCCCGTGAATCCCGAGCCCATGCTGCAGTCCGGCGCGCCGCAGGCGTTGTGCGACCTGGTGACCCGATGCACACAGAAGAGCCCGGCCCAGCGCCCACAGGGCTTCACACCCGTGTGCGCCGAGCTGGAGAAACTCCTCGCCGTCCAGGATGCGCCCACCATGGTGATGCCGGCGGCCGCGCCTCCCGCGCCGCAGCGGCCGCCCTGGCTGATGCCCGTGCTGCTGCTGGTGGTCGTGGCGCTGGCCGCCGGCCTGTACTTCGCGCTCCAGCCCAAGCCGGCGCCCAAAGCGGTGGCCGTCGAAAAAAAAGGTCCCGACCTGCCCAAGACTCTCTCTATGGCCTCCGGTGACATGGTGCTGGTGCCGGCCGGACCGTTCCTCTTCGGAGAGAATAAGGAGAAGGCCACGCTGCCCGCCTACTACGTCGACAAGACCGAAGTCACCAACCAGGCGTATGCCGCCTTCTGCAGCGAGAAGGGGTACAAGCTGCCCAAAGACTTCAAGGCCGGCAAGCCGGACTTCCCCGTGGTCAACGTTTCGATCCTGGATGCCAAGGCCTTCGCCACCTGGGCCGGCAAGCGCCTCCCCAACGCGCGCGAATGGGAGAAGGCCGCGCGCGGTCCCGAGGGCCTGATGTTCCCCTGGGGCAACGACCCCGACCCCGCGCGAGCCAATGTCGGCTCTCCGCTAGGCGATCACCTGCGGCCCGTTACCGATTTCCCCAAAGGCGCCAGCCCTTACGGCGCGCTGAACATGGTGGGAAACGTCTGGGAGTTGGTCGAAGAACTGGGCCAGCCCAAACCGGAAACTCTGGACTACTTCCGCACCAACAAGCTGCTGAAGTACACGCCCAGTCCGAACGAGACGTGGTACGAAATGCGCGGTGGTTCTTTCAACGACCAGTTGTCGGAAATCCGGATCTGGGATGTCGCTCACATTCCCGCCGGCTGGAGATTGCCTAACATCGGTTTCCGTTGCGTAAAAGACCCGCAGTAGGACAGGCCATCGTTTTTTGTGGCCTGTCACGGACCCGCTTTCAGCGGGTCCTGCGCCTCGAACTTTTGCTCCCTGCTGACGCCGTAAGTCCGCGCGCGCCCCCTGCTCGCGCTCTTCAAGCAATTCCCCCCGAAACTGTGATAGTGTAATAAAACACAGTCCTTCATGCTCCCGAGTTCCTCACCGGCGGCCCCCGCTCACCGGGATTCCAGAAGACAAAAAATACTCCGCGCGCAGGTTCGGCTGCTTTACAGCAATACCAACATTGCAGTTGGAGTTACCCTGGTCGCCACGCCAGTCCTGGGCCGTCTTCAGTGGAGCGTGGCCCCCCACCCGACGATCCTCGGCTGGTGCCTTTACATGCTTCTGATAGCGGCGGCGCGGTTCACTCTGGGACGGCTCTATTGGCGCCGCGGCCGTAGCGCAGCCGGCACTGCCCCGTCGGGTCCGCAGACCGGCAGATGGGGTGCGGCATTCGCCATTGGTGCGGGCCTGGCCGGAGCGGGTTGGGGCGCAGCCGGTATTCTGCTGTATCCGGAAGCCCACCTCGCCAATCAGGTTTTTCTCATCTTCATTCTGGGCGGAATGATGCTGGGCTCGGTTTCTGTGCTGGCGCCGCGGCTCGATGCGTTCCTCGCATTCATCCTCCCGACCGGTCTCGCGCCGACCGTGCGTTTTGTGATCCAGGGCGATGAGGCCCACCTGGCCATGGGGTTGCTCGCCTTCCTCTTCACTCTCGCCACCCTGCTCACCACCCGGCGAATCCACCTGACCATCGTCTCTTCCTTGAATCTGCAGTTTGAAAACCAGGACCTGGTGGAAGATCTGCAAGCCGCCAAAAGCCATGCCGAGGCCCTGAACGAGCGGCTGGAGGTTCGGGTCCAGGAGCGCACCGCCGAGCTGCGCCGCTCCACCGAGCAACTGCGGGCTGAGATCAGGCAGCGCGAACGGATCGAAGAGGAGCTGCTCCGGGCGCGCAAGCTCGAATCGCTCGGGGTTTTGGCGGGCGGCATCGCGCACGACTTCAACAACTTTTTGACCATCGTCCAAGGCAACATCGAGGTGGCCAAGATGCGTCTCGATCCGGCCGATCCGGTTCAGGCGGTCCTCGACCAAACCGTGCGTGCCTGT
>Ga0116221_1003213_pt1 | contig 10603 bp, 10 predicted proteins | sample Sb_taG_5_FD_88965 | JGI IMG/M metagenome (GOLD analysis project Ga0116221, IMG submission 88965) | Peat soil microbial communities from Weissenstadt, Germany - Sb_50d_8_FC metaG | ecosystem: Environmental > Terrestrial > Soil > Wetlands > Peat | place: Germany: Weissenstadt | collected 2010-09-21 | reverse complement strand
GACGAAGCGCGGCTAGTCCCTGCTCGATCGACGCGTTGATGTGCCGCTCAGAAAACTCGGCTGCCACGCGCACTGCATTCTTGATGGCATTCGCATTCGAGGAGCCGTGCGTGATAATGCAGACACCCTTGACTCCTAAGAGTGGTGCCCCGCCATATTCGGTGTGGTCGATGCGCTTTTTAAAGTCGCCGAATGCGCTGCGGGAAAGCATCGCTCCGACCTGACTGGTAATCGTTGCCTTGAGCGATTCCTTCAACACCGTGCGCACGAGGTTGGCCACGCCCTCGGAAATCTTGAGTGCCACATTGCCCACGAATCCGTCGGCGACGATCACGTCGACGTGGCCATTGAACAGGTCGCGGCCCTCCACATTGCCGACAAAATTCAAGGGAAGCCGCTTCAAAAGCTGGAACGATTCGCGGGTCAACTCGTTGCCTTTGGTTTCTTCCTCGCCAATCGAGAGCAATCCTACCCGGGGACGCCGCCCCGAACCAAACGCGGAACGCCCGAATGCTCTATGGTCGGACGCGCTTCCGACCAAATTGCCAATCCGATTGCCATATGTGCTAGCGAACATGGACCGGAAATAAATCTCGCCCATCACCGCGAACTGCTCGAGGTTATGGGGCTTGCAATCCACGTTCGCGCCGACATCCAGCAAAATCGCGGCCGTACCCGGAGCCGTTGGAAAAACCGCCGCCAGCGCCGGCCGGTCCACGCCATGCAATGCGCCCAGCACCATCTTGGCTGTAGCCATAGCGGCACCGGTGTTGCCGGCCGTTACAAAACCCGCCGCGCGTCCTTCCCGAACCAACCGCAATCCCACCCGCATAGAGGAGTCGCGCTTGGCGCGCACCGCCTGCACCGCCTTATCTTCCATGGTAATAACTTGGCTGGCATGAGTGATTTCGATGGGCAGCCGCGCGGCTGAAGGGTGACGATCGAGTTCCGCTTTGAGGGTGGCTTCGGGGCCGACAAGCAGTACGCGCACGCCGTAATTGCGAGCAGCATGAATCGCGCCCTCGATTTCAGGCTTGGGCGCCCGGTCCGAACCCATCGCATCCAGCGCGATCACGCTAGGCATGGTGGCAGGGAGCTAGCTGGTTTCCACGACTTCCACAACTTCGCGACCTTTGTAATAGCCGCACTTCACACAAGCGCGATGCGGCATCTTCTTTTCGTGGCAATTCGGACACTCGGAGAGCGAGTGGCTCTTCAGGGCGTCGTGCGCCCGCCGGGTCGAGGTTCGCTTCTGAGAATGTCTTCGTTTTGGATTCGGCATAGTATGATGATTCCTCTCGCCAAGGCGCTCAGGCCTCGTACTATCAATCTCTCAATAATTCGAGCTTTGCTGGAGTATCTCGATCGGCACGTCGCCCGCCGAAAGCATGAATGGTTCTAGTTCCGGCAGTGGCCTCGCCGCAGTGCCAGAGTCCTTTCGGTATGAAATACTCCCCTCCGGCCTGGATTGGAATTCGCCTGCTATCTATGGTCAGGATGTAGCAGCCTTGCACCACGACCATATATTCGTCGAACTCGTGCACATCCGGCTTCGCGCTCGCTGTTTGGTGACACGTCCAGAAGGCCATTTGACTTCCGTCCGCACCGTCAAAAATGTAACCCTCCACGCCGGGGGTGGCCTGACTCGTCGTGGCGATTCTATTTATGGGGCGTTTCATGAAGTCTGGGAAGTCGTCCATCGTATTTCCCTCCACGGCTCGTTAGCTGCTAATGCGCGAGCTTGCCGCGGATTTCCTTCAGCGCCGCCCATCGCGGTTCTTCTACCTGCGCTGCGCAGGCGCACTGTTCCTGATTCAGATTCTTGCCGCAGTGGGGGCACAATCCTTTACAATCTTCGCGGCAAATCACCTTCAACGGCGCCGCCAAAAGCACTTGCTCGCGCACCACATCGTCGAGCAAAAGACCCTCGCCCTCATAATAGCTGATCTCTGCTTCCGCGTCGGTTACCGACATTTCATCCCGCCCCGCGTCCGCGCCCTGGGGACGATATAACAGGTCAAATTCGCGCTTCACATCCTGTGTCACGGGATCGAGGCAACGGGCACAAATCATCTCAAGGCTGGTTGCAAGCCTACCTCGAATGCGTATGTCCTGGATTACTTTATGCTTGCCGTGATGTTCCTCGACCAGATCTGCCCGACCGCTGCTCTCAATGGGAGTAACTTGGCGATAATCTTCTCCCAGGTCGATGACACCCGGCTCAAACTTCTCCGCAAATTCCACCGGATGAAGTTCTAAATCTTTGATCTCGAAGAACATCGGAAACCTCCGCGCCCCGTCCAATTGCCGCTCCAGGCCCGCGGAAGCACGCCAAGAAGGCGCAAGTACCGCAAGGAGCATTTTTAAGGATAAAGGGTGAGAGAAAGCAGTGTCAAGGCGACTCCGTCCAACCCTCGCAATGGTTATTATGGTTGGACCTTATGGTGAGCACACTGGAGAAGGAGGATGATTGGTTTCACCGCCGCGCCGATCTCGTGGCGGGTCTAATCATGTTGCTCGGGTTCCTGGCGCGACTGTGGACGGCTTCGGGAACTTTTCTCAATCCCGACGAGGCGCTGCATTTTAGGCTGGCGAATCAGCCTTCGTTGGCCCTTGCCTACAAAGAAAGCCTTACCGCCTCTCACCCTCCTCTGCTTACGTTTGTGCTCTATTTCTGGCGTGTGCTCGGCACGTCAGAACTTTGGCTACGCTTGCCGTTGGTTCTCGCTGGGGTTGCGTTTTGTTGGATGTTTTATAAATGGCTCGCCAACGCCGCTGGTTATCTTGCCGGCTTCATCGGACTTCTTTTCGTCGCCTTGCTTCCGCCGATGATCGTACTCTCGGCGGAAATCCGGCAATATCCGTTGCTGTTGGCGTTTCTCGCGAGCGCTTTGTATTTCTTGGATGACGCCTTCGCGAAAAACTCCGCGCTCAGAATGGCAGTCTTTTCTCTGTGCCTCTACCTGGCTATGCTTTCCCATTACTCGGCGTTTTTGTTTGCCGTGGCTCTGGGAATCTATACGCTGCTTAGAATTTTCGTGGAACGCCCCCGCGCCAGGTTAGTAACGCTTTGGGTAATCGGACAATTCGGCGCCCTTGCTCTCGCCATATTCCTGTATAAGAGCCACATTTCCAAGTTGGGAGTGGGCGAGTCAAGAACCGCGCTGCAAGGCTGGATGAGCGAGTTTTTTCTGCGCCGCTCGTATTTTGATGCGGCGCGTGATAACCGGCTTACGTTCTTGTTGGGCCACAGTTTTGGCGTCTTTCAATATTTATTTGGCCAACTTGCCGTAGGCGATGTCATGGGAGTTTTTTTCCTGATGGGAGCTGCACTCTTGCTGCGCAGAAAAGGCTTCTTGGACGCTCGCAGCTCGCGGCGCTTAGGAATATTCCTGCTGTTACCGTTTGCGATTGCCGGCGCCGCAAGCCTGGCTCATGTTTATCCCTATGGTGGCACGCGGCACGTAGTATTTCTGGCTATTCCGGGCATCGCCGGTGTCAGTGTGGCAATGGCGTGTTTGGGGGCGGGAAAATGGCCGCGAGGACTTGCGATGGCGGCATTCGTTCTGGTCGCATGCATCGCTTTTGGCAGGGTGCGCCCGCCTAAAATGGAGCGGGCCGATCAGAGCCGTGCCCACATGGCGGCCGCGATCGAGTTCGTACGGCAGAATATTGCTCCGTCCGATATCATCTTCGCCGATTATCAGACTGATTTAATTCTCGGGCACTATCTGTGCCAGCAGCGGCCGATTGTTTTCGACCCGGCCCCCCCCAACTTCGAGCAATTCTCCTGCGCGGGCCACCGCGTTATTTCCTCAGACTATAAAGAATGGATGTTCTGGGCGGATAATTTCCCGCAACAATGGCAGCAACTGCTGCAATCCTACAGACTCAAAGCTGGAGACACTGTGCGGGTTGTTCAGATGGGGTGGGGCGTGGATCTTCCCGAAGCCTTGCGCAGTCACTTCACGGAGTTTCACGACCTTCGCTTCGAGTCGTTCGGCAAAAACATCAAAATCTTCAAAATGACAGTCGGCCAGCCCATGCCCGCATCAGTTCCCCAGTCCAGTCTGAAATCATTCTCACAATTCTGATACTTTGCGACCTTCGCGGATTCTTAGCGGCCTTTGCATTTAAAAGCTCTGCGTTCGGCACACGAAACTCTGGTCAAGAATTCAATATCGGCAGCGCCCAAATTCTCTTCTTGGTCGCTGCGTAAATCGCGTTGCACAGCGCCGGCGCCAGCGGCGGCACGGAGGGCTCTCCAATCCCCGTCGGAGCTTCCGTGCTGGGCACGGAATACACTTCCACCACTGGCGTCTCTTCCATGCGCAGTGGCGCGTAGTCGTCAAAATTTCCCTGGACCACGCGGCCTTTCTCAATGGTAATCTTCGCTCGCAGCGCATTCGTCAGCGCATAAACGATTCCGCCCTGGATCTGCTGCTCCAGAATACTGGGATTCACCACCTGCCCGCAGTCCACCGCCGCGACTACTCGATGTACTCGGGGCGTTTCGTTTTCCATGCTGATCTCGACCACTTCGGCCGTGTAGGACGAAAAACATCCGAAGCAGGCGATTCCGCGAAAGCGGCCCGGCGGCAAAGGATTTTTCCATCCCGCTTTGTCCGCCGCCAGTTGCAGCACGGTGCGCATCCGTGCCGTCTTCCATGTTGTCGTGAAGTACGAAACGTCCTGGTCCCTCGCCAGCATGTGCAGCCTATACTCCAACGGATCTTTTCCTGCCGCCGCAGCGAGTTCATCCACGAAACTCTCACTCGCGAAACCTACCTGCAGAGCATAGACGGAGCGCATCCAACCGAGAGGCACGGCGGTCTCGGCGAGAACATATTCCAGCGAAACGTTCTGCAGTGCGTACACGAATGCAGCCTCATCCGGCAGATCGGGATCGATTCCGTTCGGTCCAGGCTGACCTTTCTGTCCGCTGATTGAGGGCGCGATGATGCGATGCCTGAATGCAACCGGCCATCCCGATCCATCCACCACTGCGCTCAGTTGGTGCAGACTCGCCGGTCGGTAGGTGGAAAATCGCATGTCGTCCTCGCGAGTCCAAATCACTTTCGCCGGACCACCGAGCTTTTTTTCCTGGAATCCTGCATCATACAGCGCCTTCGATACCAGCGCGGCTTCTACTGCATAGTCGTGCTCCAGGCGCCGCCCGAAACCTCCGCCCATCAGCGTGACATTCACTTTTACCTGATCCGGATCGAGGCCCACCGCTTGTGCCACCGAATCGCGGCAATCCTGCGGCACCTGCGTGGGAGCCCATAACTCGCATGCGTTTCCTGAATAATTTGCCGTGCAATTTCCCGGTTCCATCGGCGCATGCGCCATGAACGGCAGTTGATATTCGGCCGAAATCCGCCGCCCAGCGGTTTTCGAAACATCCCCAGCCGAATACAGACTCGCGCCCTTTTTCGCAGCCGCCTGCTTCAGCGATTCAGTCACCACCGCCGTATTCAAGTCTTTATTGGGACCGTCATCCCAATTCACGTTCAGCACGCGCCGCCCTTCCATCGCGCCCCAAACCCTGTCAGCCACCACCGCTACCGCCGCATCGCCGATCTTGCCCACATAACTCACGCCCGAAATCTTCTTCGACTCTTTATCGTCGAAGCTCGCCACCTTGCCGCCGATCGTAGGACAACGCGACAGCACCGCATACTTCGTCTCAGGCATCTTGAAGTCGATGCCAAACACCGCTTCGCCCTTCACTTTAGATGGCGTGTCGACGCGTGCCAGTCGCTGGCCAACAATCTTGTAATCCTTGCTCTGCTTCAATGGAACATCGGTGGGAATCGGCAAGGTCGCAGCTTTGCTGACTAACTCTCCATAGCTCAAGCGGCGCTTTTACGCCGCATGCACGATGCTTCCACTCTGAGCGTTGCAGCTCGAGCGCGGGACGCCCCAAGCCAGCGCCGCCGCCGAAATCAACATCTCCCGCGCCGCCGCCCCCGCCTTGCGCATGGGATCCCACGTCGTCTTTACACTTGCGCTGCCGCCGGTACTTTGGTCACCGTAGAGCGTGCTCGCTCCTGCCTGCTCGATTTCAATATTTTTCCAGTCCGCTTCCAATTCCTCCGCGAGAATCATGGGCAACGCCGTTCGCACTCCCTGCCCCATTTCCGAGCGCGCTAGAACGATGGTGACCTTGTTATCCTGCGTGATCCGAACATAAGCATTCGGTGAGAAAATTTCTTTGCGGGATTTCTCGCCATGCGGCAAATAGAAACCCACTACCAGTCCAGCTCCCGCAGACACTCCACCCGCAACGAATTCTCTCCGGCTAAGCGGACTCATTGCCCACCTCGCGCTCCAACGGGACTCATCCCGGAAGCCCTGTGAATCGCCTTGCGAATTCGTTCATACGTTCCACAGCGGCACAAGTTGCCGTTCATCGCCTGCGTAATCTGCTCATCGCTCGGATTCGGTGTCTTCGCCAGCAGAGCCGCCGCCGTCATGATCTGTCCGGTTTGGCAGTAGCCGCATTGCGGGACCTCCTCGGCAATCCATGCCTCTTGCAACACGTGCAGCCCGTTGGCTCCGAGGCCTTCAATCGTTGTGACGCTCTTGCCGCTGACCTGGGAAACCGGAGTTGAGCACGATCGTATTGCGGCTCCTTCCACATGCACAGTACAAGCCCCGCACAACCCCGCGCCGCAGCCGAACTTCGTTCCTGTGAGTTCCAGCGTGTCTCGTAACACCCAGAGCAAGGGTGTCTCCGGTGCAACGCTTACCTTTTTCTCGCTTCCGTTTACCCGCAGTGTGAAGTCGGCCATAGATTACCGAGTCGCGTGAAGACTGGACAATCATCCTAACCAATGTGCGCGGAAAGTGAAATGGCCTTCGGGAGACCACGGCTCTTTTCCTAACGTCCGGTCAGCGCTTTGCCGATAAGGAACATATCAGAGAGAGTCAGAACATTGGAAACTCACAATCAAACGACGGCTGCTCTCGCTCGAGAGTCGGTTGAGAAGCGCAGCCAACCCCGCTTCAAACTTGAGGTTGATATCAAGATTACCTCGCGCACCTGCGGTTTGCTGAAGGGCTACACCGTAGACATCAGCGAATCTGGAATCTCAGCCCTGTTGAGAATTGAAGTTCCGTTGGGCGAACTTGTACAGCTGGACTTCACTCTTCCCTTCGGCCCAGTTACGATCTATGCCATGGTTCGCCAAAAGAGTGCTTTTCGCTATGGCTTTCAATTCCTTCAGTCGAACATCATACAAGAGGTGATTCGCCCCACGTGCAATCAGCTTGCCAAAGAACAATCGCGTAGCGAATTTTAAGTAGTTAGTGCCCGACATCCCGGCTCATCGCTGCTGCGACCTGTCCACCAATCTGCTCTGCGAATGCCCGAAATGCTGAAATCTCAAACAGTCGCAGTCCTATCTCTTCCTGCGGCATGGCATCGGCACGCACCGGCCCTGCCACATCCCGCAACGCGGTCCGCAGCTTGGCGGCGGTAGCGGTGTCGAAGCTTTCCGAGACGATGACGGTGTTGTCGTCCCAATGCTCCACGATGACTGGGCCCTCCTCGGTCGTGATCTGCGCCATCGAGATTGGACAATTTGTCCCCGAACAAGCTTGTACCTCTTGTGCGTTTGCGCTGTGATAGCGCTGGGAGACGGCGCCAGCATAGAAGTGCGCAAAACGCTCAGCGGCCTGTGGAGTTTTCCATCGCGAAACGTACAGCAAGGACAGATCTGCTGTGCTGGCCGTCGCGTCTGCCACCACTTTGTCCTTCCGCCGGAAGGTCACAAAGGCCCCGCCTTGCCAAGCGGAAGAAACATCATCTGCAATTTTCCGTTCGCCAAACTGTTTCAACAGGGCACGCACGTCCAGTTCGCCAATTCCGCCCGAATCGTAGACGTCGTACTCGTTGCTCAGCACTTCCCGCATATCCGGGATGCGCACCGGCGGCAGTTTCTCGTGATCGATATAAGCCTCCGGCTGCAACACCTCGTGCGAATTCCGCGGAGGACGCGCGAACGCCCTCGCAAATGCCATCTTCTTCCCGCCCTTGTGCAGTAGCTCGCCTTCGAAAATCAGGCCTTCCTGGTAGGCAAACGTTCCCATCTCGCGCAGGATCATCGGCGCTTCGTGCATGAGCTGGGAATCGATCACGGCCTTCACTGCCGGCTCTTCCATCTGATACACCAAACCGGGAGTGTCCTCGAGACTGCGGCCCAGGGGCTTTAGGAGATAATCCACGTAGACCACCATGGCCTGGCCTTCCACCACGGCTTTGCGCGCCACCGCACTGTCGTCGGTTGTGCCGGTCTCTCCAGCTTTCTTCCCGGCCTTCATCCACTTCGCGAGGTCATAGTTCTGGTCCTGTAGCGCATGGGTTAACTCATGCGCCAGAATAGGTTCCTGGCGGTCGGGAGGCACCCAGTTCAGCATCGAGATTGTCTTGGTCTCGTCGTCGTAATAGGCCGCAATTCCCTGGCCGGTGGACTTCACCAGAAATTCTTTCAAATTGAAATCCCGTGGCAGGAATCCGAGCTTCTTCATGCTCAGCTCCTCTTCCGCGAAACTTTTGGCGAATTCTTCTTTTCCCAATTGTCCGGCGGCGTACTTTTCTACATCAGCCTTGCTCACCAGCCGGCGCTTCACCACGGCGCGCTTCGGCATCTCAGTGTCTTCGGCTGCGAAAGCGAAGATTCTATCCACGGATTCGAAGAGTTTCTTTGTGTCCGCGTCCGTCATTTTGACTTCGTTGGTCGTGTCTTTGCGAAGCTTGCGGGCCATATCGCAGAGGCTCTGCCCGGAGTCTGCCTGCTGGCTAAACGCAGGAACCACGCACAATGTCAGAACGCAGGCTGCCAAAAATCCACACTGCCGAAAACTCCTCATGAGCCCTCACTCGCGGACGAGAATGCACTTCGCTCAATTCTCCTTGAGCCAGGGCTGCAACTCACCGGGAAAGTATTGATTGGGCTTACGAAAGTAAGCGACAGAAAAAGAAGAAATGCAGTGGTCAGTGATCAGTGCCTAGCGATTAGGTCAATGACTACGGAATCAAAGGGGATGGGATTTAGGCATCTGGAAGTCGTCGGCTGGCCACTGAGTACTGATCACTGACCACTGACCACTGATCACTGATCACTGCCTACTGCTCCTACTTCAGTTCAGCCAACTTCTGCGTCGCCATCTGTCCGGCTTCCGTGCTGGGATTGTCTTTCTTGATTTGCTCGTAGAGACGTTTGGCATCGAGCGGCTGGTTGGTGCTCTGGTAAAGTTCCGCCAGCTCCAATTGCGCGGTCACCTTGCTCACTGAAGCCGTAGGATGGTTGATCAGTTCCTGGTAGAGCGCCACGCCATCCTTGGTGCGGTTCGTGTTGCCGAAGAGAGCGGCCAGCGCCAATTTCGCCACCGAAGCCAGTTCTTTGTTGCCGGTCGAAGCTACTGCCTTGAAGTTGTTTTCGGCGCCGGTGTTGTCGCCCATACTCGCCGAGGTCACGCCCAGGAAATAACGCGCCATATCCGCCGTGCGGGTGTGAGGATACTTTTCCACGATCGCCTGGAATTGTTTTCTGGCAGCTTCCGCGCGCTCCCTGGCCGACGTAAAGCTGGGGATATCGGGTTGCGCCGGAACTCCCGCGGGCCGCAACTGCGCCTCCAGAGTTCTGGTCGCCTGCGTCAAGTCAAAGCTGGCTTTCTCGTCCTGCGTGCTTTCGTAATACCATCCGCCTGCTACCACGGCAACGACTACGATGACAGCGACGGCAGCAATGGCCAGGGTGTTCCTGTGTTCCACGCTCCAGTGGGCGGTCTTCTCGGCAGCTCCGATGGTGACCCGGCTGAATGCATCCTGTTTAAGTTGATGGCGGGTTTGTGCGCGCACGACTACCTTCCAATCTCAGTCTTCTCAGTCTATGTCGATGACTCTGTATTGGTGGGACGATGTGTTAGTTTATCAGCCGGAAAATGGCGCCGTCAAAGCCGTCAGACCTTATTGCAGCCATTTTGCGAAATCTCAACCACCAAGGTCACGAAGCTGCACGAAGGAAACTCTTGTGGCTAAATGGCCTCGCGTTACTTAGCGCCCCTCGTGGTCGAAGGGGCTCTTCTACCTTGGCGCTTCTTCCAACAGCCCCTGTTCGAGTTTCTCCTGGCACTCGATGCAGTGGCGCGTCCAGGGCACAGCCTCGAGGCGCTTCGCGTTGATTTCCTTCCCGCAGTGGATGCATTCGCCGAAGTTGCCTTCCCTGATGCGTGCCAGCGCCCTTTCCACCATCTGCAGGAGCTGGCGGTCGTTGTTGCTCTGGCTAAAGAGAAACTCTTTGGTATAGGAACTGGCCGCCCGGTCGGCAATATCCTGGGCCGTATCTTCGTCGGCAGAACGGCCATCTGCTTGGGTACGCGATACGGTGCGGCGCAGATCCTGTTGTCGTGTCTCCAGCCGCTTCTTAAATGTTTCTAACTTCTTCTTATCCATAGGTCACTTCTAATTCCTGCGACGGCTTCCCAGAGCCATCCGCAGAGTTTGGGCCAAACAAAAATAATAAGCGCCTGAAATGAGATGCGTCAACAGGCACAGTGGCTGGTGCACAGTAGCTGGATAAAATGTCTCGCCGCT
>Ga0116221_1003210_pt1 | contig 10606 bp, 8 predicted proteins | sample Sb_taG_5_FD_88965 | JGI IMG/M metagenome (GOLD analysis project Ga0116221, IMG submission 88965) | Peat soil microbial communities from Weissenstadt, Germany - Sb_50d_8_FC metaG | ecosystem: Environmental > Terrestrial > Soil > Wetlands > Peat | place: Germany: Weissenstadt | collected 2010-09-21 | reverse complement strand
TGGTGGTGGTGCAACCGTTGTAATAAAAAGCGAAGTCGCCGGTGATGGCGGCGTTGGAGATGGCCACTGCGGTGTTGCCGGTGTTGTACACATAGGTGTAGGTGTTCTCATTCGCCGTCTGGCCTAGCGGCGTGTCCGGGAAGCCGATCGCGGTGTCGGTAAAGCTCAAGGTTTGCGCCGCCGCAACCCCATTGCCGGAAAGGCTGACCACATGCGGGCTGCCACTCGCCGTGTCGGTGAAGGTTACCGCTCCTGTCCGGCTGCCGGTTGCGGTGGGAGTGAACTGCACATAGAACACGCAATAGCTCTTGGGAGCGATGGTGGTGGTGCAACCGTTGTAATAAAACGCGAAGTCGCCGGTGATGGCGACGTTGGAGACGGCCACCGCGGTGTTGCCGGTGTTGTATACATAGGTGTAGGTGTTCTCATTCGCCGTCTGGCCTAGCGGCGTGTCCGGGAAGCCGATCGCGGTGTTGGTAAAACTCAAGGTTTGCGCCGCCGCAACCCCATTGCCGGAAAGCGTGACCACGTGCGGGCTTCCGGTCGCGGTGTCGGTGAAGGTGATCGCTCCTGTCCGGGTGCCGGTTGCGGTGGGAGTGAACTGCACATAGAACGCGCAATAGCTTTTTGGCGAGATGCTGGTGGTGCAACTGTTGGTGTAGAAGGCGAAGTCGCCGGTGATGGCGACGTTGGAGATGGTCACCGCGACGTTGCCGGTGTTGTAGACATAGGTGTAATCGTTCTGGTTCGCCGTCTGCCCCATTGGAGTGTCGGGAAAAGAGATCGATGTATCGGAAAGCTCGAACGTGTTCGCGGGCGCGACTGCATACCCAACCAGGTTGGCCACGTGCGGCGAGCCGGAAGCTGTATCCGTGAAGGTCAAAGTACCAGTTCTCACGCCGGCCGCGGTGGGGATGAACGTCACGTAGGCATAGCAACTGCTGCTGTTGCCGACACTTGAGCACGCGTTCTGTCCGATCGCGAAATCGCCTGTAGGGACGACGCTGCTGATCGTCACCGTCGCTCCCGAGTTGTTATAGAAGTAGACATATCCAGGGCTGCCGGGACTATCGGTTGCCCCGATGATGGTCTGGTCATAGGCCAACGCAGCCGGTGAGAGCGTAACGGCAGGCTGGGTGGCGGATCCGGTCCCGGTCAAGTTGAGGACATGCGGGCTCCCGCTCGCACTATCGGTGACGGTGATGGCGCCAGTCCGCGCGCCCGCGGCCGTGGGTGTGAAAGCCAGAAGCAGGTAGCAACTGGCGCCCGGCTGCAAGGTGGAACCGCAGCCATTATTGGTGATGGAAAAGTCCCCGCCCGGAGTAATGCTGGAGAGCGTGATGGCTTGCGTCCCGGTGTTGCGGAGGTAAGCCCATTGGGCCTGGGGCGTACTGGTTCCGGTTTGCTCGCCGCCGAAATCCATCGAAGAGGGAATGAGGACGAGCGTCTGGCTGGCTGCCAGCCCGTTGCCGGAAAGATTGGCGCCGTGCGGACTGCCCGGGGCGCTATCGACCATCGTGATCGACCCGGTGCGCGCCCCGGCAGCCGTCGGAGTGAACGTCACGTAGGCATAGCAATAACTTCCGGCACTGATCGAGGCGCCGCAATTGTTGGAAGAGAGGGTAAAATCGCCGCTCACCGCCAGGCTGGTGATCGACACGTTGGTGTCCCCGGGATTGTAGAAAAAGATCAGTTGCGCGCCGCTGGTGGTTCCCATCACCTGGTCGGGGAAGGCCACGTTGCCGGTGACGATCACACCCTCCGTGGACGTCAATCCATTCCCGGAAAGATTGACCACCGTGGGGCTGTTTGTGGCGCTGCTGGTCAGGGTCAGGGTTCCGGTACGCGCGCCCGCAGCCGTGGGGGTGAAATTCAGGTAGATGCCGCAATTGCTGCCTGCACTGAGGGTGCTGCCGCACCCGTTGGAATAGATGCCAAAGTCGCCGTTCGCCACCGCGTTGGTGATCGCGATGTCCGTGTTTCCCGGATTATAGAAATAGATCAGTTGGTAGTTGAAGGTCGTCCCCACCACGGTGTCGGGGAACTGCATCGAAGAAGCGCCAGCCACCACGGTGTCAGAGGCGGTCAGGCCATTGCCCGAGAGGTTGACCACGGTGGGGCTGTTCATGGCGCTGCTGGTCAGGGTCAGCGTCCCGAGACGCGCGCCCGCAGCCGTGGGAGTGAAACTGAGATAGACAACACAATAACTCCCTGCGCTGATTCCGCCGGTGCAACCGTTCGAGTAAATGGCGAAGTCGCCGGTCACGGCGGGGGTGCTGACCGAAACGTTAGTATTTCCAGGGTTGTAGAAGTAGATGGCTTGGTAGTTGAAGGTGGTCCCCACCACGGTGTCGGGGAACTGCATCGAAGAAGTCCCGGCAACGACACCTTCCGTGACGGCAAGACCGTTCCCGCTCGCCGTCACCACTTGCGGACTTTGGGCGGCGTTCGAGTAGACGGTAAACGATCCAGTCCGTGTTCCTACAGCAGTGGGGGCGAAGGACATCAGAGCCGTGCAGGAAGTATTAGGCTGGATGGCGCCGAGACAGCCTCCGTTGACGTGGAAATCTCCACTCTCGGCGATGCGGGTCACGCTGACCGGCAGCGTGCCATTGTTGCTCAGTGCAAGGTACGCGTATCCCCATCCATCATTCGCCGTGCTGAAGCCCACCACGGTATCGGGAAACGTGACATTGGCAGGAGAAACGGAGAGCGAGGCAATGGCCGCGACTCCGGAGCCGGTGAGCGCGATCGTGTGCGGGGCGCCGGGTGAGTTGTCGTTGATGGTGACCGCGCCGGTCCGCGTGCCGGCAGCGGTTGGCGTGAAGGTGACATAAACGTAGCAGTACTGGCCGGGATTCAAGGTGACGCCGTTGCAAGCATTCGCCGCAAGGCCAAAATCCCCCGCTATCGTGGCAGTGGAAATCACGATGGGAACAGTGCCCTGGTTCCACACATAGGAGAGCTGCGCTGGACTGGTGGTTCCTGTGGGTTGGTTGGGGAAGTTGAGATCGGGGGGATCCAGGAGCAGAGCGGCGTTGCCGGCTCCGATGCCTTCCCCGGCCAGCGAAACATAATACTGGTTCGCATACGTTGCGCCGTTGCTGAACACGTACAGGTATGCACTGCTGGGACCGATCGCCGTGGGGCTGAAGGTGACCGAAATCGTGCAGCTTCCGCCGGGGGAGATCTCGCTGGCGCAATTGTTGGTCTGAGCGAAATCGGTGACGGAGCCGAAGTAGATGCTGGAGAGCGTCAATGTCTGGTTGCCGATATTGCTGACGGTGACGGTCTGCGCGGCACTGGTGCCGATCGCCTGATTGCCGAACGACAGTGATGTGGGTGTTAGCTGCTGTACCGCGGCGTCCAACGCGGTGCCGCTCAGATTCACCACCGTGGGATTGTTGGGCGCATCGCCGGTGATCGTCAGAGTCCCGGTCCGCGTGCCATTCTGAGTGGGCTTGAAGGTCATCGAGAACGTGCAAAAACCTCCGCCCGTGATCGCGCCGTTGCAGTTGTTGGACTGCGCAAAGTCGCCGGTGACGGCAATGTTGGAGATATTCACCGCAGCGCTGCCCATGTTGCGGAGTGCCAGCGTCAGCGGCGCGCTGGCCACGCCCACGGCCTGCTGGCCGAAAGTCAGACTGCTCGGGACCGGCAACGGCAGCGAAGCCGGTGTGGGACTTATCTTTACCAGGACTGCGTAGCTGGCGGCGGATGGAATGGTGAATGGAAAGTCCGTCGAATTAGTGAAAAACTCGACATAGATGTTGCCGGCACCATCCACGCCGGCCGCCGGCGTGTAGCTGGAGCCGTCGCTTTCGCTGTTGCTCCCGCCCAGATAGCTGGAAAACACCTGCGCCGAGCCATCGGAGGCAATCTCGGTGATGAAGGCGTCGTTGCTTCCGGCATTGAAATCCTGCACCGGGTTTAAAGTAGGATAGTCAGTGTCCGGCGTCCATCCGGCCACATACGCGGTACACGTTGTGCATCCCGGCGGGAGAGCCACGGAGCGCGGATGCACCTGCTGGCTCGGACCGCTCAGAAACGTGGCATATCCCAGGGCGGAACCGGTCGCGTTGAGTTTGCTCAGGAAGCCGCTCGGAAACGCAGTCTGGAACGCGCCCGTCGTCGTGGGAAAATCCGCGGCGCCGGGTTCGCCGGCCACGTAGGCGTCACCCGAGCCGTCCACCGCGATGCCAAACCCCTGGCCCGGCCCCAGGTATGCCGAATAGGCCTGAGAGGCGCCATCCGTGCTGAGCTTGGTGACGTATGCGCCACCCGACCCGACACCATAGCCGTCATACTGGAAAGACCCTGCGGTTACCGGGTAGCCGCTATCGCCAAAACCGGTGGCGTAAGCGCTGCCCGCTGAATCCACAGCCACGCCATTGAAATAGGAGCCGTTGCTGCCCGGAATCAGCGTCGAATACACCAGCGATGCACTCCCGGAAAGGCTGGGGTTGATCTTGGTGATAAACCCATCGTAGGAGCCGCGAAAGGCAGTTCCGGTGGTATTCGGGAAGTCCGCCGAGTAGGTTTCACCAGCGACGTAGGCGTTACCCAAGCTGTCCACGGCCACTGCGAATCCGTAATCGGTACTGCTTCCTTGCAGGTAACTGGAGTACACAAGATTGCTGCCGGTCGGATCCAGCACAGCAATGAAGGCGTGATAGGCGCCGCCGGTGGACGTTGTCTGGTAAGCGTTGGGAGTGGTCGGGAAATTTCCGCCCAGCTCGTAGCCGGTCACGTAAGCTCTCCCGGTCGCATCCACCGCAATCGCCCACGGTGTGGCGCTGTAGGTGGATGTTCCCAGTGCGGTGTAGTAGAGCACCGTGTTGCCATCCGGGCTGATTTTGGTGACGAAGATGTGTCCGCTCGTCGAGCCGGTCAGATACGAATTGCCGGAGCTGTCGACCGCCAGGCCATATACACGGTCCCCACTGGAACCGGCGTAGCGCGAATAGCTCAGGACTGGGTCAATGACCAGAGGCTTGTTGGGGTCATAGTTGCCAACTGCGAATTTCACGATGGGAGCTGCGTTGGAAGGATGGTTGACGACCCGATAACTCGCTTCAACCAAGTGTTTTTGTGCGGCCTTGGGGTGACGGAGCGCCTGTGGGCCATCCAGTTGATACGCGATGGGTTTCAGGAACTTGAGCTTGGAACCGTTGACCTCAACTACGAGGCTGCCCTCGGAGTCGATCCTGGCTGACTGGGCGCCGCGCAGTACCAATTTGATTTGTTGCGGGTCGGCAAAACGGCCAAGGACGAAATCATACTCCAGCCTGTTCTGATTGCCATAGTAGAACAGGTCAATACCGGGATATACCTCGGTGTACTTTACTTTCGCGTATCTCGGGATACGAGCATGCCAAGTGCGCGGGTCCTGGGTCAGCAAATAATTGCTTTCTCCTGGCTGGCGATCCATGCCCCGGATCTCAGCACCACCGGCCCCGAGCAGTTCGACCCGAAGCTGCCGTTCAGCGGCAGGTGCGGAGATCATGTTCTTGCCGGCTGCGCCCGCACCCGGACCGGATGTTGGTAAATGAGGTGTTGGGGAACCCGCCGGCCATGAGAACGTTGCCCAGGTGTTGCCAAGAGTCAGGCGGTAACCTGGAGCGTATGCCAGGAATTGGATTTCAGGAGATACCTGTCCCTCGTTGGGTTCAAAACTCAGAGGAACATTTGCGAATCGAAGGTCTCCCAGCGCGCTGACTGAACTGGGTATCGTGGAACGAAGTCTCTGGTCGTCTGTTCCACGATCTGAAGTGGTTGCACTGGGGCGGCTTTTACTAGGTGACGCCTGCAAACGGACTTGGACTCTAGAGCCAGCGTCAATGGCAGTGTTAGCCGGAGTGACGTGTCTCTTGGATCTGATTGCGCCGTCTTGAGCAAAACCTGAGCCGAGGAGGAACAGAACTCCGGCAAAAACCAAGGGCCCCTTGCGCTCCATCGCGCGCCTCCACCACCGGTTTCTGGAATGGCACCGAACAGCCCCGCGTAGCTGCGGGCTTCCCGTTCTTTCGGCGGAGCGCTACTTGATACCTCGCCGCCGTGGCGCAAGTCAAACATTCTCCGCGGACTTAACCAATTTCCGTTTGAAGGGGGGTGTTTAATGCTAACACGGAGCACAGCGCTGTCAATCCAAAACGTGCTGCCCTAACTTCGATCATCTTAGTAGTCCGTGGAACAGCGCCTCAGACTTCTGCGGAGGCGGGACAGCCACCGGCAGCGGATTCTGCAGACTTGTTCAGCACTGGAAACGACAGGGCGCAGACGCCAGCGGCCTACGAGTTGGAGGTCGCTCAGGACGAACTCCAGCACACCATCGTCATGCCCGTATCCCGGCCGCAAGTTCCTCAACTGTGTAGTCGCTTCGGCATAGCCCAGCTTCAAGCAAGCCTACGCGAACAATTCCACTTCGAACGCCCCGGTTGTGTTGCGCATGAGGCCAATGGCTGTGAGCATTTTCCCAAGGATAAAAATGGGCGAGTACATCCAGTACTTCCGCCCCATGGCAGCGAGCGCACGGTCGCGCTCGGCGGGATCAACGAGGAACCGTGCCTCCGCCTCGAACTTCTCGCCGCCAACGGAGAGCTTGATTCGCGGGTTCTTTTGCACGTTCTGCACCCACTGCCGCTGCACGTTCGCCGTCCCGATGAACGCCCTGTTGCCCTCCACGACGAACCAGATTTTGACCTCGTAGGGCTTCCCGGACTTCCGCCCGTAGTGGGTCAGGACCACGGTCTGTTTGCCAGCAAGCCGCTTCAGCCGTGCTAACGCGTTCGCGTCCATGGGCACCCCGTTCTTTGCCTGCATTGCCGCACCATTCGTTCGCCCGAGTCCTCGATCTGCTGGTGAAGCATGGCCGCTGTGATCACTCCCATTGGCGCGGCAACGCGGTTTTCACCAAATCCACGGCGGCCTGCGGGTCGGCAACTTCGATGATCAGTTCGTTGTACCGCTCGTCCTTCAGTTCGATGACGACCGTATTGTCTGGATTGTGAACGTCCCAGAACACCCGCTTGCCGTGCTGGTAGAACGTGCCAGCAGTGAGCACTCCGGGAATGTTGGTGCCGGGCATCCTTAGCCCGTGCCACCAGCCATGAGCTACGGCCGGGTCCGCCCGAATCTCTGCAATGTGCGCTAGCGGGATTTCGAGGGAACTCTTAAGCGCCCACAGTTTGTCGGCTCCACGGACGTGCAGCACCAGATTGCCGCCCGAAACAGATAAGTCCACCATGCCATTGCTCCGTGCCCCTGTTATACGCCCATCGTCGCTCTACGTTTATACCGGTGCGGCATGCAGTACCTAAAGATAGCTGGCCACTGGACAAGGGGGACGCACATTGATGACATCATCGAACGCCAGCGCAAAATCGTACCCAGACACATACGCGGCGAGAACGAGCACGGCTGGGCAGCCGTTTACGACACCTTCGTGCAGGATGACAGGGAAAGCCTCTCCTGTCGCGGTTGCCGCTTTTTGTCGGCTCGACCGGCACGATGCCGCACCAACGAGCGGACAGGATCATTTCCTGAGGACTTTGGAACGCGACGGGCAGCCTGTTGCAGCACGCTGTACCACATCGAGAAGCGTGCCAAGAAGAGGGCCGCCAGAGGCGACGGGCCAGTTCAGGCCAACTGCGTGATGTCTTCAGCGATTTTGGGGAAGTCCGTGAGCATCTTCGAGTCATGCCCTGGGAACATGTTTTCCACTGGGGCATTGGAGCGCAGCTTGTCGTAGGTTTCGAGCCAGATCGGCAGGTTCGTGATCAAGCTGCTCGGCACATCCTCTTTGAAGCTTCTGAAGAGATGCGCGCTGTCAGAACCGACGATGGTTTGTCCCTTGGCCGTGGGGATCAGCACCGCTTGTAGTCCCGGCGTGTGGCCTGGTGCCAACAGAAGCTGCATATCCGGGCCAATTACCTTGTCCCCGTCTACCTGAATAACTCGTGGCCCCTTGGCCAGCTCGGCGAAGGCTTTGTTTGCATCCGGGTTCTGTAGAGACTTGAACGCAGCTCTCTGTGCCAGTGGGCTGTTGATCCAGAAGTCGAATTCTTTCTTCTGCACGTAGAACTTGGCATCGGGAAACAGCTCGGCAAATTCCGCTCCGCCACCGATATGGTCAAAGTGCATATGAGTGACGACAATCCTGGTCACCTGCTCGGGCCTGATTCCGAGCCGCGCTACCAACTGCTCGGGCGGGAAGAACCCCTTGAACTTCGGACCCCGGACCTTGCCTGTCCCGGTGTCCACGAGGGTGGTCTCGCCGTTTTTAGCGCGGATCGCCCATATGTAATAGTTGATAGCGATATCTTCGGTCCAGCCAGTGTTGAACAGCGTCATGGCCAGCTTGCGATCAAACGGACCGGCATACTTCAGAGCGAAGACTTCGTAGGTTGCTTGCGTGCCGGAGGACATACCTTCCGTCTTTTTCTCTTCGGCCATGACCGGATTAGCCCCAGCCAACGCCGTCGCCCCAACGGCCACAGAAAGCGATTTCACAAAGCCCCGACGATCGATGACGCTCATGAAAATCTCCTTTATGTCTCATCGTTTCCGAGATTGTTCCGATAACCAAGATGATGGCGGACGATTGCGCATCAGTTCCCTGATGAGCTTCAGCGCCTTTTCATGATTCCCAAGTACCGCTGAACTTCTGTCGAGCGGGCAGCACGGGCTCACGCAGCCTTTCTGTCGCGTGGCTTCTCCTCCCGTTCATTGCGTAGGAGCTCGCGCTCACACACAACGGACAGCAAGAAGAAGACTCCGAGGAAGAACCCTACTACCAAGAGGATTGTAAGGAATTCGGGCATATGCCACCTTCTCGCTGTTTCAGCGGGAGACAGAGTCGCCGTTTATGGGGCGTTGAAACTGGACCGGTCTGCGGCACCATAAATCATCGATCCCAGAAATCTGGAGCCCGCCCAGCCCAGAAAGATGCCGCTGGCTAGAAGGATCGCCCCGCTGGTCAGCGGCACGGTTCGCTTGGGCCCGTGCTCCTTCCTCCGAACTTCTTGGTGCAGGCGCATGCCTTGCCGTATCCTGCGCTGCTCATGTTCCGGTAGCACCTCCACCTCACTTGGATCAGTGACGCGGTCGCTTGTTCGCGGTTCGCGTGACGCCATGAAAGCCTCCCTGTTCCCAATCGCAGATCAGCGGCCAGCCGCTTGCCAGACGAACAGCGCGAAAGTTCATTCCAATCAGCCAAATCAGAGCGTTTGCGAATTCACTGACCCAGCGGCGCACACGGATTCCAGAGTGTGCGGGTCGCGCCTCCGGATTCGAAAGAGGTGTCCGGGTCATTTCTCACCTCTGGGAAGGATACGGTGGGCTGAATCATGCACCGCTCTGGGACGGGGTGCTGTGACCTCTGTCACTGGGGCATGTGATAGTCCAGAAAGCCTCGCGTGCGGCTGATCCACCGTGCACAATTCGCGCTGCAATCTGTACGCGGAGGCATGTCATGGCTAAAGTGAAGCAACTCACCGTAGCGCTGGAGAACCGACCCGGCGCACTGGCTCATGTGGCAAAGGTTCTCGCCGATGCGACCGCACGATTGCGAATCGAACTCGTGGGCCGGTTCCGATGGGGCCGTCTGAACTTGGTCTGCCGATTGCCCGGTAACTTGACTCATAATGATGAGTCAGATGGACTCATGGTATGGCTAAGCGGCTGCAAGTGATTCTGCAGGATCCCGAATACCGGGAGATTCAGCGCGCGGCGCGCTTGCGCCGCATGTCCATCGCCGAGTGGGTGCGACAGGCGCTCGAGCTAGCGCGCCGGAGCGAACCGGGGGGTACGGCCGCCAAGAAGCTCGGGGTCATCCGTGCGGCCGCACGACTCGACTATCCAACGAGTGATATAGACCGCATGCTGGCGGAGATCGAGACGGGATACGGGTCTGCCATCCCGGCGACTCGGAAATCGCGGCCCGCTGGAGAGCCTGGCTCGGGTGCGCGATCGTGATTCTAGTGGATTCGAATATCCCCATGTATCTGATCGGTGCGTCTCACCCTCACAAGAGCGACGCGCAACGATTGCTCGAAAGGCTGGTCAGCGAGCGCCAGCGTCTTGTCACCGATGCTGAGGCGCTGCAAGAGATCTTGCAGCGCTACGTCGCCATCGATCGCCGCGACGCCATCCAACCGGCATTCGATGCTTTACTCGGCATTGTCGACCAGGTGCTGGCCGTTGATGGGACCGCCGCAGAGCGCGCCAAGGAGATTGTCCTTGGACATCGGCAGCTGTCGGCGCGCGATGCTATAAATCTGGCCGTCATGGAACAGCATGGAATCGAGCAAATCTTGAGTTTTGATTCGGGGTTTGGCGGGTTTCCGGGGGTTACGCGCCTGTCATAATTGGTGCGAGCCGCCGTTAACACCACCTTGCCAAGCAGCTAAACCTGCAATCGTGATATCGTCCCACTAATGAGCGGCGTGTTCTCCGGGTACGACGATGATATATGCGTCAGGTTGGCCGGGTCTGATCAGGTGAGGCATATCGGCGGCAGGCGGCGGCGAGCCGATGTCTTTATCGGTTGCATAGGGGGCATAGAACATCAGGTGAGGTGGAATATGAACCATTTGATTGTTCTCCG
>Ga0116221_1003204_pt1 | contig 10615 bp, 10 predicted proteins | sample Sb_taG_5_FD_88965 | JGI IMG/M metagenome (GOLD analysis project Ga0116221, IMG submission 88965) | Peat soil microbial communities from Weissenstadt, Germany - Sb_50d_8_FC metaG | ecosystem: Environmental > Terrestrial > Soil > Wetlands > Peat | place: Germany: Weissenstadt | collected 2010-09-21 | reverse complement strand
GCCGTCGAGATTGAGCAGGGAAGTGCCGTTCACGACCGTGTGACTGATCTTGATGACGCCGCGGAGCCCGGCCAGGCTCTTCTCGTCGATTTCATCCCGCCCGAGCAATTCGGCGTCATAGCCGAAATCGCGCAGGAACCAGTTGAGCTTCCACAAAGCGCGCGGCGTGCAGTAGAGGCGGCCAGCAAAGGAGTGTCCGGCGAGTTCTTTAGGTTCGAGGATCGAAAAGCGGACGAGATAGAAGGGCTTGCGCGAGTCCCAGCGATGGTGGGCTCTCTCGACCCGGACCAGCTGCAAACCATCGCGAATCTGGCTCGCCGCAGATTGGTCAGCCTCGTGTAAGCCCTGGATGCGGCGCCTCACGCGGCACCTTCTTTCTGGCTGAGATAGCTGTTGAGCTGGCAGAGCAGGGCATTGCGATCACTTTGCGCCCACTCCGCAAGGTGCGCGACGAAGCTCTCGACCTGCTCGCGGGTGGCTTCGCGCAGGGTCTTCACGCCACAGAAATCAGTCGCATAGGACTTGACCAGGGTGGCGTCGAGCTGATGCTGGCGAATCAGCTGGCAGAGACGATCGCGGACGGTGCGGCCGCCGTAGTTTCCGTTGCCATTGGCCGGCTGTGGAGGAAGCTTTCTGGAGTCGCGGGCCGAGTCGGATTGACCGGGAAAAGATCCAATCTCCTCGACCGAGCAGATGCCGATGCCGTAGGCTTTGCGCAGGGCGCGGTTGACGGCACGAGTCTCGGCCACGCGCATCTCGGCGCCGTGGACCAGCGCAGAGACATTCGAAGGATCTGCGTCACCGTATCCCACGAAACCCCGGCAACAGCGGGACGTGTAGACGGTAGCCTCGAATGCCCAACGCTGGGAGGAAGGGTCACAGAAGTTGGAGACAGGCCGCACGTGGATACCAGCGCACCGGTTACGTCGCGCGAGTCCTAGCAAACCTGTGTGGGTCACGTACCAGCCGTTCTCCAGGTAAGTCAGATCGCCAGCCGGAATGGAAAACTTGTGCTGCTCGATGATTTCTCTGAGCCTGCTTAGCGCTTCCCGCGAGAGGTTGGTCCAAATCCGTCGCGCCATGCGAATGGAGGCGCCGGTACGATTAATTGATTTCATTGCTGGCTCCTTTGGGGCGCTGCTGGTTCAGCCGGGTGCACTTCCTGAGCGCAAAAGTCAGGCTCTTGTGGCGGGAGATGGTCCTGCTAGTGCCTAAAGCCACAATGCGCCAGTGATATTCCGCCTTCCCCGTGGGAAACACCAGGAACTCAGGTTACGATTTAGCGTAGGTTAGCGGCGCGAACGGCCGCACAATGCGTGTGAACAACTGATGGGGATTTGGGGAATTTGCTAGAGTGGGTGTAGCCATGATTCATCCTCCAGCGATGAATTTTGGTTAGGGCTGAGCCGGTGCTTCGAACACCTACTCAGCCCGTGTTGCAGTTCCCACTCTATACATGGCCGCTATGCATGTCAAGAACTATATTTGACGTGTTTTGATGTAGTTGCATGGCCGCTATGCAAACAACGAGAATTTCAAGATTAAAATGTCGTCAGAATGACGACCCTAAGTGAGCACCTTACGCGGCTAGGGCGAAAGGGAGGAAAGGCTCGGGCAAAGAAACTCACGAAAGAACAGATGAGCGAATCCAATCGCAAGGCTGCCCAAGCAAGATGGGCCAAGGCAAAGGAAAAAGAGAAGAAAGAGAAAGGCTGATCAAGCCGGGATTCTCGTCAGGCCCCCTAATCTCCTTAATTTCTATCCGATACAGCCAACAGACAGTTTGGAGAGGTTGCGCAGCCGCACTGCTGGGCTACGGATTGCTCCCAAAAAATGCCACTGCGAGCCCACAACCCGGGAAAAATTTCTATTGGGTGTGCCACGGGACCTCTGCGGTGCGTCTAATGAGTTGGAGAAACTGTTGTCCGAGCCCGGCGAATCGGCCGAGAGCAGCGCACAGCAGAAGGCGCAATGAGCTCGATCCGGGCGGGGAAAGCCAACAAGCCATGTCGCGTCCACCATGGCTAGAACTCCAATAAAAGACCGCTTGCTATAGCTTAAGCGGCAGGAAGTCCAAAGCCATCGCAAGCTATACCAAAATTTAGTTGCGCTTACCGGCGAGGGTGAAGTGGACGAGTTGAGTCTGTCGGCCGTGAACCGGATTTGGGATTGCGGTGAAGTGCACGAACCCGGATCAGCTCAGTTCGAAGCGCCGCTCAGACAGGACCATGATCTTGCAATAGTTTTGTTAGAGGCGCTAAGGATGCGAAGCGGAGCTCGGACAGTCGTAAGTGGTTCTACGTGAACGTCGGCAGCTTCACTAAATCATCATGCGGCACGGGTTCCAGTGGCTGAGAAGCCTTGCGCCATGCCGTCAGTCCACCCACGATGACGAACGCATTGAATCCATGTTCTCGCAGTTGCAGCGCCACCCGGGCGCTGGTCGCCTCGCGGGCTCAAGTGCAGTAAAGATAAATGTCCTTGTCCTTGGGCAGGCTCTTGAGTTCTTGCACCAGGTTGTTCGGCTCGATGCGAATCGATCCCTTGATCCGCTGGGCCGCCGAATCGTAGTAGCCGTGGCTGCGAACGTCGGCCACGACAATGTTGATCCGCTCTTCTTCTGACGCCAGCCGGGCCGCGAGTTCTTCCACCTGCACTCTGGGCACGATCTGGTACACCTTATTCTTCTGATAAAGCCAAATTCGATAGCCGGTGTAAGCGATCGCCGCCAGAAAGAGAACCTCGCCAAAGGCATGACTGGCGGTTTGGATTCCGCGGGTAATCATCGCCAGAAAATCGCGAAACACGAATCCGAGCGTGACGTAGGACAACGCATAGAAGGACGCGCCCAGAAAGTCCAGGCGCAGAAACTGTTGCGGACGCATCTTCATGCTGCCGGCCAACGGCGGAGCCATGGTATTCACGCCGGGAATAAACTTAGCGAACAGCAGGGTGATCTTTCCCCGTTTGTAGAACGACTCGGCCGAGCGCAGAATGCAGGTCTCTGGATTGATCGACAATCGGCAAAGCAGACCCAGCAGGGCCCAGCCCATGGCACGGCCCAGAAAAAAGAGCAGGGTATCGCCGATCAGCATGGCGACTAAGGCGAGCAGCAAAACCGCAGAAACGCTTAGAGTGCCCGAGGCAGCCGCCGCTCCACCCGCGATCAGCGCCAACGCCGCCGGCATGGGCAAGCCGATGGCTTCGGCCAGCACGACCGAGAAGATGAGCACGTATCCATGGTGCGCAATCAGTGAGAAGAGGCTGTTCACAGGCCGTTGCCAGTATAAATAAAAAAGGCGGCCATGAAGGCCGCCCGAAGCTCTCGCCGTTGCTTACTTCAGCATCTTGACGCTCATCACATGGATGGCGCCCTTGTCCGCGTAAACGTGAGCGCTGAGCTCTACGTGATGGCCGTCGTGACCCTTCAGGGCCTCGGGGTTCATCACGTCCCACGATTTCTGGTCCTTGTCGGCGACGAACGTCGCTTTGTCGCCGTCGAACTTGATCGTACCCTTGATGCTTTTCAGCGGAGCCGCGGCCGCTTTGGTGGGTGCACTCTGTCCCATGTTGTCCTGCGCCAGGGCCACCGCGCCGATCATCATGATGGAAACTGCCAATGCTAAAACCAAAAGCTTCTTCATATTCTTGATCTCCTTCGTGGTTGTGGATCGAGATTGTGAATTAAACTGCCACTTGTATTACGGAGTCCGACGGAAAACGGATTTCCGCATTACCTGTACGGAGGCGAGACCCGAATGCCCAGGAATGCCAGCCGCACCCGCCGCTATGTAAATCTGCCCAGCCGCAAGTCGCCGCTGCCATTTAGTGACGCTGTGCGGGTAGGAGACACATTATACCTTTCCGGCCGCATCGGCATTGACCCCGCCACGGGGATGGCGCCGAACGATGTGGAGCAAGAATTGCGTTTGCTGTTCGATGGCTTTGAGGCCGTCCTGGCCCAGGCAAACATGGCGATGGACGACCTGGCCTGGGTGCAGATATTCTCGCCCGATCTCTCGCTCTGGGAGCGTTTCAACGCCGCGTATCTGAAGCGCTTCTCAAAAGAGTTGCCGGCGCGAGCATTCATCGGTTCCGGACCGCTGTTGAAGGGCGGACGGTTCGAAATGTTGGGGATTGCGGTGCGGCGGTAGCTGCGAACTACCTGTCCCTGTCCACCACAAAATCAGGCGCCCACAACAGAGCGCGCTTGGTCTCAGTGTTCGAGAAACTGCAAATCGCATTGCGCGCGAGCGCGGCAAACTGCAGGGCGTGGTCGTGCGCGGCGTCGATCGATCCGTAGCGATCCAGAATTTCGAGGATCTCTCCATGGGTCACGCCGTCAAATGCGCGTTCTCTCACTACCGCTTCAATCTTCTCTCGCTCGCGTGACGTGCATCGCCCAAGCGCATGAATGACCGCCATGGTCACCTTGCCCTCACGCAGGTCACTGGCGACCGGTTTCCCCAGCACGTCCTCAGAGGCAGTCAGGTCGAGCACATCGTCGACAATCTGAAATGCCATGCCCAGGTCGCGTCCGTACTGGGCCAGGTTTTCCTCCTGCTCTGCTGTCGCGCCGCCCAGGATGGCACCGATGCGCATGCAAACGGAAAACAGGCAAGCGGTTTTGCGATAGATCAGATCGAAATGCTCGTCGAGAGAAATCAGCTTGCCGAGTCTTTCGATCTGCAACAGTTCACCCTCGACCATCTGCTGAGTGAGGTCGATGAGCGTGTCCAGGATGCGGAAGTTTCGCTCCTGCACGGCGATTTTGAACGCCTGCATGTAGAGCCAGTCGCCGGCGAGCACGCACTTGGAGTTGCCCCACTGAGTGTTAGCGGCGGGACGGCCGCGGCGGGTCTGAGCCTCATCGATGATGTCATCGTGGACCAGCGTCGCCGTGTGGATGATTTCCATCACGGCACCAAGCTTGACGGCGCCCCGTCCCTGGTAGTTGAAGAGCTTGGCCGAAAGCAACAGCAACATCGGGCGGATACGCTTGCCGCCACCGCCGCGCAGATATTCGCCGATCTCGGTGATGGCCTCGACCTTGGAAACGGTATCGCGGCCGAACTCGCGCTCAATGGCCGCGAGGTCCTCGCGCAGCAGTTCGAAGATTTCTTTCCCGTTAATGGCGGGCGATGTGCTCAAGTTCTCCGCGAAGCCTCAGTTTGCCCTGTAATTCGTAAACTGCATGTCGATGCCAAAATCTTGTTGCCGCAGCAGCGCGATAATTTCCTGCAAGGTGTCGCGGTCCTTGCCGCTGATACGCACCAGGTCTCCCTGAATAGAGGCGTTCACTTTCTTCTTGGTGTTTTTGATCAGCTTCACAATCTCGCGCGCCTTCTCGATCGGGATGCCTTGTTGCATCGTGATGCGCTGCTTCGCGGTACTGCCGGCGGCCTGTTCGACCGGGCCGTAGGTCAAGCCCTTCAGCGGCACGCCGCGTTTTACCAGTTTCTGTTGGAAGACATCGTTCACCGCCTTCAGCTTGAACTCGTCAATGGAGTGCAAAACGATGGCCTCTTTACCTTCCAGTTCGATCGTCGATTTTGAGTCCTTCAAATCAAAGCGCGTGTGGATTTCCTTCAGCGCCTGCTGCATGGCGTTGGAGACTTCCTGCAGATCGATTTTGCTCACCAGATCAAAGCTGTTTTCAGGCATGAATTCCGTTCTCTTTAACTGATGATTACGCCCCCAGAAAGATGCGTCCCTAACAAACTAAATGGAGTTGAGCTTTTCGGGAAGCGAAAAGAAGCGGTAGAAATTGCCGGCAGTTTGACTGCCAATTTCTTCCGTCGAGAGATCGCGCAGTTCGCCTATGTGCCGCGCGGTTTCTCTGACGAATGCCGGTTCATTGCGCTGGCCGCGATGCGGAATCGGAGCAAGGTACGGACAATCGGTTTCGATCAGCATACGGTCCAGCGGAACCTGCCTGGCTGCCGCCTGAATCTGCTGCGCTTTGGGAAACGTCACGTTGCCGGCGAACGAAATCATGAAACCCATGTCCAGCGCCTGTTTCGCGTGCTCCCAGGTTCCGGTGAAACAATGCAGAATGCCGCCCAGTCCGCTTGGCGACCAGTGCTGTGCAATCAGCCGGACACAATCTTGCCAGGCGTCTTCGCTGTTCTCCGACGGCCGGCAGTGAATGACGATCGGCAGCTTGACGCCCCGTGCCAGTTCCATCTGCCGGATGAACACCCGCTGCTGAATATCACGCGGCGAATGATCATAAAAGTAATCCAGCCCGATTTCGCCCCAGGCAATGACCTTCGGTCGTTTCGCGAGTTGCTCCATTTCGGCGAAAGCAGCGTCGTCGGCCAGCTTGGCCTCATGGGGATGAATCCCGATCGTGGCGTAAATGAAATCGTACTGATTAGCGAGTTGAATGCCGCAGTCGAGCGTGCCCGGCCCGTCGCCGTTCCCGATCGCGACGATCCGTTCCACTCCGGCTTCTCGCGCTCGGGCGATCACTTGCTCGCGATCGGCATGGAACTGCTTTCCGTCGAGGTGAGCATGAGAGTCAATGAACATAACGGAAAGTGTAGGGACGGGCGTCTTCGCCCCTCCAAGCCGAGCGCAGCTCGGCGGTGGCTGAAGCTGTCACTCGCTACCAGCTACTCGTTACTAGCTACTCTTTTCTAACTACTTCAATCTTGTCCCCACCGGCACATCTTCCAGAAACCCCGCCAGCACCGGCTTTCCGCCTTCGGCCGACGCCGCCACAATCATTCCGTTCGACTCCAGTCCGCGCAGCTTCCGCGGCGCCAGATTGGTTACGAGGACCACTTTGCGGCCGACCAACGGTTCCGGGGCATAAGCTTCGGCAATTCCGGCGACCACCTGCCGTACTTCCGTCCCGATGTCGACTTCGAGACGCAATAGCTTGTCCGCACCCTTCACCCGCTCGGCGGCTTTAACCTGGCCCACTCTCATTTCGACTTTCGCAAAATCGTCAATGCTGATTTTTCCGTCGGGAACTGCAATCACCGCTTTGCTCGCGGCAGCCTGTGTCGCAGGTTCGCTGCCGGCCTTTGTTTGCGACGGTGCTTGAGTCGCAGCCGGAGCCGCGCCTGCCGGCGCTCGTCCCTGTTCTTCCATCTTCTGCATCCTTTCAATCGCGCTCTTGTCGGCGCGCGGAAACACCGCCTGAACGCTGCCTAGCTTGGTGCCCAGATGGAGCTGTCCCCACTGAAGAGTTGATAACTGAAACTTCTGGATGTCGCCGAGACCGAGTTGCGCCCAAATCTTTGCCGTCGCATCGGGAATCACTGGATGGACTAACGCCGTCACAATGCGAAGGGCTTCAACGCTGGTGTAAAGAACGGTGGCCAGCCGTGCGCGGCTCTCCTCGTCCTGCTTTTCCCCTAGCGCCCATGGTTCGTTCTCCACGATGTACTTGTCCACCGCAGCGGCCAAGGCCCAGGCAGCCTCGAGGGCACGGGAGAACTGATATTGATCGAATAGCGCGCCAAACTCAGCAATCGTTCTGTTCGCCGTTTCAGCGATCGTGTCGTCGTTGGCCCGGCGCGCTGCCGAGGGCGACGGATACGGCACCTCGCCGTGGAAATATCGCGTGATCATGGCCAAGGTTCGGCTGGCTAAGTTGCCTAATCCATTGGCCAGGTCGGCGTTGTAGCGCTGCACCAGAGCGTCGAAGGAAAACGACCCATCCTGTCCGAACACGACTTCGCGCAGCAGAAAATAGCGCAGCGCGTCGGCGCCCAGCACGTCGAGAATGGTCTCCGCGCGAACGATGTTCCCGCGCGACTTCGACATCTTGCTCTCTTCGAACAGCAGCCAGCCATGCGCAATGATTCCTTTGGGGAGGGGAAGTCCGGCCGCCATGAGGAATGCCGGCCAGTACACGCAGTGGAACCGCACAATTTCCTTGCCAATCATGTGCACATCGGCGGGCCAGAACTTTTCGTATAGCTTGGTGTCGTCAGAGCCGTAGCCAAGAGCTGTAATGTAATTTGACAACGCGTCCAGCCAAACGTAGATCACATGCTTCGGATCATGGGGAACGGGAATGCCCCAGGAGAACGTGCTGCGGCTGATGGAAAGATCGCGCAGTCCCGAACGTACAAACGAAATGACCTCGTTTCGCCGGGTTTCCGGCCGAATGAAGTCAAGCTGTCCGGTGTAAAGCTGCAGTAATTTATCCTGGAAAGCGGACAGCTTGAAAAAATAATTCTCCTCCTGCACCGTTTCCGTCGGCCTTCCGCACTCCGGGCACGGCGCGCCCGGTTCCGCTGCGTCCACGTAAAGTTCGTCGAACACGCAATACTGGCCGGTGTAGTGGCCTTTGTAGATGTATCCGTTGTCGCTGATTTTTCGCCACAGCGCCTGCACTCCGCGCTTGTGCCGGTCTGAAGTGGTGCGGATAAAATCGTCATAGGTGATTCCCATCCGGTCCCACAATGCGCGGAACTGCGTGGAAACCTCGTCGGTGAGTTGCTGGGGAGATTTGTCGGAGGCTTGTGCCGCCCGCTCGATCTTCTGCCCGTGCTCGTCGGTGCCGGTCAGAAAATACGTGTCCGCGCCAGCCATACGCTGCCGCCGCGCGATCGCATCGCACACGATAGTCGTGTAGGAGTGCCCGATGTGCGGACGGGCATTCACGTAGTAGATCGGCGTCGTGATGTAGAACTTCTGGGTCATCTTGCTGATTGTTCTCTGTGTCCTCGGTGCTTATTGCTTTTCGTTGCTGACCAGATATTTCTGCACCGCTTCCTGCATCACGCTCTTCAGCGGTACGTGGCATTCGGCGGCGATGCGGCGGCAATCTTCATACTCCGGCGCATAATTGGTGACCGTGCCGTTCATGATGGCGATCTTCAGTCGCACATCGCCCCAACGCGTAGTTACCGTCACCCACCTTCGCGCCAGCGCCTGGCGCTTTTCCTCACGTTGGCGCACGCCGAGCGTCGTGGTTTCCTGGAAAATCAGCTTGGCCAGCCGGGAAGCATCTTCTGTTTTGGACAAAACCGTCAGCAACATGCCCGGGCGGTTCTTTTTCATCTGCACCGGCACGCCGAAGGCATCCAGAGCGCCTTCTTCCAGCAGACGATCCATCACGTAGCCGAACACCTGCGGATTCAGGTCGTCGACGTTGGCTTCGAGCACGGTAATCAACTCCTGCGCGATGGTCGGCGAAACCTTAGGCTGCGCTTCACCGATCGTCAGGCGCACCACATTCGCGTGCTCAGCGAAATCTCGTGTTCCCGCACCGTGGCCAGTCTTCTCCACCGTCATGGCAGGAAACGGAGTGAAGCGCTTGGCGAGAGTCTTCACGATCGCCGCCCCGGTCGGCGTGACCAGTTCCGCCTGAACGCCGGACGAATACACCGGCGCATTTTTCAGCAGTTCCAGCGTAGCGGGCGCCGGTACGGGGAGGGTTCCATGCGCACACTTCACCGTGCCGCCACCGACGTTCAGCGGAGAACATAAGAATTCTTCCACGCCGAGCGCTTCTGCTCCCACCGCAGCGCAAACAATGTCCACCATCGCATCAACCGCGCCTACCTCGTGAAAATGGATGCTCTCGATATCACAATTGTGGACCTTCGCTTCCGCCGCGCCCAGCGCCTCAAAGATTGCGATGGCCGTCGTTTTCGCAGATTCGCTGATGGCGGCCCGGCGGATGATCTCGGAAATTTCTTTCAGTCCGCGGCCGTGTTCATGTGGCTCGGGTGCTCTGCCGCTGGAGTTGGAGTAGTTGTGTTCCAGCAACTGCACCGGCTCATGGGAGTGGGTGGTTTTCGGCCCGTGTTCGTGGTACGCCGCTTCGCGCTGCAGCGCCTGCTGTTCCCAATAGATCTCGCGCGGCAGGTCTTTCTCGCCGTTAGCGTAGACGGTTGCTTTGATCGCGCTGATTCCGTTCCGCTGCACGCGCTCAGCCTCGAGTCGTGCCCCAATATTCAAAGCCTCGACCGTTTCTTCCAGCAACCGCGCGGGCACACCAGCATCCACCAGCGCACCCAGAAACATGTCGCCGCTGATTCCGGAAAAACACTCGAGGTAGGCAATGCGCATAAGAGCCGCCGTCGGATCCTTTGCTCAATTACGACCGAAACGCACGACCAACGACTGATTTTTATCATAGGGAAGCTGGCACTCCCGGTCAAACCTTGGAGTCGCGCCTACTCTGCTAGAATCGCTAGTCTCACGAACATTTCAGAGGACCACTGTGTATCGCCATCTCGAACATCGGCTTGCCCAGCACGTGCGCGACTTCTTGCGCCGCACCTATGGGCTGGAAATGCCGAAAATCGTCATCGAGCAGCCTCCTCGGGTTGAGCTGGGCGAATACGCTCTGCCGTTGGCCTTCGAATTGGCCAAGAAACTGCGCAAGCCGCCGCGCAAGATTGCAGAAGAAATTGTCAGCGGCATCGGCCCGATTGAGGGTTTCGAGAAGCTGGAGCTGGCTGGCGCCGGCTACATCAATGCACGGCTGAAGCGTAATGAGTTGGCCGCCGCCCTCGCGGCTGACGAACAACCGCATGCCGAAGTTCCCTCCGGCAAGGTTCTTGTTGAACACTCCAGCATCAATCCCAACAAAGCCGCGCACATCGGCCACCTGCGCAATGCCACGCTCGGCGACACTTTCGTG
>Ga0116221_1003195_pt1 | contig 10628 bp, 12 predicted proteins | sample Sb_taG_5_FD_88965 | JGI IMG/M metagenome (GOLD analysis project Ga0116221, IMG submission 88965) | Peat soil microbial communities from Weissenstadt, Germany - Sb_50d_8_FC metaG | ecosystem: Environmental > Terrestrial > Soil > Wetlands > Peat | place: Germany: Weissenstadt | collected 2010-09-21 | reverse complement strand
TCGCCGACGGCGCCTACGACAACGACCTCGAATGCTTGTTGCAGATGCGCCGGCTGATCGATTTCCTGACGGCGAATTTTGCCGCCGGCGCGCCGGAATGGCCGTCGTTCGACGACATCGACCGCATTGAGCCGTCGCTCGACTCGCTCGTGCCCGACAATCCGAACAAGCCCTACGACATCAAGGAGCTGATCCTCAAAACCGTGGATGAGGGTGACTTCTTCGAACTGTCGGAGACCTTCGCCCGCAACGTCGTCATCGGCTTCGGCAGGATCGCGGGCCGCACCATCGGCGTTGTCGCCAACCAGCCGATGGTGCTCGCGGGCGTGCTTGACTCAGACGCGAGCCGCAAGGCGGCGCGCTTCGTGCGCTTCTGCGACGCCTTCAACATCCCGATCGTGACTTTTGTCGACGTGCCTGGCTTCCTGCCCGGCACCGCGCAGGAATATGGCGGCCTGATCAAACACGGCGCCAAGCTGTTGTTCGCCTATTCGCAGGCGACCGTGCCGCTCGTCACCGTGATCACGCGCAAGGCCTTCGGCGGCGCTTATGACGTGATGGCGAGCAAGCACATCGGCGGCGACGTCAATTACGCCTGGCCGACGGCGCAGATCGCGGTGATGGGCGCCAAGGGCGCGGTCGAGATCATCTTCCGCGCCGACATCGGCGACCCGGAGAAGATTGCCGCGCGCACCCGCGAATACGAGGAGCGGTTTCTCTCGCCCTTCATCGCCGCCGAACGCGGCTATATCGACGACGTGATCATGCCGTCGACGACGCGCCCGCGCATCGCGCGCGCTCTCGCCATGCTGCGCGGCAAGACGGTGGAGATGCCCGGGCGAAAGCACGACAACTTGCCGGTGTAGCGACTTCGGTGGAAAGGTGAGCGGCCATGAGTACGGAAGCGAACCTGCAAACCGTGCGCAACTATTTCGCCGCGTGCAACACCGGCGATCTTGATGCGCTCAAGAGCACGCTTGATGCCGACGTCGCGCACTACTTCCTGCCGGAGATCAACAAACCGGTCAGGGGCAGCGAGCAGCTCGCGCGCTATTGGCGCGCGTTTCACATCGTCTACAAACCGGTCTGGCGCATCGACCATGCGCTGGCCAACGGCGACGAGGTCGTGGTCGAATGGAGTTGCGCTTATCTGCCGAAAGGCAAACCCGATCGCATGATGTTTCGCGGCATTGATTGGAACCTGCTCAAGGCGGCCCGCATCGTGGAGATTCGCGCTTATTACCAGCACGAGGAAAGCCGCGATTGCGAGTTGACGGGGTTTCCCTACAAACAGCGCGGCTATCTGTCGAAGGATGCCCAATAGGCCGCCGCCAACGCCACCCTCTCCCATAGGGGCAGAGGGAACGATAGGATGCGCACACGGGACACAAACAAAAGGGGAGGCAGCGTCATGCTCAAAGCATCCGTCATTCTCGCCGCCGCGCTCTCCGTCGGCGGCGCCGCGCTGGCGCAGAGCCCGCCGCAAAATCCGCCGCTCACCCCGTCGCCGGTCAAGCGCAATATCATCAGCAAGACCGAGCTGCCCAATTCGAACTACGAGGTCACGACCGCCGTGGTGGAGGTCGCGCCCGGCTTCAAGGCGCCGCGCCATATCCATCCCGGCACCGTTACCGCCTACGTGATCGAGGGCGCGTGCTGGTTCGCGCCCGACGGCCAACCGGAGACGACCTATACGGCGGGAGAGGCTTTTATGCTGCCCGACCACGCCATCCACGCCGAGGGCGCGGCGACGGCCGACAAGCCCTGCAAGATGTACGTCGGCTATGTGCTGGAGAAGGGCCAGCCGCTGGCAATCCCGGTGAAATAGCGGCGCCGCAACACGTTAAATCAATAAGGAACACAGCTATGACCCCGCGCGGACCAATCAATTACGGCAACGCGTCGCCCGCAGTGCGCGCGGTGTTCGACGATATCAAGCGCACGCGGCAAATCGACGACGTGAACAATTTCTGGAAATATCTGGCGCACGATCCGCCGACGCTTAAGCGCACCTGGGAGAGCATCAAGGAGGTCATGGCGCCAGGCGCGCTCGACGCGGTGACCAAGGAAATGATCTATCTGGCGGTGAGCGTCACCAACGGCTGCAGCTATTGCATCGCCAGCCATGGCGCGGCAGCCCGCAAGGCCGGCATGAGCGAAGCAATGTTCGGCGAGCTGATGGCGGTAGTCGGCATGGCCAACGAAACCAACCGGCTCGCCAACGGCTATCGCGTGCCGATCGATCCGGCATTCGAAAAATAACCCGCAAACGCGAAACGGCCCGGCGTGAACCGGGCCGCTTGCTGACTTAAATCCTAAAGGCCGCGGGTTACTGGGCCGGTGTTGCAGGCGCGGGCGCCGGAGCCGGCGTAACAGGCGCGGGCTGCGGAGCCAGACCCGGGGTCATCGGCCGGGCCGGGGTCGTCGTGGCCGCGGGCGGTGCCAACGGTGACGGATGGGTGAGCGGCGGTGTAACCGGCTCATTGGAAGCAAACCGGTTCGGCTCGTGGCCGACACCGACGGCGATGGCCAGCACGACCACCAGGAACACGGCGGCGGCGATCCAGTCCCAAGCGGTGCCGGTGCGGCCAGCGGCCGGCTCGTAGCCGGTTGCGCATCAGCGGATCGTCGGGATTGCGATAGTCACTCATCATCTCCTCCTTGCGCAGTTGCTCGCATCACAACTTGCCGCGGCCACGCAGGTTCCCGGCCGCCCCTGCGCAAACGAATAGCCGCCTTGCCGGTTGGGCATGACGACGAAGCTTCACAATCGGTGAAACTCGGAATCGGGGGTACGCGGCCGCGCCGTGTTGAACGCTGCGGCCAAGCGGCTATTGTGCGCCGGCCGCCTTAGCGTGCGCTCGTAGCTCAGCTGGATAGAGCATCAGACTTCGAATCTGAGGGTCGGGGGTTCGAATCCCTCCGAGCGCGCCAAAAATTCTTCTTGCGATGCGGCACGCCGCAATATTTTGCGTGTTTTTCTAATCAGCCGATGGAAAAAGCCGGCGGCGGCCGCCAATCGTAGATCCAGTCGTAGTGATGCAAGAGGTGCTTGCCGCCCATGATCCGCATGGCCGCGTCGCGCACCTCGCCGCCGACGCCGCCGAGGTGATAGCGCGCGCCGGTGCGCGCGGCCAAACGTTGTACGTCGCGCGCGCGCGGGCCGCGCGTGGCGCTGTAGGTTTGAAGCGCGGCCGCCGCATCGTCGGGATTTTGTGCGAGGCATTGCGCCGCAACGGCGGCGTCCTCGATCGCCATGGCCGCGCCCTGGGCCAAAAACGGCAGCATCGGGTGCGCGGCGTCGCCAAGAAGCGCCACCGGTCCCTTCGACCAGCGCGTCAGCGGCCGGCGGTCGTACAGCGCCCATTTCAGCCACGCCTCGGGCAAGCCGACGAGCGCCCGCGCCGGCGGCGCCCAGGCCTCGGCGGCAAGGCGCGGAACGAGATCGGCGCGGCTTGCCGGCTCGCTCCAGCCGGGCGTGTTCCAGCTGTCCGCGGTAATCACCACGACGTTGATGGCGCGGCCGGCCTTCACCGGATAGTGCACGAGATGGGCGTCGCGCCCGAGCCACAGATGAATGAGCGGCTCGCGAAATTCCGGGAAAACCTCCCGCGCGGGAACGAGACTGCGCCAGGCGGTGCGCCCGGCAAAGCGCGGCGGTTCGTTGCCGGCGATGCGGTTGCGCGCCGTGGACCACAAGCCGTCGGCGGCAAGAAAAGCGACGCCGCGCTCTTCCGTCGTGCCGGCTTTACCGCGCGCCGAGACGGTGATGCCTTTGGGATAGGCGACGAAATCTTCCACACGCATGCCGAGCTTGAGCGTGATGTCGAGCTGCCGCGTTACGGCAGCGGCGAGGGCGGCTTGTAAATCGCCGCGATGGATCACCCAATAAGGTGCGCCGTAGCGCGCCGCGGCGGCTTCGCCAAGCGGCATGCGCACGATTTCGCGGCCGCTCGCGGCATTAAGCACGCGCAACGCCGCCGGCGCGGTGGCGAGCGGGCGCAGCCTGTCTTCGAGGCCGAGCTCGATCAGCGTGCGCGCGGCGTTGGGCGAGAGCTGGATGCCGGCGCCGGTTTCCTCGAGGCGCTCGGCCTGTTCCAGCACCACGGCGCGGAAGCCGTTGCGGGCGAGCGCCAGCGCTGCGGTCAAGCCGCCGATACCGGCTCCGGCAACGATGACGACACGCGTGGACGTCAGGACACGCGCTCCGCGAAACCGCTCAGGCGCCGGCCTCGTGCAAGGTACATTCCGCCGGCCGCGCGGCGTTCGCTTTCAGGGTCGGGTCGTAACGGTAGAGCGTCGAGCAATAGGGACAGACGTATTCGCTGTCGTCGCCCATGTCGCAATAGACGTGCGGATGATCGAACGGCGGCTCGGCGCCGACGCACATGAATTCCTTGGCACCGATCTCGATCACGGCAACGCCGAGATCGTTATGGAAATGAGGAACGATCGTGTCCGCCATGCTTTTTGGTCCGCCTTGCCCGCGGTCACCATAGCGGCCCGCAGGCTCGATTTCCACCGTTCCGCTTCAGGCTATCGCCGTCAGCCTTTGACCAGCGGGCAGGCCGGATTGGGCGGCCCGAAGGCCTGCTCGCCCGGAATATGCGTGAGCATCTTATAATAGTCCCACGGATATTTCGATTCTTCCGGCGTCTTCACCTGCACCAGGATGAGGTCGTGCACCATCAGATTATCTTCGCGCAGATGCCCGTTGCGGGCGAAAAAGTCCTGGATCGGCGTTTCGCGCATCTTGGCCGCGACTTTGAGCGGATCGTCGGTGCCGCTCGCCTTGATCGCATTGAGATAATTCATGACCGACGAATAGACGCCGGCCTGCCACATCGTCGGCATGCGGTTGATCTTGGCAAAGTAGCGATTCGACCATTCGCGCGTCTGCTCGTCCATGTCCCAGTAGAACGACGTGGTCAGCAACAATCCCTGCGCCGCTTTCAGTCCGAGCGCGTTGACGTCGGTGATCAGCACCAGGAGGCCGGCCATCTGCTGGCCGCCCTGGAAGATGCCGAACTCGCCGCCGAGCTTGATGGCATTGACGTTGTCGGGCGGGCCGCTGGCGATGCCGATGATTTTCGCCTTGGAGGCCTGCGCTTGGAGAATGAACGACGACAGGTCCGGCGTCGCGAAGGGATGGGAGACCGAGCCCAAAACCTTGCCGCCGTTTTGCACGATCACCTGCGAGGCGTCGCGCTCGAGCGCATGCCCGAAGGCGTAATCGGCGGTGAGGAAGAACCAGGTGTCGCCGCCACGCTTGGTGACTTCCTGCGCGGTGCCGACGGCAAGCGCGCGGGTGTCGAACACCCATTGAATGGCGTAAGGCGAACAGAACTTGCCGTGGAAGTCGGCCGTACCGGTCGAATGGGTGATGAACAGCTTCTTGCGGTCGTTGGCGACATTCTGCACCGCAAGCCCGACGGCGGAAACCGGCACGTCGACGATCAGGTCGACCTGGTCGCGGTCGTACCACTGCCGCGCGATGCCGGCGGCGATGTCGGGCTTGATCTGATGGTCGGCGGAGATCACTTGGATCGGCTTGCCCAAAACCTTGCCGCCGAAATCGTCGACCGCCATCTGAGCGGCCGCAACCGAGCCTGGGCCGGTCGCCGTCGCCGCCGGGCCGGAGAGGTCGGTGAGCACGCCGATCTTCACTACGTCGTCGGAAACCTGCGCGCTGGCGAAGCCGCCCGGACATGCCAACAGCGCAGTGAGTAAAACGAGCCGCAAGGGTTGCATCACGATCCTCCCGCCATTTTCGACGTTTCGCCGCTCTCCGCAGCATGAAAGCTGCCGGCCGAATTGGGCGGGGACGTTTCGGGCCTCGCCGCCGACAAACCTAACGTTATCCGCCGCCCGCATCACCATCTTTGTGCACGATCGGCCGGATCGATTATGGTCACCGCATGCCGCATTTCACCCATGACGACGTGGAGATTGCCTTTCTCGACGAGGGGGAGGGCGAGCCGATCGTGCTGGTGCACGGCTTTGCCTCCAACAAGGAGGTGAACTGGGTCTATCCGGGCTGGGTGACGACGCTGACCCGGACCGGCCGTCGCGTCATCGCGCTCGACAATCGCGGCCACGGCAAATCGACCAAGCTCTACGACCCGGCCGCCTATCGCAGCAGCATCATGGCCGAGGACCTGCGCGCGCTGATCGATCACCTGGGCATCCCGCGCGCCGACGTCATGGGCTATTCGCTGGGGGCGCGCATCGCGGCTTTCCTGGCCCTGGCGCATCCGCAGCGCGTGCGCTCGGCCGTGTTCGGCGGGCTGGGCATTCATCTGGTCGAGGGCACCGGGCCACCGGAAACGATCGCGCGGGCGTTGGAGGCGCCGGGGCGGGACGACGTCTCCGACCCGACCGGTCACACCTATCGCGTCTTTGCCGAAAAGACCCATTCCGATTTGCGGGCGCTCGCCGCATGCATCAAGGGCGCGCACCAGACGTTGAGTCGGGAGGAGGCGGGCCGGATCGCGGTGCCGGTTCTGGTGGCCGTCGGCGGCAACGATGCGGTGGCCGGCTCTGCCGAGGCACTCGCCGCCCTCATCCCCGGCGCGCAGGCGCTCGATATTCCCGGCCGCGATCACATGCTCGCCGTTGGGGACCGGGCGTTCAAAGCGGGTGTGGTCGAATTCCTGGCCCGGCGGCCCTGATCGCTGGGCAGCTCGGCCATTGGCCTCGTTAGCCTCGGCCAAAGGCCCTGTCGGCCGGCCATTGGCGGCTGGCTGCCGACCCCCTGGAATCTGCCCCACGCCGTCCCAATTATGCTAGAAGCGCGTCCTCCGGGAGACAGGCCCATGGCGCAATCGCAGGCAAAACCGGCACTCGATAAGGTCGATCCAGTGTGGGTGCGCATCCGCCGCGAAGCGGAGGAGGTGGCGCGGCGTGAGCCGGAATTCGCCACCTTCATCTATTCGACCATCCTGCACCACGACACGGTCGAGGCGGCCATCATCTACCGGCTGGCGGAGCGGCTCGACCATCCGGCGCTGTCCGGCGGGTTGATCCGGCAGGCCTATGCGGACGCGCTTCGCGACACACCCGCGATCGGGGAAGCCTTCCGCGCCGATCTGATGGCGACCGTCGATCGCGATCCAGCGACGCACCGCCTGATCGAGCCGGTGCTTTATTACAAGGGCTTCCACGCCATCCAGACGCACCGTTTGATGCATTGGCTTTGGGGCAAGGGACGAAGCGATTTCGCGCTTTATTTGCAGAGCCGCGCCTCGGCGGTGTTTCAATGCGACATCCACCCGGCCGCGCGCATCGGGCGCGGCATCTTCCTCGATCACGCCACCGGACTCGTGGTCGGCGAGACCGCCGTCATTGAGGACGACGTCTCGATGCTGCACGGCGTAACGCTCGGCGGCACCGGCAAGGAGCACGAAGATCGTCATCCCAAGATCCGCTACGGTGTGATGATCGGCGCCGGCGCCAAGGTTTTGGGCAACATCGAGGTTGGGCATTGCGCGCGCATCGCAGCCGGTTCCGTGGTGATCAAGCCGGTGCCGAACAACGTCACCGTCGCCGGCGTGCCGGCGCGGGTCGTGGGCGCCGCCGGCTGCCCCGATCCGGCGCGGACCATGGATCAGATGTTTCCCGACGAGATTTGATCGCAGTCGTCGCCGCGTGCTATGCGGCTTGGCGCGTCGGGACGCCAGCAGATCGTTTCGGGATCATGTTTTAGGAGACACGCGGTGGATTTGCAGGAAGTAAAAAAGCTCGACGCTTACCTCAAGAAGCTGTTCGGCAATCCGCGCATGCGCGTCGTGCCGCGGCCGAAAAAAGACGATTCGGCCGAGGTCTATGTCGGCGATGAGTTTATCGGCGTGCTGTTTGTCGACGACGAGGACGACGAGCGTTCCTACAATTTCCAGATGGCCATCCTGGGCACCGATCTGGAGTAGCGGACGACGGCGGACAGACGGCGGCGGACGGAAAGAAGACAAGCGTACCAGCTTTCATCTGTCGTCCGTTCTCCGTCGTCCGTATTCCGCCCGCGGATGAAGCTGAGACATCAGCCGGTCGAAATCGGCGGCGACATTGCGCCAATCCTTGAGCCATTCGCGCGGAAAGCGCAAAGTGATCTCGGCGGCATCCAGCGAGCGCTCCTGGATGCAGGTGCCGGGCACGGTGCGCACGGGCCGTGAGCAGCGGGCAAAGAACCGCTCGGGTTTTTCCGCGAAGTAGACGAGGTCTTCCCCCTCATAGGGCGTGCCGGCGCGGAACGGCAGGATGGCGAGCCCGTCCGGGCCTGCGCTCGCCTGCGCTTCGATGTAGCGCGGATAGATCGTGCGTAGCCGCTCGGCCGGCGCCAAGACCGTGCCCAGCCCGGCGATGGTGACGAACAGCCGGTCGTCGGCAACGGCGGGGGGCAGCGCGCCGTCGCCACCCAGTGCAGCGGGTTTGCCGGCTTCGGCGTCCGCCTCCGGCGGAAGGAGCGAGGGCCATAGAAAGACGAGGTCGAGCCGCTCGTGTGCGCCGGGATGGCGCTGCACCGGCGCGCGGATCGCTGCCGGCGGCACGTTGAACAATACGCCCACGACCGTGACCGGAATCGCCGGCGCGTCGAGCCTGACCGGGGCTTTCGGCCAGGTCGGCCACAGCTCGTAGGATACGAAGATTCCGGCGGCGGCGATCAGCACGACGAGGAGGGCAAGCGGCAGCAACAGGCCGCGGGACCTGCGATGGAATCGGTAGCGTTGAACCGTGTGCGCCGTCATCGGTTGCGTGGCCGCCTTTCGCGAATCAACGGTGAGTATCGCACGGGTGCCGGCAGCGCCGGCGTTAACCCTTCCTTAATCAAACAATGGCGGCCGGGCGCTGGCTGCGGCAAGGCTTCCCGCACGTCGCGAAGACAATCGGGGGCGTTGTTATGGTCGAAGCCTTGCAGCCGGCGATTTCGTCCGAAATCGTCGGGTTCCCTTTCGCCATTGCCTTCGGCTTTGCCGTCGCCGGCTTGTTCGCGTCCGGTTATCGTCTGTACGGCGAACACTTCCCAAGCTTTCGCCTGCTCGAAGTCGGGCCGATGGCGGCGCGCTTCGCCGCGGTTCCGCTGCTCATTCTTTGCGCGCCGTTCCTGATCATGCGCAACACATTGCGCGCGCGCCGCATCGAGCAGCGCCGCGCCCAAGTCGTCATGGTGGCGGCCGTGATCGCCGGGCTGTGGAGCCTGATGTCGGGAACGGTGGTGGTGATGGCGCTTCAAGCGCTGCTCAACGTCTGATAGTCATTGCCGGGCGCGGGCTTAAGCTCGCGGGTCGGAATCCTTCACATGATCTACGAACTCGACGGGCAGAAGCCGGACTTGCCGGACGAGGGCCGCTTTTGGGTCGCGCCGAGCGCCTCGGTGATCGGCAAGGTGCGGCTCAAAGCCGATTGCAGCGTCTGGTTCGGCGCGGTGTTGCGCGGCGACAACGAATGGATCGATCTCGGCGAGCGCTCGCAGATTCAGGACAACTCCACCCTGCACACCGATCCCGGTTTTCCGATCAATATCGGGGCGGATTGCGTGATCGGGCATAACGTCATTCTGCACGGCTGCACGATCGGCGCGCATGCGCTGATCGGCATGGGCGCGATCGTGCTTAATGGTGCGCGCATCGGCGCGCACAGCCTGGTCGGCGCCGGTGCGCTCGTCACCGAAGGCAAATCGTTTCCGGAAAAGTCGCTAATCGTCGGGTCGCCGGCGCGCGTCATCCGCACGCTCGACGAAACCGCCCCCATCGGCATCGCCGCCGGCGCCCAATTCTATGTCCGCAACTATAAGCGTTACGCCAAAGGCTTGAAGGAAATCGGCTGATCTACTTCGCCTCGGCGGTCTCCGGTTCGCCGGGCAAGCCCGGCGCGCCGGCGACGCGGACCTTGTCGCCATCGGCAATTCCGTCCGGCGGATTGACCACCACCCGGTCGTCCGCGACGATGCCGGAGCCGATTTCGACCTCGTTGCCAAGATCGCGGGAAATCGTGACCGGTTTGAGACTGATGCGACCGTCACGGCCGACGATGGCGACGTGCAGCCCGCTCTGATTGAAGATCAGCGCGCTTGCCGGGACGTTGATCGCGATCTCGGGGTGAGCGAGATCGAAGGTCACGGTGGTGAAGTCGCCGGTCATCAGCGCGTTGCGGGTATTATCGACGACGAGCTGCATCCGGGTCGTGCCCGAGGCGATGTCGACGGCCTGGGCCGAGGCCTCGACCGCCGCCGGGAAAGTCCTTCCCGGATATTCCGGCACAGCAATCTGTGCCTTGGTCCCGACCGGGATGCTGGGCACGTAGCTTTGCGGAACATTGACGTAGACGCGCAATTTGCTGGTCTCCGAAACGACGAAGAGCGGCGGTCCGCCGCCGGCCCCGGCATTGATCAACGCACCGATATCGGTGGTACGCGCGGTGACTAGGCCGTCAAACGGCGCAACGATGCGCTTGTATTGTTCGAGCACGCGCAACCGGTCGAGATTGGCCTGCGCCGCATCGACCAGCCCCTTTTTGTTGGAGGCATCGGCCGCCCGCTGATCGAGGTCCTGCTGCGATATGGCGTAGGTCTTGATGAGCGACTGGCCGCGGGTCAGCGTCATATCCGACAGCACGGAATTGGCCTTGGCGCTGGC
>Ga0116221_1003190_pt1 | contig 10636 bp, 8 predicted proteins | sample Sb_taG_5_FD_88965 | JGI IMG/M metagenome (GOLD analysis project Ga0116221, IMG submission 88965) | Peat soil microbial communities from Weissenstadt, Germany - Sb_50d_8_FC metaG | ecosystem: Environmental > Terrestrial > Soil > Wetlands > Peat | place: Germany: Weissenstadt | collected 2010-09-21 | reverse complement strand
TAGCGCGAGGGCATGGTGTCAGCAACCAAATCCTACGCTATATCAAAGCATTACGCCACGCTCGTCAGCCACAAATCCCGCCTGTCGTGAATAAAATGGGCTAGGAACAGTGTTTCTAGGGCCTCTCGGGTGTGGCCCCACCCCCACTCCGAGCCGCGAGAAGCGCGGAAGGCGCGCACCGGTCCATTTCCTCAGTGCGGGTAAGAAAAGGGGTAAGAACGCAGCGCTTGTTCATAGAGTAATAGTAAGAATATCAACAACTTGTTGCAGCTTTCTGGCGGAGAGGGGGGGATTCGAACCCCCGATAGGCTTGCGCCTATGCCGCATTTCGAGTGCGGTGCATTCAACCGCTCTGCCACCTCTCCAAACCGCCGGCAACCACCGGGCGCGGCAGGCGGCGAGATAACATGCGGCCCTTGGGCTTACAAGGCGCGCGCCGGCACGAAGCGCAACGCCGAATCTGAGATAAACCGCTTCGCCAGCACGTCTTCCCGGATTCCGGGTTCCGTTCCGCTCGGGGCCTGAAGGCCCTTCGCTGCACGGCCAAATTGGACTGCTTGAACCCGTTAGTCCCCCTCTTCGCCGAACAGGCCGAACTGCTGCGACGCGCCCGCCGGCAGCTCGAGGCCGAGATGGCGGAAGGCATGCGGCGTGAGCAGCCTGCCGCGCGGCGTGCGCTGCAGGAAGCCCTGCTGGATGAGATAGGGCTCGATAATGTCCTCGATCGCATCGCGCGGCTCGGAGAGGGCCGCGGCGATGGTCTCGATCCCCACCGGCCCGCCGCCGAAGGCGCTCGCGATGAGCCCGAGATAGCGGCGGTCCATCGAATCCAGCCCGATCGCATCGACGTCGAGCTCGGCGAGCGCCCGGTCGGCAATCGCGCGTGTCACCTTGATGGCCTGATCTGGCCTTGCGTCGACCTCGGCGAAGTCGCGCACCCGCCTGAGCAGCCGGCCGGCGACGCGCGGCGTGCCCCGCGCGCGCTTCGCCACTTCGTTGGCGCCATCCTCGCTGATCTCCAGGCCGAGGATGCGGGCGCCGCGGCGCACGATCACCTCGAGTTCCGGCACCGAATAGAAATCGAGCCGCATCGGAATCCCGAAGCGGTCGCGCAAAGGGGTGGTGAGCAGGCCGGCGCGGGTCGTGGCACCGATCAGTGTGAACCTGGAGAGATCGATCTTCACCGAGCGCGCGCCGGGGCCCTCGCCGATCATCAGATCGAGCTGGAAATCCTCCATCGCCGGATAAAGGATCTCCTCGATCGCCGGGTTCAAGCGGTGGATCTCGTCGATGAACAGCACATCGCGCTCTTCGAGCGCGGTCAATTGCGCGGCGAGATCGCCGGCCTTGGCGATCACCGGCCCCGAGGTCGCGCGGAAATTGACGCCGAGCTCGCGCGCCACGATCTGCGCCAAAGTGGTCTTGCCGAGGCCCGGCGGTCCGACGAAAAGCACGTGATCGAGCGCGTCGCGCCGCGCCTTGGCGGCTTCGATGAAGACGCGCAAGTTCTTGCGCGCCGCCTCCTGGCCGGTGAAATCGGCCAGCGTCATGGGCCGCAGCGAGACGTCTCGATCGTCGTCGCGCTTTTCCAAAGTGACGAGTCGCGTTGTGTTCAAGCGTGCGGCTCTCCCGGTGAACAGGCGGCTATAGGGAAGGCGCAAACGAATCTGCGCCGCCCTGCGATCCTATCACGAATGGCGCGTTGCCACTTTCCTCAAGTCGACCGTCTTCCCCGGCCAGCGGCAGAGGTCATTGATGAGACAGTTCCCGCAGTCCGGCCGCAGCGCCTTGCAGACGTAGCGCCCGTGCAGGATGAGCCAGTGATGGGCGTTTAACTTGTAGTCGTCGGGAACGACCTTCTCCAATCCCGCCTCGACCTCGCGCGGCGTCTTGCCGGGCGCGATCGGAACGCGGTTCGAGACCCGGAAAACATGCGTGTCGACGGCGATCACCGGCTGTCCGAAGGCGGTATTCAAGACCACATTCGCCGTCTTGCGGCCGACTCCGGGGAGTTGTTCGAGCTCTTCCCGGGTTCGCGGCACTTCCCCGCCGTAATCCTTGATCAGCCGTTCGGAGAGGGCGATGATGTTCTTCGCCTTGGCGCGGTAAAGGCCGATGGTCTTGATCGCCTCGGCGAGCTTCGCCTCGCCGAGCGCCAGCATCCTCTCGGGGCTGTCGGCGACGGCGAAGAGCTTGGCGGTTGCCTTGTTGACGCCGGCGTCGGTCGCTTGCGCCGAGAGCACCACCGCCACGAGAAGGGTGAAGGGATTGCGATAATTCAATTCGCCGCGCGGATTGGGAATGGCCGCGGCGAAGCGCCGGAAGATTTCGCGGACCGTCGCCGCATCGCCCAGCTTCGGCCGACACGGCGCGCCGGCCGGCTTGGCGGCCGCCAGCGCTCCGGGAACTTTTTCGTGGGCTTTAAGCTTCACCCTTTTGCCGATCGCCATCGCGGCGTTATAAGGTTCAATGGAACCTCAGAGAAGGCTGAGACCGCATGTTGGACCCCTTGATCCACATGGCCGATAAGAACGATCCCGCCGCGCGGCCGATCTTCGCGGTGCGGCTGCATCCGCACCGGTCGCTGACGAAGCGCAATTTCCATATTCTGCTCGCGGTCTTCTCGGCGATGAGTTTCACCACCACCTTGCCCTTCGTCATCGCTGGCGCCTGGCCGGTCGCAGGCTTCATGGGGCTCGACGTGGCGTTGTTTTATTTCGCCTTCCGGGCCAATTTCCGCGCCGCCCGCGCCTATGAGGACGTCTCCGTCACGCCGCTTGAGCTGATGCTCGCCAAAGTCTCACCGAAGGGGGTGAAGGCGGAATGGCGATTCCATCCGTCCTGGGTGCGCCTGCACAAGGAAGACCACGAGGAATTCGGGGTCCAGAAGCTGGCGCTCGTCTCGCGCGGCCAAAGCGTCGAGGTCGGGCATTTCCTCGGCCCGGAGGAGAAGGCGCGCTTCGCCATAGGCCTTTCCCGGGCACTCGCCGAAGCACGCCGCGGCCCGCGCTTTTCCTGAGAAAACCTAAGGGCAGAGCCGAAGGCCGGCTCCGCCGTTCCAAATTGCCCATCCCGGCGAAATCCGGCCAACCTCAAGGGCGGCCCGTATTGCGACGCACGCGGGCCCTCGCCGATCGGCGCGATGCATCGGGTGAAAAGGAATATTCAGCCGCTCGCAGGCTTGCCTTGCGTCGAAAAAACGCCCGCTTATATAGGCCTCATCTTGCGCGCGCATGCCGCGCTACCACATTGAGTTTTATCGGGGACCGGGCGGCATTCCGTCCGCCTACGTGCCGGATCGCCTCGGGGTTCGGTGATCTTGCGGCTCGAAAGGAAGAATGATCATGGCCAAAGTCATTGGTATCGACCTCGGAACCACCAATTCCTGCGTAGCGGTGATGGAAGGCTCCACGCCGAAGGTCATCGAAAACGCGGAGGGCTCCCGCACGACGCCTTCGATCGTCGCCTTTACGGAGGATGGCGAGCGGCTTGTCGGGCAGCCGGCCAAGCGACAGGCGGTCACCAATCCGGAGCGGACGTTCTTCGCCATCAAGCGGCTGATCGGCCGCACCTTCGACGACCCGATGACCAAGAAGGACATGGGTCTCGTTCCCTACAAGATCATCAGGGCGCCGAACGGCGATGCCTGGGTCGAGGCCGACGGCAAAAAATATTCGCCGTCGCAGATTTCCGCCTTCATCCTGCAGAAGATGAAGGAAACGGCCGAGGCCTATCTCGGCCAGCCGGTGACCCAGGCCGTCATCACCGTTCCCGCCTATTTCAACGACGCGCAACGCCAGGCCACGAAAGACGCCGGCAAGATCGGCGGCCTCGAGGTCCTGCGCATCATCAACGAGCCGACCGCCGCGGCGCTCGCCTATGGCCTCGACAAGAAGAAGTCAGGCACGATTGCGGTTTACGACCTGGGCGGTGGGACGTTCGACGTGTCGATCCTCGAAATCGGCGACGGCGTCTTCGAAGTGAAGTCCACGAACGGCGACACGTTCCTCGGCGGCGAGGATTTCGACAACCGCATCCTCGATTATTTGAGCGACGAGTTCCGCAAGGAAAGCGGCATCGATCTTAGGAAGGACAAGCTCGCCCTCCAGCGCCTCAAGGAGGCTGCGGAGAAGGCCAAGATCGAGCTTTCCTCGGCGACGCAGACCGAAATCAACCTGCCCTATATCACCGCCGATGCGTCGGGTCCGAAACATCTGACCCTGAAGCTCACCCGCGCCAAGCTCGAAGCGCTCGTCGACGATCTGATCCAGAAGACGGTCGAGCCCTGCCGCAAAGCCTTGAAAGACGCCGGGCTCAGCGCCGGCGAGATCAACGAGGTGGTGCTGGTCGGCGGCATGACGCGCATGCCGAAGGTTCAGGAGGTCGTGCGCAACTTCTTCGGCAAGGAGCCGCATAAGGGCGTCAATCCGGATGAAGTCGTAGCGGTCGGCGCGGCGATCCAGGCCGGCGTGCTGCAGGGCGAGGTGAAGGATGTTCTGCTCCTCGACGTCACGCCGCTGTCGCTCGGCATCGAGACGCTCGGCGGTGTCTTCACCCGGCTCATCGACCGCAACACGACCATTCCGACCAAGAAGAGCCAGGTCTTTTCGACGGCGGAAGACAATCAGACGGCGGTCACCATTCGCGTCTTCCAGGGCGAGCGCGAGATGGCGGCGGACAATAAGTTGCTCGGCCAGTTCGATCTCGTCGGCATTCCGCCGGCGCCGCGCGGCGTGCCGCAAATCGAAGTGACCTTCGATATCGACGCCAACGGCATCGTCAATGTGACGGCGAAGGACAAGGCGACGAATAAGGAGCAGCAGATCCGCATCCAAGCCTCGGGCGGCCTTTCCGAGGCCGATATCGACAAGATGGTGAAGGACGCCGAGCTGCATGCTTCCGAAGACAAGTCGCGCCGTGAACTCGTCGATGCCAAGAACCATGCCGAGGCGATGATCCATACCGCGGAGAAATCGCTGAGCGAATATGGATCCAAGGTCGCGCAATCCGACAGGAGTGCAGTCGAATCCGCGATCGCCGGGTTGAAAACGGCGCTCGAAGGCGAGGACCTCGGCACGATCAAGGCCAGGACCGAAGATCTCGTTCAGGCTTCCATGAAGCTCGGCGAGGCGATGTACAAGGCCCAAAGCGAGACGGGCGCGCCCGGCGGACCCGGCCAGGAAGGCGCCAAGGACGAAGTGATCGACGCCGAGTTCAAGGAGGTCGGCCCCGACGACAAGAAGAAATCGGCCTGATGCCGGCAGCGCGAAGCAAGCTTCGCTCGCTTGGTCCGAACGAAAGAAAAGGCCAGGCGTCGAGCCTGGCCTTAAAATTGCGAAAACTGGTAATTCGGCCTGGCTTTCTTATCTGTTGAAGCGGCGCGGTTCGAGGCCGGAGAGGGCTCAAACTTCCGCCGCGAATCCTTTATGACGTGGGATCAGTGCTGCGCGCGCATAGGGACCTGACCTGCAATGGCGAAACGCTGTTTCTACGAGGTTCTCGGCGTATCGCGGAGCTGTTCGGACGTAGAAGTGAAGGCGGCTTTTCGAAAGGCCGCGATGCAATACCACCCCGATCGCAACCCGGGCGATGCCGCGGCCGAACATAAGTTCAAAGAGCTGAACGAGGCCTATCAGGTCCTTTCGGACGGGCAGAAGCGCGCCGCTTATGATCGTTTCGGTCACGCGGCCTTCGAGCCGGGAGGTACCGGCTTCTCCGCGACCGGCGACGGGTTTGCGGCGTCGATGGCGGATATTTTCGACGATCTCTTCGGCGACGTGATGGGTCGGCGTGGCGGACGCGGCGGCGCTGCGCGCGGCTCGGATCTGCGCTACAATCTCGAGATCACCCTCGAAGAGGCTTACGCCGGCAAGACGGCGAATCTGAACCTGCCTACCTCGGTCGCCTGCACGGCCTGCGCCGGCAGCGGCGCCAAACCAGGAGCCAAGCCCCGCGCCTGTCCCACCTGCGGCGGCTATGGACGGGTACGGGCGCAGCAAGGCTTCTTCTCGATCGAGCGGATCTGCCCGCATTGCCACGGCCAGGGCGAGACCATCGACAATCCCTGCAGCCTATGCTCCGGCTCGGGCCGGGTGACGCGCGAGCGCAGCCTGGCGGTCAATGTGCCGCCAGGCGTCGAAGACGGCACCAGGATCCGCCTCGCCGGCGAGGGCGAAGCGGGACTGCGCGGCGGGCCGCCCGGGGATCTCTACATTTTCGTATCCACCAAACCGCATCCGTTCTTTCAGCGCGATGGCGCCGATCTTTTTTGCCGGGTGCCGATCTCGATGGTCCAGGCTGCACTCGGCGGCGAGGTTGAAGTCCATACGCTGGGCGGGGGCGAAACCAAGGTCAGGATCCCGGAGGGGACCCAATCCGGCAAGCAGTTCAAGGTGAGAAACAAGGGCATGCCGGTGCTCCGCTCACGCGACGTGGGCGATCTCTACATCCAGGTCACGGTCGAGACGCCGCAGAACCTGACCAAACGGCAGCGCGAATTGCTCGCCGAGTTCGACTCTCTGTCCTCCAACAGCACGCATCCAGAAGCATCGGGCTTTTTCGCGAAGATGAAGGATTTTTTCGAGAACCTCGGTTCGTGATTGGCGCGCGTTATGGCCGAGTCGTGTCTTGATTTCGAGACGCTGGAAATGCGCATCAAGAAATTATGTTCAGCGCTAGTCGCAATGCTGTCTCTTGGGTTGGCATCGGCCGCCCTTGCTCACGATTCCACCTCTGGCTGGAAGGTCCCGAGGTCACGTCATGAGGAGGGTTGGAATGGGTCATGCGACTACGTTCAAAGGCCATACACGTACGTAAACTGTTGCGGCGAACTCATAGCTTCGCCAGACGATCCAAGAAGCGCACCCGGCGGTAGTCAGTAAGTTCAGGAATCTAGGTGACCGGCCTTCCTTGACGCGGCCATCATTGTCGGCAATTTTATGCGCGCATTGAAGATGAGGTCAGGCGTTGCGTAGCCACGAAGCGATGCGCGAGCGCGCGTCAAAACTAAGAATCGCAGAGCGCCTCTCCGACGAAGCGCGGTTTTTCAGATCCTTTTTTGGTAATCCCCTCCAAATCGGCGCTCTGATGCCATCCGGCCCGGTCTTGGCCGAAACGATGGCGCGCGCCGTCGATCCATCGGTGCCGGGGCCGATCGTCGAACTCGGGCCGGGCACTGGCGTCGTCACCCGTGCTTTGCTGAACCGGGGCATCGAGCCCGGCCGCCTCATCCTCGTCGAGTTCGATCCGACCTTCTGCGCGCTTCTCGGCGAGCGCTTCCCCGGCGTGCGGATCGTGAAAGGCGACGCCTATTGCCTCGCGGCAACGCTCCGCGAACATCTCGACGGGCTCGCCGCCGCCGTGGTCTCGAGCCTTCCCCTGTTGCTGAAGCCCGAGCCCATGCGCGCCACTCTGCTCGAAGAAGCCTTCAGCCTCATGCCGCCCGACGGCATCTTCGTCCAATTCACCTATGGCCTCAGTGCGCCGGTTCCGTGCAAGGCCACGCCTTTCGTGGTGGAAGGCTCGCCGCGCATCTGGCGCAATTTTCCGCCGGCGCGTGTCTGGGTCTATCGCCGCGCGCGATCGGAGAGCCGGCTCTCAACGCTGAACGCCAATGAGTGACCGGCTGATCGTCGCGCTCGATCTCGCCGATCCGGCCGCCGCGCGCGCGCTCGTCGATCGGCTCGGGTCCAGCGTCAACTTCTATAAGATCGGCCTGGAACTCGCCTATGCCGGCTCCGGCCTGGCGCTCGCCGATGAGCTGTCAACGCAAGGCAAGAGAATCTTCCTCGACCTCAAATTGCACGACATCGCCAACACCGTGAAGCGCGCCGCTGCGCAGCTCGCGCGACGCGGCGTCGAATTTCTCACCATCCACGCCTATCCGCAGACGATGGCGGCGGCGAAAGAGGGGGTCGCCGGATCTGCGCTGAAGCTCATCGCGGTCACCGCGATGACCTCCTACAATGATGCGGATCTCGCCGAGGCGGGCTATCATTTGACCGTACGCGATCTCGTGCTGCGTCGCGCTGCCCAAGCCAAGGCGATCGGCATAGACGGGCTGGTTGCCTCGGCGCAAGAGATCCCCGATCTGCGTCGCGCCGTCGGTTTCGACATGATCATGGTGGCGCCGGGAATTCGCCCTGCGGGCGGTCCATGGGGCGACCAGAAGCGCGTGGCGACGCCGTCAGAGGCGATAAAGGCGGGGGCGGATTATCTCGTCGTCGGGCGGCCGATCGTTGAGGCTGCCGATCCGCGCGCCGCAGCCGAGGCGATCCAAGCCGAGATCGCCGCGGCGCGGCGGTAAATTCGTGCGCCGCATCCTGCGAAAACCCAGCATTTTCGCACGATTGGCGCACGCAGCAGAGCTACGCGGAAACCGACGCAAACGCGATCATCAACATTGGACGCAACCGCGATCATCAACAATGAGGGATGTGGATGCCGCTACGCAGACGCAAACGAACGCCACAGGTGACCGAGGGTGAGCGCTGCAGACGAACGTACATCCGGTTCGCATGCCGGCTTTCTACCGATCGCGCTTCCCTGGTCGCGAAGGAGCCTACTAGCGCAGCGATGTGACCCGCGCATGACGACTGGGCTTAGCGGGCCGAAACTTTTCAATCCGGCCGCCGGGCTTGAGAATCGGCCGGAAGAAGGACGGGAGTGGTGCGCTAGGATGGAGGAGCGGCGTACTCGCAACTTAGCGGATCAGCCCCAAAGACTGCGGCGCAGCGTCATGCCAGAGAATGAGGATCACTTGCGGTCACATATTCACAGCGGTCTTTTCGTGCTCGCATCGGCCGAGGTGGCTTCAAACTGGATGCGCGTAGCGAGCGACCGGAAAACACTGCAATGAAACCGGGTACGGCCATAGAAGTTGAGAATCCAGCTCGAATGCATTTCGGGTTCGTCAACCACACCGCAATGATATTGGAGCACATCCTCGTCTGCATGTGCGAAAGTCATTTCCGCAAGAAACTCCGGTGGCACCTCGAAACGCTGAATATCGGCCCATACTTGTTCGTCCTTTACGGGAGACAAGAGTCCGTGATGGTGGCAGAGACCACGAACGATTTTGCGCACGATCCGCAAAACACGTTCGTCCTTGGCGGGATAAATCATGTACCGTTCGCCTTCCGGCGTCTTGACGGGCACCATCTGTACCGCCAGGTCGCGTGCCCGCTTGCGCCCGTCAGAATAGGTGAAGCTCCGGCGAGTCTTCCCTTCCCAAAGTTCACGGACCGCAGGGGTCGGGGCTCCCGCCACAAGCAGCACGTTGCGGAAATGCGCCTCGTCGTCCGCCCAGCCGTTATTGCAATCTATGCACGCCGGAACGGTAATACGTGGAAACGGTGATGCCGCCTTCGCAGTTGGGTACAGCGCCCGTGGGATCACATGATCAACAGTGAAACCGTCATCGCTACCGCAATAGGCGCAACGCTTCTCCCGCTTGAGGCTCTTCATCTCTCTGATCCCGTCGATCGCTGTCTCATATGTACGGCGCGGTGAAATCGATTCCCTCAATGGCTGGAACGTGAGAGAAACCGGCCGCAAGGGAGCAGTAGCCTATGACTTCCATGACCGATCTTGTAACGGAAGACACTGCCGGACGTGTCTTTTACTAAAATCACGGGCGGGATTGCGGCTCCTTCGCGGAAACCTTTGAGAATTCGGATTACCCGCTGCCGCGCGGTAGCCTCTTCGTTATCGTGAAATATGCCGACGCCGGGGTTGCGTTTCAGGGAGCAGACTTCATCAATCCTTGCCTCGAATACAGCTTCACCCTTTGCCGCTTCAAGGTCGGGACGAAAGGCGCGTCCCGTTGGAACGAAGTTCGCCATCCCGGCTTCAGCCCACCATGCGTCATCGAGTTCGATTTTCAGATCATGGTGAGTCAGGATCATCGGTCGCACCGTTTTCCAACTTCGACGCCCCTGCGTCACGTGGACCGGACGCAAATTTCAAGCGCACGTCGAGCGACTCATCCACCACAAGCATCATTGTATCGCAATCGCTGCTTGGGCGCATTCGGCGACATCGGACCGGACGTCGCGCACCGAGCCCTGCAGATCCCGCGACCGGGATGCCAGGTCTCGTCCGCGTGTACGGTTTCCGTATGCTTCGTCTCTGTCATCCTTGAAGCGAGCCTTGAATTTGAAAGAAATCTTGAACGACTTCAGGAATGTCGATTCCTTGGGCCAATAAGGTCCCATGAGCGATCTGATTTCTCAATTGGTAATAACTCATGACCTTTGCCCAAGGGCTGCCAGTACCAGCTCCTTGGTCCAGAACAAGCGCAGTGCGATTTTCAACCTCAGTCCAGAGAGCCGATCTTCGTCCGGATTGTAGATATCCCAGCCGCGTCTAATTGCCCAATTGCCACTGTTCCTTCTGTTGCGAATCGCTCTTCGGCAGGTCTCATCAATTTCAGATTCTAGCTGACCCCAGCAGAGAACAAAGTAGGCTTGATCATTGATTCTCTGTCTTGCTTCAATTCTCTGAACAGCTGCTGTGTCGCCAACAGCGGATGCTCGCTGTCTTTCAAACTCGGCATCGATCTCCAGATACACAGCCCGGATCAGCGGCAGGTCTCGCATGATTAAAGTGCGTTCATAAACGTTTGACGATCAAGTGG
>Ga0116221_1003188_pt1 | contig 10639 bp, 9 predicted proteins | sample Sb_taG_5_FD_88965 | JGI IMG/M metagenome (GOLD analysis project Ga0116221, IMG submission 88965) | Peat soil microbial communities from Weissenstadt, Germany - Sb_50d_8_FC metaG | ecosystem: Environmental > Terrestrial > Soil > Wetlands > Peat | place: Germany: Weissenstadt | collected 2010-09-21 | reverse complement strand
TTCTAGTAACCGACGATGCTTCCACAGTTGATGCCGCGGCCCCGCGAAAACTGCCCCGTATTTCAACTTCCGTAGCGTTCCCTACTCAACGCCCAGGCTTGACAGTGCTTCCTCCAGCAGCGTTTTGTCGATGACCAAACGGCGACCGTGGGCTTTCACATCTTCGAATTCATCGAAGGCACGGAACAAACGCAGCTTGGCGGCAGCGTATTGTTCGGCATCCTGGAGCGGGCGGCCGTGGGTTGCGGCCCACGCTCTCACCGCCTCCTCCGGCAGGAAGACGCTGATGGCATACGTCACTTTACGGTCGGAGGTTACGTCGAAGACGAACTCGGTTGCCGGAGCTGTGGGGTCCTCGCGAAATGCCGGGCGCTTGCCCACGAAATAGTACTGGTAGACATATCCCTGGGCGCCGGCATAGGTCTTCAGGCGGCGGACGGTCTTTTCCGGAGACATGAGGATATTATGCTCCCGGAATGTCGGCGGTAAGGCCAACCAAGGGCATGTCGCCGGCCCGCCAGGTCCTTGTATCCGGCCCACTGCTGGCACACAGCCTTGCCAGGTGCTGGTAGTTGACGGTCGACGTGCCTGGTCCAGTTTCCGATTTGCCGACCATCCGTCCAAAGCCATCAACAGTCGCCGCGCGGGAACGGTGAACTCGACTACCTCCTACGACTTGGATCGTCGTCAGGATTGACATAGTTGAACTGTAGCGGAGACGTGCCGTGGACTTGGACCACAACTTCTCCGCTGGCCATTGCGTAGTGATGCATATCAGGATCGAGGTAGGCGAAACTACCTGCTGGGAAGTCTCCCATCTTGCTTTCGTCAAAGCGATCTCCCATTCCAACTTTGAAGGTCCCTGTGATGACAGTGACATTTTCTCGTTGAGGATGCCAATGTGGCGCGATGCGATATCCATCGGGCATCTTCAAACGTACGGTGTAATCCCCGGTGGTAGCACCTGGATTACCCTCAAGTACTGCGAGTTGCGCCCCTGCGGGCACAAAAGCTGGTGCTGGACCGTATGGAATGGCATCGGGCGTGAATGCGTGTTTCGCGGAAGAACCGGTTTGACCCCCACTCGTGAAGACCAAGCCCGCGCCGCACAACAGTGCGAACAGTGTTGCCGCGAGATATGCGTTTCGTTTCATAGACTACCTCCTTCGTTTGATTTGATACTGATCGGATCAGAATATTCCTCCAACCTTGCAGCCATTGCAATCGGGACCTGATAACCCCCATATATCTTTCGTATATCGTCGTAAATCACTCAATCTTAGGCGATAATGCGTGCACGAGATGCCTATGCGGGGTGCAAAACGAGAAGTCGGAGAAATTGAGCTGGACCTAGGGCGCTATGAGCTTCGCCGCCGTGGGCGACCGGTGAAGCTGGAGAAGAAACCCATGGAGCTGCTGATTTTCCTTGTGCGGCGCAGGGAACAGCTTGTGTCGCGCAAGGACATTGTCACGAAACTCTGGCGTTCGGACCTCTTTATCGACAGCGAGCCCGCCATCAACAACGTTATACGAAAAATCAGAACAGCTTTAGGCGATACCTCTTCTAAGCCCCGCTTTCTAGAGACAGTAATCGGCAAAGGGTATCGATTCATCGGCCCAGTGCGGGTAATTGATGCTCGCTTCCCGCGTTCCGACTTCGAAGAGAGTCCGGCCGCCGACGCGAACCAGCGGCTTGTTTCCGCACGCGATGAACGCCCGTCTCTCGCCGTGCTACCACTCTGTCTCTTGGGAAATATTTCCGACGACAATGGCGTGTGTCTGGGGTTTGCAGACGCGCTGGTGTCGCGCCTCGGAAATCTGCAGGGTGTGGATGTTTTGCCAACCTCGGCGATGCTGAACGTGCCAACCGAGATGAGCGCGTCGGACGTCGGGTCGCGCCTCGGTGTGCGGTTTGTAGTCCACGGCGCCATTCGAGAATCGAAGGGACAATGGCGACTTTCCTTACAGATGTTCGACACACATCTCCAGGGCGCGGGCTTCACACGTAAGTGCGACCTCGACGTGAATCGTCTATCCGAACTTGAAGATGAGATTGCCAGACAAATCGCGAGTGCATTGAACAGGCCATTGCACCCGCAAACCGTGCAACGCCCGCGGTATAGCAAGGATCACCTGGCTTATGCGGAATTCGTACGCGGCTACCGTCTTAGCTCCTCCGGAGATCCTGCGCTGCTGGATGAAGCGACACAGCGTCTGAGCAATGCAGTCACGCGAGATCCCGGTTTCTCTCTTGCTCATGCAACGCTTTCGCTTGCATGTGCGACTCGTCATTTCGAGTTCGACCCGGCCAGTAAATGGTTGGAGAAGGCAGAGTTTCATTGCCGTCGCGCGCTTGAACTAGATCCGAATCTGCCTGAAGGGCACGTCGCGAATGCTTTTCTGCTTTGGGGACCGTCGAAAAACTTCCAGCACCTTGAAGCGATCGCTGAACTGCGACGAGCACTCGCCCACCAGAAGAATCTGCCTCATGCCTACAACCGCCTAGGTACAATTCTGGCGCATATCGGCCTGCTCGATCATGCTCGTGAAATGTATGAGAGAGGGCGACCGTTCCAGCCAAAGAAGGCGCTGAATCACAGTATCGTCCAGGTGTATATCTGGAACCGCGAGTTCGACTTGGCACGGGAAGAGATCCGAGCATGGCGAAGCGAGAACCCAGGCAACAAGTATGCCATCTACTTTGCTCCCCAGCCGGCCATGCTGACAGGCGAATGGAAAGAGGCGAAAGCTCTGCTGGATGAAGCGGCTCAGCTCTTGCCCGATGAACCGCTGATCCTCAGTTTGCTGGGTGTCTATTGGGCTTTGGTGGGGAAGGCTGAACAGGCACTTGAGTGCGTAGCTCGCGCCTGCAGCACCGCAAAATCGTTTGGACATGCTCACCATACCTACTATCAGATCGCCTGCATATCTGCGCTATTGGGGCGGCGTGAGGTGGCCTTTGAATGGCTTGAAAGGAGCGTCATCAGCGGTTTTGCGTGCTGGCCATTTTTCCAGCAAGACGTTTGCCTCCAGAATCTGCGGGGTCTTTCCGATTTTGAGGTTTTGGTGAGTTCCTTGCAGGCCAAATATCCGGACCATCTCGGATTGCTCTAGGTTTCATCTCTTCGCCGACGGCGGGCGGATGACGGGCAACTCGGAAGCAATCAGTGGTTAACGCATTGGCCGTTAGTAGTCAGCAATGCCGGGCTGCGCCCGGCGGGCAGCCGAGGGCAGCTGTCCCCACATGAGACGTAGCGCCTTCAGTACGCCAGGCTATCCGCAAGGAACAGCGGGCCGCGCGGTTTGCCTTCTGCGGCGGCTTTGATGCGGAACATCAATTCGCCCCAGGTGGTCGTGCAATTCACAAAATAGGCGGTGTCGGCGCGCCAGTCGGCGTGAGTAAACCGCAGCAGCGTGCCCGCGCCGGAGGCGTCGAGGCGGAATAGCAGCCGGGTTCCGGTCCACTCGGCTCCGGTCTCGCAGAGCCATTCACTGCGGTTGGGCGGCTCGCTCGTTGTGGCCTTCAGCCGATACACCGTCTGGCGGTTGAAGAATCCGACCTCGATAGCGCCTGCCAGTTCCTTCACATCCGCGGCCCACCATTGAGCCCAGCCTGCCGCGGTGGAGATCAGCGGGTATACGGTGGTTGGTGGGGCGGCGATCTGAATGGAATGGCGAATGTCAGGCATGCGAAGGTCATGGTACGCGGATGGATCGTCACGGAGCAACTCGCTAGAACGACTCGTTTGCCCCGCACTTACGATGGTCTACGCCGGGCTACACGACATCAAGTCGAGACCGAAACCAGCCGATGTAGTTTCCGAAGACGAGTCGTTGTTTCTCAGGCTACCGATGATCGAAGTTTGGTTCTGGATCACTTCCGGCGCGCTGGCGTTGCTCGCGACGTACCAGCAATTCCGCATCTACCGCATTCACCGGGACTCAAGGAAGCGCGACGAGTTGTTTCAGGTCGTCACCGAAAATGCCGCTGACATGATCGCGCTGGTAGATGTGAAGGGCCAGCGTCTGTACAACAGCCCAGCCTACAAGAGAATTCTGGGATATTCGGCGGCGGAGCTGGGGGAAACTTCGGCCTTCGAACAGATTCATCCCGACGATCGCTTCAAGGTCCTGGAAGCTGCGCGGGAAGCCCGCGAGACCGGCGTGGGGAAGAAGATGGAGTATCGCATCCGGCACAAGAATGGCACGTGGCTGGTTTTCGAATCGAGTGCCCGCACCATCCTCGACGAGAGGGGCGCCGTGGCCAAGCTGGTCATCGTGAATCGCGACATTACAGAGCGTAAGCGGGCGGAAGAACAGCTGGAACACAACGCGTTCCATGATGCGTTGACGGGCTTGCCGAATCGCCGCCTCTTCCTGGACCGCCTGGAGCAGTTGTTCATTCGGGGCCAGCGCAACCCAGTCGCCCGGTATGCCGTGCTGTTCGTCGACGTCGACGGATTTAAGGGAGTGAATCACACGATGGGAACCTCGGCGGGCGATCAGGTGCTCAGCGAAATCGGGCGACGGATCGAGTCTTGTCTGCGGCAGCACGATACCCTGTCCCGCCCGGAAGACAAACTCCCCATCCTGGATGCCGTGCTTTCCCGCTTTGGGGGCGACGAATTCACCGTCCTGCTCGATGGAATTTCTCATCCGAGCGACGCCATGCGGGTCGCGAAACGACTGCAGACCGCCGTGGCCGAAACGCTTTTCGTGGAGGGCCGCGAAGTAAAAACGTCGGTGAGTGTGGGCATTGCCTTGAGCACCGTCCCACACAAACGGGCTGAAGAATTGCTGCAAGATGCAGATGTCGCCCTGCGTCGCGCGAAAGGATTGGGAGGATCACGCTGCGAGGTCTTTGACGAAGCGATGCACACGGGGGCGGTGAATCGTCTAAGCCTGGAAGGCGAACTGCGGGCCGCAATCGGCCAGCGTCAGTTTCGCGTTTTTTACCATCCCATTGTCGACCTCAAAACCAGGCGGATCATCGGATTTGAAGCCCTGCTGCGATGGCAGCATCCGAAGCAGGGTTTGATCTCGCCCTATAAGTTCATCGAAGCCGCCGAAGATACGGGATTGCTGGTTTACATCGGCCATTGGCTGATCGTTGAGGCCTGCCGGAGAGTGCGCGACTGGCAAACGAAAAATCCCTCTCTGAAGTTGCTGCACGTCACGGTGAACGTCTCGCCCCGCCAGTTCGGCGATGCCCGGCTGGCCATCGATATTCATGCGGCGGTTCGGGAAGCTGGCATCGAGCCTTCGCAGCTGCATGTTGAAATGACGGAAGGCGTCGCCACGGCCGACCTCAAATTGACCACGGCGATCGTTTGCCAACTGAAGCAACTTGGGATCGGCACGATCCTCGACAATTTTGGGAGTGGGCCGGCTTCTCTCACCCTTTTGCGGCAGTTCCCCCTGGAAGCACTGAAGATCGACCGCTCGCTGGTGGGCGGGATGATGGCCGACCGCGGCAGCGGTGACATAGTCGAAGCAGTCGTCACTGTGGCGCACAAAATGAAGTTGAAGGTGATCGCCGAAGGCGTCGAATCCGCGAAACAACTCGACCGGCTGCAGATGCTGGGATGTGACTTCGGGCAAGGCTTTCTGTTCTCCCAGCCGGTGGAGGCCAAGGCAGCGGAACAATTGTTGCGCCAACGAAGTCTGATCCCCTCCGTGAGAACAGCCGGAGCGCTCTGATCGGGCGTCCGCTCACGCGATCCTTGTTTCTCAATCCCCGCACGCTCGCACGATGTCTATACTCTTCTTGCTGGTAGACATCGATGCTCAGTCCAACCGTGACTCTAAGTCCAACCGCCAGGCACACCCGTCGCGCGTACTGGGCACTCGCTGGTCTGGAAGCAGGAGCGGCGCTGTTTGTCCTTGGTCTCCTGGCCCTCTATCTCAATCCGTTTTGGCATTTTGATGCGGGTGGTTTTCTGGACTGGCGCGTGCACTGGTGGAATGCCGGCGGCGAAATCCTGACCGCCGCGGGTTTGCTAATTGAGGCGTTGGCCCTGGTTGGGTCGGTGGCGGTCATTGTATCCAGGTGCTTCAAGCGACAGTCCTGGCCGTATCTCGCAGCAGCGCTGGTCGTCTTCTGCGCCGTTGTGTGGGTCAGCCCAGCCGGCTTCATTCGCGAGCTGGATGCGCACTTCGAGTGGAATGCAGCCGACGGTTTCAGCGCGTTCCATTTGCAGGACTGGGACGAAGCCGCGGGAATCTGGCGTCCGACAGGAAGTCGGCTATGGCAAGCAGTCGTTGAGATACAGATTCAGCCGCTGTTGCGAGGCTATTTCAAGGTTAACGATTGGCAGAAGATGAATGGGGATGTCGGCATCAAGGTGACCAGGATCATCCCGATCGCCTGGCCAATCGCTCTGGGAAGCGGTGGCGAAACCCTGGAGGATCCTGATGAAACTCCCCTGATGCACGCCGCGGCTCAGGAGGACTTGAAGGCGGTGCAGCAGCTGCTATCCGCGGCAACAGGGACCGACGTAAATGCTTTGGACCAGGGCGGCCAAACAGCTTTAATCCTCGCCTGCCAGAATCCAAAGGCAAATCCGGACGTCGTCAAAGCGCTTCTCGCGGCGGGTGCGGATGTAAACCTGCGCAGCCGGAACGGCTATACCGCCCTGACTTGGGCCCATGCCCGGAACAATAGCGAAGTCAGCCGGCTCCTGCGCCGTGCTGGAGGCAGACCCTAGCTGGCTTTATGCCGCACCGATGCGCGGGATTGTAGCAGGCTGGGAAGTCTGGTTTGGTCGTCCCGAAAGTTGACAACGTGTGCCGCACAACTTGCAACGTACACGTCCAACAACCGTCACCATACCTCCTACTCGCAGGCCGCAGGCGAGGAATCGGGAGTGATTCGCGTTTCCTTGCCCTCCTGGACCAGCAGCAGCTCGTCTATCCTCCAGATGCCATTTTGTTTCTCGGCCGACACAAAGATGCTGCCTTTACCCTTGATCCCTTTAACGGGGATTTCCAAATGCGCTGAGCCAACGGTATCGCTCTCTTGCATATTGCCTGCAACCAGCCAGCCAGGTTTGAAAGGCGTCCCCACTCTGGTAGCTACGCAAGGAGAATGTCCGGCCTCAATCAACGCGATCTCATATATTTTCGAGTTTCTGATTACGCTTTCCACAGCGAATAAGAGAGAGCACACAAACAAAGCGATCGTCGCGATGACAGCCGTCGACGTGAGCGCCTTCCCTCGGGTTGACATCCCAGGCGGCACAGAATTCGATGAGCCAACCTGTTTCGGCCCCGATGCTCCGAATGCAAAGCGCACACCGGGGCGCTGCAGGTACCAAGAAAGCTACACGAAAGCGGGCACCAAGCCCGTGATCGTTGCGAACGCTAAGGGTGCGGGTTTTACTGTGAATGGGATGACTAATAGGGTTACTGCCACCGAGAATGCCAGAAGTCCCAAAACAGCCTGGCGAGCCCAGTTCCGCAGCTTCCAGAGGCCAAATCCGATACATGCGTAAGCCGCATACAACAGCCACAAGAGCAGGAAGAAGGGATACGCTCCGAAGTGCACGACAACACGGGCCCAGGGCTCTGCCTGGTTCATTCCCGCAGTCGTCTGATCCCACATCAGCCGCGTGAGACCCGAGATCAGGAAGATGGGAAAGAAAAGGCTTCCGAGGCAGCCAATCCACAAGAAGACGCCCGCTAAGAGAGCAATGCCAACTGGTCTCTTTGCTTTGGTGTTTGCGTTGTGCGCAGGGTCAGGCGCGATCAGTCTGGCCGGAATCTCATCAGCCATCGATTTTTGCCTCCCGCAGCTGTTTCACGGCAGCCTCGGAACTGACCGGCGAATAGTACACCTCCTTGAAAGTGTAGGAGCGGGCCTTGGCGGCGAGCACGGGAAGAATCTCGATGTGCCAGTGATAGTCCTCGTCAATCGTCTTCCAATAGCCGAGACTCTTCGAGGGATGCAGGCTGCTCGGCGAGGTGTGTAGAACCAGATGGAACTCCTCCGTTACCGAGCGCACGCGCTGCAGGGTACGGCGAATCAGCGCACCCAGATTCACACGCAGTCCGGGGCGCAGCAGACCGGTGCGCTCGAAGGCGGCTTCGTGGTTCCGGGGAAGAATCCAGGTTTCGTAGGGAACGCGCGGAGCGTAAGGTCCGACGGCGATATAGTCGCCGCGAGCCTCGATTACGCGCAAAGCTTGGCGCTCTTCCTGCTGGATGATGTCGCAAAACACGCAGCGCTCCTTGGAGAGAAAATATTCCCGTCCGGCGCGCAGTTCGTAGAGCACACGCCGCGGAACAAATATGGTGGCCGTGATCTGGGAGGTAGGGTGGCTGAATTCCTGGCCGGCGTTGGGCCCGTAGTCCTTGAACAGGCTGACGTATTTGACGCGCTGGTCCCGCTTCAAGTCGAGGATCCGCTCGGCGGCCAGGCGCAAAAAGTGGCCGATCTCCTCGTCGCTGGCATTCCACAGGTGGCGATCGTGGCGTGGATTCTCCACCAGCACTTCGTGCGCTCCGACCGACTGCATGCGGTCATAGATGCCGTCGCCACGCCGGTCGGGCTCGCCCTCAATGTGGTACAGCGGTGTGGGATGCACCACCGCACGCGCCGACCAAGCCGATGCGCCGGTGTTGGGGCTGCCGGCGATGACTTGCGGAGGCTTCGGCGAATCCGGACAAAACGGGCACGGAGCCTGCAACCGCTGCCCGCTGTCCGAGGGATCATCTCCGGTAATGACCCAGGAACGCGTGATGGGATCTTTGCGTAGCTCCATGCACTAGGAAAGCATTGTCGGAGAAGCGCCGTCAACCGGGATTTCCACCGCTGCGGCGTCAAATGCCACAGAAGCGGTGCCCCATGCTTTGTTATAATCCGCGCGCGAAGCCCCGCCGATGCCCGAGTCGTCCACGCCGTTGATGCGGCAATACGCCGCTGTCAAGAAGGAACATCCTACCGCACTGCTTTTCTTCCGCCTGGGCGATTTTTATGAGCTGTTCTTTGATGATGCGGTGCTGGCCGCCAAGGAACTGCAGATCACGCTGACCTCGCGCAACAAGGAAAAAGGCGTCGCCATCCCTATGTGTGGCGTGCCCTACCACGCGGCCGAAGGCTATATCGGCAAACTGATCCGCAAGGGATACAAGGTCGCCATTTGCGAGCAGATGGAGGATCCGAAGGTCGCCAAGAAGCTGGTGCGGCGGGAAGTGATGCGGGTGGTGACACCGGGGACGGCGGCGGACTCGTCGCTCGGTTCGGAGGACAACAACTTCCTGGCGGCGCTGGCGCAGGTGGGAGAGAAGGTGGGCTTTGCGGCGCTCGATGTGTCGACGGGCGAGTTTCGGGCTACGGAGTTTGCCGGCGAGGGTTCGCTGCGGCGGGTGCAGGAGGAATTAGAGCAGCTGCGGCCGCGGGAGTTGCTCTATGCGTCGGCGGCGCCCTTGTTCGAAAGGGCAGGTGGTCACGGAGGGGAACTGCCGAATTTTGTTCCGCCGGACGGCCGCGAGCCTGCTGTGACTTTGCCGAAGGGGCGACTGTCCCCACATGGTTCGAAAACCTGTGCCGAGACTCCGCTGGATGATTGGATCTTTGCGCCCGACCACGCCATTCCGTTGCTGGAGAATCATTTCGGTGTCCTGTCGCTCGAGGGATTCGGGCTCTCGGGACGGACGGCGGCCGCGGCCGCCGCAGGAGCAATTCTCTACTACGTGCGCTCGACGCAGCGCGGATCGCTCGATCATGTGGACCGCATCGGCTGGTACGAACGGCAGAACTGCCTGGTGCTGGACGCGGTCACGGTAAGGAATCTGGAGCTGATTGAACCGCTGTTCGCGGGAACCGATGCGGGCGTCACGCTGTTTCGTTCGATCGATTGCGCGGCAACGCCGATGGGCAAGCGGCTGCTTCGGTCGTGGTTGCTCCGTCCATCCCTCGATCTGGCCGAGATCAAAGGCCGGCTGGATGCCGTGCAAGCTGGTGTGAACGATCTGATGGTCCGCGAGGAGTTACGGCGGGCGCTCGATGGCGTGTTGGATCTGGAACGGCTGCTGAGCCGGGTCACACTGGAGACGGCGAATCCGCGCGATGTGCTGGCGCTCGCGGCGTCATTGGCAAAGATTCCGGCGGTGAAGGCTGCCGTGGAACGCTTGCCGGCCGAGCGTTTGAACACGCTGCACGCGGCGCTCGACGAACTGGGCGATCTGCGCGAGCGCATCGAAAAAACGATTGTGCCCGAGCCGCCTCTGAGCTTTGCCGATGGTGGCGTGATTGCCTCAGGCGTGGACCACGAACTCGACGAACTGCGCGAGCTTTCGCGCAACAGCAAGCAAGTGCTGGCGCAGATCGAGCAGAGGGAACGCGGGCGGACAGGGATCGGATCCTTGAAGGTTAAGTTCAATTCCATCTTTGGCTATTACATTGAAGTTTCCAAGGCGAACCTGCATCTGGTGCCGCAGGACTACGACCGCAAGCAGACGCTGGTGGGTGCGGAGCGGTTCACGACTCCCGAATTGAAGGAGTACGAGGCCAAGATTCTCGACGCGCAGGAGAAGATTGTCGAAATCGAGCGGCGGCTGTTTACCGGGCTTCGTACAACGATTGCGGCCGAGGCCAAGCGAATCCGTCAGACCGCGCTGGCCCTGGCCGAAGTGGATG
>Ga0116221_1003183_pt1 | contig 10657 bp, 17 predicted proteins | sample Sb_taG_5_FD_88965 | JGI IMG/M metagenome (GOLD analysis project Ga0116221, IMG submission 88965) | Peat soil microbial communities from Weissenstadt, Germany - Sb_50d_8_FC metaG | ecosystem: Environmental > Terrestrial > Soil > Wetlands > Peat | place: Germany: Weissenstadt | collected 2010-09-21 | reverse complement strand
TTCAACACGGCGTAGAGATACGCGTCAGCAACCGTGAAGTGGTCAAGCAAAAATTCCCGGTCGTACCCTGCGACGGCTGAGGCGCTCAGACAACGGTGCTGAACCAGCGCCGCCGCAACTCCGGCAGCTCGGCGATGTTGGCTAGAGGCCCCGCCTTCCCGGCGCGGGGCCTCCCTGTTGTCTGTCGGTCGCCATCTGGTGCAGCCGGGCGTCTAAGCCGGCAGGGTCGATGGCTGTCCCGTCAGCTCTTTTAAGGTGTCATGTTTGTTTGACCGGGGTCAAACCCGCCTGTGCATGCGTGATCGCCGCCGCCATGCCGCGCGGTCGCTTTGCACCTGACAACGGACGTGGCGGTACGCCCCACTGAGTGTCGCAAAGAGCCATGAGGCGACATTGACGACGTTTAAGTTGGCGGCTTCTTGCATTTGAGGACGTGATTAGCCGCCGCTGGGGCGACGATCTAGCTTGTGCTTGGAACAGGTCGACCGCGCGGGAAATGCAGAATGTCCGCTGGCAGCATCACCCAAGGGCACATCTCTTCCTCCCAGATTGACTGGATAGGGGGCGGGAAATTGCGGTCGTTGAAGCACCCAACCGCAACACCAAACTGATTTGGACGCAGATCAAGAGTCCAGCCGACTGTCGAGCCGCAGGTCGGGCAGAAGTAGGTGTGCATTTTGCGTCCCTCGGCGGCGTCCCTGCTATAGATTTTGTGCTCCCCCTCGAGCCGGACCTTCGACCTCAGGAAATAGGCGTTACAGGTTAACGGTACGCCCGTGCGCCGCTGACAAAACTGGCAGTGACAAATGGAAACAAAGTCAGGCTCTGCTTCAACAATGACGCGAAATCCTCGGCATTGGCAGCTTGCTGTCCTCGTCATGGTCTCCCCCCGCAGACGGCCATAATACTCTGGACGTAGCGGCACTCACAGTTGTTCTCGCAGATTGTTGGATTAGTCAGGATTGGGTCAATCGCGTCCGAGCGCGTTCCCAGCCACTTCCGCTTCTACCCCAGCTTCGGACATATCGCTGCGTCGCATTAAGTGACGCAACGGGCCATTAACGTCCGATTTGCGTCTCGACGCACCGCAGCAAAGTTCGCTTCGCTATTCGATGAGGCCGGCGGCGGCGTACGCGATATGACAGAGATAGACCGAACCGGTGAGCATGCTTAATTGTCGCGGTGCTGGCCCGTGGGCATGACGGTGATGCGCCGCGCCTCATCGCGCGTGAGCAGGACATCGCCGTGCCAAAGGCGGCTCGCATAATTTAGCTTATTCGCCGCGCTCTTCGGCATCGCGGCGGCAATCGTTTGCTACGGTGATGGTCTCCGTACAGTTGAATACTGCAATTTCAGGATTGTATGTGGCGCCGGCGCAACAGCTAAGAGCAGCGAATCATATATGTTGCCTTCCGGTGCCACTTCCCCGACCTCTACCACGGCGCCACAGACCGCATGCAGTCCCCACTCGAGCGGTCAAGAGAGCCGCATTGCGGCACAGGGAGGCCCCGGTCGAATGGCCGGGGCTTTCTTTTTGCAGCCCCCTAATTATCTGAGTCGCCCATCTCAGGCGAACAAGAGTTTTCCGCTTTGATCGCTCCGTGATGATGAAGCTCGCCTACTCGGTTAGGTGTTGAGCTTGGCCAACAGCTGCTTGAGTGCCACTTTTCCTGCTTTGTTAGCGCCTGCCATGGTGTGAAAAAAGATAGGCGACTGCCCTATCGGGCTCGATTTACCAGCTCGATAAATCTCCCACCTCCATGGGTTCGGAGGGGACCCTCTATTCTTCACGACAACCGAATAGTCAGTGTTGTCAAAACCGAGCTTATACATGCGTGACTCATGCGCTCGGCGACCACCAAACACAACCACAGACCGCTCTCCTCGCCTCCCAGGGCAGCGACAGCAACCAATCCCCTTCCATGGCTCAACCAAACCACGGTACACCATCAAACCTTCCAAAATTCGTGACGTGAATCGAGGCAGCACCAGCGGCCACCACAAGCGCAACTTCAACTCAGTAGCGGGCACTGTCTCAGTTTGAATTTTGAGCACCAGGTCCGCGCATTAATTTCTTCACGAATTGGTCTCTCGCTCGATTGAGGCGACGGCGCTCGTTGACCGCCCATCCGATGTAGCGAGTAACGAGGTAGCCGAGAGCTGCCGAAGGAATGGAGACGTACCAGCGCACGTCCAGCCAATAGCCCAGGGTGAACGCAACCGCGATTCCAACTAGGATTGCGACGATCCTGGTGCCCGTCATTGGCGCCCCTCGTGGTACCGGAGGGGCCAGCTTACACGCGGGGCGACCGCCAAGGCCACATACCTCTCCTCACTCAATGCGCAATCTGCCCAACGTCTGCCCCCTACCCCGGACAAGTTGATGCGGTAAACCGCTAGCACAACAGAACCCGCCTCGTGGCTCAACCAGGCGACGGTACACCGCCAAACCCTCCAAAATCAGTGACGTGGAATTTTCGGCAATGTACTGCAGCGCCTCGACTACTTGACGCTGAATTTTTTGGCGTCACCGTCAAACACAAGCCGTTCACCCGTGATGAGCCGTATTTCCAGCACGGGTCGAATGCCCTCAAGTTTGGATTGAGGAATGTCATCAACGAGGGCGTTGCCTTTGAGCACAGTGCTCCACACGGTCGCAAAATCATTTCCCCCTCGCACCATTTCGGTACACAGCTGCGCGAGGTCGTGTGCTCGCTCTCCGGACATGACTAATGTCCTCCGGCAGTCAGGCCTCGGCTTTGAACCAGATCAACGCGCCGCCGAAAATTTCATTTCATTTTTTTTCTTTGATGAAAGCACCGAGTTATGTTGCGGCGCACTCATAACGCCTTGTTGGGGAAGTTCCAAAGGTAAACACTATGCTGGCAGGCGCGAGTCCGCGCAAGAACACCGAAAACCTGACCTTCATCGTAGCATTTGTGGGGGGTAATCGCTCTATAGAACCCCAAATGTGGCACGGTACACGTGAGTCGCTATGTCGCCTTCGGGTCTTGGCCGTGTCAAAACGCTTTGCCGTCAGGGTCGGAACTCGGCGAGTGGACGATGTGAGCCGGTTTGCCGATTTTCTGTCTTTGGCTATGCCTTGATCGCGGCCATCAGCGGCTGAGTACCCGTGATATTGATCACGCGGGCAAGGTTGTAGGCATGCAACACCTCATCACCGACGCGCGTGGCCGGCCGCTGCGGAACCTTACCGAGCTGATCGAGGCGGCGGTCAAGGGCGCCGAGCTTCCTGCCCGGTGCGTAGCTCATGGTTTGCGCAAAGCGGCGCTGCGCCGGCTCGCAGAGCACGGCTCCACGACGAAGGAGATTGCCGCCGTGAGTGGCCACCGCTCTCTGTCTGAGATCGAGCGCTACACCGCTCGAGCAGATCAAGTCGGGCTTGCCGAATCGGCGATCGCAAAACTGCCCGACGATCAGGCGGGATAGGCGCCGCGCGGTGTTCTCGACGGCCTTACAAACTTCGCCGTGGTTTGTGGATTTTCGATGCCTAACTCTTTGACGCGGTGTGCCGCTCAACCTTTTAACTTCAAATTAGCTGCGCAACGAGCGACTCCAGCGACTTGGTCCTACAAACCGGCGCTCTTGTCCTCATTGTTGCTCACCAGCTTTTTCGGCCAGTTACAAACCTTGGGGCATAACCTGGCTCAGCAGGGGGTGCCAGTCTGTCGCGGGAATACCATCTTGGCAGTCGCGGCGTTGGGCATTCGAGCGTGAGGCCTTATCGATGAGCGCAAAGAAACCTGATGCCGACGACAAGAAAACCACAACGGCCTTCGCCAACGGTCTCGAGAGCCAGAAGGGCACCTTGAAACACATCGGGGGTTCGCAATCTGACGATTGGAACAAAATTCTCGCTAATCAGACGGGCCGAACGCTTTGGCTAAAGCATTCCGACAATGATACCCGCGACCAGCAATACGACGCGACGATTGCCGGGCTCATCGGGATCGGCCCGAAAGACGAGATCGAGGGCATGATCGCGGCGCAGCTGCTTGCCGCACACAATGCTTCGATGGAATGCTACCGACGCGCTATGAGCGGCGAACAGACATTCGAGGGCCGGCGCGAGAACCTGAGCCAAGCGAACAAGCTCTCCCGCACCTATGCGGCGCTGTTGGATGCGCTCAACCGTCACCGCGGCAAGGGGCAGCAAAAGGTCACTGTCGAGCACGTCCACGTTCATGCCGGCGGCCAGGCCGTGGTCGGCATGGTCGAGCGCCCGGGGGGTGGGGATGGGCCGAAATCAGAGGATCAACCCCATGCAAAGCAAATTACCCATGCACCTCAGCCGGCGGTGCGGAGCCCGGACAAGGAGCGGGAGCCGGTGCCGATCGCCGGCGATGCCGAACGGCCGTTGCCGGATCCATGGGGGGATGTCGCCTGGTGCTCCGAAGGGTAACAAGAACGCTCTCAAGCACGGTCGTTGCACGGCCGAAGCAATCGCAAATCGGCAAAAAATTTCAGCGCTGCTGCGTGCTATGAGATCTTTGGCGAGAGACGCCCGGTAGCCTGATAGTCAAAGATCACGAAGGGGCAGACGGCTTGCGTCCCTAAAGACGCGGCTCGAATAAAAAGCTCACCTCTGACGGCCTCTCTTCGGCGGCGATTTCAGCAATTCTACCGGTTCCACGTCGAGAGCCGTCGCCAGCTTTCCCACGATCCTAAGGCTCGCAAAGAAAGCGCCCTTTTCTATCTGGCTCAGGTAGCTGCGACTGATCTCAGCCTCGTACGCGAGATCATCCTGTGAGAGCCCTTTGGCGTGCCGCAGGCGGCGCAGATTTGTAGCGAACACCTCTCGCAGGTCCATGCGATAAGGGTGGCCACCTGTTCAAAATATGCACCTCGATATATTGAACAAAGTGGTTGGATGGGGCTAACCTATTCGGCGACCCGAGACGTTCGAATCCACAAAGATCAGTCGTGATCGGCCGGTTGACCCCGCAAGAACGAATAAGGATTGCGCAAAGCTTGCGCCGGCAAGCGAATAACTCCGGCTTGAGTCCAGAGCAGCGACGGGAGAAGCGCCGTCACGCTTTCAAACTGATGAAGCTCAACGAGTTTGAGGCGAAGCATAACGGAAAACGGAAGCCAGTGGTGCTGGTCGGCATAAATGAAAACAACAGCCCACTGAATAAAGCGGCGTGGCGCCTGCTGCGGGAGGCAAAGCTGAGCCCAGACCCGTACTCTCTCTACATCTTCCAGCTGGCACAATACGGACTAGAGCAAGGAGTGCTGGGAGATTGGCCCGCGCGGCGCACTTACGTCCTCGACAATCAGATAGCGCTGGTGGGGGATGGAAGCCGGAAAATGCCATGCGCTGGCTAGTTACAAATCCAAACATGAGGGAGGACTGGAGGGAACAGGCGAACGACCTCTTAGGATGGCTCAAGATAGAGGAACCAGAAATGGCGGCAGCGCATGTCCTCAACGCGATCTACAGCAGAATGCAAGCGACCATTCCATATCTGTAGCGGCGAGCGGCTCGAGGTGGAGCGCGCCTTTCGATGGAAGAAATTTTTGCACTGTCGCTCGAGGTAAATGAATTCCTGCGTGGATATGTCAGGATCCATGACCACCTATTTCGTAGATCTATGCGCCACATCATCCCACTTCCATTTATCTTTAAGGCCATCGAATTCGACAAATTATTGTCAGCGCTTGAGACTGTTTCTGAAGGTCTCGAACATTGTGCCGACAGAACGTTACGAATGACTGCTTCCTGCACGGGAGAGCAAAGAGAATATCTCAATTTGCTCTATGAATATTTGCGATCGCTGATCATCACTGTGGACCTTCTTGAGCCCGTGCTGAGCGGCTTGCATTCGAAAACTCAAAGTTGGAGGCGATATGGCTGGCGGACGTACCGGAGTGACGTCGCGAAGTACCAATTGTCAACGACAGCCTATGTGGCTCTAGGCGGCCCACTCAACGAAAAGCTCAGAGCCCTGAGTGATCGAATGTGGAGTTAGCCGATCTGAGCACAATTAGCGGCAGCGTGTGATCCGTTTTCGAAATTTCCCTGAGTAGATGAGCTATGCTGGGTAAGCGTGCGGACTGGCGGGCTCGCGTCCATACTTTTTGTATGCCGATACGCACCAACAAATCCGCTCAGGAAGATCATTGGCTGGCGCAGGCTATTTTCGGTTTAGTAGTCGCCGGATTAGCCGTGTGGCTCGTCGTCCTGTATTCCGCTCCGCTCAACTTCTAGGTTCGCCGGAGCCGGAAACGGCAGAAAGCCGACATCAGTTCCGCCCCAACTCGGGCGCTGGATCGTCGCGCCCTTGTGGCCGCAGGCGGTGCACCGGGCGGAACGGCGCAGTTTGTCACTCGACGTGTCGGCTCCCCACCGGATCACCGCGACGGCGCAAGCGAGCGGCGATGAATGGAAACACTTTTCACAATAGAGCCACAGCCACTGCGTCGCGCGGTGTAGGTCGCCGAGCGTCGTGCGTGCGGCGCGTAGTTTCATGCCCCGCATTGGACTGCCGCCTAGCGCGTCGAGTCCAGCCACTGCCAATTGTGATCGACTGTTAGCATCGCACCTATCCATGCTTGCCCGCAGCGATCGGCCGGATAGGATCCCGCCTTCCAAAGTTGCAAAGAGGAATATGCCAGCCAATTTCGGCGAATGTCCGTTATTGGGCAAACCGGACGTGACTGCGGACATCGCGTTTCGGTAGCGATTGACCCGCAAGCGACATTAGCTGCGGGACTTCGGTGCAATGCAGCACGTGATGTAAGAGGAGCGTATAAAATCGCTTATGACGGGTGACGGCGACCTCCATCGCCGCGGCGCAGGCGGCATTTGCCCCATTAACGGCTCACGTCCTGAACGGCTGCGGCGTCGAGCACTTCGCGCTGCCCAAGCCCAAGCCCTTTATAACGGGTGCGGTATACCTTGATCAGCATCAGGCAGGAGAGGAACCCGATGCAGCTCGGTATGCACCACCAGGAGAAGAGCTGCTGCAAGGAAAGCCGCTGCGCGATTAAGTAGCCGCCAAGGATGGGACCGACGATTGAGCCGAAGCGGCCGATGCCGAAGGCCCAGCCGGAGCCATTGGCGCGGATTGCCGTAGGATAGATCATGCCCGAGGCGGCGTTGAGCCCGAACTGCAAGCCGAGGATTGCGAAGCCGGCGACAAATGCCGCGATCATCACCAGGCTCTTCGAACTTTCGGCAAAATAACCGATAGAGACGACTGCGGGAATTGCGAGCGCAAACAGCACGCAAACCGGAACGAAACCCTTTTTGTCCATCAGCTGCGCCAGCAGCAGGGCCCCCACTGTGCCGCCGATCTGGACAAGCACGACGGCGAATTGCGCGTCATCGGGACTTAAGACATGGGTGTTACGCAGGATGGTCGGCATCCAGCCGAGCAGAAAGTAGTAGCCCATCAGGTTCATGCAGAAACAGAGCCAGAGCAGCGGCGTGATGAGGGCAAGGCCGCCGGTAAACAGGTGATGCGGCGAAAGGCTGTTCGAGGTCTTGTTCTCATCGCCGATGATGAACTGCGTGCTTGGTGTGACCGAACCACCGGGCGCAAGCCGACGGATCAGCTTTTCCGCTTGCGCGCGCTTGTTGCGCACGACGAGATATTTGAGCGATTCCGGCAGAAAGAAAACAGCCAATACCGCCATTATGACCGGCAGCACGCCGCCGATGAAGAAGATTGACTGCCAGCCATAGCTCGGCACGAGGTAGACCGCTATCGCGGCGGGAATGGCGCCGCCGAGCGTGATGCCGCAGAACATGATGATGATCAACGTCGCGCGAACGCGGCGCGGTGCGAATTCGGCGTTAAGCGCAATCAGGTTCGGCATCATGCCGCCGAGGCCGAGTCCGGCGAGAAAGCGCAGGATGCGCAGCTCCTCGAGCGAAGTCGCCCAGCAGCAAGCAAGGGTGAAGATACCGAAAATGACGCTCGACAGCACGATCGCGGTCTTGCGGCCGAAAGCATCGCCGCTATAGCCGAGGCCGGGCGCGCCGAACAACATGCCGACGAGGCTGGCACTGATCACCGTGCCGATGAACACGCCGGGATTGCTGGCGCCCCAGGCCTTCATCACGAAGGGGGCCGCGGAGCCGATCGCCGAGATGTCGTATCCGTCGAAGGCGATGATCAAAAACGACCAGATGATCAGCGACCAGCTAAAGCCGTCCAGACGGCGATCGTCGATGACGCGTGCGACGTCGATGGTATCCGCGGTCTCCATTTATCCTCGCCCCATCCGCGTGCTTCACTTCTAGGTTAGCCGGAATTGGAAACGGCAGAAAGCCGATATCTTTAGCGCCCCAAGTCGGACGCTGGATAGTCGCGCCCTTGTGGCCGCAGGCGGTGCAACGGGCAGAACGCCGCAATTTGTCACTCGACGTGTCGGCTCCCCACCGGATCACCACGACGGCGCAAGCGAGCGGCGACGAGTGGGAGCACCGTTCACAATAGAGCCACCGCCACGGCGTCGCGCGGCGTAAGTCGCCAAGCGTGGTGCGGGCGGCATGGTGCTTCATGCCCGGCATTCGACTGCCGCCGGTGACAAAAAGATTGAGATCGCTACTGCGTACAAGCGATCATTGCGTCCGGCCGTGTGCGGCTTTCGTCGGACGGTGGCGCGAAGATCGCCAGATATGCATTGCTGCCCGTGAGCAGATGGAAGGCGATCTCGCGATACCCGACGACTGCAAGCTCGCAGCGCAGAAGACTTGGCGGGGTACCGTGTTTCAATGTCGGCCCGATGGCGTCGACGATCCCGACGCGAGCGCCGGGCTTGAGCGCTGGCGCAAGATTATAGAGTAGGCCGTAAGGTTGTGCGATTTCGTGATACATGTGCACCAGGACCGCAGCGTCAAGCGAATGAGCCGGCAACCTCGGATCGTGCGGCTCACCGAGGCTGATAGTGACGTTTTGCAATCCGAGATCACGCACCCGATTGCGCAAGTTCCGCAGATATTCTGGCACAACATCTTCTGCAATGATGCGCCCGTTGGGTCCGACGATCGGCGCCAGCCGCACGACGTAGTAGCCGCTGCCTGCACCGATGTCCGCGACGATCATCCCGGGCTTGATCCCGAGGAGACGCACGAGCTGGCGTGGTTCGCCGGCGGCGTCCCGCTCCTTTTCACCACGCCAGATCGGGCTGACGATACCTGCGACCGGGCGTTTGGGTTTCGGAAAGGCCGCGACTGGTGCGCCGGGTGGCGCCACGAAGTCCTGGGCAGCACCTCGCGTGGTCAATGCGGCGGTGAAGGCCAGCGCAATTGCAATTCGCGCCGCGCCGCCAAGCGCGGATATGACTTGCCGCCGTCCGATATCGATCGCCATGCGCTCGTCCCAACTGGGATCGTGCTCGCCGCAATTTTAGGAGGTTACCACGCCTTTGTGACTTACATCACAGTGCGCCATCGGCGCCGCAATGCAGCGATTTGGTCGCTTCTCTAATCGCCCGGTAGGTGATCGCGGAATTGGGAAATATCGAATCCATCGAGAGGACGTGCTGAACGAAAGCGAAGTTGGTGCCGTAGTCGGTCGTGTTTCCGAAGGCGACGAGACTGGCGAACAAGGCGATAGCCGCAACCATCGCGATCTTCGCGGCACGCATGGCAATCATGGACGTCTCCAACAGCCACCGGGCTCCAGCGGACGCGGTACGTCGACGGAACTTGCGGCGTCCTACTTCGCGAAAAGCTGCATCGCTTCGCCCGCCAGCACGCCGCCGGTGATGGAAATCGGCGCGAAGGGCATCTTCTCCGCGACATCGGCGCTCGAAATCATGATCTGATCAATTTTGCTTGCGAGTTGCTGCACGGACGCGGCATAGACGAGCCGGCCGATTCGGCACCAGAGAATCGCGCCCATGCACATCGCGCACGGCTCGCCGGAAGTGTAGAGCGTACTACCCCTGAGCGCCTTGCTGCCGCGGGCGGCAAGACAGCGGCGGATCGCGGTGATTTCGCCATGCGCGGTCGGGTCGTCGTTGGTGCGCCCCAAATTGCGCCCTCGCGCCAGCACCCGGCCATCGCGGACGATCACTGCACCGAACGGAAAGTCGCCTCGCCGGGCCTCGGCGAGCGCTATGCGCATGAACCGCTCGTCCTCGGCAGAAGATGGAACGGCCGCCGTAGCGAACAGCGCAGAGGTCGCCGGCAGTACGGCTGCCGTGGCTAACGCTGCAATGACGGCACGCCGGTGTGGAAGGACGGTCGCGCACTGAGCACAGTTCTTGTGCCAGCTCATCTTCCGATCTCCATTGATGAGGCGAGACGTCCAGATTGCAAGGTTCGCGTCCGGATGTCACCCCGGTCCGGCGAAAGATTCAGCCGCTGATCACCGCCAGGTCCTGAATCTTACATTCGAGGTCTGTGACGTATTTCACAGTCCGTCGGGATGCCGACGGACTGTCCGGTTGTGGCCCTGCGCGGCCTTCCAGACCCAAGCCTCGAATGGTCGCTCTTGGGGCAACAGCAGACAAAGGTCAGAACTGTCCCTGAACGGCTCGGTCGCGACTGACCCCTATGTATGGTCCGGCCGTGCGTTGCAAGAGAACTTCGTCGAGTTGGCGGTGAGCGGTCTTGCATCAATGTATCCGGCCTTTTGTTGGAGCGTGGGCTCCTGGCCATCATGGATATCAGCGCGCG
>Ga0116221_1003181_pt1 | contig 10661 bp, 16 predicted proteins | sample Sb_taG_5_FD_88965 | JGI IMG/M metagenome (GOLD analysis project Ga0116221, IMG submission 88965) | Peat soil microbial communities from Weissenstadt, Germany - Sb_50d_8_FC metaG | ecosystem: Environmental > Terrestrial > Soil > Wetlands > Peat | place: Germany: Weissenstadt | collected 2010-09-21 | reverse complement strand
CTTCTTCGGTGGATTTGCGCGTATACACGGCACAGCGGACGGTCTTGCTGGCCGCACTGTTCGATGCTGTGTTCATGAGGCGACCTCCTTGCTGGGCAGGCGGAAGAAGAGGTAGCCGTTGCAGTGGGATCCGGTAACAGCCTTGGCGACGGCAGACAGGGTCGGATAGACCTGCCCGGCGCAGGCGAACCCGTGTTCCAGGACCTGGACTTGCAGGATCTTTCCTTTGTAGGAACGCGTCAGGATGGTGCCGGGCGGCGGGATACGCGTATCGGCGCGCAGCCGCAGGTTGGACGATTTCTGCTGGGCCAAAGCCGTGGCGTTCTTGGTCGGTCGAGGCGGCGTCAGGCGCAGATCGGCATCCCGGGCCAGTTCTTCGGCGCGCTGGCGTGTGCGCTCGGACAATTCGCCCTCTGCCCGGGCTTGCAGCCGCCAGGCAACCCGCTTGACCAGCCAGGCTTTGTTGCCGGATCGCGTCTCTTCGCCGCAGACATCGGCGAACTTGAGGCGGAGCTGGCCGACGGTCATGCGCGTCAGCGCTGCCAGTTCTTGGACCAGATTTGGGTGCATGTTGTGCTCCTCGCTGTGGAAGATTTGGGGAACCGTGAACACGACTGGACAGTGAGCACGCTTGCGGCGCCAAGCTCAAGGGAATAACGAGTCAAGGGCAGAAGATTTGGAGAGGATGGACGCTGCGGAAGGGGCGAAGGCCGCGTTCGCGAGGCGGCGACACCGGCCACCTCGGAACCAAGAGAGCTGGAGGGCAGGCGGTGGGTGTAGGAAGGCCGCCGAGTTGGCCCACGGTTCGGCGACGTTGGCGTCCGTGGCGTCGGGTTACGGGAAGTCGAGGGGGAAGGCCACTCAACGCCGAAAGGCCCCGCGTGGGGGCCTTGGGCGGCCGGAGTAGGCTCCACTTCGTAGGCTGGGCTACGCCAGGGCGAATTTCCCGCGCTCTGTCTTCTGGAAGCGTGAAGCTTCCTTCTTGGTTTGGATCTCGCGCGTTAGGGCTGCGTACAGCGTGGCCGCGGGTGTTTTGCCCGCAGGGCTGGTCCAGTACCCCTTGGCCGCCATGGCCGCGATGAGTTCCTGGCACGTCATCGCCTGACCGCTCTCGCTTAACACCCGCGCCGCCGCAGCTAACGCGCTGAGCTTTGTAGCACTGTTGGCGGCGCCAGCCGGCTGCCTCTTGAGGGCGGCCTTCCCGGACTTGGGGTTCTGCCCCGCCTTTGGGGCCGATGTCTGCCGATTCTTCTTCGTTGTTGCCATGATGCTTCTCCTTGAAAAAAGGTCGCGGAACCAGGCGTCGCGTCGGCGCGACGTCTCAACAGCGCAGCACCCTTACCTCGTGTGGCGGAGCCCGATCAAGCAGATTCCGAGCAAGTCGATCCAATTCCTTGCGCATGGGTACCCTTTGCTTCTGGGCTACTTCGAGCCTTCGAGCCAGCCGTCGAAAACGGCATGGCGCAGTCGGCCGTGGGACGTCCAGTCCTGGAAGCGCACGCGGCAATAGATCTCGGGCTCCACCCAGCAGGCCGGCTCGGGGCAGGACACCAGCGGCTTTGACCGGCGCCGTTGCGCCAGCCGCTCGGACAGCTCGGCCTGGGTCTCCGCGCTCAAACCCCGGCTTACCTGTCCCACGTACCTGAGGATCCCTGCACGCACCGTAGCCACCAGCAAGCTGCGTAGTCTTTCTCGCCCTGGCCGATAACCAACAATCACACAAGGCAATACTTGGGCAGGCTTGATCTTCTTCCAGACCAGCGAGCGTTTGCCCGGCTGGTAGCTGCTGGTGAGGCGCTTGGCCATCACCCCCTCATGTCCCTGGGCCACGACGCGTGCGAAGAAGTCGCGGCCCTGACCGACGATTCCGTCGGAGAAGGCCAGGAGCGGCTCCTGCATCTCGACCAACAGGTCGCGGAGCCGTGCCCGCCGGGCGTGCAGCGGCTCCTTCAGGAGGGAGCGCCCCTCGTGGCAGAGCAGATCGAAAACGAGATAGTGAATCGGCAGCCGTTGGCTGACGGCATCCAGGGGGCCGGCAACCTGGCGCTGATGCCTTTGCAACAAAGCCGGGAAGTCCGCCCGGCCTCCTTGGAGCACGACCAGCTCGCCATCGACCACCGTGCCGGCCGGCAAGCGCCGCAGCACGGCCAATTCTGGATAACGTCCGGTATAGTCGCTGCCGGTGCGGCCCCAGAGCCGCCAGTGGCCCTCGTCCAGCGACGCCAAGGCCCGCACGCCGTCCCACTTCACTTCGAACAGGTAGTCTTCGGCATCGAAGGGCGTCGCCGGGGTCGCCAGCATGGGGTAGAGGAAATGCTTCACGCGCTGGCCCTCCGCACGCGTGGCTTGCGGCTCTTGTTCGTCGCAGGCGTGCTCTTGTCTGTCGCTGCCACGCTTTGCTGCAAGGCCTCGAGAAGGTGCAAGATCGCCGCCGGCTCTTCCGCCGCAGCAGGCGGCGGCTGGTTGGCAACCTTGGCCTGCAGTAACGCGGCCAGTTCCTCGGTGCTCGTGTCCCGATAGCGCGCCCAGTCGGCTGGACCGCTCGACCGGGAAATCAACTGGGCAGCCAGGGCGCGCTCTTCCGGGGTGGCCGCGCTTGCTACCACGTCGGCTTCCCAGGATGCGGCGAGACGTACCTGAGCGGGATAGTGCAGAACGTCCAAGGCCAGAACCCTCCCGGAGGGACGCACCAGGACCAACTGCCGGCTGCCTGAGAACACAACCCGGCCCAGCGCCGCTTTGCCCGCTTGCCGGAGCGCATCGACGAGCACGCCGTAGGGATGCTGCGCAGCCGGTCCGTCGGGCAAGAGGTGCAGGCTGCGGCCGGCGTAGAAGGTGGCATCGACCTCCGCCTGGGCGACAAACTGCTCCAACACCAAGGCCTTGTCCCGCGCCGGCCGCAGCTTCTCCAACTCTTCCGGTTCGACCACGACATGCTGACCGCGGGAATACTCGTAGCCGCGGACGATGTCTGCCGACTCAACGGCACCGTGGCGCGGACAATGCTTCTGGTAGGCGATGCGCTGGCCGCAGCCGGCATGAAGCATATGACAGTGCGACGATGAGGAGCCGCTACTGACGGCGGCGTAGGCTTTGACCGGGACGGCAACGAGGCTGACGCGTAACAGTCCCGACCAGCTCGAGCGGCCGCGGCAGGCCGGGGCGAAGGCCGCGCTGCCGTTCGTCGGTGGGCTGCCATTCGTAGCGGGAGAGGCGGGCAAGGTGGCCGCTACGGTGATTGCGGCGCGGTGATTCTTGAGCGCAGGCATGGCTGTTGCTCCTTTTGCGGCAAAGACTTCGAGGCAAACACAACGGCTCAGTCCTTACCTCGCGTGGCAGAGCAAGTCGAGGCAATTGTCGGCAAATCTTCCAGCGCCGGAATGGCAAGCGCTTCCGGGACCCGCTTGGCCCGCAAGCTCTGCAAAGCCTGCCGCACATCGTGCTGCGTCACCACCAGCCGCCGTGCTGCCAGGCCCTGGGCGAGGCCGCGCCGGATGGCCTGTATGCCCGCTTCCCGGCATAGGGCCGCCAGCTCCGCACCCGAGAAGCCGTCTGTCCTTGCGATCACATCGTCGAGTTCGAAGGCGCGCCGCGTCTTGAGCTTGGCCAAATGGACGCGCAGGATGGCTGCGCGCCCTTTCCGGTCGGGACTCGCTACCTCGATGTGGTAGTCAAACCGCCCCGGGCGGCAGATTGCCGGATCGAGCGCCTCGAGGCGGTTGGTGGTGCCGATCACGACCACTCGGCCGCGGGCCTCCAGACCGTCGAGGAGCACCAGGAGCTGCGCCAAGATCTGGACATCATGGTGCTGGCTCAACAAGGCACGCCGGGGTGCCAGGCTGTCCAGTTCGTCGATGAGCACGATGCTGGGAGCCCAGCGCCGCGCCCGCGCGAAGACGCCTCGGAGGTTTTCTTCGCTCTGGCCGACCCACGGCGACAGCACCTCCGGGCCGCTGATGATTTCCAGGTGGGCATTGCTCTCGGTGGCCGCGGCCTTGGCCAGCAGTGTCTTGCCGTTGCCCGGAGGTCCGTAGAGAAGAACGCCGGTCTGGGGCGCTACGCGGAGCGCTTCGAAGTAGGCGGCATGCCGCAGCGGCAGTTCTACCACGCTCTTGAGAGCTTCCAGGGCAGCGTCCTGGCCGGCAACGTCGACGTAGCGCACGGCTGGCACGTTGCGCCTGTGCGGCGGCTCGTCCCGGCCCAGGCGGCCTGGCCCAAACTGCAGGAAAGCAGCGTCCTCTGCCGATTCCTTGAACTGGATGCCCAACGCCGTCTTGGGGTTGATGTGCGAATAGCGCACCTCAAACTTGCTGTCCTTGCCTAGTTCAATGACATTCGGCAGGTCGTTCACCTCGTCACGAACGCGCGGCCAGCGAAAAGCGGGACAAAAGAGGCATCCTTCCGCCCGAGTCTGGCGCTGCAAGGTCGCGAACATAGACTTCTTGTCCAGGCGGAAAGAGTCGTGCCCGGCGGCGAGCGTACCGAAGTGAATCCAGGAGTTGGCGCGATGGGTTTGGATGGCGACCTGCCGGGAGACGCCTTTTGCGAAACGGCAGCCGAAGTAGGTCGCTTCCTCGCTTGCCGCGCTCTTACCCGAACAGTAGCCGTCCCCGGCGCCGTGCTGGACCTTGCGAGCGTAACAGTCCTGGACCTGCGCCAGTTGGCCGGAGAGCCTCCAGTAGCGCACCGGGTGTCCAGCGACCTGGACCGCAGTTGCCCGCCAGCCAGATACCAAATGTAGAAGCTGGCGGAGCCTCTGCCAGAGCGCCTCGTCGGCAAGCGACAGCGTCAGCGCCAGGCGATGGACCACCTCCTTACCGGCACCGGTCTGTCGGTAGCCCGGGAGGCGCTGGGCCAGGCGAACAGCACGGGCGTAGAGCGCCGACGGGGATTTGCCAAAAGTGACTTTGGCAGGAAGAGGCCGAACGGCTGAAGGCCCTTGACGCGGAGACGCAAAAGCAGGTCATCGCCATCCACCGGGCCACAGCCGACGATCCCAGGGCGGGCCGGGTTGATCTGGTGCCGGATGGCTCGCTGGCGAACGGTTGGATGGTGATGGAGAAGCCGGGCAAGTCCGATCCCTGGAGCATGGTCAAGCCTGACCTGGAGCAACTCTGGGAAGAGTACGCGGCGACCAGGGTGCAGGGTTAAAGGTAATGGGATCATTCGTCTTCTCTCTGGGCCCCGGCAACGTCAGCTGGGTAGGATTGCTATAGGATTGCTAACAGAGAAAGGACACTAATGGACGGAAAGGAATGGCTTGCTGCCGGTCTTACAACAGTGATTGTTTTTAACGAAGTCGGCTGCTTCTTACGGCCGTCGGACTATCAAGCCGAGAATCCCGCAATCGTAAGAACCTTGGAGCTTGAACCCGCCGACGAACACCATGCGCCAGACAAAGAGGTACGGCGGGGCACCGACGAAAGTATCAGGGTCACTGCGGCCTTCGTTTCCGGGGTTGCTTTAGAGGACCCGTATTACATACCGCCTCAACCCGCTTGGCCTTGGCAGAATACTTCCCAAACCTTCCAAGACTGCGAAGAATTGCCGGGCTCGCGGCTACCCCCTGGCCTCCAAGGTAACGAGTAGGCTTTCTCCTTCCGTTCCCTTCTCCTCTTCCGTCACGAAAGGGTAAAACAGTGAACATGTCTTGGATATCTCACGGTCCCGCTGTGCCGCTGATGCTCGTTGGTGCAATTCTGCTTGGTGAGCACGAACATGCTGAGGAAGGACCCCGGACGCAACCGTCTCGGATGATGGGGCTGCAAATGATTCAAGCCGAATCAACCAGGTCAGCGGACACGCATTCGGACGGGAAGTGGCGTATTATCACCTAAACGGTAGATACAAATACGCCTCTTGCATGGCCGTCCTACACTACGGCCAGCTTATGGGGTTAAATCGGCTATAACGTTAGGACATTATGGCCTCCCGCCGCGGCTATCAGCATGGCCCTTTTGGCTTGCGTTTGGCCCTTTACGCCCGCGAAATCAGGTGCGGGATCAATGAGGCCCTGGTAGTTTGGCGAATGTGCCATCGCATTGTGCAGTTTGCCTTTGCCCTGCATGAATCGCAGAACTTGCTCCAGATTTTCCGCGATCGAAACGCGCGTCAAGCTGTGGCCCGTCATTCCACGAACGAGCCGGCATTCTTGCTCGTTGCCTGCTGGCACGACGAGCGTAGAACCAGGCTCGGCGCATAATGCGATAGGGAGTGCCCCCGTGCAGCGCCGAATGTCGCCATGCAAACTAAGCTCGCCAAGAAAGAAATAGGATGTTTTGACGTCAACAGGAAGATCGACGATGTATCCGGCGGCCTGCAAACAAATGAGTGCAATCGGCAGATCAAGGCTTGTGCCGAACTTTGGAAGACCAGCCGGCGCGAGATTAATGAGAATATGTCCATTCGGAGGCAGAAGCCCGTACTTCGCAAACGCCCCTATGACCCTCCCTTGCACTTCCTTGATGGCCCCCGCGCCATGCCAGTTATGCCTATTTCCCAGGACGAAGAAGTTCCGGGTTCAGGAAAGAAACGAGCCTGTAACTCGATTTGGCGCCCTTCGACGCCGAAGAGAATTCCTCCATAGAGCGTATGCTCTCCCCTCGCGAGTTTGGCTTCATTGCGACTCGTCATGCCAGATTCCGGTATCTAGATTGCCCGGACCGGGGGCCGGTGAACTAACGGCTCTCTTGGGCGGTTTGCGAGCAGGAAGACAACTGTACTTCAGCCATGGAAGATACGCCACGAAAAAGCAGCCAGTACCACAATGCATGTCACCCGCACGTGGAAATGATCCGAGTGCGTTGGAGCCGCGTCCCGTCGCCCCTAGAGGTTTGGGGCTATCCGATGCCTGGCGCAGATCCTGGTCGACGGCTTTCACGTCGATGCCGAAGTTTGCACGCTCCAACAAGGGACACAGTTGCATCCAAGTGGAGCCATTCTGGGTTGCGTATATCGCTTGGAAGCCCGCTCCAGATTGATGATGAGCAACGTAATGCGGATGGCTATCGAAGACTGCGCTCGCTTGCCCCTCATGCCTCAACTCTTCGTAGGCTGCATAAGTGAATGTGCGAGCGGGTTCAATCCATCTGGCATTCCCCACCCGCAGTTGGTACTTGGCGGTGTCGTCGACCGGGCACAATGCATGCCTTGCCATGCAACTTGCATGGCACGCGCCGCGAATTCGAACCATTCAGGAACGAGCACCTGTCGTGAAACTTCGCAGGACACCGGTGCTTCCTCCGGACTTCATCATCGGCACGTGGATTGCTCCCCGTAGAAAGTCACCGACGCGCAAGCGAAAATTCAAAGGGCAAAGTCCCGCCCGAGGCGGAGTCGTGGCGGTTGGGCGATCACTGCGACAAAGCTAAGGGTGGGACCTTTCGCAGGATTCTGAGAAGCGCTCTCTACTCAGCGATGATGAGGCTTCTCAGAAGTTTTTCCTAAGTCAGCTAGTTGCGGCACGGCGTTGGCATGAACGCAATGCAGTTCGAGCGCAGGCTCGATGCTAGGATACCTCCAGATGAAGCCAACGAGTTCATCCCGCTGTCCACCGACCGACCCATTTGGAACCGCTTTTACGGCGCGCTCCCCCTGGTCACAGTAGTCAGCAAGGAGGAGGCGTAGAGGGGTGGCAGCCCCTGCGAGTTGCGAAGTCTGCCTAGTTAGTGTCCCAGCCATATCGAATGGGCACGGAACCTCTGGCACATGCTGCCGCAGGCACGACGAGAAGGAGAACGTGATGATCTGGAAGAACTGGAAGGCGAGCACGCTGGCAGCTCTGTTCACGCTCGCGGCGTTATGCGGCGCGCGGGCAGATGATGTCAAACCGAGCGACGAGGGCAAAGCGGCAGAGTTCAAGGGCAAGGCGTTCGATCTGAAGGCCCAGGGTGAAGCCGCCATCCTCCTGACCTGCACGGCCGGGAAAGAGGTCACCGCCACGACGAAGGGCGAGAAGGAGACGGACGTGCACCTGTTCATCTACGCCCAGAACAAGAAGGAAGTGGGCAAGGACACGAGTCCCGGCCCAAAATGCGAGGTGAAGTTTACCCCGGCCAAGGGTGGGAAGTTCAAGTTGCTCGTCCGCAACCTTGGCCCTGGATCCAACAAGGTGACTTTGGAAGTAAAGGTGGCCGAGTGACCGCCGAGCATCGCTCGTGCGGCTCGCACCGGCCGCTTGGCTGGGACGTAGCCAACGAGCCTTGACCAGGCTTCCACCTGACCGGGGCCGTTCTTCTGGTTCCGCGCGATGTGAAGTCGTTGCAGGCGGCCCCGGCAGGTGAGTTGGCTTGGCGACGGCACCAAGGATACCCCCTTCGACTAGGCAGACGTCGACGTCACCATGAATTCCGGCAAGCAGCGGTATAATGCCTCTGAGGGCAAGCAGCCGGATCCCTGGGTCATGGGCCACTGAAACCAAACGGGATCCACTCCAGGTAAGGAAGGAGATTTAACACCTTCTGCATAATGAGACTGAAGCTCCTTTTGGCGGGCTGGTGGGACCGGAGGCGAAATGCTACGTAACATCTTGATCTGCATCTCAGCGCGCCGAAGAACTGGCCGAGATCACAGAATCATGCCAAATGCAGCCGCTCATTCGGGCAGCAATCAGGACAGCGAGACTTCACAAGCGATTAAGCGGACATGCGGCCAATCGTTCATCGGACGCAGGGGAAACAAGCCACCTCGCCCCGGTGGTGCTCGCACACTGAGCGAACGGCCTGATGGTCGGGATTTCTGCCAACGTCCACGGTTATCATGGTTTTCCAGTCCATTGGCTACAGTTAGGCTACACCGGGGAGATAAGGGCGCCGAAAAAAATCCTCGGGAAGGGCGTGCCGTCCTTCCATTCCTTGCCGTCGCTGACCTTCTTGAAAGCATTCGCCATGCTCTTGTTCGCGCCATGCTCATCAGGCTCGTCAAGCGTCCTGGCTGCATCGCAGGCGCAGAGGATGCTGGTGTAGGCTACGCCTGGCAGTGCGCCATCCCAGGCGCTGCCAAAGGCGCTTTCGGCGCAGTTTCTTACCAGGTGAGCTGGAGGCCAAAGTTCTTTCGGGAATTCGTCCACCGAGAAGGATCGTCCCCCCCTTGGCCCCGTCTGACGTAAGTGAACGAGCGCCTCACTTAACCTCCCGAGGACGTACGCGCAGCTTTGCCTGTATACCGTTGGCAGCTGGCCGGCTGGGCAGTATCGCGCGAGCAGATCGATTGCCTGTTTCGCGCACCATGCCGTCAGAGCTATGCGCCTCCACCGGTACAAACTTGCAATTTCGTTCTCGCTGGGTGACCAAGACATGGGCATGTCCTTTCTGGTAGAACCGCAAGCCAGCGCCAACTACCAGACCAGAAGCCAGGCCCACGGTCAAAAGGGTTAGGGCGTCCCTGTTTATCGGCGATAGCGCATCGTGAAACAAGGTCGAAATGCGATGGAATTGGCGGGCTGGCAGCAAGGTGTTGTTTGGTCGGGCTACCAGAGGAAATCTGAACTGCCAGCGGGAACCGCCACATTTTCTAAGCTGCTCGACACGAGACGGCCGATATTCCCGAATAGCTCCAGGTCTCAGGCCCGCGGCTGGTGTTGAGGCGCGCTTTCCTGCTGCATGATACGCTGACAACCGGCCGCGGGTTTTTCACTTTTTCTCAGATGCTCGTCATCAGCTGGCCGATATTCCCGAATAGCCTCCATACCTTGGGAAGGCGCCCAGGTTGGTTTGGGCTAACCTGGGCGCTCGCTTCGTAAGCCCCTATGCATACCGACAGAGTTTTGGTTCGGTCCCAAGGGCGACCCAAACCGACGCGCGTTGTTCGCTGAATGCCAAAACTTTCTGGCTGGGGCACGACAGCGGCTTCTGGCCTTGCTGAAGGCCCATGAGGATTCCGGCAACTTGCCGCCGGCAGACGACCTGACTGGGGCGTTCAAGCCTGCGGCAGCGATTCTGAAGGGGGCACTGTCGGCCGGCCAGGTCTTCGCTGGGCGCTACAAGCTTCGCGAGAAGCTCGGCGAAGGCGGCATGGGCGAAGTCTGGGTCGCGGATCAGTCCGAACCAGTCCAGCGGCGGATTGCCCTGAAGGTTATAAAGACCGGGCTTGATTCCGCGCGTTTGTTGGCCCGCTTCGAGCAGGAACGCCAGGCGCTCGCCTTGATGGACCATCCCATTAGTGCGAATTGGGTCCATTTCCACACTAGGCGAGCCCGGTCCGGTCGAACGTCGGGGCTTCAGCGGCAGCAGGATCGATAGGCGACTTAACGCCGCGGCACGGCGCCCCCGTTCCAAAGCTCGGTAGTGTCCTAGCATTGCGTTGCAACCCGCAGTAGCCGGCTTTGCCCAAGAACCCCCAGTTTCTGGGCAGCTAAAAGGCAAAAGCCGCTTCTGTCCAGAAACTGGCTAGCCTCGTCAGCGTTCAAATAATGCTATCTATCAACGGAGTAATTACCTCGTCGGAGAAGCCCACGGCGAACGTGCAATTGTTGGTGTCCGCGTCCGTGTACGAGAACGCGCATTCAAAGTACATGGGCGCGACTCGACGTCGCTGTCTTCGAGACGGCTGATGATGGCAGTTGCAACTTCGAGGTCGCTGCGACTGCCCGCGACGATGACGCTGTTGGTGCGCGGGTCCGTGGTGATGCGCAGTTCAATGAGGGGCGCCCCCTCGGGCGGCGT
>Ga0116221_1003180_pt1 | contig 10664 bp, 14 predicted proteins | sample Sb_taG_5_FD_88965 | JGI IMG/M metagenome (GOLD analysis project Ga0116221, IMG submission 88965) | Peat soil microbial communities from Weissenstadt, Germany - Sb_50d_8_FC metaG | ecosystem: Environmental > Terrestrial > Soil > Wetlands > Peat | place: Germany: Weissenstadt | collected 2010-09-21 | reverse complement strand
CCAGCCCGCCTCGTGGCCTGCGTCAGCAAAACCGAAGGGCGGCCGGTCCCCGCCCCCCTTGCGGGGGCGGGCTAGTCGCCCGATTCAGTCAGATTGACGGGTATAGGTGCTTGAGTTTGATGCGAGCGTCTGGGGTTGTGAAATGCCAATTGGCTTTGGCGTGATTGGCATTGCGGTCCTGCTGCCAGGCGGCGACTTCCTCGACGAGGATTTGTTTGTCGGGGATGCGGCGGTCGAGGCATTGGGACGATAGGACGCCGAGTTCCGACTCCGCCAGATTGAGCCAGCTGCCGTGCTTTGGCGTGTAATGCCATTCGAATCGCTCGACCAGCCGCCTGGCTTCGGCGGCCGGAAAGGCTTGGTAGAGTGACGCCTTGCTGTGGATGCTGAGATTGTCCTGGACCAGAACGATGATCTGGGCGGCGGAAAAGTGGATATCGGCCAAATCTTTCAAGACGTGAGCATAATCAATGGCGGTGTGGCGATCGGTGACTTTGACTAAGGCGCCAGCCTTCGAGCGGCGCGAACAGCATGAAGAGGTTGGCGGTCCCATTGCGCTCGTACTCGTAGTCGCAACGGGCCGGGCGCCCCGGTTTCATCGGGATCATCGCCCGCGTCTCGGCGAGGAATTGCTTTGAGGTCTCGTCCAGGCAAACCAGGGGCCGGTCGGCATCGCGTGGCCGGGTGTAGACGGCCAGCACGTCTTCCATCGCCGCTACGAACGCGCCGTTGGCCTTGGGCGGAATGACCCAGCACTGTCGGCGATGGGGCTTAAGAATGTTTTTTTGAGCGCCCGCCCGATCGTTGAGTCGCTGGCGCGATCGACAATGTGGAGTTCCACGACCTTGCTCTCCAACAACCGCAAGGTCCAGCGCGCGCGGCCCTGGGGCGGTTTGGAACAAGCCAAGGCAATCAGTTTGGCTTCCTTCTCGCCGTCGAAGATCCGCGCAACCGCCGGCGTCGCGCGTTGCTTGCGGCTCAACACCGCCTCGAAGCCCTCTTCCACCAGTTGCTTGCGCACCCGGTAAACCATCGATGGGCTGGTCTCCAGCGCTTTGATGATCCGGCTGTCGCTCCAGCCTTCCCCGGCTTGCGAGACATCGGCCTTCAACAAGACCCGCGCCTTCAGCAACCGCTGCGCCGGGCTCTTTCCCTTCCCAATCAGGGCTTCAAGTTGCTCCCGCTCATCCGCGTTCAACCGCACCACATACTTCTTTACTGAAATCTCCTTCGCAACCATGATCGCCTCCGTCGTCCGCATCGTCGACAAAGCGAATCATCAAAACCTTTCAAATTGATTGACGCGAGCGACTAGTGGCGCGATTCGATCATAGCGAAGGGTACAAGCTCTTAAGTTTGATGCGGGTGTCGCTGGTTGTGAAGTGCCACTCGGCGACGGCGTGAGTTTTGTTTCGGTCGCGGACCCAGGCGGCGACCTCGTCGATGATTGTTTGTTTGTCGGGGATGCGCCGGTCGAGACATTGCGAGGCGAGAACACCGAGCTCGGATTCGGCCAAGCCCAGCCAGGAGCCGTGTTTCGGCGTGTAATGCCATTCGAAGCGTTCGACCAGGCGCCTGGCCTCGGCGGCGGGAAAGGCTTCGTAGAGCGACGCGGCGACGTGGGTGTTGAGATTATCCGGCGTTGTCACACGAACATGAACTGGCAGCGCAAGTCTGAAAGTCCCAACTCGGGATCATCCTGCCGTCGCGGTTCTCCATGCTTCGAACGCTTCGCCTCGGAGGACGCGGAGCGTGTGACGGGATGTGAGATGGCGCTGGACGTTGAAGGTGTTGTGGATGGCGGCGTGAACAGACAAGAAGCGTTGTGCTGATCCGGGCGATTTGAGGCGCTGCATCTTGCGCTCGCGTCGTCGAACCGGCTGATGCGAATTCTCGGCCCGATTGTTCTTACGCAAGCCCTGCTCATGGCCAGCCGACAATCCCATCTCTGACTTGGCCGCGCCGTAGGAGCGCAGCTTGTCGGTCACCAGCACATCGGGTGCGAAGCCTTGTTTCTTGAGCAGCTTGCGCATCAGTTTCACGGCTGCAGCCTTGTGGCGCCGTCGTTGCACAAGGAGGTCGAGAACCTCGCCTTCATCGTCAACCGCGCGCCAGAGCCAGAACTGACTGCCCGCAATCGCCACGGCCATCTCATCGAGATGCCACCGCGACGTTGGCCGCGGGCGTCGACGGCGAAGCTCCCGAGCGAACTGCGGCCCGAACCTCAAGACCCATCGCCGCACCGTTTCGTAGGAGACATCCAGCCCACGCTCAGCGAGCAGATCTTCGACGTCGCGGTAAGCGCATATAGAGCCAAACAGCGTGCTGGATGATCGCTGGCGGAAACTGATAGCGGGCAAACGAGATCGTCATCCGCCATCTTACCCGTCAAACCAAAGCGCGCTATCGTTCCCGTGACAAAGCCCTTCCTCGCGTTGCTCAAGAGCGTCCATGTCGACCTCCCTCATCAAGAAGCGCCGGCCTTGCGCTTCGCTCCAGCGATGCGAACGCCCACCGCTTCCTCCTGATCCATGACGTCGAGCTGTTCGGTCACGCGCTTCAGCGACGCTTCCACTTCCGGCAGCAGCACGTTCTCGAGCGCCTTGGCCCGCCGCTCGACGCGCCGGTACTCGCGCCCGAGCCGCTCGAGGTTACCGGCGAGCATCCCGGCTTCGAGCGTCGTTTCGAGCCAGCGCGCGAAAGCCGCGCGACACTCGGCCGCCTCGGGCGAGCCGTCGAAGGCTTCGCTGGTCGGCATGTCGGAAATCCGCCACGGCTCGCTTGTCTTGACCGGGACGCCGAGGAACTTCGCGAAGCGAATCTGCGGGAGCGCCGGCGCCTTCGCCGGAACCGGATGGAGCTCAAGCGCGTCGAGGCCGTGGCGCTCGACCGCCGCCGCCAGCGCCGCGTACGCCGCCCGCCTCCGCGCCTCCATGACCGTCTCCGCGTCCTCATATCGCCGTGCGAGGCGCAGGATTTCGGCGGCCAGAATCATGCGCTTCTCGTCGAGAAAGCCGAATCCCTGCCGCATGAGCGCTCGCTCCTCGGCCAGCGCGAGAGCCGCGCTTCGGGTTGGCGCAACTTCAGCCATGTTCGAACTCGTGCTCGGACGCGATATGCTTAGTGATCTGCGCGTCGGAGACGCGCGCCAGCTCCGACGTCGGCAGCATGCGAAGGAGCCGCCAGCCGATCGCCATGCTTTCCTCGAGCGTCCGCGGGCCTCTCTGGCGGATGAGGTCGTTCTCGAACCTGTCAGCGAAGGCGAGATAGGTGCAGTCGGTCGGCGTAAGGCCGTCGACGCCGACCACGCTCGCTAGGACCCGGACCCGAATCGCCTTTGCGTAGGAGGCGAACAGCTGGTTGGCGAGCGCCGGATGATCAGCGTGCGTGTAGCCCGCCCCGATGCCCTGATCCATCAGACGCGACAGGCTCGGCAGAACGTTGATCGGCGGATAGACGCCCTTGCGTTCGAGCGCGCGATCAAGGACGACCTGCCCTTCGGTGATGTATCCGGTGAGGTCGGGAATGGGATGGCTGATGTCCTCGGCCGGCATCGTCAGGATCGGCAACTGCGTCACCGTGCCGCGCATGCTGCGCATGCAGCCCGCGCGTTCGTAGATCGACGCAAGATCCGAATACATGTAGCCGGGATAGCCTTTGCGGCTGGGGATCTCGCCGTGGCTCGCCGAGACCTCCCGCAGCGCCTCGCAGTAGTTCGTCAAGTCGGTCATGATGACCAGCACGTGGCGGCCCTCGTCAAAGGCGAGGTATTCGGCCGCTGTCAGCGCGAAGCGCGGCGTGAGCAAGCGCTGGGTCGACGGCTCGCTGGCGAGATTGAGGAACATCACGGTGTGGGCGAGCGCGCCCGAGTCTTGCATGGTCCGCCGGAAGGATTCGGCGGCGTCGTGAGAGACGCCGATGCCGACGAAAACGATGGCGAAGGCGCCGGCGCTTTCGCGGCGCAGCCGCGCATTCTGGGCGATCTCGGAGGCGAGCCGGTCGTGCGGCAGGCCGCCGGCCGAGAACAGGGGCAGCTTTTGGCCGCGCACGAGGCTGTTCATCAGGTCGATGGCAGTGACGCCGGTTTCGATGAAGTCCTCCGGTAGTTCGCGTTCGGCCGGATTCACCGAACGGCCGTCGATGCGCAGCCGGCGCTTGGCCATGATCGGCGGGCCGCCGTCGGTCGGCTTGCCCACCCCGTCGAGCACGCGCCCGAGCAGCCCGGGCCCAATCGACAGATGGATCGGTTCGCCCAGGAGCCGCACCCGTACGCTTTTCAGGCCAAGGCCCACTGTCGACTCCAGAACCTCGACGATCATGCTCGCGTCGTCGACGGCCGCGACGCGCCCGAGGCGCATAGCGCCCTGTTCGTCGATGACCTCGACCGCCTCGTTGAGGCCGACATCGACATTGCGCCTCAGAAACAGCAGCGGACCTTCGATGGCGGTCGCCGTGCCGTGGACTGTGAGTTCAGGTTGCATGGGATGTTTCGGCTCCGAGTCCCTCTATGGCGTTCTCCAGCGCGGCGCGCAGATCGTCGAAGGCGGCCAATTCATCCTCGCCGATCTCCTCGCCCATGCGCTGAAGGCGACGCAACACCGGCAATTCGGCGATCGCCTGCGGCGAGGCGCCGCGGGCGAGCGCCTGTTCGGCCAATTCGACGAAGCGAAGGATGACCCGCAGCATCGCGCTCTGACGCGGCGGCGAACAGTATCTATCCTTGGCGGAAAACGCCGACTGGCGAAGGAATCCCTCGTTGACGAGTTCGGCGCAGACGAGCGTCAGCTGTTGCGCAGGCGGCAGCGCGTCCTTGCCGACGATGCGCGCCATGCGTTCCAGACTCGCCTGCTGTTCGAGAAGGGTCAGCAGCGTCTCGCGCTGCGTCACCCAGGACGGATTGCCGTTGCGGCTCCACCACGAGGCGAAGCGCTCCGCCGCGTCGGAGTACGACTGGAGCGGATGGATCGCCGGATAGAAGCGCGCCTGCGCCCGGTCGCGGTCGAGGCCCCAGAAGCAGCGGACGAAGCGCTTGGTGTGGCTGGTCACCGGTTCGGAAAAGTCGCCTGCGGGCGGGCTCACCGCGCCGATGATCGTGAGCGAGCCGCTCCCGCCGGCGAGGGTCGTCACTCTGGCGGCGCGCTCGTAGAATTCGCCGAGCCGCGAGGCGAGATAAGCGGGATATCCCGCCTCGCCCGGCAGCTCGCCGAGCCGGCCCGACACTTCGCGCAGGGCCTCGGCCCAGCGGCTGGTCGAATCGGCCATCAGCGCCACGTTGAGACCCTGATCGCGGAAGAATTCGCCGATCGTCACCGCCGTGTAGATGCTGGCCTCGCGCGCGGCGACCGGCATGTTGGAAGTGTTGGCGATGATGACCGTGCGCTCCATGAGCCTACACCCCGTGCGAGGATCGGCGAGATCGGGGAATTCGTGCAGCACCTCGGCCATCTCGTTGCCGCGTTCGCCCGACGTGATCGTCTATGTCGGCGTCGCACCATTTCGCCAGCGTCTCCTGCAGAACTGTCTTGCCGGTGCCGAAGCCGCCGGGCAGAGCGGCGCGCCCGCCGCGGGCGACCGGGAACAGCACGTCGAGAATGCGCTGGCCGGTGATCATCGGTTCGTCGGCCGGCAGCCTCGCCTTGACCGGGCGGGGGATCCGGACCGGCCAGGACTGAAAGAATCCAGCCTCGACGATCTCGCCCTTGACCGTGCGCACGCGGCACAGGACCGCCTCGCCTCCGTATCGGCCGGCCGGGATGATGCTCTCGACGATTCCTGAGACATTGGGCGGCAGCAGGCACTTCTGCACGATCCTCTCCGAGGGGATCGCGCCGAAAATCGCGCCGCCGGCGAGTTCCTGACCCGGCGCGACGAAGGGGGAGAAGTCGAATTCGGCCGCGATGGCGCCGCTTTCGAGCGGCCGCAACAGCCCGTCGAAGATGTTTCCGAGCAGGGTCGGCCCCAGCCGCACCGACAGCGGCCCGCCGGAGCCGGTGACGGCGTCGCCGGGGCGCAGCCCGGTCGTGTCCTCGTAGACCTGTGCGACGATAACGTCGCCCTTGAGCCGGATGACTTCGCCGGGCAGACGGTTCTCGCCGACCTCGATCGCCTCGCCGATTCGGAACTCGTTGGGCGACTGCGCGCGCAGGACCGGACCCCCGATCCACTCAATGACGGCAGAAGACCCGGTCATCGCAAGCCCTTTCGATCGGGCCCGGCGCCATGCACCGCGAGGCGAGGCTTGTCGACCTCGGCGCTCATTTCGGCGAGTAGGCGCGCCTGGATGACCGTCTTCTCAGCGAGCAGCCTTTCGGGCGTGCAGTCGAGCGTCGCCCCGTCCGCCTTGATGCGGAAGCCCGCGTCAAATTCGTCGGTCGCCTGGAAGGTCAAGACCGCTTTAGACGGAAGCGCCGCGCGCAACTGGGTCTCGTCATCCGACGTCCATTCGCGCGGATGTTCGACGGTCCAGGCGCCCGGCGGCAGCCGCTTGCAGGCGTCGGCGGCCATCGAGGCGATCCAGAACTGGCGCGGTCCCTTATGCGTCCAGCGCTCGACCACGTGATGGATGAGATCGGGCCATCCGGTGTGCAGGATTTCGGCGGCGCGCGCCTGATCGCGCAGGCGCCGTTCGGTTTCGATCTGCGCCGCGGCTCGGGCCAGCCGCCGCTCGATTTCGCGGCGAAGCGCGCCGATTTCGTCATGAACGCGGCGGCGCACGTCGGCGAGCGCGCGACGGACGATCGCCGCCGCCTCCCGCTCTGCGGCCTCCGCAATCGCGCCGCGTTCTTTTGCGCCCTCATCCTCGATTTCCCGGATCAGGCCCTCGGCATGGGCGTTGTCGAGGGTAGCGGTCATGTTTCGATTCCGAGGATGGATTTCATTCGGCGCGCCAGCGAGGCGGGCTCGACGCGACCGAGCACGTCGGGAACGACGGCGACGGTCGGCGCGTCCGCGATGAAGGCGGCCTCGAGCGAATCCTGGGGGATGTGGCGCGCGCATTCGGCGGTGACGATCACCAGCCCCGCGCGGCGCCGGCTCTCGGCGAAGGCGGCGGCGACGTCGGCAGGTTTCGGCGTAAGGGTTTCCAGGCCGGTCAGCCGGAAGCCCGTCGCCGTCAGTTCATCGCCGATGAAGATCGCGCCGCTCATATCAGCCCGCCCGATTGAGGACGAGGATCGCGACGATCAGGCCGTAGATCGCGATGCCTTCGGCGAGACCAACGAAGATCAGCACGCGCCCCAGGAGATCGGGCTTCTCCGCCAGGACGCCAACCGCCGCGGCGCCGACCGCGGCGACGGCGATGCCGGCGCCGACGGTCCCGAGGCCGGCGGCGATCGCGGCCGACAGCATCGCCCATTGAGCGACGCCGGAATCGGTGGTGGCCTTAACCGCCTCCGCCGCGCCGGAGGAACCCGCGAAGATCACGAAGACAATCATGAGGAGGAGCGGGGCGGCCGCGACGGCGGCCAGCGTCGAAAGGGTCAGGATTAGGCGTCTGCTGTGCATCTCACGTCTCGCTGGGTTGCAGGTCTTGGTGGAAGAGAGGCCGCCAATTCGACGGTGGCGACAATGGGGCGAGAGCGCGGCCCCCGCCTTCGAGGAAGCGAATGAAGAATTCGAACAGCATGAGGCGCGTGGTTTGGACTCCGACGACCAGCCCCTCGAGCGTCAGGATGAGCGCGTTGCCGGCGAGGATGACGATCCAGAAGCCGGCGCCGCCCGCGGTATGGGCGAGACCGACGATCGCCATCGAGAGACCCGCATGCGCGAGCGCAAACGCTCCGACGCGGGCGAAGGAGACGGTGTTGACAAGGAGCTGGATGAGCTTCTCGACGAATTCGGCCAACGCCACCGCGCCGACCCTTACGCGGCCGCCCTGCGCGAGCGCGGCCGCGCCGCCGACGAACCACAGCGCGCCGGCCAACGCCGCCCACAGCGTCGGACGCCAGAAGAACGAAGCCAGAATCGACAGATAGGCGGCGGCCAGTCCGGCCTCGTGAGCCAGCCAGTGCGGGAACGCTCCCCGCCAGCGCGCCTGGACGGCGTTGATCGCGATGCCGAGCGTCAACAACCCGACGCCGAACGCGAGCGCGACCGCGAGAAGCGTGATCGGCTGATCGAGCGGGCGCAGCCAGAGCGCCGGAATCGCCTCGAAGCAGAAGACGCTGCCGAACATCGCGCCAAAGACCATCGCCAGCACGCCGCCCGGCAGAAGCAGGCGAAGCACTGGCGACTTTCCGCCGTAGAGGGCGCCGACCAGCGCCAGCACGAACCCCTGGCCGACGTCGCCGAACATGAACCCGAACATGAGCGGCGCGACAACGGCCAGCACGACGCTCGGATCGGCTTCTGTGCGCGCCGGCATGCCCAGCATCCGCGCGAACAATTCGAAAGGCCTCGCCCAACCCGGGTTTCTCAGAAGCAGCGGTGGAACTGCACCGGGCGGGTCCGGCAGAAGCCGAACGAGACAGCGCACGCGGCGCTGCTCCAATTCCCGCTGGAGCTCGCTATCGCTTTCGGCGCTCGTCCACCCGGTGACGAAGACGAGTCGCGTCCCGCCCGCGAGGTCTCCGGCGTGCTCATGAAGCCAATCGAACAGGGCAAAATCGCCGAGCGCCCCGGCGATCGCGTGCTTGTCCGAAAGCGCCGCGAGATCAGCCTCGAGCGTCTCGATGTCCTTGGCGCATCGATCGCGGCGCTCGACGACGGCCGCGCGCGCTTCGCGGGGAGAGGCCGGAAGCCAGTCCGGCAGCGGGATCGTGCGTCCCTTCAGGCTGGTGGCCTCGGTTGCGATCTCTCGAATGAAGGCGGGCGGGCCGACGGCGAGGACATAGGCGGCCGTCGGCGCCTCCCAGCGCAAGGTCAGCGCTCCGCGCGCCGCCGGGCCGAGCGAAGTCTGCGGCGGCAGTCGCGCCAATGTCGCGCCCATGCGCGGGCCGGCGCCGGCAAGGCGCGCCGGATCAGGAAACTCGTCGCCGGCGCGCGTGAGCGCGTCGAGCAGGGCGTCGAGATCGACCCGCTCCCGAGCGAGGCTTTCGATGCGGGCGATCGCCGGGTCGGCCTCGTTTCGCCAGTCCGAGACGCGCCTCCAGTCGGCCTCGAGCAGCGCGCGCGGGTCGCCGCTGCGGGCGACAGCCCGCGGGGCTGGCCAGTGACCCTCATAACTGCGCGCCACGCCTCGGTAGGCCTTCAGAAGCTCGTCCAGATCGGGCAGAAGGGCGGCGCGACCGAGGTCGGCGCGCGACTCGAGCTCCACCGCGCCGGTGAGCGCCAGGGCGCCGAGGGCCGAAGCGACATGCGCCTTCGTCGTGACGAGTTCGAACCAATGGGCCGGCAGCGGGCGAAATGTCATGCCGCGATCCTTCCCTCGTCGACGCCGAACAGGCTGCGGCGCGCCAGACCGCCCCGCAGCCGCTCTATGTCGATCAGGACGAGCCCGACATGGCAGACGAGCGCGACCGGAGACGCCCCATGACTGCGGAAAAAACGCGTCAGCAGGCGAATGAGGTCGCGGCGGAATGATTGTCCCCCCGTCGTCTCCTGCTGTCCGCCGGCCGAGGCGAGCGCGCGAAGCGTCTGGGCGACGAGGCGCGCGAGATCGGCGCCTGAGCCGTCGCCCTGCGGCCAAAGCGCCCGCCAGCGGAGAAGCCAGCGGCGTCCCAATCCGGCCTGAGCGCCGTCGGCCTCGGCCAGCCGGGCCAGGGCGGGGACGATCGGGCGCGCCGAATCCGACGCGCCCGAGGCCAGCTGTTCGAGCATCGCGTCGTCGCCGATCCAGCTCAGCGGCGAAGCGCCGTCGCGCAATCCCTCGACCAGAGGCAGGAGCGGAAGGGCGGCGAGCCATGCGACAGCCGGCCGCCAGCGCCGAGGCGCCCAGGTCGCGATCTCGCCAACATAAAGCACAGCCTCGCTCCGCAGGACGCGCTCGATGGCGTGCGCGGACAAGTCCGGGCTGATTTGGGTGAGGAAGCGCTTGAGGGACGTCGAACGGGCGCGTTCCAGATAACGCGACAGCGACTGCGCGCTCTCCAGCATCTTCCAGTCGACGTCCTGAAGCCGCTCGCCGTGCCGCGCCTCGATCCTCGCCTGCGCGTACGCGAACTCAGCGACTGACCTCATCGATCTCTCCCGTCAATCTGGCGGCGAGGCGGTGCACCGCCCGCTGCAGAGCGTCGCGCTTGAGTCCAAGCAGAGGATCGTTTTCGGGACTGTCTTCCGCCTCGAGGAACTCTTTCCGCATCCGGGCGATTTCGCGCTCGATGCGGTCTTCCATCGCGACGTGAAGCCGGGAGATGCGGTCGTCGACCCGCTTGCGAATCGCGTCCGCGTGGGCGCGCGCCGCGCGTACGACGTGGTCTGCTTCCTCGATCGCTTTGCGCACCTGCCCCTCAACGCCTCGCTCCACGTCGAGGACGCGCTCCACGACGGCGGCCTTCGCCGCGTTCGAGCCCATTGCGACGTTTCGTTCCACCGGACCTCCCACCCGAAGAACAAAAAACTATCAAATTGAATTATTAGATTCTTACCTGAGGGATCATAGACAAGACGAGTCGAACATTGTCATTGAGGCGCGGCGCGATCAAGCTGCAGCCAAGAGATCGACGATGCGTTGGATGGCGGTGTCGGCGCGGTGATAGGCGGCTTCGAGCTGGCTGTCTGGACGGTGT
>Ga0116221_1003178_pt1 | contig 10675 bp, 7 predicted proteins | sample Sb_taG_5_FD_88965 | JGI IMG/M metagenome (GOLD analysis project Ga0116221, IMG submission 88965) | Peat soil microbial communities from Weissenstadt, Germany - Sb_50d_8_FC metaG | ecosystem: Environmental > Terrestrial > Soil > Wetlands > Peat | place: Germany: Weissenstadt | collected 2010-09-21 | reverse complement strand
TGAGGTCGAGGCTTTTTCCAAGGCACCCGCGCCAAAGCGCGTAGCCCACGGCAAGAACGCCTCCTACCATGCCGGTCACCACGAATGCGATCAACATTTGGCCTGGGCCGATCCACGCACCGACCCCAGCCGCCAGTTTTAGATCCCCCATCCCCATACCCTTCAGAAACCAGGGAATCCCGAACAGAAGCACGGCTAGGGCGATCCCGGAGAGGCTCTGTCTGGCTCCAGCCAGGCCCCCGCCGATGGACCGCACAGCCACTCCGGAAAGCAGGAAGGGGACTACGAGCCAATTGGGAATGCGCCGCGTGCGCAGATCGATTCCCGATGCCACAAGCAACACTGCGAGACTGGGCCACCATGCGATGGAGTGCATTTTTAGTGTGTGCCTTGGGGGAAGCCGGCCGCGTCAGCCGGACGCCCCCTCCCTGCTGGTCCGCTGCCTCGGACCTTCCGAATAAATCCAGCCCTCGACCCATGCGCCGATTGAGCCGGTTGTGCTCCAGAAAATCCCTTCGATCTTTCCCGCCGGACGGGCCCCGAATCGAGAGCATTTCCAGCCCGGCTGAAAACACCGGGCACTTAAGTGATGGCGCTGGTCAAATGGCTGGCGACTGTTGAGAACGCAGTGTTGATTCCGGTCGCAACACTGTTCATCCCCACCGCCGCCGCAAAAGCGATAAGGGCGACTATCAGCGCGTATTCGATCAGGTCTTGCCCACAGTCATCGTTGCGGACGATGACTCTGGCGGACAATCTGTAAAGCCATGTTCGCAATTGAGTGACCCTCCAATCTTCCTTCGAACAACCAGAAGCGGAATCGAGTTGCATTCGGAGCCCGCCCGCATCTAGGTGATGGCGCTGGTCAAATGGCTGGCGACTTTTGAGAACGCCGTGTTGATACCGGTCGCAACCGTGTTCATCCCCACCGCGGCCGCAAAGGCGATGAGGGCGACGATCAGCGCGTATTCGATCAGATCCTGGCCTTGGTCCTCGCGGATAATCTGGGCCTTGACGTAGAGCTTCAACAAAAGATCTTTCATTCCAAAATACTCCTTCTCGGGTTTACGTTTAGGACGCGTTGTCTCTGTAGCAACTCATTAGCCATCCGCTTACGATCAATCCGTTCAACAGATTATCAATCTTTGCAACAAATTAGAAACCCGATCGGCGAGGGGTGTAACCTCCCGTGTACAGTCGTCGAAGCGCTCGCCCAGGCTGGTATCCACGAATCGTACCATCAACCGACGATCGGTCCAGGATGCGGATTTTGGCCGGTCTTCCCAGTACTGCCAGTCCACTTCGACTTGGTTTAGTTCCTCTGTGGCGTTTGCTGCAGCAGGATTGCGGTCTTGTCCTGATCGACGACACGCCAGTCCGGGCGGGATTTGAGCAACTCCACGAGCGCCCAATCCCTCGGAAGAAGTGCCCAGTCAAAGCGCCACTTCTCGAGAGTCGCCGACCATTTCCCGCAAGCACGCATCAGGCAAACATAATCGTTGCCGATTTCCGGCCCGTAGAAGTCGCTGCGGCCATCCATAAATACCGGCGTCGCCGGGTAGAGCCGGTAGATGAGATAGCCACCCCACTCATCGGAGCTCACGAGGCGCGGAGAAGGTCCGCGGGCCGGCGCCAGGGTTGCCAGGTTCCGGTTGACAATAGCGGCCGGAAACTTGTCTGGAAAGTCGCTTGGCCACCGTGGACCCGCCGGCATCCACCACAGGATCGCTGCCAGAACCGGCAGCCAAATGCTGCTCCGCCGCGCCTCCACGCTGAACTCGCGAACCAGCTCCCGAACCACGCCGGGCAACGACGCCCGCGGCCGGCCGCGCGTCGAGCGTTCTACAAAAGCGGCCAGTTCGGTCCCGATCACCGGCGCCGCCGCCATCATATAGATCGGAACGTGCCGGGCGGATTGCAGCGACTCGTGGGCCCAGAATGCGACCAGAAACCCATCCTCATACTTGCGCGCGTGCACCAAATACCCTACCAGCCCGATTCCCACGAACAGCAGTGCCTCGAACTTGTACATTCCCTCGGACCGGATCTCCGGGGGCAGGAATTCGTTCACGTGCCCGGCGATCCAATCGGATCTCAGATACTGGGCGATATGAACGTGCAGCCGGTAACCGTACGGATTGACCAGGGTGGCCAGGAGGCAGGCGCCCGTGAGCACCAGGGGGCGCCGCACCGCGGCCACCCGGCCGCGCAGAAACGCTCCGGCTATCCACAGCGCCAGACTGACGAAAAGCACCAGAAACCCGCCGTGCAAATTGGCCCACAGCGCCGCGATCGGCACCAGGATCCACACCGCGGCCGAGGGTCGTTGCCGGTCGCGATCCAGTAACCAGAGACAGATGGGCAGCAGGACCAGCGTAAACAGGTGCGGCCGCGCGAGGTAGTGGATTTGCGACGCGTCCGCCACCAGCACCGAGAGCAGCAGCGCCCACGCGATGCCCGCGCCGCGCCAGAGCATATAGCGGAAAAGAATCAGCACCGACGAGCAGATCAGCAGTCCGGAGACGATAACCACTCCCTTCAGCCCCTGCCGCGCGTGCGCCCACGCGAAAACCACGTCGGCGAGCCACTCCCAGGCGAACCACGGCGCGCCCGGCTTGGAATAGGAGAACAGGTCGGACTGGGGCACCCTGTGGTTGCGCAGAATCCAATCCCCGTTGCGGATGTGCCAGCCCGTGTCCCCATCGGCCAGCAGTTGCTGCCACCCGCCGGTGCTTACCACGAACAGAATCACCAGTACCGTGAGGAAGAAAAAGTCTCCCAGCGAGGGAATCAGCAGGCGCACGAGCGGCCGGCGGGGAACAGAGTGTATCGGCGCGGAGGCCTCTTTTGCTGCGGGCACAACTCTCCCTTCAGTGAAGACCGTGGCAATCCGACGCCCATCGGTGAGCACCCCGCAACTGCGGTCGAATTCCGTCGTCCGCCGGTATTTGAATCGTCTTTCAGGTGGCGCCTGCCGTTTACAGTTCCCAGTTCGGGCGCCTCGCCATAGCTACAGTTCCGGCTCAACGCTCCCGGTTCGGTCAGGCGCGTTTTGGTTGGCGGATTGCTTGTCAAAGCCCGACCGTGCTTTCATCCTTGATCGTCCCCGTCTACAACGAGCAGGAGGGCTTGGCGGGCTCATTGACGCGGCCTGGCCCCGGAATGCGGGGCATGGATTCCGACTATCAGTTGATCTTCGTGGACGACGGCAGCACCGGCGTCACGGCTTTAGACCTGGCGAATTGGAGCGCGGCCGGCCGGCGCGTCATCGTGGGCGGCTTTCGAACCATCGGGTTCGTTGGTAGCTGCGGGTCACATGGGTGAACATGCGGTCGTGGCACCATGGTTCGGGACCGACGCGTTCGCCCTTGCCGACGTTGGCGCGGCGCTGATCCTCCTGATCATCGCATTCGCCGCGCCGCTCCCAGCTTGGGCGCTGCCGAAAAAGATCGGGGTACTGGCTGCGGATCTGGCCGGGAGACCCCGGCTTTGTGTCCTGATGTTCGGCACGTTAGCTCCGCTAATCCGGATTTCACTGCTGCCGCTGATTCCGATTCCCCAGCCTTATTTCCACGATGAATTCAGCCATCTGCTCGCGGCGGATACGTTTGCATCCGGCAGGCTCAGCAATCCGACCCATCCGATGTGGGTTCATTTCGAGAGTTTTCACATCAATCACCAGCCGACCTACATGTCGATGGAATTCCCCGCCCAAGGACTGGTACTCGCCCTGGGGAAGGCCGGCTTCGGAAATCCCTGGTACGGCGTGTGCATCAGTGTCGGCTTTATGTGCGGCGCCGTATACTGGATGCTCCAGGGGTGGCTGCCCCCCGGCTGGGCGCTTCTGGGCGGCTTCCTGGTAGTGCTGCGTCTGGGAGTGTTGAGCTACTGGATGAACAGCTATTGGGGAGGAGCCGTTTCCGCAACTGGAGGAGCGCTGCTGTTGGGCGCCCTCCCGCGCCTGACCCGCCAGCCGCGCTACCAGACCGCTCTGTTGCTCGGTCTCGGGCTCGCGCTTCTTGCGAGCAGCCGCCCCTATGAGGGCGTTCTGTTGGGTATGGCTGTCGCGGTAGCATTGATCAGGTGGGTTACGGGACCGAGACGTCCCCGAGCGGCCGTTCTGGTGAAGCAGGTCGTGCTGCCGATCGCGATCCTGCTCATGCTGACCGCTGGAGCGATGGCTTACTACAACTGGCGAGTCTATGGCAGCCCAACCACACTCCCGTACCGCACCAATCGGGCGGCTTACGCGGTTTCTCCCTACTTCCTGTGGCAAACGCCGCGGCCAGAACCCGCGTATCGCCACAAAGTCATGCGTGACTTTTATGTCGGCCTGGAACTCACTGTCTTCCAACATGCCCGCACGGCCGGTGGCTTTCTGGAGGGGGGCGTCAGGAGGCTGGTCACGCTTCCGTACTTCTTTTTCGGTGCGACCCTGAGCATCCCGCTGCTCATGCTTCGACGCCTATTCCATGACCCCCGCGCATACTTTCTCATGGCCGCTGCGGCGGTCTCTTTCTTGGGCATTCTGGCAGTCGCGTTCATGCAACCGCACTACCTGGCGCCCGCAACCGGTTTGTATTACGCGATCCTCCTTCTGGCGATGGAGCACCTGCAGTTGTACCGCCTTGGCGCTCAGCGGACCGGCGCCTTCCTCGTAACCGTGATTCCCTGCGTGTGCGTCATGCTCTTCGTGGTGCAACTGGTTTTCCTGGCATCATCGCCCAAGATCGATCTGCCGCGGACGCAGGTCCAGCACATGCTGGAGAGGCTGCCCGGCCGGCAACTCGCCATCGTCCGTTATGTTCCGGATCACGACTCCATGGACGATTGGGTCTATAACGCCGCGGACATCGACTCGGCAAAGGTAGTATGGGCGCGAGAGATGGGCGGCCCGGCGGATCGCGAATTGATAAACTATTTCAACGATCGCGAGACATGGCTCGTAGAGCCCGACCGGATACCGCCGAAAGTCACACCTTATGCGCCTTGACCGGTCTGCCGTGGTTTCGCCCCGCTGGGTCAACAGGACCTGCTGCGCCCGTTTCCTGGGACTCAATGAGTACCGTCCGACAGACGATCTGACTAACTTGTGCAAACTGGCGCAGGCACTCACTCCGGCGCCGCCCCGAACACGGAACCCGTGGCGCGGGCACTCGTGCCTGCCGCGTCCCGACTCTTCGGGACGCTCGGCGCGGCGCCAAAACTCCAACGTGAACAGTATTGAGGTCGGCATGCACGCGGCCCAGTCGGCCGGTCTGCGGATGCTCGCGATGGAGGCACGCCGATGAACCCGGCTTCGGCCAGCCAGCCGTCACCGGGCGACGCGCCTCGCAAGTGGCGTCTGGGCGCCCGATTGAACAGCTTCTTCTCGTATCCGGCGGCGCTCGCCGCGGGGCTCGTTATGGTCACGACGCTGTCCGCATTTGCGCGCCTCGACAACCCCGACCTGTGGTGGCATTTGAAAATCGGCGAAGGGATATGGAATACACATCGGCTTCCGTCGGCCGATAGCTTCTCCTTCACCGCTTATGGCCAACCGTGGCCGCCTCACGAATGGCTGTCGCAACTGGGCATGTACGGTTTATACCGCCTGGGTGGTTACCTCGGACTGGTCGTTGGGGTTGCCCTGATCGCGTCGCTGATTTACCTGATGGTGTACTGGCTGTGCTGGACGGCCACGGGAAACGCGCTGGTCTCTTTTCGTGGCGGCATGATCGCCTATTGCTTCGGGAGTGTCGGAGTAGGCACCCGGCCCCTGCTGGTGGGCCACCTGTTCCTTGCCGCGGAGATTCTGATTCTGGAATTCGGCCGCCGCCGTAATCCCCGGTTCTTGTGCTTACTGCCCGCGGTCTTTGCGGTCTGGGTGAACTGCCATGGCACCTGGGTTTTCGGGCTGGTGGTGGCGGTCTTATACTTCGTATGCTCGATGCTCGAGGAGAGCTACGGCCTGTTTGTCCCGGAGCGATGGGATGCCCGCTCGCGGAGAACGCTCGGGTGCGTGCTGGCCCTCTCGATTGCGGTGCTATTCACCAATCCCGCCGGGACACGGCTGTTGTTGTTTCCGTTTGACATCTTCTTTCGCGAGAAAACGCAAACGGGGGCGGTCTTGGAGTGGCTGGCGCCAAGCCTGGGAGAACCGAATACATGGCTTATGCTCGCCGCCGTTGGCACCGCGTTCTTTTTGGCGGCATCGCGCCGATTGTCGCTGCGGGAATTTGCACTCACCTGCCTGGCTTCGGGGCTGGCGGCCTGGCACAGCCGCATGTTGTTTCTCTTCGGTATTATCGTCTCACCGGCTCTCTGCCACTTAGGCTGGGCCGGCGATAGCAGGCGAAATTATCCTCTGGCCAATGCGGCGATCGTCTTCGGTTGCCTGGCCGCAGTGACTTGGGCGCTGCCGGACCGGTCCGCTCTTCAGGCGCAGGTGCAGGCTAACAATCCGGTGAAGGCCGTGGAGTACATTCGCCGGACGCATCTGGCCGCCCCCATGTTGAACGACTACCGCTTTGGCGGCTACCTGATCTGGGCGCTCCCGGAAGAGAAGGTCTTCATCGATGGCCGCGCGGAACTATATGACTGGACCGGTGTCATGGAGCGGTATCTGCGTTGGGTGAGACTGGAGGACGACCCGCAGACGTTGCTCAATCGATACCGCATCGGATTCTGTCTCCTCGATCCGTCGTCCGCGATCGCTCACCTTATGCCCTATATTCCGGGTTGGGAAAAGGTGTATGCGGATGACAACGCCGTCATATTCAGCCGCCGCCCTGAGGGGGCAAGCACTCTAGCGATGCCACACACTCACCGTACAAATACCACTGCCACCTCATCCCGGTAGGCCTTCCGCCAGTTCGGTAGATAGCCCATCACCCGCACCATCGGCGAATCCTTCGTCAGAAGGCACAAACGAATCCCGTACTTGTCGAGTAGAATCTGCGGATCCTCCGACAGTGTCGCCCAGCGGCCGTACTCCGCCAGCACTCCCGTCCAGTCAAAGACATCGGTCCGGCCGTCCACGAAGACCTTTTCCTCCGGCAACGCCCAGATCAGGTAGCCGCCGAATACGTACTCGTTCAGCATCGGCCCCCGTATCCCGGCCAGCCGGATGTAGCGCACCGCCGCCACAGGATTGCTCTTCGCGATCTGGCTCTGAATGTCCCCCGCGGCGGGGAACGCCCGGATAGACACCGCAGCCATTGCCAAGATCAGCAACGCATTGACCACGGGGTGCTCCCGGTCCGAGCTTCTCCTCAGCTCCGAACCCAGCAGCCGGCACAACACCGGGCTTACGACAATCCCGAAGACGAACATCATCCGTATATGCCTCACGGCCAGCCAGGACACCGCGACTACCAGAAGCAGCTCCCGCAGTTTCAACTCCGCTCTCAGCAGGACGCAAGCCACGGGGATCCCCATGATCGCCGCCAGCATCGCCAGCGTACGCCCATCGCGCAGGTCGGGCGGAGCCCATTCCGCTACCGCGCTCAGATTCGTCGACTGGTGAAACATCAGGTCCAGCGGATACAGCACCAGCCGCCATCCGACCGGGTTCGCAAAAAGCGCCAGCACCGAAACGGCCAGCGTCCAGCCGAGCTGCCTGCGCTCGCCTGCGCTTCCTCCTTCCGCCGCGATGAATCCCCACTTCCCCTTCACAAACGAACAGATCCAGTGGACCGCCAGCACACCTATGCCGAAGAAATACGACCCGTGGCAGTTTACCCAAATTGCGAACAATGGAGGAATCGCCCATAGGAACCGGCGGTTCCGCGCCGCCCGATCCAGCAGCAGAAGTTCCGCCGCCAGAAACGCGTAGCCCATGAGTTGCGGCCGGATTGCGAGCCCGATCGTCCCGCAGAAGAACGCCAGGATTGCCACCAGGAAGGCCCCCAGCTCATTCCCCGCCTGCCGGTATCCAACCGCGTAGACGAGAACCAATAGAGCTGAGCCAAAAATGGTGAACCAGCCCATTAGGCCGCTGTACCCCCCCAGCCGATAAGCCGCGTAGATCGTGATCTGGGCCAGCCACTCGTGCGCTGTCCAGGGGTGGCCGTAAGCCGTATGGGAAAACAGGTCGGCGGTGGGTATCCGGTGGGTATTCCACATGATCTCGCCCAGCTTCAGGTGGAACCACAGGTCGGGATCGTTGAATCGGTTGGCGATCGTGAGGACGTAGACGGCCACCAGCCCGAGGGCCAACAGCACGCGAAACGAAAACACCGTCCGCAACCGCCGGCCGCTTTCGGAACGGGATTCAGGTGCGGTCAACAGCGCCGCAGGCCTCAGGCCGCGTCCGAGGACTCCGACGTGGAGGCCATCCGGACGAGGCGGTGGAGATAGGCTCTGGAGACGCGCAACTTACGGGCGGCCAGGGACTTGTTCCCGTTGCATTCGCTAATCGCTCTGTTCGCCAGGCTGACCTTGAAGTTCCACATCTGTTCCTCGAAGCACCCGCGTTCGGAATCCAGTTCGGCATGGACCGCCTTTTCCTCCGCTAGTTGCTGCAGATGATCCGGCAGTTCGGCACGGGTGATGCAATCGCCATCCGCCAGGATCACCGCGCCCTGAATGACGTTCTCGAGTTCGCGTATGTTCCCCGGCCAGTCGTAATCCACCAGCAGTTCCATGGCGTTAGGACGGATGTCCGTCACCGGCTTCTCGTACTCGGTGGCGTATCGCTCGAGGAAGTGCCGTGCCAGTGTGGGGATGTCCTCGGTCCGCTCGCGCAGTGTCGGGACATTGATGGTCATCACATTGACCCGGAAAAACAGGTCCGGCCGGAATGTACCGGCTTCGACCATCTGCTGGAGATTGCGGTGCGTGGCGAATACCACGCGGGCGTTCAGAGGTATCAACCGATTGCTCCCCAATCGGCAGAACTCTTTCTGTTGCAGCACGCGCAGGAGTTTGACCTGGGTATTGAGACTCAACTCGCCGATCTCATCCAGAAACAATGTGCCTGCCCCCGCCTGCTCCAGGTATCCGGCCCGGACGCCGGTCGATCCGGTAAAGGCGCCCTTCTCGTGACCGAAGAGCTCCGCTTCGATCAGACTCTCCGGAATCGCCCCGCAGGAAACCGCTATGAAGGGATGTTTAGCTCGGTTTCCGAGGTTGTGAATAGCGCTGGCGACCAACTCCTTTCCAGTCCCGCTCTCGCCGGTAATCAGCACGAAGGCGTTCAGGTTGGTCACTCGCCGAATCAGGTCATATACCACCTGCGCGCGGCCGCTCGAACCCACGAGCCGTTCGCAACCCTGGGTGGAATGCATGGCATTCTTGATCCTCTCGAGCTCGCGCTTCATCAGTGCGTGCTCGTACGCGCGCCGGACGATCACTTTAAACTCGACCAGGGAAGGCGGCTTTCCGATACAGTCGTAGGCTCCGCGCTGCAGGAACTCGGTGGTCGTCGAGCGCCTCAAATCGTCCGTCATGACCACGATAGGAATCGGCGAGTCGCTCAGTTCGTTGTAGAACTTCAATTGGTCCGGAAGGGACCAGTAATTGGAATCGAAATCCAGAACGATTACGTCCGCCTGGTCCGTGGCGGCGTGCTTCAGCCGTTGCTTGTCGGACTCGAGCACCACTCTGTACTCCGGCAATAAGGCCGGAGCCAAGAGGGCAGGAAGTTTGTAATCGAGAGAATAGAGAGCGACACGTACCATAGGATTGATACCAACCCAACTTTCATCTGCCCGTGGTCCATTTAGGCTAAACCAAGCCGGCATGGTAGTCAAGGACTTGGGCACAATTCAGGCGGTACTCTACCTCCAAAGGAGTACCAAACAGGATCTTATAGAGCTAAGGTACCAAGCGTCCTAGAGATATTACGCCTATGATCCAGCGATTTCCCCTGAAAGAACAACTCTCGGGGATCGGTTTCTGGCGCGGTCAAATCCTGGAGTACGTAAGACAGACGTGGACGGCGCAGCCGGGCATCGCATGGTTCCGCCGGCGTTTGCCCTCAGGGCGCAGTTGCTTGCCGAGAATTATGGGATTAGGGCTGCACGCCTGACGCTCGCCCCAGGCGGAAACTTCATGTTCGGAAGTTAGCGGACAGGGCATCTGTATTACATTTATATAGAAGATGTAAAACAGACTGTAAACACGACAGGCTCATCGCCGGCCTCTCACATCTCGGTGCCGTCCTGCATGGCTCCTGCTCCAGCGCACCGGCGCGCCACACCGTGGTTTCCCAAGTGCGCCGCGGGCCAAGGCCCTCCGCTCCAGGTCCTCAGTGCCAACCGACCCGGCGGCCACACCCGCCAACTCAGCCTCGGCCCGCAACAAGGCTCTGAAGTTTCACCACCAGATCAAGCAAAGCTGAGGGGCGATCAGCGAACTTAACCAACCCTTGCTTGCAGATCGATCGTGATGAATCCAGACACCGGGAGCGCTCTGCACGATCGGCGCCTGACCGGCGCCCGCGCGCCTTCGGAGATGGCCTCATCGCCGAAGGGTGACGACCCCAGTTCCCATTTCTCCACTCGTTTCCAGCCACCGAACCCCGCCGGCTGTTCGACACGGCGGGGTGGCCTGTTTGGAGTCGCCCGGTTTCTACGGGTCGCCGGCTCGTAGCCAAAAACTGAATCTTGCCAGGAAAATTCAGGCTAGGGGGCTAGGGGGCTAGGGTGCTGGTAGGTGTTTTTCCCCACACGTTAACAGCATTTTATCATTC
>Ga0116221_1003169_pt1 | contig 10687 bp, 7 predicted proteins | sample Sb_taG_5_FD_88965 | JGI IMG/M metagenome (GOLD analysis project Ga0116221, IMG submission 88965) | Peat soil microbial communities from Weissenstadt, Germany - Sb_50d_8_FC metaG | ecosystem: Environmental > Terrestrial > Soil > Wetlands > Peat | place: Germany: Weissenstadt | collected 2010-09-21 | reverse complement strand
GGATTTAGGGCGCTGCTGGACTTGTTCCAGCTTTTCGAGCGCGGCGATCTTATGTTTGGTGGCCCGGATGAGGTCATTAAATCGGGTGGCGAGTTCCCGATTTCCGGAACGTAAGTGGCCAGCGGCTATCAATTCAAATTGTTTGAGCTGATTGCGTTCTTCGGCAAGGTTCCCCGCGGTCATGGGGGTCTTCCTTGGAATATTTTGGTTGAGTGTAGCGCGATCATGCTCGCCGCAGAGCCGGCAGAGTGTCTGACGCCCGGCCCACCTGCTAACGATTGGCAGAGAAGCCTACGACAAGGAAGGATCAAGATATGTACACCGGTATCTTGAGCGGATTAGCGAAGGATGATGCTGGTCGGCGCTGGCGAGCTCTTCCCAGCTGCTCCGCACTGCTTGAACTCGCCAAACGGTTGGCACCACTCACTGACTCAGCAGATAGAGTTTCTGCTGGAGGAAGCTCTTTCTGGGGCAGCCAAGAAACCGTAGAACGACCAGCAAGGGGACACGGGCAGTCGCGGGAAATCCTAAGCAGTAGCTCCGAGCGGAGGCGCGAAGCTTCAGCTGCGGAGCGTCTGCGATGGTCAAGAAACGCTTCGCGATGGCGTTCGCACTTAAATCGTCCCTATCTTCATGCGTTCGAGCAGCAATGAGAAATGATCGAAGACTACATTCATCAAACTCCCGAGTTCTGATGAGAGATAAAACGCGACCTCGTAGAGAAGTTGAACATCCAAATACAGAAAGCACAAAAGATTACCCGCAATATAAGACGCAACCAAACAAGACAGACGGATCATGGCGAAACCAATTTTGCTCAGTGTGGATGATGACTCAGACGTTTTGCGGACAATTGAACGTGACCTGCGGTCGCAGTACGGCGCAGAGTACCGTGTGATCGGGAGCGATTCGCCGGCACGAGCGCTTGACCTTTTAAAACAATTGAAAGTTCGCAACGATAACGTAGCGTTGCTGCTGGCGGACCAGCGCATGCCGGGCATGGACGGGGTGGAATTTCTGCAGGAGGGAATGCGTATCTTCCCCGGAGCGAAGCGTGCCTTGCTGACTGCTTATGCCGACACCAACGCCGCGATCAGCGCAATTAACGAAGCCAACATCAATTACTTTTTCCTGAAGCCGTGGGATCCTCCGGCGGAACACCTGTATCCGCAGTTGGATGACTTGCTGGATGACTGGCAAGCTTCGTATCGCCCCACATTCGAGGGAATCCGCGTGCTCGGTACACGCTGGTCGCCGCGCTCGTACGAGTTGCGGGACTTTCTCGCGCGAAACCACGTCCCGTATCAGTGGATCGATGTTGAGGCTTCGGCCAATGATCCCGAAACCAAACGCCTGGTGGAAGCTTTGGGGCCAGAAGCGGCTCAGCTTCCCGTGGTGCTTTTTCCGGATGGGACAAAACTCTTAGAGAGCATACCGGCGGAGGTTGCACAAAAGGTGGGGTTGCGTACGCGAGCGCAAACGGACTTTTACGATCTGGCGATCGTTGGTGGAGGACCCGCTGGCCTCGCGGCCGCTGTGTATGGCGCGTCGGAAGGTCTGCACACCGTGATGATCGAGCGGGAGGCTCCAGGCGGGCAAGCCGGGATGAGTTCGCGCATTGAGAACTACCTGGGATTTCCGATGGGGCTTAGCGGCGGCGACCTCGCGCGGCGCGCAGTGGTGCAGGCGCAACGCTTTGGGGTGGAGATCCTATCGCCACAAGAAGCTGTCGCAGCGCGCATTGAGGGACCGTATCGCATTATCAAGCTCGCGGATGGGAGCGAAATTTCCTGCCATGCATTGATGATTGCCAGCGGAGTGCAGTGGAGGCGGCTTGAGGCTCCGGGGATCGACCGGTTGCAGGGGGCGGGCGTTTACTATGGCGGTGGCGCAACGGAGGCGATGTCCTGCAAGGGCGAAACGGTTTATGTTGTGGGCGGCGCGAATTCAGCGGGCCAGGCGGCCATGAATTTTGCAAAGTACGCGAAGCGGGTGGTAATCCTGGTGCGCGGAGATTCGCTCGCCAGCAGCATGTCGCAATATCTCATCGATCAGATCAAGGAGACACCCAACATTGAACTGTGGGCGCACGGCAGCGTGACTGAGGTGCATGGCAACAGCCACCTCGAAGAAGTTTCAGTGCTCTGTTCGGACACCAATAAAATCGAGTGCGTGCCAGCAACCTCGATGTTCATTTTTATTGGAGCCGTGCCGCGAACCGATTGGCTGGCGGGTATGGTGGAGCGGGACGATCGTGGATTTATCCTGACCGGTCCTGATCTTATTCGGGATGGTCAACGTCCGAAAGGATGGACACTCGATCGAGATCCTTATTTGCTTGAGACCAATGTCCCTGGTCTGTTCGCGGTGGGTGATGTGCGGCATGGTTCTGTGAAACGCGTAGCTTCGGGAGTCGGCGAAGGATCGGTAGCAGTGCAGTTTATCCATCAGTATTTGAGCAAGGTCTAAATGGTCGATAAATCGGAACTACTTCGCTTCCCGATATTCGCGGATTTGCCGGAGGATCAAATCGATTGGTTCATCAGTCAATCGACGGAACTCCGTGCCAAGGCAGGGGACCTTTACCTGCGGCAAGGCGACCCCGCCGATGCGATGTTTGTGATTCTTGAGGGGCAGCTCTCGGCACGAGGCGAATTTGCCGGCGAGACCGTTACCTTTGCCTTAGGCCCCGGCGACGTTACCGGACTGCTGCCGTTTTCGCGGATGAAGCAGTTTAAGGTAAACCTGCGAGCCGAGACTGACACACACGCTCTGCGATTTGCTGCGTCGCTGTTTCCAGATTTAATTCAAAAAATGCCGGAGCTCACCCAGCGGCTGGTGGGACTTATGTCCGACAGGATCCGTGAAACAACACGGATCGAACAACAGCGCGACCGTTTGGCCGGGTTAGGAAAGCTGTCTGCCGGACTGGCGCATGAACTCAACAATCCAGCTTCCGCAGCCAAGCGTGCCGCAAGCCAACTGCGCGACATCATTAAGAAGATCAGAAACGCGAGTCTGGAGTTGGGAAGACGTGACCTTACCCCGGCGCAGAAAGCGGAGATTGAGAAGCTGGAAAATTTCTTTATTCAGCGAAACGAACCTCCACCTGACCCGCTCACCGCCAGCGACCTGGAAGAACAGCTTGATTCTTTGCTCCGCAGTCACGGGCAGAATGATCTGTGGCAGCTGGCGGCGGACTTGGCACACAAGAGCGTCAAGCCGGAAATGCTGGAGTCGTTATTCGCGATCGTTGATGCACAAACGGCGCGCGCTGCCCTAGTCAGGATCGCCGCGTCGGTGGAGATCGCGAATCTGTTGAACGAAATCGAGAGCAGCGCATCGCGCATCTCCGACTTGGTCGGCGCGATCAAGGAATACACTTACATGGATCAGGCGCCGGTGCAGAATGTCGACATCGTAAAAAGCCTGGAGACCACGCTCACCATTTTGAACCACAAGCTCAAGCGAGGCGTTACTGTGCAGCGCGATTACCAGCGCATCCCATTTTTGGTGAACTCGTTCGGGAGCGAACTCAATCAGGTCTGGACCAACCTGATCGACAATGCGATCGACGCTATGGCAGGAAAGGGCGAGCTTCGAATCCGAACGTATCGCGATGATGGTTGCGTGGTGGTTGAAATTCGTGACAACGGGCCCGGGATTTCACCCGAGATAGAGGGGCACATCTTTGAACCGTTCTTTACCACCAAAGCAGTTGGGGAAGGAACGGGGCTCGGCCTCGACACCGTGCAACGCATTGTGAGAAAGCACAGAGGCAGTATTCAGGTCACTTCGGTGCCGGGGGACACGCGATTTCAGGTGTTGCTGCCCCTGGCAGAAGTTCCGGTGTAGCACTTCTTCCAGCGGTGTTAAAGTCGAGAGTGAGCCGTTCCAATGTCGCATTTCTTGCTGGAGACCGGCGGTCTGATTTTCGTCGTTCTTGGGTGTATTCATGCGATCTACACGTTAGCCGATATCTTTCGACCAAGACGTTTGGTGCCTGAGGATAAATCTCTTATCGAAGCGATGCGCAGCTGCAATGTACGTCTCGCCCAGGGCGGCACAACGATGTGGAAGGCATGGCTCGGTTTCAACTTCAGCCACAGCCTAGGCGTGATTCTCTTTGGCGCCCTCTGTGTCTTACTCGGCGTTTTACGTCAGGCACCGGATGTTCCACGGCTTGTGTTCTTCGTCCCGATTCTTATCGGCGGAATCTATCTGTTTCTTTCCCTGCGATACTGGTTTCGTATCCCCAGCTTTTTTATTGCGGTTGGGACCGCCTGTTTCGTCGGTGCCTGGTTTCTTTCCTGACTCGATTTCTACTTCCTGCAATCTCAGTGTTCCAGATCAAACGAGCCTTTGAGGCGGATGTCGCGCGACGAAGCTCCGACGAGCACGTCAAACTGACCTGGTTCCGTCACCCAATCCTTCGTCGCGGTGCTATAGAAGGCCGATGCGCCCCGGTCGAGGGCAAAGTCAACTTCTTTCGTCTCTCCAGGTGCCAGGCTCACACGGCGAAAGCCCTTCAATTCCTGCTCTGGACGATCGACGCTCGCGTGTCCGTCATGCACATAAAGCTGCACCAATTCCGCGCCCGCATGTGATCCGCTATTGCGTACCTGCACGCTCACTTCTACGGGGTTGCCAGGCTCAACCTTGTTCGGCGAAATCTTCAGATCGCTGTAATCGAATTTCGTATAAGAAAGACCGTAGCCAAACGGAAAGAGTGGCTCTATTTTCTTCTTGTCGAAATATCTGTAGCCCACATAAATACCTTCCGCATAATCGACTTGAAGGTTCTCGCCAGGATAATGTCCGTAGGCTGGAGAATCCTTCCACTGCTTTACAAAGGAGACGGGCAGTTTCCCCGAGGGATTTACGTCGCCGAATAGAGCATCAGCGATCGCGTTGCCGCCTTCCTGTCCGCCATACCACAAGTCCAGAATTGCAGGAACTTGCGAGATCCAGCGGGTCATGATGACAGGGCCGCCGGCATTGATCACCACAACAGTATTCTTATTTGCCTTGGCTACAGCCTCGATGAGGTCGTCCTGTCCGGCGGGCAGGTCGAGTGATTTGATGTCAAAATCTTCCGACTCCAATTTTGCCGATCTTCCTACCACGATGATTGCGGCATCCGCTTTTGACGCGGCGCTCACGGCTTCACGGATGAGGCGCGATCGCGCCTCGGGAGTGTCCTTGCCGGGGTCCTCGCCTTCCATGGAGACGCCGAGAGCATAGCTCACTTGCACGCCATTTCCGGCGCGATCCTGAATACCTTTCAGGGGGGCGATGGAATATTTTGGAACGACCAATGAACTGCCTCCGCCACCGGTTCTTGCGGTCGCGGCACTGGGTCCGATGACGGCGAGAGAGTGAATCTTCGCCGGATCGAGAGGAAGTAAGTCACCAGTGTTTTTGAGGAGAACGATGCTCTCGGCGGAGGCCTTTCGCGCCAGGGTTCGCTGCTCCGGGGTATCAACTTCGCCCCCCGCGGTGTGTGGCTTATCGAATTGCCCGCTGACGAACATCACGCGCAGCATGCGGCTCACGTTGTCATCTATCGTCGCCACAGATATTTTGCCGGCGGAAATTTCAGGAAGTACTTTTTCCGGTACCAGCCAACCAGCGCCGTTGCCTGCCTCTATCGTTTTCGCTTCCTTCAACCACTCCTCCATCGGCTTCCCGCCTGGCATCTCCAAGTCCATTCCGGCGTTTACTGTGGCGGTGGTGCTGTAGGTGCTGCCCCAATCGGAGACGACGAAACCTTTGAAGTTCCAATGTTGTTGCAGCATGTCTTTTAATAGATAGGGGTTCTCGGCGCAGTACACTCCATTGAGCTTGTTGTAGGCGGACATTAAAGACCAGACGCCGGCTTCCTGGACTGCAGCTTTGAACGCCGGAAAATAAATTTCGTTCAAGGCGCGCTCGTCAACAATTGCGTTTACCCGATGCCGTTCGAACTCCTGGTTATTGGCGGCAAAATGCTTGACTGTGGCGATGACGCCTTCTCCCTGAACTCCCTTGATGTATGCGACCGCCAGGCGGCTGGTGAGGTACGGATCTTCGCCGAATCCCTCGAAGTTTCTTCCCCAGAGAGGAGTGCGATTGATGTTCACGGTCGGGCCCAGGATCATGTCTCGTCCAAGGGCCTTCACCTCCTGCCCGATTGCCTGGCCCACTTGCTGCAGAAGTTCGGGATCCCAGGTCGCGGCCATGGCTATGCCAGCGGGAAAGGCCGTGGTCATAACTTGCATTTTCGCCTTCATGCCACCTGTCTTAGCGGAGGGTCCGGCCCACGATCGTATGCCGATCGGTCCATCAGCCATTTTTATGGAGGGGATGCTCAGTCGCTGATTCGGAACACTCTGCATCCAATTGGTCCCGCTGAGCATTGCAACTTTTTCCTGTAGAGTCATGCGTCCCAAAAGATCCTGAACGCGTTGCTCAACCGGCAGACTGGAATTTTTATAAGGCGCGGTATCGGAACTGCCTTGGTTCTGGGCGTGACTCATGATGGCGGCGACGAGAATTAAAACCAGACAAAGTAAATTCCTCATGGCTTATCCTCCACAGAAAATCCTCCACAGAAAACTAAGTGCCGGCGCGGTTTCGTTACTCGCCGGCCTCGACCCAAATTGCGGCGCAACGGCCGCCGTCGCGCTGTAGCTGGAACATCTTACTCCTTAGATCCGGTTATTCTTCGCTGATTTGCCATCCCCGACCAGCTTCGTCTGTACCGCATTGTACTCAGCAAGGTTTCCGATTTCGTTATAATTCCCGCGATTGATTTGGGCAGATATGAATGCATGCGCACGATGCGCGGGAGGTGTTTTTGAAATTACTTCGGAGTTTTATTGCGTGTCTTGCGATTTTCGGCATTGCTCAGCTAAATCCTCAATTCAGTTCATCACTTACGTGGGCACAATCAGCGGCGAGTGCGACGGCTGAGAGTTCTCGTCTGGCTGGGTATTCGGCGGATGCCTCCAAGACGGAGCGTGAGTGGGAAAAGAAACTTCAGGATGGAATGGTTTCCGACAACTTGCGGGAGAGCATGCGGCGGTTGAGTGCGCGTCCGCATCATGTGGGTTCGCCTTACGACAAAGATAATGCGGAGTGGATCCTCGCGAAATTTAAGGAGTGGGGATTTGACGCGCGCATTGAAACATTCAGCGTGCTTTTTCCGACTCCCAAGGAACGAATTGTAGAAATGATCGAGCCGTCGAAGTTCCGGTCGAAGTTGCAGGAGCCTCCAGTGGAGGGCGATCCGACTTCGAATCAGACTGCGGAACAGTTGCCGACTTATAACGCGTATTCGATTGACGGAGACGTGACTGCGCCGTTGGTCTATGTGAATTACGGCAATCGCGAGGATTACGAGCAACTGGACCGGCTGGGGATTTCGGTGAAGGGCGCGATCGTGATTGCGCGTTACGGCGAAGGATGGCGTGGCATCAAGCCGAAGGTTGGGGCGGAGCATGGAGCGATCGGGTGCATCATCTATTCCGATCCCAAAGACGACGGCTTCTTTAATGGCGATGATTATCCCAAGGGAGGGTGGAGGCCGCGCGAAGGCGTGCAGCGAGGCAGCGTGATGGATACGGATTATCCCGGCGATCCTTTGACGCCGGGAGTTGGGGCAACTGAGGGAGCAAAGCGGCTGGAAATCAAAGAGGCGAAGACCATCACCAAGATACCGGTGCTGCCGATTTCGTGGGGAGATGCGCTCCCGCTGCTGTCTGCGTTGCAGGGGCCGGTTGCGCCTGCGGCGTGGCGAGGCGCATTGCCGATTACATATCACGTGGGTCCGGGGCCGGCGAAGGTTCATCTGAAAGTGGCTTCGAATTGGGATTTGAAGCCGGTGAACGATGTCATTGCGACCATGCGCGGATCGGATGCGGCGGACGAGTGGGTGATTCGCGGCAATCACTACGACGCATGGGTGAACGGGGCTGCCGACCCGATCTCAGGCATGGTAACGGTTCTGGAAGAAGGCCGCATGCTTGGCGAGCTTCATAAACACGGATGGACACCGAAGCGGACGATCATCCTTTGCGCCTGGGATGGAGAAGAGCCGGGACTGCTGGGCTCGACTGAGTGGGTGGAGACGCACGGCGACGAGTTGCAGAAACATGCGGTTGCTTACATCAACTCCGATAGCAACGGGAGAGGCTTTTTCCGCGCAGGGGGTACGCATGATTTGCAGCATTTGATTAACGATGTGACGCGGGACATTCAGGATCCGGAAAAGCACATAGCGGTGCAGCAACGGGCGCGGCTGCAGCAGATTGCCCGGGCCACAAACGCCGAAGAGCGTTCGGAGATCAGAAAAGAAAACGATGTGCGCATTGGGGCCCTGGGCGACGGCTCAGACTATACCGCGTTTCAGGATCACGCGGGCATTTCCGTGCTCAACCTCGGTTATGGCGGAGAGAACGATGCAGATTCTTACCACTCGATTTACGACGACTTTTACTGGTACACGAAATTTGTGGATACGGATTTTTCTTACGGGCGTGCGCTGGCGCAGACGGGAGGAACTGCAGTGATGCGGCTGGCGGATGCCGAGTTGATTCCTTATGAGTACACCGGGGAGGCCGAAACGATTGGACGATATGTGAAGGAACTGGAAAAATTGCTAAAAGACAAGCAGGATGAAATTACGGAGCGCAATCTGGAATTGAAGGAGGGAGTGTTCACAGCGACCGACGATCCGCGGAAAAGTTTTATACCGCCTCCAGCGAAAGAGGTGCCTCCGTTCATGAATTTTGCGCCGCTGAAAAATGGAATGGAGGCGATCAAGAAAAGTGCGGAGCGTTACCAGGCAGCGTTTTCGAAGTGGCAGAACAGTGGGATCTCGTTACCTGTGGCGACGGTTACTGGTCTCAACGCCGAGCTGATTCAGATTCAGAGAACGTTTCTGACTGAGAAAGGTTTACCGGAACGGCCGTGGTTCCGGCATCAGGTGTACGCGCCGGGAGCGTATACGGGTTATGGAGCGAAGCCGATTGCCGCGGTGCGGGAATATATGGATCAGGAAAAATGGAAGGAAGCGGATGCGCAGGTTCCGATGGTGGGGCAGGTGCTGGAAAATGTTGCGGGCGCGATTGGGAAGGCGGCGGAGGATCTGGAGAAGGCGGTGGGGCAAGGGAAGTAGCAGGTACGGACCAATTTGGAACTGATCCGCTACTAAGTAGCGAAATGGTTGCTTTCTGCTCTTGAGGAGCACACAATCTGCGTCGCCAGAGACCGAAGAATGGAATTTGCGGTAGGAGGTGCCATATGGCAGATGCTGCTCCTGAGCTCCCGGTAGGCGAACCCGCTCCTTCTGAGACGAGTCTACGACTTGAACGAATCCAGCCAGTCGCAATGGAGCCGCCCTCGCCCGCTAATCGGGACGACAATCTTCCACAGCCATCCTCAACATCGAAGTTTCTTCGAGGACCTCTGCGGTATGACGTGGATACGTCGTCCCCGCAGCTAGAAGCAGGGACGGCATTCTCAGTTTTTGTTCGAGTGACAAATCCCTATGAGTCTCCCGTCACGCTGTTGGGCGTTAGCGTGTCTCTTCCAACCGAATTTCGGGATAAGGAGAATCAGAACGTTGGAGTGTGGGGATCAATGTGGCGATCAGCAAAGAACCAGTTTAAAGATGAGATCACAAGCCGAATTGTTGAAGCCCGAAACGTTATTGTGCCCTCGGACGGTGCCAAAAACGCGGGAGCCCTAGAGACGGCAAGCGAGATTGTGTTGCAACATGGAAATAGTGCTCTAAAGCGTTTTACGTTGAAGACGTGGCGCTCTACGCTTTTCATGCCAGCGGCCTATATCTTGCAGTTTCAGGTTCAATACAAGATTGACGACGTTTTGAATCAAGACACGATTCGCCAGCAATTTAATCTTCGAGCTCCAATGGGAGCTGTGTTGCGGGGCGCGTGCTGGGGAGCCTTGGTAGGTAGCATTCTACATACCCTTTACGGTCTTAACGGAGCCGCGGTCACCTCGCTCGACCGAAAAGGCTTTTTCGAGCTTGTCACCCAGACTTTCGCAGGCATCCTTCTAGGAGGCGTTTTGGTAGTGGCCTTCGCCCGAAAAAAGGACGCGCAGCCGTTCATTTCAATCGAAGACTTTTACGGTGGCTTCTTTGTGGGATTTTCAGCAGGTTACGTGGGTAAGGCCCTGTTGGAGAAGGTGCTACCAAAGTGATCGGCTACCGCCGCTCTGAGCGACGGGGAGTTGGTGGCGGTGACCGACCCCGAATCTAGTAACACCTCAAAAGTCGAAATCCAGGTCAAACGCAGCACCGCGGGCTTGCCTTGAGCTTTCCGAAGATAGTGCCCGCTCCATAGATGCGCGTGACAACCTCCGCCAGTGCCAGGGGGTATAATCCTGCCCGGTTGCAATTGCTACGGTTCTGTGGTCGGTTCAACAAATTGCTGGTCATGCAAGATGCTTTCCGGATGTATGACGGAGGCGGCTTGTACAGGAGGACACGATGAAGAAGTTGATGGCTAGTTGTTTCGCTCTCAGTTTGCTGCTGTGCAGTTTGGCGGTGGCGCAGGATTCAATGAAGCAGGACAGCATGAAGGCCGACACTGGCTCGAAAGCAGTGAAGGTGATGGGAAAAATCAGCGATGACGGAAAGTCATTTGTGAGCGACAAGGACAGTAAGAGCTGGGCGATT
>Ga0116221_1003160_pt1 | contig 10696 bp, 7 predicted proteins | sample Sb_taG_5_FD_88965 | JGI IMG/M metagenome (GOLD analysis project Ga0116221, IMG submission 88965) | Peat soil microbial communities from Weissenstadt, Germany - Sb_50d_8_FC metaG | ecosystem: Environmental > Terrestrial > Soil > Wetlands > Peat | place: Germany: Weissenstadt | collected 2010-09-21 | reverse complement strand
AAGTCGGGGGCCGCCCGCCCCTCCTAACTCTTCCCAATACGGTGGACGGAATATTCTTCACGCGCCGTAGCTTAGATGAACGCCGCGCAGCGCGCATCGCGCTGTCTATAGCCCCAGACGAAACTGTCATTCTGCAGATCTCACAGCTCACCAAACGCAAAGGCGTCATTCCGCTGGCTCAGGCCTTTTCCGCTTTGTCCGACAGCGTAGCCCGATCGGCGCGGCTGGTCTTCGTTGGTGCTGGTCCGCTGGAGCCTAAGCTGCGTAGCATTGCCTCGGCCAGCTCTGGGCGCGTCTTGGTTGCAGGATCAGTTCCCATTGACGGCGTTCGCACCTGGCTCATGGCCGCCGATTGGTTCGCACTGAATTCGTCATTTGATCCTAATCCATTGAGTCCGATCGAAGCGTCATTCGCGGCCCTACCGCTGCTGTTGACGCGTCAGGTCGGGAATTTCGAGGAACTGCTGCCGTCTGATAAGATCGGCTTCGAAATCGCCGATCCAGCTGACCCATCCACGGCGTTGATTCAGGCGCTGACAACGCCGCCCGATCGCACCAAGCAGATGGGCGAAGCGGCTTTCGCGAACGTCATGAAGAATTTCGGCGTCCGCCAGATCGCGGTCAACTTCGTCGAAGATCTCTCCAGACTCGACGGAACGTCAAAGTCTGGGTGAGACGGCTTTCGGCCGGCTCGTCTACAGCGCGACTTCTTAAACGGCGAAGCGCTTGGCGAAAACGGAAAAACGGTGACGGCTGGAGCCAGCGAACCGCGCCCGCAACCACCGACGCCGCGTAGACGTTTTCCAGCGGGACCGACCGGTCATAGATGACGAGGCACTCAAAGGCCAACCGGAGCCGCCGCACGGCGTTCGCGAACCCGTCTCCGCGCCGGATGCGCTCGGATCGGGTGAGAGCTGCTTCGAAGTCGAGGCCGTGCTGGCGCGCAAAATCGCGGCCCCACTCCTGATTGGCATCTTCAAACCGATGGGAAACATAGGGGCGTGCAAGCGTCAGTTCGAGCTGGCGTGCGGGTGTTGCTGCTGCCACCCCGCTGCCAGGATCGAGGAAACGCGATTGTAGATACGCTTCATAGACATATATCTGCGCTGCCGGCGGCAGCCCCCCGTCCCTACGGAGTGGAATTTCCGGATGAAAGGGAATTGTCGCTTCTACCAAAAAACGATGAGCTTCACCGGTTTCGGTAACTCTTCCTCCCTCCTCAAGATAAGAGGCGCCGTGACTAAATCTTGAGGATCCAATTATGGCGAAAGGCTGATTGACGAAGAGGTAAGTCTTTATGCTGCGCGCGAGTGCGATACTAGCGTAGATGTCCGGAATCCGGCTGTTGAAGAACCGCTGGCCACGAGATTTCACCCGCTTGACCAAATCTACGCTCACAATGCCCAAGACATAGATGATTGGCAGATCAGAATAGTCGGCGCGGCCGTCCATGGCGCGTTGCAGCCAGTCGGCGGTGTTCCGTGTTTCGCGCCCGCGCGGGAACGGAACGATGAGACGTCCGATATCCGAGCCGCTTTGCCCAGGCCACACATAGTTACACGCCCTGTAGGTGATCGCTTCGCAGTCCGTCGAACGAATGATTGCTGCGAGGCTCTCGATCGAGCCAGGGATCAAGCCGTCGTCGTCGCCAAGGAACGTTACCCAGCCGTCATCGATGTGTGACAGCGCGTATTCCCAATTCTCCGTCATGCTCACACGCCGCCCGGTATTGACATAGCGGATGCGCGGATCGGCGAGGCCTCGAACGAAATCCCCTGTTCCATCGACGCTGCAATTGTCGGAAACCAGAATTTCGAGCTTCTGGTAATTTTGCGCCAATATTGTCTGCAGGCAAAACTTGAGCACCGGCAGACGCTCGCGGGTTGGAACGACCACCGTGATTTTCGGCAGCATTAACTGATTCCTCCAGATGACATTCTGGTCACCGCGACTATCACGGCCGGGCTGCTCGCTTCCTGAGGTTTCCGACAATCAATATTCGGAAGGGGGCAAAGCCTTCGTGCAAATTCACCAAACGCTCATAGGCGGCACCGACTAGATAGGTGGGCCACATCAGACGCAGATACTCCGGGCGACCCTCAATACATTCAATCCGTTCAACCGACATTCCCGATTGCCCGGCGAGACGGATTACATCAGAGCGCGTGTTGGCGCGATACAAGGTAGGGAAGGTATCGACCTCGGCCCGGCCGCGAAGCCTATTAACAAATCGATGAAAGCGATGCGGCGTGAGTCTTGCCAGTAACGGTATGTAATGCCGCTTGTTCGGCGTCTTGAACAGAAGCATACCGCCCGGCTTGAGCACCCGCGCCACTTCGCGAAAGACCGTCAGCGGCTCGGCCAGATGTTCGAGGACGTTATTGGCGAAAACTAGATCGAAATCGCCGGCATTGTAGGGAATCTTCTCTGCATCGGCGACGCGGCCTTCGTCCAGCATTGGGTTTGCGCTGACGCGTGGATCAAGATCGATGCCGCACACCCGTGCGGCCTTGCCGCGAAAATCCATCTGCGGCAGGACACCGGCGCCGGCGCCGAGATCGAGCACGACCGAGTCCGGCCGCAATTGAGAGAGAACCCGCTCGCGGAACAGCCAATCGTCCCAGTGGTCGTGGAAACTGGGATACCACGCGCGGTCGATCCACGCCGTCAGCGCGTCCATCTGCTGCGATATCCGACTTTTCAGTGGTAGCAGCGCCGCCCGATCGTCATCGTCGCGCCTCGATGAGCAAGTAGTGTCCGTATTCGGCAGCCAGCTTTCGCAAAATGAAGCGCGGCCAGAGTCGTTTCGCCATATCGAGCAAAAATCCGCGGTGCCTTTGCCCGACCGCTCCTTGCAAAAGATCACCATGGGTCAGTTGGACGCGGATGGTACACTCGCTAAATCCCGTGTTTGCAACCATGCGGCGCGCCGCGCCGACGTCGTAGCATTTGGTGCCCGGGCTTTCGAGATGATGGAAATAGATATCGTCGAGGCTCCGGAAGCAACGTCCCGATAAAAGCCCGTAACGAAGCCAAAGCATGAGGCCGACCAGCGACCATTTGTGATAGATCATGACCCGCGCAACTCCGCCGGAGCGCAAAACGCGCTTGACCTCGGCGAAACAGCGCGCGGTATCGGGGGAATGATGCAACACCCCCCAGGAATAAACGAGGTCAAAACTGGCATCGGGAAATGGCAGCCGTTCCGCGTCCGCGACATACAACCTCGGTTGATATCCTGCCATCGCGAAACGCAGGCGCGTGAAATCGATCGCCCGTGCCGTGAGATCGATTCCCGTCAATGATCGGGGCCTGCCGGACGCCCATCTGGCGTGGTCGGCACCCATCCCAACACCAATCTCCAGCACGTCTTTGTCGCGGGCGTCCGCATATCTCGCGAATTCTTCGATATAAGGTTCGAGCGCGTAGCGCGCGATCTCCTGCCGGCTAAGACTCCTTGCGGCGCTTCCATCCAGCGCGTAAACCTCGCCACAACTCATCTCATCCCAATAGTCTCGGACGCGAAGTTTGAGGTCCGGACTCTGCATCACGCCGCAGCCGCCTCGCTGATGGCGTGCAGGCTATTCAAGCGGGGTGCACGACCATCCAAGAAGATCCGGCACCACAGCTCGATACACATGATCGAGAGCAGCGGATAACTGGCATCGATACTGCCGGCGCGATCGGCCGCTACCAACCGCGCCACCGCCTGCGGCTCGAAGATGCCGCGTTCACGCAGGACACGCTCCGACAAGACATCGTCCACCACCTCGCGCAGCGGGCCGTTCAGCCAGCTCCGCAGCGGCACGCCGAACCCGGTCTTGGGCCGATAAATGCTTTCGGCTGGGAGGATGCCTTCCATCGCCTTCTTGAGCACCCATTTTTCCGTCGAGCCAAGCTGCTTGATGTCCATCGGCAGCGAAAAGGCCAGATCCGCGAGATCGTTGTCGAGGAAGGGAACGCGCGTTTCGACGCCGCAGGCCATGCTCATCTTGTCGGTATAAGCGAGGTTATGGTCCGCCAAAAAATAGCGGCACTCCAGCGCCAGCATTCGCTCTATGGGCGCCGCCGCGGATGGCATCTCGGCAAGTGCAGTATCGACCGGATCAGGACCGCTCGTTCCCCGGAACCCGGGCGTGAATAGAGAACGGGCCAATTCGGGAGCCAACCAATAGAAATAACTGGCAATCCGCTTGTCGCCGTCGAGATCGGCATAGCGGAACGCCTTGCCGAGCCGGCGCAGCGAAGCGGGACGCGCCGGAACCGCGGTTGCCGCCAATGCGAGCGTGGAGCGCAACGACTGGGGAAGCCACGACCAGAATTTCTCCAATTTCAGCGCGCGATGCCGGCGATAGCCGCTGAACAGATCGTCACCGGCTGCCCCCGACAGCAGCACTTTGAGGCCTTGTTGGCGCGCAAGCTGACAGATCAGCATAACATTCAGAGCGGCAGGATCGGCCTGCGGCTCGTCCATGTAATAGATCATCTGCTCCAGCCCTTGCGCGATATCAGGCAGCGCATTGACGACATGCAGGTCGACATCGAGATGGCGGGCCATTGCGCGCGCGTATGGCAGATCCGGCGTAATGCCGTCGGCGGCCGCGTCTTTGCTGCCGATGTCGATGGTGAAGCATTGCAACCGGCCAAGCGACACCTCGCGGGCAAAGGCGACGACCGCGCTGGAGTCGACGCCGCCCGATAAAAAAGCACCGATCGGCACGTCAGCGACCATCTGTCGATGCACCGCCGTCCGCAGCGACTCGCGAACCTCGGCGACGGCGTCATCCCTTGAGACAGGCTTGGTGCGACCGACGGGGAGCGTGAAATAGCGCCAACTTTCGACGACGCGGCCCTGCCGCAGTCGCATCGCGCAACCCGGCTCAAGTTTTCTCACTGATTGTAGAATCGTTTGCGGCGCGGGTGACCATAAATAAGTCAGATGGGATAGGAGCGCTTGCGGATCGAGCTGACGCGGGACAGTCGGACATTCCAGAATGGCCTTGATCTCGCTGGCGAATAGAACTGCTTGGGGCAGAACGGCATAATAGAGTGGCTTCACTCCAAAGCGATCGCGTGCAAGAAGGATCTCCTGCGTGCGTGCGTCATAAATCGCGATGGCGAATATACCGTTGAGAGCCTCCAGCATTGCCGCGCCGCGACACATATAAAGATTCACAATTACTTCCGTGTCGGAGGTGCCGCGGAAGGTAATACCCTGAGCCTTGAGTTGAGATCGCAGCTCTTTGAAGTTGTATAGCTCTCCGTTGTACACGATGCATACCGATGACGTGGCATCCCACATCGGCTGTGCGCCTGTATCGGAGAGATCGATAATCGAAAGCCGGCGATTCCCAAGACCGACGCCGGATTCGGGACGATGCATTATGCCATCGCCGTCGGGTCCGCGATGCGCGATCGCCGCGTTCATGCGGCTGAGAAGGTCGCGCTGGAAGTTACCGCTAAAGCCGCAGATACCGCACATCAAAGAGATCCAGTTGGTACACTTCGCATCTTACGTGGCTAAACGGATTTTTTGCCGCGCCCGACTCTCGATGAAAGATCGCAAAGCAAGGCCAGCTGCATTGCAAATTTCCGTTCAGGCGTAAGATAGGAACTCGTCAATTGTCGCTTGCCGGCCTCAGTCAAACGGCGGCGCAGTTCCGGCGAGCTGATAAGCTCGATCAACCGCTCCGCAATCGCAGCCGCGTCTCTAGGCGGAATGTACATGGCTGCTTCCCCGCATAGTTCGCGCGCGAATTCCAAGTCCGAGGTTACTAGCGCACGTTCCATCGCGAAGCTTTCCGGATACACCGCTGTCGACGCCTCGCGAAGTGTCGGCAAAAAAACCGCCGAAGCAGCGCGATAGGCGCGGGCGAGCTCGTCGAGCTGCAGGGCATTCAAGGTGACGATCTTGGACGCCACACCAAGCGTTTCCGCCTGATACGCGAGTGCACGCCAGGCGGCGCTTTGCGGATCGAGCGTTAATCGAAATTCGAAGACGAGATCGGGAGCGAGCTTCCGCATGGCCGCAGCAACGGCTGGTATTATTTCCAGATTCTTGTGTCGGTAGTAGGCCGACGGCACCAGGAACGCAAAACCTGGGTCCGGTTGGATAACCGCGCCGGCGTAATTCATGATGATGGGATTTACGCTGTTCGGAATCACCGAAATCTTGTTCGCGTCGATTCCGATCCGCTCTGAAAGCCTCTTACGCACGGTCTGCGTTTCGACAACGAAATGATCGGATCGCCGCAAAGCGAAGCGCTTCATCCAATCGACCATTTTTTCGAGGCCCCTGCGGACAAGCGTGTCACTATCGGGGTCGTAAAGGAGATGAGGCAGCGCAAAGCCGACAAGATGGGGCGCGCGCGCCCGGAAAAGAGCTGGGCCGAACACCGTAAAGACGACATCCGGCGTGAATACGCGCTCAACATGCTGCAACTCCCGGCGGAGCCGGAAGACGTCGAACGCGGAGCGCTTGTCCAAAAACTGTATGCGGGAATCTGCGGCGAGGTCGGCCGGAAGCGCCGTTTTCAACGACGTGCGAGCCACCGCTTTCCAAGTAGGGTTCGGCCGCTCCCGCAAATTCGTCAGAAACGCAATAGCGACCTGCACGCCACCGCCGACGCTCAGTGGGATGCAATCGACCAGGATTTTCATCACTATCTTCGGCTGTGTTCACCCTGCGCGCCCCCAGGCAGGATTGACGAATCACTCGATCGCGGTCGGCCCGCCCGTTCTCAAGGACTTTTCTATGGCAATTGTCGCGGCGCTGACGGCGGCCAGTTCGTCGAGCGGAATCAGCGCCGCGTGCGAAAATCTTGCGGCATGTAAAAACGCCGCGACCATGGCCTCCTGGCCTTTGTCCTGTGTGCCCTTGCTGACCGCGGTCTTACCGCGTTTGGTGATCGTGAGCCTTCGAAAATCGTCGAGTTGCATCACGCCGTCGGTGGTAAAGACCTCAACATACTCCTTGGGCAGACTAGGATCACCAAGCGACGAATAGACGATCGTTCCGGTCGAACCGTCGGCGAAACGGATCAGCACCGATAGGGCATCGGCATGATCGCGCGCCGCGACGGCCTGCACCTCGACCGGCATGCTGCCGGCGATAAAAGTGAGCGCATCGACGAAGTGGCCGACCTCGCCGATGACGCGGCCGCCGCCCTCCCCGTGATGCACCCAATGAGTGGCCGGTACGGCGCCGGCATTGATGCGGTAAAGCATCACCAGCGGTCCCAGGCGTGGCTCAAGGGCCGCCTTGGCCTGGCGCAACAGCGGCGCAAAGCGGCGATTGAATCCGACTGCGAGCAGGCCGGGGGCGGTCGCCGCCGCGGCCATGACGTCGGCTAGGCCATCCGCATCGAGCGCGAGCGGCTTTTCGCAGAAGACATTCTTGCCGGCGCGCAGGGCGTCGGCTGTAAGCTGGGCATGGCTGTCATGACGCGTCGCAATGAAAACCGTTCCGGTGTGAACATCGGCGAAGGCAACAACAGGATCGGTCGCTACGTTCGCGAATGAATGCTTCTCGCCAGCATGGCTTGCGCTGAGGCCACTCCTCGTCACCACGGTCGTCAGGGTCACTCCCTTGACCTTGCGGACTGCGGGCAGGAGCACACTCTTCGCGTAGTTGCCGAAGCCGATGAAGGCCACACCGTTGGCGTCGGTCGGGGCAGGCGTGGCCGCCAGGCGGATCTGCCGCTCGATTGCACGACCGGCGCGTTGTTCGTACGTCAACAAAATCGCAAGGTGCGCTTCGCCTTGCTCCAACAATGCATAAGCTTGTGCGGCATCGGCGATATCAAACCGATGCGTCACAAGACGTTTCGGGGTCACCTTGCCCTCGGCAATCAGAGCGAGGAACGCGTCCATATTGCGTTGCTCGGTCCAACGCACGTATGGTAACGGATAATCATGGCCGGCTTGCTCGTAGAGGGGATCATAGCGGCCCGGCCCGTAGGACATTGACAGCTTGAGCTCAAGCTCACGTCTATAGAATGGTTCCCGGTCAATCGTCATGCCGACCATGCCGACAACGACGATCCGTCCTTTGAGACGACTTATCTCCGCGGCCGTGTTAATTGGCTCGCTTGATCGCGATGAGGCTGTGACGATGACCGCGTCGGCGCCGTGGCCTCCCGTGAACTCCGCAACCGCCGTGGCGAAGCCGTCGCTAATTGCAATATCGGCACCGAGTTGGCGAGCTAAATCGACTCGCGCCATGTTTGGATCAAAGCCCAGCACCCGGCACCCGTTTGCCTTGAGAAGTTGCACCGTCAAAAGGCCAATTAGACCGAGACCCATGACCACAAACTTTTCGCCGAGTGTCGGAACCGCGAGCCTCACCCCTTGGAGAGCGATGGCACCAAGCGTCACAAAGCTTGCGTCCTCGTCATCAACACTGGCTGGAATTCGCGCCGCCAGGTTCTTCGGTACCGCGTTTATCTCGGCATGATTGGCGAGGCCTGCGCCAGCGCAGGCGACACGGTCGCCGATCGTAAACCCGCTGACCTGCGAACCGATCTCAATCACTTCTCCAGCCAAACTGTAGCCAAGCGGTATCGCACTATCGAGCTGCGCGAATATCTTATGCGCAGTTGGCCTTATTCCATCCCGCCGCACGTTGTGAATTACGCGCCTTACGAGATCAGGGCGCGACATTGCTTTGCCTGCCAGCGAAGCTTTTGCAAACTCCATAAGCTGTTTTTCGGTTCCCGAGCTGATCACCGAGCTGCGGGTAGCGACGAGCAGCTCGCCAGCACCGGTCCGCGGTGCCGGAACGTCCGCGACCCGGAGTTTCCCGGTACGATAATTCTGCTCAACCTGTTTCACGGTCTCGACCGGTCAGACAATCTGCAGCGTTGTTGATGCCGTCCGGACGCCCCGCGGAAATCTAAGCCGCAGCCGGGTCGTCGGCTCCTCATAACCCATGTTTGGCCACCAAACAGCGTCCTCAACGTGGATCAGTAAAGTTGAACTCATTCGCACCCGACTGGCATTTCTTTGCATCAGGGCCTCATTGCCGGATAGCTCCACCTGTACGTCGGGATGTAACAAGAAACCGACAGAAGCAGGCACCTCGGGCTTGCCGTCGATACGATCCGTGAGGACTACGTTGGTCCCGTGGACTTCAAAGTGACGAGCATGCCGCGGTGCGCCCTTCAGGTTCGCGAAGCCGTCGTGTGTGCCCTCGATTACAAAGCCATCTGAGGTCGGCTCGAATCCAAGTATCTTGACATTTGGTCGACGGCCACACCGGAACGCACCGAAGAAGTCCGCCTGGTTGGCACCCTCGAAGCATAGCGTGTTGTGACATTCAGTGGACCGCGATCGCTGCCGTCTTTCGCCCGCAACGTACTCGAACACGCCTTGATCAACAATCATGCGCGTACCACGCACTGACCATTCGAAACTCAGAACGTCACCATGCCCATGAGCCGGTAGGTCATCCGGGGCAATGCGACCACAGTCGAGGACGAGATAACTGTCGGGTGTCCGAAAGCCGAAATATCCGGCTTCCGTAAGCGCAAAAACCTGACGAGGTGCAGGACGCCAGTTGAACATGCGCTCGTACACGCCGAGGCACTCGGCCGGCTCGTAGGCCATGTCAGTCCCAGCATCATTGAAGAGCGCCACGTGCCCATCGGGGTGCGCGAGATCCGCCGTCACCTGAGCCATCCGCCCGAGTGCGGCGTCAAGCTTGCCCTCAAGAGGGTCTTTGCCCAACGCATGCCGGATTTCGAGCAAATCCGCAAAGACCTGGCAGTGATAGGATGGCGAGCGTTCATAATGCATGCCGTCCGCAAGAATCTGTTCAGCTAATTGAGCCGCCAATAGCCTGACCCCAGCGGTGCGCCAACGCGTCGCCTCCTCACCGACGAAGTAGGCAGAACCCCAGATTAGCGCTTTGATATTTTTGATCAGATGATTGCCGCCGATATCGGTTTCGAGGTTGCTCTCGAGAAACAGCAGTTGAGCGGCAAGGCTTTGCTCGGCGTTCAGCACCGCATCGGGGGGTAGCTTCCCGGAACGCCGCACAAGCTCTTGCATCCACACCACCACTCTGATCGCGAGTGCGTAACTGTTCCAGCTGTCCCGCCACGTGCCGCGCCTTCCGGCGGGATTGGCGGCAATCCAAGCGGTAATGAGATCGGTGAAAAGGGAATCATCAGTTTCTTCGAGACACTCCATGTAATGCAAGTTCATGCGCCAGAGCTGATTTTCCGCGCCGGGTCCAGGCGCGCCAAAATTGATCTTCGGAATCGACAGGATTTCCGTGCGCCCCAGGAACGTGAACCGCGCGCTCCCGTTCTGCGCCTCGATCATTCCCTCGCGAGGCTGGAACAGCGGCGCCGGTGCCGTCTTCGCTCGCACCAATGCAATAGCAGGACGGGCGGCAGCGCCCCAAACATCGCGCGCCTTGCGGCGCACCGTGAGCTCGACGCGACGCGCGAGCTTGCTTGCCGGAATATGTCGTCCGAAAGCGATGGCGCGAACAACCGTGGACAGAGACCCTCCAGCTTTCATCCGACCATCGAGTGGCCCGGGTCATCCATAACGCGACGACCGCGATCAGGTTCAGCCGCAACCTTTTCGAGAAAATTCAAATATCGTGATGCCAGTATATTTCGGTCGTAGTTTTCCAGTACGTGAGCCCGACCTCGATCGCCGAACTGGCGAGCCAGCGCTGGATTTT
>Ga0116221_1003145_pt1 | contig 10717 bp, 12 predicted proteins | sample Sb_taG_5_FD_88965 | JGI IMG/M metagenome (GOLD analysis project Ga0116221, IMG submission 88965) | Peat soil microbial communities from Weissenstadt, Germany - Sb_50d_8_FC metaG | ecosystem: Environmental > Terrestrial > Soil > Wetlands > Peat | place: Germany: Weissenstadt | collected 2010-09-21 | reverse complement strand
TTGGCCGCAATGCGGGCCTTCAAGAGGTTCGGAATAGCAATCGCCGCGATGATCAAAATGATCGCCACGACGATCAAAAGCTCGATCAGCGAGAAACCCTTCTGAGTCTTCTTCATCTTCTCTCCATGAGCCAATTACCAACACGCAGCTTACGCCCGGTCAGGGCCGAATCGCTGGCGTCTTACCAAGAGTGGCGCACCTCCGGCGCCAACGACAAGCTCCAGCGCGTCAACGACACCAACTTCACCAACCCTAACTCTAACAGCTACTTACAGACGATGTGAAACGTCCAAACCAAGCCGCGTCTGGGCCCACACTTTGGCCGCCGCTCGAAACTGACAGTTTATGTCGACCTAGAGTGACACTTTGAAGCGTCCGCGACCGCGCCAAAATACAATGCCAACCCACACCGAAAAACAATAAGTAACGCTCTGGCAGATTGGAAAAGGTCGACGGACGCCCACTGACTGTCTCGCAAGGTTCGCAGCTTGGCTCGAAATAAGCTCTTCCCGAGTCTGAGGAAGCGGGCAAGCTGATTGAAGTTCAGTAACGGCGACGCCGGAGCTAGTCCGGATGCTTCGCAGCCGCAGTGAATTCAGCACGCGATTCTCCGCCGCGCACTGTACGCTCGTAAGATAAGAGCCAAGATTCCCGGCAGCAGATCAGCGGGGAGCCTGAATTGGCTCTAAGCGGTTGTAGAAACGCGTTGAGCATTCATCGCAGCCGTAAGGCAGCAAGTTGAAGAGCGATAACGCAATCCGCTCGAAGATGCCACGGTGTTTCGATCTACGGTAGTCAACCGAACCGCAACGCGGGCAAGCAGCTTTGTAGGAAATCCTCACTCGGGGCATTCTAGTAGAGATCCACGTTTCGAAACCTCACATTTCGCCGGAGCTTCCATCCCACGGGCGTGCCCAATGGTGTGATCGAGGAGCGGCTGAATGGTTCATCCCTCGACGAGCCATTGAAGCCATATTTGGCGCGCCCTCGCCCACCGACAAAATTGTCGTGAGAATATCGGCTCGAGAGTTCGAATCTCCCCAGCCCTACCGACCGCGCTTGCCCAATTCCAAGCATATGGCGCGTGCTGGGTAGTGCGCTCGACACGGGCTGAAAATACACGTCACAAAAATGATGCCCCTGTACGTAAGGTCAGGTAAATCTTTCGCGCTCGTCTGCAGTGCCGCACCGCAGATCACCGATCTTATGCGTACGATGAATCAAGGCCTGGCCGGTATCGCCACTTAACCTTGGAACTGCTGAACGTCGTGTGCGGATCGGCGACGACATCACGAATTCACGGGACTGAACGCAGCGAGCGAAATAGCCATGCTAACCGTAACGCGTCACGGATATTGGTGAAAACGTGAACAGCGATCTGAAACCGAAAGGCGGCCCAGGCAGCAATGAGTCCCTAGAATCCTACACGGCGGGGATTCACGCCGACCTCCGCAAGATTCAAACTCGCAACTGGTGGTCATGGTCAAACATGGTCTTGGTCGTCTTCTTGCTGACGGCCGCTGTCGTATCGTCCACGTTGCCCACGGTTCTCCAAGACGATCCGTCTCATCGAGTGGATCTGAACCTCGCAGTGCGCGGGCTAATTGGATTGGTACTGCTGTTCAACATTTATTCTCTCTGGCAGCAAATTCGCATCAAGCGACTTTGCGATGAGGTCCAGGAAAAGCAAGCTCATGCGGAGACCATGTACAGGCTGGCAATGTTTGACCCGCTCACTGGCTTGTACAATCGCCGGTTTGCGGAACCCTGCATCGAGGCAGAGGTACTTCGTTCTCGACGGAACGGGACACCTCTGACACTGTTGATGCTCGACCTGGACGGATTCAAGCAGATCAATGATCGGCATGGCCATGCCGCTGGCGACGTCGCGCTGCAAGCCGTGGCCGAACGCCTAAGGAAGGCCGTGCGTGGCTCTGATCTGGCCGCGCGGATGGGCGGTGATGAGTTTCTTCTCCTGCTACCGGAGTGTGATCTCGGACAACTGTGGCACGTGCTTGCGCGCCTGACGCCTTTCGAGATCGAGGTCGGCGGACAGAAGATTCTGGTTACGTTCTCGGCCGGATGGAAACAGTGTGAATCTGGCGAAAGCTACAAAGAACTGCTCGAAGGCGCCGACCGGGCTTTGTATGAAAAGAAGAGAACCTCTGGCTCATCGCGTCCTCGGGCAACATCCTCACTGCGGGAAACGTCCACCGTTCACTCCTGATCCGCACCACGGGGTCACTGGGCGAAGAATTTTGTCTCGACTTCGGCCGTGCCTACACCTTACAAACCGATACCGTCAGAGTGCACGCCGCCGGTCGGGTTTTTCCCCGCTGAATCCCCCAAAATCCCCGGTTGCGCCCCGTTGTAATCCCGCGGTTTCTGCTAATTACACGCACCAAGAGTGGCTTTTACGCAGAAATCGGCCCAGATATGCAGGAATCCTGTTTTTGGCCGAAGGTTTCAGTTTTTCTTGCCAGTTTCCAACCGGCGAGGGGATGCGTTATTACGATCACGGAGAAGGTACCTACATGGGATGATGATTACCAGCCGTCATGCACTTCAACGAAAACGTAATCCGGTGGACGTTCGGCCTATGTCTGGATATTGTTGTTGCGATAGTCGCGCTTCGAAGCGGACTGTTCAAGCGCCTTCCGGTCTTTACAGTGTATCTGTTTGTCGTCGCCGCGTGCGATTTATTCTCCTCATTTCTTCGACTGTTTTTCGCATTTACGTCCGCGCCGGTATTTTACGGATATTGGACCTCGCAGGCCGTCATGATGGGTGTGCGAGCTGCAGCGGTCGGAGAGATTTGCTTCCGAATCCTTAGCCCCTACCACGGAATCTGGCGGCTGTGCCGTCTCTTTTTAGCGAGCAAGGCCCTGTTCTTACTTGTGAGTGCAATGTACTCGGCGGCTGGAAAGCAACATTCCTTGACCGTATTCATCACTTTGCTTCAGCGCGGGCTGGAGCTCGCCATCGTCGGGACTCTGGTGTTCGCTCTGGTATTTGCGAAATACTACGAAGTGAAAATCGAACGGTTCATCATGCTCATCATTGGCGGCCTGATCTTCTACTCGGCAGTGCAGATCGGAAACAGCGAACTCATGAGCACGTTGAAGGGTTCGTACTATCAGGTTTACGCGGGCCTTACTCTGGTTTCGTTTAATGTCGCCTCGCTGGTATGGCTCGTGGCGGTTTGGAAACCTGTGCCCGCGGCAGACGTCGTGCAATTTGGCGACCTTGATGCGTCTGGACTGTCGGTGCTTGAAGTGAATTCGCGACTTCGCGAATTGAATGCAGGGCTTTCCGAGATCCTGAGGTGATAGTGCATCCGATATTCTTTCCGGGATTATCGGCCGTCCTGCTGGCGGTAGCGGGGTGGGTGTTGCGACCGGACGGAGCGTTAGTATTGCGGCGACTCTGAGTGCCTAAATCACAGCTCTGCTATGGTGGCGTCCGAAAACCGCTGACCCCCGGAGTCTGGACTCTATGATCCGGATACATTTTCGAACCCCCAAAATCCCCGGTTACCGCCAGCATTAAACTCGCCGGTGCTGCTAGTTACACGCGCTGAGAGTGGCTTTTACGCAGAATTCGGCCCAGATATGCAGGAATCCTGTTTTTGCAGCTAGGCTTCGGTTTTTCTTGGCCCATCCAGCTTGAGAGCGAAAATGACAGCTTCTCTGGTCGCTCAGGGGCTTGCAGCATCGGCGAGTGAATATCTGTGGGCGGCTCGAACCCTTCTTTTTGCCCGCCGCCGGCTCGGATGAAACGAGAGCGGTGTATGCTTCCCGTGGTATTCTTTGCAGAGAAAGGAACTGCCAATGCACGATAAAATTGGAACCGTCGCCGGGGCTATATGGAACGCGCTAAACACTAAGGGCGCATTGTCGCTCGCCCAGCTCAAGAGAGTAGTGGACAAGAAAACACCCCTGTTCGACTGGGCCGTCGGTTGGCTCGCACGCGAAGACAGGATCCTGATCACGCCCGAGAAGCGCTCGTTCCGGATCCAGCTTAAGGACACGCAGACAAAAGCAGCAAGCACTGCCTGAACCAGGAGTTGATTCCACCATGGTAATCGGCGACCGTCTACGTCAACTCCGCGAATCGAAGCATTTGAGCCAGGGCGACATTGAAAAACGCACTGGCCTCCTCCGCTGTTACGTTTCTCGAGTCGAGAACGGCCATACGGTCCCAAGCGTCGAGACTTTGGAGAAGCTCGCGGCTGCATTCGACGTGCCGCTCTGGAGGATCTTCTACGAAGGCGATCACCCGGCACGACCGGTTCTTCCTTCCCGTGAGTTGCCACACTCAACCACGGAGTCGGTGAAGGATCGGAAGTTCTATCTGAAACTGGCTCGACTACTCGGCCGCATGAACGAGAAGGATCGCCATTTGCTCTTTTATGCAGTCCAGAGGATGGGTAGTGGCCGACGCCTGCGTCGTGTCAAGAAAAAGCGGTGACCGCGCCCAAACACAACCGGTTCGCCACCTTGCTCACCCCATCCCGGACCGCTATCGTCGCTTTTTCCCAATATTCACGCAGATGTGGTTCTCAGGCCTCAATAGCCGTCGCGACCGGCGGGGCAGTCGCTCCACCTCGGATCGGCATGAATCGTGAGAGGATCAGCGCCGAAATTGTGGCATTGACCACGGTTGAGACTCTCAATTTCCTAGGCGCTTGCCGCCGCTCCGGCTGGCGCGGCCTCAACGGAGTAAACCACAACAGCCTTTTTCCCATCTTTCGGCGCTGTGGCGTAAATGGAATTAAGGTTGATCCCTTTCGCCGCAAGCTTAGCCAAATATTCTGCCAGCGCAGCAGGCCTGTTCGGTAGCTCGTATTCCTCCGCTGTGGTCTCCGCGTAGGTGAGCCCAGCGTCATCGAGGGCCTTCTTTGCTCTCCTGGCATCCTCGGCGACAAGCTGAAGTATACCCGCTATTCCCTGGGCCGAGCCCAAAAGGGCCAGGATGTTCACTTTCGCGTCTCCAAGTATTTTTGCGATCTCGGCGACTGCACCGGGGCGATTCTCGAGGGCAACAGTGAACTGCTTGATTTGAGCCATGCGGTGCCTCCTTCTACTATTGCGGAAGATTATACTCCCCCTTTACTGCGATCATCTCTTTCGAGACGTCCTGTTTAATGCGCGCAGTCTTGGCGAGAAATGGTTTAGGCGTGGCTGCGCTGGCTCGATGTCCCTCCGGAGAGATCCTGGAAAAGTAGCGTCTCGACCCGCGTGCGAATCGCAACGAAACGCAGACCCGCCACACGAAAACGTGTTTCGAACCGACTTTGTGCTGCGGGGCCGTGTCGGTCTACTCCTGCTCAATCCTAATTCTGATTCGTTGACCGGCTTGCAGAACTTTGGCTTGAGCTCCCCTAACGTAAATGCTGCAACAGTAGTAGCGCTCGACGACGGGAATGTCGGATGGCGGCGCTGCCGCCTGTGGCCTACCTCCAATCCCTGCTAGGTTGTACGGCTATTCGCCGTACATGAAAATAGGTGCCCGCTGGAGGCGCCTTCCCGTTCGACCCGAAGAAAATCTACGTTGCTTTGTATATTTCCAGTGGCCTTTCTAATTGATTGACCCGAGTGACCGCATCTCGCACTACCGCGTAGCAGCGAGACTTGGCGGTCTTTGATGGTGTGGCGCGTGGAGGTCGTTCGTCAGTCGTGCAGGACAACGCTCAGAAGTGAGGTGTTGATCTGAAGTCCGCCGTTGTACTTGATGAAGCCCAGTTTTCTGAATTTGTTCATAAAGAAATTCACGCGTGAGCGCGTTGTGCCCACCATTTCCGCCAGCATCTCTTGCGAAACTTTGGGAAGCACTCGTTGCGGTTTGTCTTCCTTGCCGTAGCGGGAGAGCAGCAACAGCGTGCGAGCCAACCGCTTCTCGCTGGAATTAAAGAGCTGATCGACCAAATCCTCTTCAATGCGGATATTTCTCGAAAGCACGTAGGAGATGAAACGATTAGAAAATGCATGCTCATCGTGAAGGACCCGAATCATCTCCTTCTTTTCAATCACCAGTACCTTGGTCGCGGTAATCGCAGCCGCTGTCCCGATCCGAACCGCCTGGCCAGCAAGGCATCCCTCGCCAAAAAAATCGCCAGATTTCAAAACCGCGACGACGACCTCCCTGCCGGATTCATTGTTTACCGAGAGCCTCACCCCGCCTTCTTGAAGGTAAAGGACATTCTCGGCCGGATCGCCTTGCGAGAAGATGGTCTCCTTTCTCTTAAACTCCACAATTCTCCGGGCTAAACCCGCCGAATCGAGAAAACTTTGGGGGTTGAATGCGTTCTTACTGCTGATTTTGGGACGATTCGAAATTGCGGCTGCCATTGCTTCAACTCCTTGCTGGCGTGTACTCTAGCTTAGCACTCAGACAAACGTGCAAGCAATATACAGATGTGTGTGCTAGTACTCAGATAACATCACTGGATCCGTTTTGTTTTCTGTTGTATGAGTGACTCCGAACTCCACTGTCAAATTCTCCGGTTGCGGCACATTCTAGATCGCCGATGGTTGTGCATCGCGCGGCCTGAGATTGGCTTTTTGCCAGGAGTCCGCCCAGATAGGCAGGACACCTGAATATCGAGGTAGGCTTCAGTTTCCGTTGGCCTGACGATCTTGGGCAAGTAAATCAGCCCTCGAGCACTCTCTTGGAAACGTGGAAGCTTCGTAGAAGCGGCATGCTTTCTCGTCCCACGGATCAAGAAAAGTGGGAACAGTCAGTTCAAACCGAGGATCGCTCGTCCGAGACCCGTTTTCGCTGGATAGTGCATACAGTGTTCTAAACGGAACAGTTTTGCGGCCGGTTTTGTCGCACCATCTGACAATGAAGAAGAGGGATCTGACGGCAAAACAACTGTCCTCTGTCCATTGTCCGACGTGTGGCGCTGCTCCAGGGGAACGCTGTGTGCTGCATTCAGGCGCTCTGCGCTCAGAACCACACGTAAACCGGAAGCTTTCCGCGGTCGAGGCGATTGAGACGAAAAGAGCCTACCGTGGTCGTGGACGTCGATAAATCCCATTCCGGCCAACAACCCGAGAGATGCAGTCGCAAGTTCTGCTACCAACAGTGATCTGGACGCATCCCGCTTGCGATAAGGGCGAAAGTTGGTGCTAACTTGTACAAGATAACGCAAAGGAAAGAGTCGTGAACGGGAAGTCCCTCATTTTAGTGAATGAGGCCCCGTTAACCGAATTTGTTCATGAAACAACCTGCCCGCGACCGCATGGTGCCAAACCGAAGCCGCCTCTACTTCCTTTTCTGCGCCGTGCAAGGTAGTCTGCGCACTGCTCCGGCGATAGAGGCGGCATTGAGAGAGCGTTCTTGGAATATGGAAAAAACTACTAGAACGCAGTGAATTCTCCTGATGGAGATACGAAAATGCCAGACGAAGAGTGGATCAAAATATTGGAAGACGGAAGAAAAGTGAAATTCATCTACCAACAATTTCCCGAAGACGGGGCTTTTATCACCGCGCAGATTCAAGGGAATGAAGTCGTCTATTCGGTCGTATTGATCAAAGCAAGGAACCCGCTGAGTCGTGAAGATGTTGAAAGTCACTTCAAGAATGAGCTTTCAAAGAAGTAGTATCAGTCATTCCGGAAATGTTGATCCGCGTTTGTAACCTGCGATCGTGCACGTCAACCCAGCGAATCTAACAGTCCGAGCCATTGCAACCGGGGGTTGCCGCTCGGCGTGAGAACCAACCCCCTGGCCTTGTCCGCAGGGCGCTGAATCTCGGATGGAGAAACGCCTTCGGGCAATGATCCGACGTTACATCGTCCTGTTTTCCTGTCAATCCGTGGAACTACGTCCGTATTTGTACAGATGGTTTCGAAATCATGCGCGACCTCGTGCATCGACTGATATCGGGGAAGCGTTGGGTTTGCTCGTCACGGCACTTAAAACTTCTGCGTGTTCGGGTCCCAGCTGTCTTTATCACCCGAGCTCGAATTGGAGAGACAGAAATGATCGGGTCCGGTCGGTCTGCCCGTGAAGGCCTCCAGCTCAGGGCGGGGAAGTCCAGCCCGAAGGTCTTAACTTTGGCCGATTCGTCCGTACTTACCAAAAAAATTCGTGGGGCAAGTTTCAGAAATGAAACACTTACTCATAATTGACGAGAAGCTATTTATCAAAAATACCGAATTGTAGCTGCAAAGCGAGAATGTCCGGTTTCTGCAAAGTAGAAATGTCCGCTTTTCTAGGAGCCCAGGGGCCTCAGGCGGGCGGTGAAGTGCCGCAGGAACGGCGCGTGGTGTACCAGTTCGTATCCTGGAATTTTCTCGCGCCGGCGCCAGACATCCAGGATGACTTCGACCACGTATTCGATGTGGCTTGGGGTGTAGACGCGCCGGGGAATGGCCAGGCGGACCAGGTCCATGGTGGCGTGTTCGGCGAACATCAGCGTGCCGATTTCTACGGAACGAATGCCGCCTTCGAGATAAAGCTCGACAGCGAGTGCGACACCGGAAAATTGCGAAACCGGAATATGCGGCAAGAATGCCCGTGCATCGATATAAATCGCGTAAACCTGGGCGAGCCGGCATACGATTCGTCGCCGCGCATCATGACGGCCCATTGCTCGGTGGACATAGCCGAGGTGCCGGAATCGGTCAGGAGGTCGATGAGAATCGCTTCCGATTCGACAAGGAAGAGGTTGTAGCCGGCGTCTTCGATGAGTTTTTGACGCTGCTCCCGCGTGGTGCTGCGGATGGGCTCGACGCTCTTAATCCGGAAAGGCACGATAATGGGGCGAATCGACATGGACTAAGCAAACTCCCCGCAGACACTACCACACTTGAATAGCCCGAAACCGCGGGACGAACACACTTCAATGGCAGTCCAAAACGTGCCTGAGATCATGCCGCAATACGGAATGCTCTTGGTCTTGTCGCTTTTCCGGCAGCGTCTCTTTCGTCCGAAGAAGGGATGAATCGAAATCTCAGCGGGCGCGACGCCGCAAGACATCCTCGGCCCAGCTTAATGCCGCCATGGCGCGAGGGAAACCGATGGTCGTAAGCGTAAGCAGAATCGCGTGCCGGATCTCATTTGCAGAGACGCCTGCCGCCTGAGCAGTTCGTACCGCAGAATGGACGCCGCCCTCCGTCTGAGCGGCCGCGGCGATGGCCACTTTCGCAATCCGCCGCGTACTTTCGTTCAGAGGACCCGCTTCATGGCATGCTTCTCCCAGCTGCTCAAAGTGCTTCCACACGGCGGGGTATGACCTCCGCAGATTTTGAATCGACGATGGCAGTTTGGATTTCATTTCGTTTACCTCGGAATACCGCCGCCATTTTACAGCCGTTTTCGAGGGGATTTCAGATCAGTTTCTGGCGGCTGGCGTGGATGACGGTTTCGAGGCGGCTGCGGGTGCCTAGCTTCCGGCCAGCGTTGTTGATGTGATTGCGCAGGGTGCGTGCGGTGATCTGCAGCGTCCGCGCCACATCGGCAGGGCCCCTTCCTTCCGCGAGCAGCGAGAGCACGCGCCGCTCCTGTTCGGTGAGGGGAGAGACGGGCGGAGAGGGCCCGTGGTCTTCGGAGAGTACAGCGAGTTGTTGGGCTGCTCCGAGTACCATTTGAGCGAGCTCTTCTTTCTTCCTCCGGCGCGTGATGTCGCGGGCCAGATGCACCACCAGACGGCGCTTCGTCCGGTCGTCGAAGAAAACCAGGATGGAGACGTTCACCCATAGGCGTTGTCCGCTGTTTGCCTTCACCTCAAGGTCGTAATTGGAAACCTCGCGCTTCGCTTGGGTGCACTCGAGCACCGTACAGTCTTCACTGCAGACAGTGTTGCCCAGTGGGCCTCTGCCTTGAAAAAGTGCAGCGCACGGATGGTCAAGCACTTTGGCTGAAGGGTAGCCAAAGAGTTTTTCTGCAGCGCGGTTCCACGAACGAATCAAGCCCAACTCGTCCACGCTGAACGCGGCGTCGGCCGTGCTTTCCAGCAGCGTGAAGAGCTCTCTTTCCAGCATTGGCAGCGCGTGACAATCGCCCCAGAGGCTAGGTCAAAGTGACGATTGCCGAAAAATGTGGGGCGAGGAGAATCTAGACATCAAGATATGGAACTCCGCTAGTCATGTCAAACAGCATTTTATCGAAACCCTGCTCGTACGCGATTCGAGCCATGGCGCATCTCGCGGAGCAACCGCTGGGGCGGCTCTCGAGCAACCGCGAGATCTGCGATCAGGAAAATATCCCGCCTGCGTTCCTCGGAAAAGTCCTTCTACCGCTCTGCCGATGCCGTATGTTGCATTCCGTCCGAGGAATCGGCGGGGGTTACGAGCTGGCTGTGCCGCCCGACGAGATCCGGCTCCTGGCGATTGTGCAGGCGATCGATGGGCCGCCATTGGAAGATTGCGTGCTGGAAGATCATCCCTGCGGGAATCCCCGCGAGTGCCTGTTGCATCCCGTGTGGTCGGCTCTCCGCGAACAATTTATGAATTATCTCGAGCACACCACCGTGGCGGATTTGGCGCGGATGCGTAAGTCCACGCGCGTCCCGATTTCGAAGGCAGCCGATACGCCGGAAGTGATTCCGTTAACGAAGTAAGGAGAGCGACGATGGCGACCACAACTGCAGTGACTCCGAGCCAGGGCCGCTGGATACCCAGCACCTGCGGCATGTGCCTGCACGGCTGCGGAATCAAAGTGTATGTCGAGAAGGGCGTGGCGCTCAAAATCGAAGGCGATCCCACGA
>Ga0116221_1003143_pt1 | contig 10723 bp, 11 predicted proteins | sample Sb_taG_5_FD_88965 | JGI IMG/M metagenome (GOLD analysis project Ga0116221, IMG submission 88965) | Peat soil microbial communities from Weissenstadt, Germany - Sb_50d_8_FC metaG | ecosystem: Environmental > Terrestrial > Soil > Wetlands > Peat | place: Germany: Weissenstadt | collected 2010-09-21 | reverse complement strand
TACCATCACCTCAGGCGGTTCCTTCGGAGAGATCCGACGTGGAACGTGCTTAGCCGCAGGCACTCCTTGCACACGGGCCATTACATCGATCTCGTTCTTTTCCGGAGGGAATACCCGCGTATCGCAATCGAACTCAAGTGGAACCGCACTCGGATCTCTCAAAAAGATCGTCAAAGTTTACTAAAATCTATACGATCTCTTCTCGTCAACAGGGCGTACTTCATAACGACGCTGATCGGTGCGAAAGGCTACAAGACGATCCGAAAGACCAGGCTCATGAAGAACAGACTCTTCGAAATCGTGATTCCACTACCGCTCAACGGTGCCGAATTGACGAGCTGGAAGGAGAGACGAAGAGCATTTACGTCCAGGATGGTGCGAGGCAAGGCGCACAGGAAGGTTGGCCGTCTAGCGCGCTGAACGGGTGTGTATGGAGTGTAGAGACCGGGTTCTTGCAGCTCGGGCACTGGCGGGGAGACCAGGTGCCTTTATCCTGGGAACAAACAGATTGTCCTCGCGCGCGGAAGACGCCAGTCTAGGCAGCGGCAAAGCCCGCTTTCCGTGCTGAGTGCCAGGTGAGTCCCGAAGACTCACGCCTGGGGCGAAGCCGGAATTGGAGCAGGTCTTGGCGCGCGGACCCTAACATCGGCCACGATTGGTGCCGCTTAGAAAATCTTACGCGCCGCAGACCGGGTTTCGGATTGACAGGCAAGGCTCCCGGGCGTAGACTCCGCGCCAATCTAGGAGCTGCGCTAGCCACCTGCTTCGGCACAGAGTTGGAGTACAGCCCAAGCTTCTTCATCCCGGCTTCATCCGGTCCCGGTACCCAGGCTCCGAATTCGACTCGGCAAGTTGACTTTCCTTTCCCTCGTGGTGGGAGTCGTGGCGGTTTCCGACCAATCGCAAAGAGGAAGGAGGTGACGAAATTCGGCCTTTCCCACAAATCACAAGCGATATTACCAGGCATAAAGCCTTAACCAGCGTAGCTGATGGAAAGGAGAAATCCCAATGCTTACGCATAATGCGAAACGAACGGTGTTACCGACGATACTACAACTTAGATCGGTGTTAGCGATCCTTCTGGGCCTCGGTGTCGTGCAGTTTTTGCCTAGCGAGGCGCGGGGCGATGAGGACAGCGGGAGACGTCCCAGAGGGGGGATCACAAGCATCGTGATTACCAGCACTACAGCGGCGTTTGGCGGCGCGACGTTTGGGACCGTTGGTGCCTACCAATTGCTGAGCGGGACGGCCTACGGCAAGATTGACCCCAAGGCGGCTGCCAATGCGGGTCTCGCCTATCTAAAATACGCGCCGCTCGATGCCGAAGGCTTGATCGACTACAGCATGGATTTTGACATGCTCCGCCCGGTGGACCCCACCAAGGGCAACGGGCAGATCTTCTACGATGTCATCAACCGCGGCGGCAACCCTAGCAGCTTCAGCAACCTCAACCAGGGCTCGCTTACAAGTCCCGGCAATGGCTTTCTTATGAACCAGGGCTACGAAATCGTATGGAGCGCTTGGCAGCCAGACGTCGATCTGAACACGACTACCTACAAGGCCTACTTCCCTATCGCCACACTTCCTGGCGGGCCCATCGTCAAGCCCTCCATGCAGCTCTTCATCCCCGATACGGCTGAGACTGGAAGTCTCCAAACGGTCGTCGGGAATATTCTCACCGGGGATATGACTTACCCGCCAGTCAGCTTAAACACCCAAGTAGCCAATGTGACCCTTACAGTGCGCGAGCAGTACACGGATTCACGAACCCCGCTATCAGCCTCTGCCGTAACTTTTCTTGGCAACAGCCCGGCAGGGGAACCCCAGGTCCGGATCGACATGACACAGGCCGTGGGCTTGGGATTCGATAAGGGCGCGCTCTACGAACTGATCTATGACGCGATCAATCCATGGGTCGGCGGCGTTGGTTTCGTGTCGATTCGCGATCTCATCTCTTACCTTCGGTACGAAACGCACGACAGCGCCGGCAACCCGAATCCCGCCCGTCCCAATGGCATGCCAATAAGGGCTGCCGTGGCATTCGGCGTTTCTCAAGACGGTCGCTTGCTCAAAGATTTCACATGGCAAGGCTTCAACGCCGATCTCCACAGGCGGCGGGTCTTCGATGGGGTTATTGCGCTTGTGAGTGGCGCGAGGAAGACCGATTTCAACCTGCCTCCCCACGCGTACCCGTTTGCCCAGACCTCCCGCTGGATACGGCAGCACGAGGACCACGATTATCCCGGCGCCGAGTTTCCGTTCACTTATCAGACCCTCTATGACCCACTCAAGGGCCAGACAGACGGCATCCTCGCCAAGTGCACTGCCAGCCGAACCTGTCCGAAGATTTTTCAAGTCGATTCCGATTTCGAGAGTTGGAACGGGCATATATCGCTGGTGGTGACGGACACCACTGGGCACCCCCTCCGCGGCAGCAAGGATGACGATAAGCACTACGGCAAGCAGCACGGCGTCGTTCTGCCAGAGAACGTCCGGGCGTTCCAGATCACGGGGCAGCAGCATACGGCAGGAAACGGGACACCAGCGACGCTGTCGATCTGCAAGTTGCTGAGCAATCCGGTAGACGGTAAGCCTGTCTACCGGGCGCTGGTTGTAGACATGGATCAGTGGGTGACAATGGGTATTGAGCCCCCAGCCTCTGAAGACCCCAACCTAGACGCGGGGACGCTGCAAACGCTGGACCAGGCTGCGGCAACCTGGCCGGCCATTCCGGGCTTTCCCTTCAACCCCCGTATCTGGGTCGCCAGGGTCGGGAATTACTCGGTGGAGCCACCTACCTACGGCGCTTCCTATCCCATCTATGTGCCCAAGACGAATGCTTACGGCAATCCGGAGGGAGGCGTCATCCCCCCCGATCTTACCGCTCCGCTAGGCACCTACCTGGGCCGCAACTTCAGGAAGCCGGGAGACGCCGAGGATGAGCTCTGCGCCGGGAATGGCGGGTTCATTCCCTTTGCCGCGACCAAAGCGGCGCGGTTGGCGTCCGGTGACTCCCGCCCTTCACTGGAGGAACTCTATCCGGGCGGCGCGGCGCAGTTCTATGCGCAGCGCCAAGCGCAGGTAGAGGCGTTGATCTCCAAACGCTTGGTTCTACCGTCGGAACTGCAGTCCTATACGAACGAGGTGACCTTCCCCTAATGACGCGGTGGTGCTAGGTCAATTCGCGAATTTCTTCGCCGCGGCGAAGCCGCCCGGTGAGATTCTAGGAGTTTGTCCGAGTATTCGGAATTGACCTGTTTCGACTACAAGGCGCCGCGCAGCGGGTGCGGCGCTTTTTCGTCGCCGCTAGCTTGTATGGAGACGCGTGCCGCGAAGATTCGTAAAATGGCCAGGAACCAGACGAACCAAGAGATGACGATATGTCGCCCAAGCTACTCAGAGAAAAACATAGGGAGGGAACTCGGTAGCTCGGGGCGGGCGCTCGAGAACGAAGAAAAAGCCTTGCGCCACGGCAAGGCTCCGTTGCGCACCACGGCTTGTCCTACCTCGCCTTCGCCCTCGGCTTCATCTTTCCTTGCGCCCAGCGCCGCTTCAGCAGCCGTGACAGCTTCCTCCGCGCAGCGGCGCTCATGCGGCCACGCCTGCGGGGGATGGCTGCCGCTCTCGGCGGGCGACCCCTCCCGTGGCTGGTTGAATCGAGCGCCGTGATGGCGGCGATGGCTTCGTCGATGCGGCTGCGTTCCGCACGGAGTTCCGCAAGAATCCGGTGAATGTTCATGATTGCTCCTTCGGCGGCGGACATAGTAACAGTACGCTGTCAGCCACGACCAGAAGAAATTGCTCTTCCATTCTCAGCCGCAGCACGCGGTAGCGTGACCGCCGTCACAGACTGGCGAGAACGACGGGTGTGTACTTGTCCCGTATCTTCTTAGGCCATCCACGGCGGATTGCACGGCGGGATTGAGACCATTTGGTCAGAGCCACGGCGGCAACCAGCGTTCAGAACGACACGACAACGGATAAAAGAGGTTCCACAATGCCCGTTCGGCACAAGATGAACGTGTCGGGTAGTGGTCAGCATTTCAGGGCTAGCAGCCCGCCATCGCCGACAAAACATTTTCGTGTTAGGGTCGCATGGCTGGGATTTCATGCAAAGCGAAGGGAATGACCGAATACAAGAACTCCGCTCCAAAGTTCTTGCAGAAAGGGTGTTGATATCCACTCTTGCTGTCCAGATTTCAGACTCAGGTCTGAGGCAGCAACTCCATCAGGCATTACATTGGTTGGATACGGTGGAGGACGTCTTTCTCGAAAGCGCCGTGCAAAAGCCACGAACTCCCGATGCTTTGTCACGCTGGCTTTTTCACGCCAACCTCCCGCTTCAGTGGGCAGCACATCGACGGAAAAAGATACAGGGAATTGTCGCAACGTATGGGCCGAACGCCCAGTCAATGCCCGGTTCCTGAAATCACTTCAACGAAGCCGCGATTTCATCCACCTTGTTCTTTGCCGCCATAGGAATCCCCGTGTCCAATGGTGGAGCTTGAAGGCGGCGGTCACCACTGCCCCGTAACCGATCAGGGCGTGTACTCCCTGATAGGCGACATTGGGTGATGGGTAGTGTCCGTTACTCACTCAGGGTGTTCCCTATCCGTATGCTAAGCAGTGATCGCATCAGGGGCTGTGACGGTGCATGTTTCACGCCGTTGACTCCCTCGCAGGAGTTGGCGGGTAGAACATAACCAATGTCGCAGCCCTTTTAATTTTCCCGTCCGTGCCCTTTTTAACCCCACTGCTGCCCTGAGTTCTGCGGGGTCGAATTCGCACCCTTTGTTCAGCCCGTTTGTGTAGGATTGACAAATATGCTTTCGTGGATCGCCTTACACTGGAAAGCCAGTGCGTTGGTCGCTTGCGCCATCGGAATTGCAGCAGCATCGGTACGGCTTCTGGAAACCGGCCAAGTCCGAGCCCAACGTGCAGAACACAAGCGGGAGAGAGAACTTCGCCTGCTCGCTGATAAGATTTCGACCTATGGACGCAGTGTCCATCACCGCTACCCGACTGGGGATGTCGTCGTCAGCGAACGCGACTTGGCGGAACGATTTCGCAAGCCCCCAGACGCCGTCGCGACGGCACTAAACATCCTGTTGGAAGAACAAAAAGTGCAAAGGGCTCCCCTGAGCGGGTATTGGAAGCTCACCGTGTGACGGGTGGGCGCGGCATCGGATGCTCACTGGCAGTTGCGTGAAAAGGTGTTCGATATGGTCAGCCGTGGACCCTTCGTGCTGGTGGTACCGGGCCGTACCTTCCGTTTCGAGTTGCACGACTACGGCGGTCCGTACGTGCTCGGCAAGCACGGATATCCTCTGGCTGACCAGCCGGGGGCGCGCAGCCTTTTCTGGGAGGCCTACTGGCAGTGGGATCGCCAAGGCAGGCGTGCCGACGATCAAGGGCGCTGCATCTTCAAGTGGGAGACTGCGCTGGTCCAGATCACCAAGCAAGTCAGCCGTCCCGCAACTCCCACGACGCCTCGTGCACGGCCCAAACCGACCGCCAAGGTGACGATCAGGTCGATACCACATAACGCCGAGATATTCTCGGATGGCAAATTCGTCGGCAACGCTCCGGCAGTGCTGACATTACCCGTTGGTAAGCACCAATTCCGAGTGGTACTTAACGGCCACAAAGAGTGGATCAGGGAACTTGAGCTGATTCCAGATTCGGACCTCACATTGGCAGCCAAGTTGGTCAAGTAGCGGCATGGCTTTTGCGTGCTGGGAGTAATTAGTGGCGACAAGGAGTCTCGATGATCCCCGACGTGGCGAGCGCGCAGAAGATAGCTGAGTTTCTGCGCATCCACGCTGGCTCGTGGTATTGCGATGCCTGCATAAGCGAATCCGCTGGAGTTGACGCCTATCACGTCCACCAGATCACGCGGCCGCCGGTACCCACGTCAGATTATCAGCGGGCGTGTGACACGAAATGCCAGCGCTGCGGCAAATACCGAAAATGCACACGTAAGCCAAGGAAATAGACGCCAACGAAGAGCACAGCGGCTGGCATGACTTTTCTACCCCCTCTTCGCCCTCGGCTTCATCTTCCCCTGCGCCCAGCGCTGCTTCATCAGCCGCGACATCTTCCTGCGAGCAGCAGCACTCATGCGGCCACGCCCGCGAGGGATAGCTGCCGCTTTTGGCGGACGACCTACTCTCCGTCGTCCGGTAGAGTTGACAGCTTCAAGTGCCGAGATAGCTTGGTCGATGCGGTCGCGCTCTGCCCTATGTTCAGCCAGAATCCTGTTCGTTTCCATCTCTAGGAGTTCCTCCGGGCGGCTATCCTAACAAGGCGGATCCCACCAGGCTCACGAAACAGGCGGCGGCTACTCTCCCTCCTTGGTTTGCTGGATCGGAGCTTGCAGTTGCTGCCGCGCTGCGGCCCGGACCATGTTGACCATCCCCATCAGTCCGAGCGATTTACCCATCGAGAGCTCGCGGCCGAAGATGCGGTACACCACGTCGGCCGGCACGGCGGCGACTTCCTCCAGCGGCACGCCGGAAAGCGCGTCCCCCAGAATCGCCGCCAGCGCCATGGCGGAGATGCCCTGCGGATTCTCCACGGCAAAATAGTACGTCAGCGTACCGTCGGCTTTCGGTTCCGCCCAGACATATGCCTCCGACTCGCACCCCGGCACGCGGCGCTCCGTCGGATACGGCCGCTGGGCAATGCGCGGCGGCACACGCGGAAAGCGTTCCGCCACGTCAATCAGCATCTGCATCCGGTCGGAGCGCTCGAGGGTTTCCAGGGTGGCGAGCCAGCGTTCCAAACGCTCAGGCAGCAGCTTCATCCCGCCTCTCTGCGCTTGGGTTCTCGATCGGCACCTGGACGAGGTTCCCCCACTCCGTCCAGCTACCGTCGTAGTTTCGCACCTTGCTGTAGCCAAGCAGGTACGTCAGGACGAACCACGTATGGCTGCTTCGCTCTCCGATTCGGCAATAGGCAATGATGTCGTCCGCGGGTCGCAGCTTGTTCTCCTCGATGTAGATCTTCCCCAGCTCGGCAGCATCCTTGAACGTGCCATCCTCCTGGTTGACCGCACGCCCCCACGGGATGCTGAGTGCGCCCGGGATGTGCCCGCCGCGCAGCGCCCCCTCGTTCGGGTACTCCGGCATGTGCAGCCGCTCGCCGCGATACTCCTCGGGGCTGCGGACATCCACCAAGGGCAGCTTCCGCCGCAAACGCTTGAGCACCTGGTCGCGGAAGGCGCGTAAGCGGGTGTCGTCGCGTTTGGGCGCCTGATATTGGCTGGGCTGATATTTGGGAACTTCGCGCGTAAGCGGCCGATTCTCTTTGATCCACTTCAGCCGACCGCCATCCATAACCTTGGCGTGCACGTGCCCGAAGAGTTGCAACACCCAAAAAGCATAGGTCGCCCACCAGTTGTTTTTGTCGCCATAAATGACGATCGTGGTGTCGGGGCTTGCGCCGATCCGCCGCATCAGGTTTTCGAACCCACGCCGGTCGAGGTAATCCCGCCGGACCGGATCGTTGAGGTCGCGCGTCCAGTCAATCTCCACAGCGCCGGGAATATGGTTCGAGCTATACAGCAGGGGGTCTTCATTGGATTCCGCAATGCGGAACCCGGGATCTTTCAGATGTTCCTGGACCCAATCTGTCGAGACCAAGACATCAGTGTTGCTATAGCCACGCTCTTCTATGCTCTTGCTCATGTGTACCTCCGACGAGACCTTGCGCACAGCTAGTCTTGTGATTAGTGATGTGTACAAGTGCAAAGCGGATGCAGCAATTTCTCATCAAGGCGCGCAACATGCATAAAGCTTGCGGAAGCGGGCGAGCACCCTTTTCTGGCCGGAGAAATGCAGTCTCATCACGGAGCTGGTCCTCCGCAATTGTCCCGTGCTCCTGGGGTCCAGAATCCGCGCAGGTTTATTTAGGCCCTGAGGAGTATATCGGAGTGCGATATGATATGATGAGTTCAGGCCTCCGATTGACGCCCGGCGTAGAGGTAACGAGCGGACCGCTGGGCCAGGGATTTGCCATGGGAGTCGGCATGGCTTCGGCCAAAGTCCATCTCGCAGCGACATTGAACCGCGCCGAATTGTTTGTGTTGACCGCCAATGCCATAACTCCTGTCAGGGGCGCTCGGCACAACATCAACCTACGGTCGGACGAACGAACCGTAATACAAAGACGCCGTCCGCGGCGGAATGAATGCGGACAGGAGGAGCAGTATGAAATGGTGGGGCAGTTTGACGATTCCCATTCTGACTTCCGGAGTCTTGGTCCTTGGCGCGTGGGTGCTGCCGGCTTGGGGCCAAGGCGAGAACCCGCCAGCCGACACCAAGGCCGTTGGGGCAACTTCAGGCCACGGCGTGACTCTGGTAGAGCAGACCTACAAGGGCAACGAAGCGGACACCGCCAAAGAGCTCATCGGGTTGGAGAACAAGTGGACTGAGGCGGCAAAGAAGGGCAATGCGGACGGAGTGGCTCCGTTGCTGGCGGATGGCTTCATTGCCACCGACGCCGACGGTTCCGTGCATAACAAGGCACAAATGTTGGCACGCATCAAGACGGACAAGTGGGAGACCAACCAGATCAGCGACCTGAAGGTTGCAGTGTATGACGGCGCGGCCGTCGTGACGGGTACCTGGGTTGGAAAAGGGACGAGCGACGGGAAGCCGGTAGATGCTCAGGAGCGATGGACGGACACCTGGGTGACGATTGGGAGATGGCAGTGCGTCGCCAGCCACTCATCGCCCATGAAGTAGCCGGGCGCGGCCGGCATGCAGAAAAGTGCTTTCCGACGACACTCCCGGAGAGCCACACCCCGTAGGGGGAGGTCCTTGCCCTAGAGCTGGTCCAGCGCCCAAAGAAGAAGAGATTGGTGAACAGGCCGATGAGCCGGAACAGCGCCAGAGCCACGAATGCGCTCAGCGTGCCGATCCCCGTGGCCAGCAGTGCGATGGGCAGCACGCCCGCGGTGGTGGTGAAATCGCCAAGTCTGTCCGGCGCCTCAGCACGTTCGGCGCGGCGGACCGGGTTCCGTCCTGGTCCGTGTGCGGAGGGTGAGCTCTGCTCGCTTTGGTTCGCGATCATCCTCTCATCCGCCCTTGACGCATCGATGAAGCGGTCTCCCCATGTCCACTCCCATCGTGGGTTCGCTATATATATCGTAACACGGTCTATGGCAACGGCCCGCGGACCCACCATGCCGGTCCCGGATACAAGGCTGCTTTTGGAGACCCTGCAGAGAACTGCTTGAAGATCGTTACTTCTTCAGCGGCGTGGCGTTCTTGGGCAGCAATCCAGCAAGTCCAGTTTCCTCCGCACAGCACACGTGGGGGCACAATTAATCGTTCACCGATATTATCGTGATATGATATACTGCAGACTGGATGGAATGCGGCAGGCCGGAGTCAGTCGTGTCACCCTCCGCAAAAAACTCGAGCGTCCTCTCCGAGCTGCGGGGAGTCAACCATCCCGACTGGATCCTCCACGTGCGTTCCCGGCGCGAGCCCCGTTTTTCCTGCGGAGAATTGTCACCCGCGGAGTTTCTGGACAGCCTGCAGGAGAATTTGGAATGGCTTTCTGCTCATGAACGTTGGCTGCGCCTGCAGCATGGCATGGTGAAGTTTCTTACTTGGTTTTGCCTGGAAGGTGACTGACGTCCCGGCAGGCGGACGCTTTCGGGCGCAAGCCGGGCAGACGATGCTCTTCCCGGCAAATGGGGAACAGCAGCTTAGGGAAGCAAGCCAGCGACCGAGGCCTTGCACAACCGCTCACGAGCAGTACATTGCGAGCGATTCAGGGCTCAAAAAGGAGATTCCGGCTGAAAGGAGAATGTCTATGGCAGGGCAAGGAACCGCGAACCCGGCAGCCGTCGGCTTGGCAGGTTTCGGCGTAACGACACTATTGCTTCAGTTTCATAACCTCGGCTGGTGCGGCAGCGGGGTTGTCTTCTGCACCGCTTTAATGTTCGGCGGCGGTGCACAGCTCATCGCTGGGTTTCAGGAATTCAAGGCTGGGAATAACTTCGGCTATAGCGCCTTTACAGCGTACGGCGCTTTCTGGCTCGCCTTGGGGTTCATCTTCCTGGTTCTCAATTTGGAGAGCTTGCCAAACTCCATTATCACAGGCCCTCTCAAGATCACCGCGACGGATGTTGGATACTTCCTGTTGGCCTTTACCGTCTACACGGCGATCATGTTTCTCGCTTCATTCGCGGTCCACACCGCGATGGTTCTCACGTTTCTCACACTGTTGCTCGGCTTCATCGGCCTTGACTTTGTCTTTCTGAAAGGCATGAAGTCACTGATGACAATCACCGCTGTCGATTTGATCGTTTGTGCCCTGCTTGCGCTCTACATGATGGCCCATGTGGTCTTTTTGCAGGTCTACGGCAGAAATGTCCTGCCTGTGGGCGGGCCTTGGGTGAGCAAGCCGCAGGCGTAGCGGTTCGAGAAGCCACGGTGGGGCCGATAGCTTGCCGACTGGGTAGTCGGCGGCCATGGGGATTCCGGTGTGCCCCCACGATAGGGCGGCGGCCCGAGCGCGGCATCACGGGCTGCCGCCAGTCAGGTCGGCACGGGCAGCGGACCGCCGGGGATCTGCCGTTGGATTAAAAATGTGCAGTTGCAAGAGGGAGCCGGGCATGTTCACCCCATCCGAGAATATCATCCGGCTTGGTTCGTCCCTGCGTCAGTTGCTAATCCAAGCGAACACCTGTCCCGCCGTGCGCTCCTGT
>Ga0116221_1003142_pt1 | contig 10723 bp, 10 predicted proteins | sample Sb_taG_5_FD_88965 | JGI IMG/M metagenome (GOLD analysis project Ga0116221, IMG submission 88965) | Peat soil microbial communities from Weissenstadt, Germany - Sb_50d_8_FC metaG | ecosystem: Environmental > Terrestrial > Soil > Wetlands > Peat | place: Germany: Weissenstadt | collected 2010-09-21 | reverse complement strand
CTCGCGCTCCCGGGTCCCGGCGGGACGTTGGGCCTGGACCAACAGCTCGGACATTTCACGCGGGCATCGGCCATTTTGGCTACGAGCTTGAGCCCATCGGTCGCTACTGGGCGGTTTTGTGATCCGCCCCTGGCCCGATCATCGCGAGCCCGGGCGAAGCGCCGTCGCGCCTGCTGGCCCGAATATCCAAGACCTGCGAAGGCTATGTGTCAGGGAGCCAGATCTCGCCGCCACGTTTGACGGCGGCATCGTCGTCAGGGTTATCCCCCAAGAGCCGATCGAGCGCAGCGACTATCCGTCCAGTCGCCTCACGCCGCAAGCGGTGAACCCTCGCGCTCGCGCCCATACGCCACCCAGGAGCTCTGCTACTTTCTCTGGCACGTAGCGATCCGCTTCGCGACGCTCGAGTAGCTCGTCGATCTCGACCGGAGCGGGATCCATCACCAGCGTGGGCATGAGGTAACGATAGCCCCTCACCTTCTATCTCTCTAGGGTGCGCGAGAACCTCCTCCAAGCCCCCGCTGGGCAGCACGATCGAGAGTACCGTCCTAACCCCTGCGCTACTTTGCTCGGCCATGGATCAGCAACTCCAAATAGCAGCCCCAAGCAGGCAAGGACTTCGTCCTAAAAATCAGCAGAGCAGGCTTGGACCAGACCCCACCCCGTCTTTGGCAGTTGCCGGGACCTGCGACGCCTTGTGCGACCTCGCCAACCGGTTCGCCGCCGCGGCGGAAAGGGCCATAGCCCGGCACGAGCTCGCCGCCGTCGACTTTCCAATAAGCAGCAAAGCAGGTCCGACTTTCGGCCGGCAGAATCAGCGCGCGAAGTCGCCTCTCTGTAACAACCCAGCAAAGCAGGCTTGGACATCCGCCGAACGAATCGGGCCGCGAAGTCGGCCCGTTCGGCGGACTGTCCAAGACCTGCGTAGGCGCCTGCCGGACGAAGCGTCGGAACCTGCGCAGGCTCTCGTGCGCCGAGACCCTGGCAATGACGGAAACGCGCCAGGTTTTCAGCGTCGCCCGAGAGCTCGAGGCTCGAACCCGCCGGCCACAAAAATTCCAATCCCAGCCTGAGAGCCATGACGACTACGACAACCCAAGACTTGTTCCCCCAAGCAGCCAGGAGGGCGGCAGCCGAGAGACCGGAGATGAAGCAGATCGTCCGTTCCAGCGTCGTGTCGGCGCCGGCGCCGCCCAAGGCTGATCTCTTGAGCAAGGGCACCCTCCTCCCTCCGCCCCATTCTCGGGTCCGCCGCTCCCACCAGCTGGCGGGAGCCGCTCGCCCGGTGAGGCCTCCTCATAAAATGGGCAGAGCATCAGAGGAGGCCTCGGCAAGGTTGAATCGGTTCGAAGACCGCTTCAACGTGGTGGGCCGATCGGTCGGCCACCCTGGGAGGCCAGCTCGGAGGCCAAGGAAGATCGACCCAAAGTTCGGGACACAGCTCCAGCTCCCCCTGTAGCCCAGCCCCACACGGCCTGCCCACGCCGTCAGCGTGCGAGCACGTAGGCGCTCATTCCGGGGATCGTGAACCGCAGCTCGTCGCCTTCGACGGTGAGCGTTCCCGCTTTGATGAGCTCGTCGCGTACGCTGGAGAGCTGTTTCGGTGTGCTGCCGAGCTCGTCGGCGACGGCTCGGGCGGTTGTGGGGTTTGTGGTGGCGGCGATGGTTGCGAGGGCTGTGAGGTAGCGCTTCTGGGTTGGGCTCGCCGCACTCCAGCGGGCGGCGTAGAGTCCATCTTCGAGCGCTCGCTGGGCGCGGGGAAGGGCGGCCTGTGCGGCCGCGAGGTCGATCCTGTCGTTGCCATTGGCGGCGCGCCAGGCGTGGTGACCGTAGAGCTGGATGGCATAGGGGTAGCCACCCGAGGCTTCGGCAAGGACGATCGCTGCGTCCTCGTCCATCGGTCTTCCGCCCGCCTCGGCGGGGAGGCGCAGCGCCCGCACCGTCTCCTCACTGCTGAGCAGGCCCAGCTCGTGCCATGTGCCGCGCTCGAGATAGGTGACGGAGTGCTCGGGGGCGCGCATCAGCGGCAGGCCGGCGATGACCACGACCACCGGCCAGCGCTCCCCGGTTCCCTCCTGCAGGAGCGCGGCGAGCGCCGCGAGCTCACGGCGCGTGGCGAGATGCGCCTCGTCCAAGGTCAGGACGAAACCGGTCTCGCGTGCGATAGCAAGCTCGGCAAGCCCGGTGAGCGCCGGGCGCAGGGCGGGTGTGGGATCCTCCGCCGAGCCGGCGGCGCGAGCGAGCCGAACCTCGCCGCCGATCCCCGGCACGCCAGCGCGCACGGTAACCGACTCCGTTTTCAGCGCGCGCTTGGACGGCGGCTGCTCGACCAGGTCCCGCACGCGTCCGATCGCATCGATCAGGTCCGGGGTGAAAGACGTATCGGGTCGCAGCTCGGTATGCACACGCGGCCACCCAAACTCCGATCCTGCGATCGCCGCGGCTTGCGCCAGCAGCACGGTCTTGCCGACACCCCTCGCTCCAGCGAGCAGGGTCGGCCTCGGTGTGCGACCGTCGAGCGCCGCCACCTCGATCGCATCCTGCAGATCCGCAAGCACCGCCTCGCGGCCCGCGAGCTCCTTTGGCGGCTCGTTGAAACCGGGACGATAAGGATTTTCTTTGCGCTCCACCACCACAGTCTAGCGTCGTCTAGCCCGTCTAGTGCCGTCTAGCCGGTCTAGCGTCGTCTAGCGCCTCCGGCCCACTATGCAGCTGAGCATTCCTTCTAGCCGGCGCGCGCTCTAACACCCAGCTGCAGCTCCCCCTCTAGCCCCCGAGCAACCACCCCTCCCCGCTCCCCCCGAGCATCAGCCCGCCGTTCTATACACGCGCGCGCGTGGGCGCCTAGCGGGGCTTGCCGGCCAAGCGCCGTGCGGATCGCCGGGTCTGGGCCTCGCGTTTTCGCTGGCGGAGGAGACTGACCGGGCGAGGTTGAGAAGCCTGGACGGCGGTGGGGGAATGAGCGGTAGCCCGCCAACTTTGTTTGGCGATCGCCCGGAAGCATTGGGTTCCGGGCTGGCCTCGCCAAGTTGTTGTCGGCGATCGGTTGAAGCCTCGCCTTGACTGCCTACTGTTGTCTGCATGGATCTGACCTCAGACAACATCGGCCAAGTGCCGATAACCCCCGTGGTACCAGCTACCCTTCTGGGGGGTGATGAACGTGTTGGCAGACAATGTCGATCCCCAGCAGCTCTTCGATGAAGAGGAGCAAGCTCGCCGTGCCGATGAGGAAGCGCTGCGATCGGGACGCAAGACGCATGCGCAGCTCAAGCGTGAAAACGAGATCTTCGCCTTCCCACCCAGCCGCGCTCGGATCAACCTCGACTCCGCGCGTTCGCTCTCCTGAGCGACGAGCGGTCATCCGCGGACGTGGGCGAGCCGCGAGATCCCATCGAACTCGACGCGCCCCCGCTGAACCTCGACGAAGCCGAGCAGATCATCGCGCGCCTGGAGGCGCTCATCCGTGAGCGACGAGTGGTCCTCGTCGGAGGGCAGGCAGTAGCCATCTGGACAGCACAGCTCGAAAGTCGTATGCAAGGCGCTCTCAACACCGAGCTCGTGGCAAGCCGCGACATCGACCTGCTTGGCAATGCGTCAGACCTGCGACAGGCAGGCGAACTGCTCGACGGAAAGGTTCGCGTGGCGGGATGGGACGACCACACACCTCTCACGGGCGTCGCCATCTTTCTCGACGACAAGGGCCACGAGCGCCGCCTGGATGTCCTCGAGAGCGTCTACGGGATGAACTCTAAGGACGTCAGGAACACAGCGATCGAGATCGACCTGGTTCTCCCCCACCAGCGCCAGGTCCGCGTTTGGGTGATGCACCCTGAGCGTTGCATGGAGAGTCGCGTCCACAACAGCGCACTCCCAACAAGCAAACCGATCTCGCCTGGCGACAGCTGCGGACATCGATCCTCTGTGCCCGGGCTTTCACCCAGCTACTGCTCGATGAGCGCGGAGACGCGGCGATCCGTGATGTACTGAACCTCAACGAGCGCATCTTCCGCTTCGCCCAGGATGACCGGTCCGTTCGCTTGGCACTCGAGAGAGACGTTGAGGTGTTCGATGCAGTGCTCGACGACGAGCGTCTACCTGAGAAGTTCAAGACCATCCGCTTGCCGCAGATGCGCGAGCAGATAGGGGCGCTGCGGCAGCGGGAACGCGAACGACGGGCGGGGTGAGGCGGGGCCGGAACTTGCTGGCTTGGGGTAGATGTATGTGAGGCGAGCTTAGATTTGAGCTACGGCGCCCGGCGCTCCTTATGCGATCGGTTTGTGGCCTTGCCGGCCAGTCGTCGCTCGATTCGCCGGGTCTTGGTCTCGCGTTTTCGGGAGCGGATGGCGGTGGGCCGGCCTGGCGGGTTGAGGCTGGGCCTGGTGGCAGGAGCCGGGTGCCGATCTCAGGCGACCTCGAGATAGTCGCGCAGAGCCTTGCGGATCACCGCGGAGGTCGTCTCGTGGTCGCGCTTCGCCCGACTGGCCAATGCTTGGCGCAACTCCGGCTCGAGTCGCACCGACTCGACGGCGGCGGCCGCTGACCCGATCGGCGGGCGCCCTCCGCGTCGACGGAGCGTCTGCTCGACGTCGTAACCGACCTCGGCCTTCTTGGCGAGCTTGCTGACCAGATCATCGGTGATCGGGACGCCATTCGCGGTTCTTCCGTGTGTCTTTTTAGCCATGCTCAGTCTCCAGGCAGCAATCGTTGGTACTTAGCCCTCATCGTCATCGCGTGGATCGCCAACTCCGAACCCGTCATCCCGAACGATCGTGACGACCTCCAGCAAGTTCGCGCTGTGAGCCGGGCCAAGATAGAGGCGGGTGTTGTCGTCCTGATTGTCAATCGTCATTGCCTGCTCCACCGCGTGGTCAATGTCCTCGTCGGCAATACCGTGCTTGCGCGCCGACGGATGAACCTCCACTCAGCAATTGTAATACGAAACCGCACCCGGCGCTCGCCAAGCTGAACGGGGTCCGTTCAGCGGCGCAGGGCCTCCCTGATCGGGTCGGGGGCCAGCTGAAAGCCGCGGGTCAAGTGCCACCGCAGGCTCGCGATGTTCGTCGCCGAGGTGCCGCTTGCCAGTTCTTCCACGCCACGGGCGGACAGCGTCTGCACTACGACGCGAAGCAGGGCGGTGGCGAGCCCTCGCTCGCGAGCATCGCGTCGCACGGTGAGCCATGCGAGCATGGGGGCGCCCGCGTCGTCGGTTCCCACCAGCACGACAGCGCAGATGGTCCCCGCATCGACGGCGACTATGCCAGCGAGACTGGGCTTGTTCAGGCTGCGCTCGATCTCGGCCTGCAGCAGGGTCTCCGGATCCTCGAGGCTTCGATATGGGTCCTCCTGCACCCAGACATCCATCAGCAGCTTGGCGATCTCGGAGCGGTCGCGGCGAGCGTCGACCGTGCGGACCTCGACGCCGCTGAGTGTCACCGCTGGGACCTCGAGGCTTGTGGGGCGGCACAGGTGCAAAGGGCGCGGACGTGACGAGAGCCACGCCTCGCCTTCGATCAGCTCGTACTTCCAGTCCGGATGCCGCGGCAGTCTATGCAGCAGATCGAGGGAGAGCGGAAACCTCAGCATCTCCACATTGTGAGCGAAGTGACCCAGAGGGGTTTGGAGGATGCGGATGACGGGGTTATCGTCGTCTGAGCCACTCGGCCAACAGGGGGTCGAGGAGGAAAGGGGCCCCCTCCCGCCCCTCCCCGTCGCGCTGGACGTGGCGTTCGTCGGCGAGCAGCCGCTCGAGCGCCTCGCGCAGCGTCGAGCGCGCCACGCGGTGCTCGCTGGCGACAGCGCTCCCACTCACCGGTTGTCCATCAGCGAGCGCCATCAGCACGATGCGTTCGACACGTCCCAGCCCATCCCACAAGGCTTGCTGCGCGTCACGCGTCTCGGCTAGCGCAAGGTCAATCGCCGCGGCCGCGAGATCAGCAGGCGGCTCCGGAGTGTCGAGCAGGTTGTAGAGGTGGTGTGCCAGGAGCAAGGTGCGCTGCGGATGCCCCTGTGTGAACAGCATCAGTTCGTCCACGGCGCCCGCAGCGTCCAATCCATCGGCGCTCAGCAACGCCTCAATGTCACGAGTCGCCTCCTCCACCGGTAGCCGCGGCAGGTCCAGCGGCCGCGCCTGCCCGTAGAACGCTCGCTTGCGATCTGCGAACAACTCACGCATCACCGAAGGCTGACTACCGGCGAACACATACGCCGCGCCGTCGCCGTGATGCTGGATCACAGACCGAACCAAGCCATCGAGGGCGTTATCGGCGACCAGCAGGTCCTGAAACTCATCCATGCACACAACCGTCAATCCACCGCCCGCCTCGTGCAACCGCAGCGGAATATCAAGCAACTCGAGCAGCGCGGCGCGCGCTTCATCGGAGGCAGGCCGGCCGGCAGACGGCGCAACCCGTACCCGCAGCCCGGGCACACCGGCGCTCACGCTCAACCGCTCCATCCAGCGGCGAACGCTGCGACGCGGGTCCGCGGGCAGCGCGCTGAACGCCTCGGCAACCCGTGCCGCCACGTCACCGACCGTCGCCACCTTCGACAGATCCACGCGCACGGCGCGATGGCCGACCGCGCGCATCGCGGCGACGTGCGCATCGAGCACGCTCGTCTTGCCGAAGCGCCGCGGCGCAGCCAACCGGATCGCCACCCGGTCGCCCGCGGCGCTCTGCAAGCTGTCGAGCTCCGCACGACGGTCGATCAGACGGCTGGGGTCAACAGGCCCTTGATAGCTGAACGGATTCACCGTACATCAATGTACGGGATTCCCGTACAAGGGGCACGTGGCGGTGAGAGTGAGCTTCCCGCCCTATCGGTAGGCACTTCGGTGCCACCCCGGACCTCTGGGAAGCTCAGCGCAGAAGTAAGCTGAGCTGACCGACGGTGGCCTGACCACGTCGGAGAACTCTCCTGTCCCGCAAGACCTCCCTAAGTGTGGCTCGCCCTTCTATACACGCGCGCGGGTGGGCTATTTGGATCTCTGCTCTGCTCGCTGCTGTGCCTCCAGCTTGAGCTGGGCTTGCTTGCCGGCGATCTCGGCTGTGTGTTTCGCCTGGCGCTCCTGGGCAATGCTGCGGGATTTGACACCCTCGGCAATCCTGCGTTTGCGGTCTTGTTCTTGGCCCTGTCCTTGATCCATGTTGCCTCCTTGTATGACCCTCTCCCTCACTGTAGGCGCATTCAGGCGTGGCTGACTGCACCCCAGCCTCGCGCAGGGTCGCGCGGGGTCTGTTGTAGTTCAGCTACGCCGCCCCTGTAGCCCACCCCCAGCAATCATCCCCTCCCGCTCCGAGGCCCTCCCAGCTCCGCCCGACCGAGCAGTCGGCTCGCCCATTTATACACGCGCACGCGAGGCCGGCCTTTAGCACCCAGCAAAGCAGGCCGGCCTTCGGCCGGCAGAATCAGCGCGCGAAGTTGCGTCTGGGCGCCCGCGAGAACCGTCCCAAGCACGTGGGAAGCTGAGCCGATGACACAGCAGATAGCCACGATCGAGCGTGCGAACGCAGGCCAGGCCTATAGGCCGAGCTTCGCCGAGCTGCTCGAGTGCGAAGACCGGGAGCTGCTGCGCGAGCCGCTGCGTAGATGGCTCCTCAAGCGTGACCACCCGGAGAGCGCGTCCTTCGTGTACGAGACGTGGCTGAAGATCGGCGGTGAGCCGCAGCTGATCCGCGAGTCGCTTACGGAGTGGCTCGCGAAGCATGCGGCTACCATGAGCGCCAGCTATCTCTACAAAGCCTGGTTTCGAACGACGGGTGATGTAGAGCCCGTGCGCGACGCGATCGGCGTCTGGCTGGCCAAACATGGCCAAGCAGAAAAGGCGCATTTCATCTACCAGGGGTGGCTTGATGCCGGCGGCGAGCGCGAGCTCGTCGCGGCGCCGATTAAGCGCTGGCTCGAAGAGCACGGCGAGAGTCCCAATGCGGGCTTCGTGTATGAGGCGTGGCTGAAGGCTAAGGGTGAGATCGACTTTGTCAGAGAGCCACTGCTCGCGTGGATCAAGGCCAACGGCGACTCGAAGGCCGCCGATTTCACCTATCGCGCGTGGCTGTGGGCCCGCGGCGAGACCAAGTTCGTCGAAGAGCCGCTCCGTGGCTGGCTGGCTAGGCACGGAGCCAAAATGTACGCGAGCTTCCTGCTCGCGGCGTGGCTGAAAGCCGGAGGTGAGACCGACTTGGTCAGAGAGCCGCTACGGGAGTGGATCAGAGCCAATGGCAATTCGGTGGCCGCCAGCTTCATCTATCGCGCGTGGCTTGACGCCGGCGGCGAGCGCGAGCTCGTCGCGGCGCCGATCGAGTGCTGGCTCTGCATTCACGACGATAACCCCAGTGCGGGCTTTGTGTATGAAGCGTGGCTGAGAGCTAAGGGTGAGATCGACTTCGTTAGAGAGCTACTGGGCGAGTGGATCAGAGCCCACAGCGACTCGATGGGCACGGGCTTCGTCTGCCGCAGATGGCTGGAGGCTGGAGGTGAGACCAACTTCGTCAGAGAGCCACTGCGCGAGTGGATCCAGGCCAACGGCAACTCGAAGGCCGCCGGCTTGGTCTATCGCGCGTGGCTGAAAGCCGGAGGTGAGACCAACTTCGTCAGAGAGCCATTACGGGAGTGGATCAGAGCCAATGGCAATTCGGTGGCCGCCAGCTACACCTATCGCGTGTGGCTACAGGCAAGGGGCGAGACCGACTTGATTAGAGAGCCACTACAGGAGTGGATCCAGGCCAACGGCAACTTGGCGATCGCCGGGTACGTTTACGGCGCGTGGCTGAAGGCCGGAGGTGAGATCGACTTCGTTAGAGAGCCGCTACGGAAATGGATCCCGGCAAACGGCAACTCGATGATCGCCGGCTTCACCTATCGCGCGTGGCTGAAGGCCGGAGCTGAGACCGAGTTCGTACGCGAACCGCTGCGGAAGTGGATCCAGGCCAACGGCGACTCGACGGCCGCTGGCTTCACCTATCGCGTGTGGCTACAGGCAGGGGGCGAGACCGATCTGGTCAGGGAGCCGATCCGTCGCTGGCTGGCCATCCACCGCACAGGCGATACCGCCCAGCAGCTGCGCGACACATGGCTCGAGGTGACCAGCCAGCCGCAATCGTCCGACCTCACGCAAGCGCCCCCTCGCGACGCTGCTCTCACACAAGCGCCCGCTCGCGACGCCTCGAGCGCTCCCCCTACCTATATATACGCGAGCATGTACAGCCAGCTATGCGCAACCCCGTCTACGCCTGCGACGGCTCACGTGGCGACGACTCACGTGGCGACGGCTCACGTGGCGACGGCTCACGTGGCTGCCGGACGGCCGCATACAAGACGGCCGCGTAGAAGGACGGCGCGATGGTGCTATGGCGCTACATCGACGAGCGAAGCGATGCAATGAATTTCGTCGTGTAGCGACCTGTACCGACCATTTGGGCTAGCCGGTTGCCTTGATCCATGTGCGGCGCAAATACCAGGCGGCGGGGCTTTTGCCGTGGATGTTCATCCAAGCTCGGAGCTCCTCCTCCACGGCCGCGGGCTCGCCGCCGGCCTCCAGCCACGCTTGGATGACAAAGCTCGCGTGCGGATCTGTTCCGTGCTTGCCCAGCCAGCCACGGATCGGCTCTCTGACGAGCTCGGTCTTGCCGCTGGCCTTCAGCCACGCGCAGTAGGTGAAGCTCGCGGCTCTCGCGTTGCCGTTGACTCGCAGCCACTCGCACAGTGGCTCTTCGACCAGCTCTGTCTCGCCGCCGGCCTTCAACCATGCGGGGTAGGTGAAGTTGGCGGCTCTCGCGTTGCCGTTGACTCGCAGCCACTCGCACAGTGGCTCTCTGACCAGCCCGGTCTCGCCGCCGTTGTTCAGCCACGCCTGATACACGAAGCTCGCATTGGGACTCTCGCCGTGCTCTTCGAGCCAGAGCTTGATCGGCGTCGCGACGAGGTCGCGCTCGCCGCCCGTATCGAGCCACGCCTCGTAGAAAAAGCTCGCGATGACGCTCTGCGCGTGCGTACCGAGCCAGCGCACAGCAGCCTTCACGACAACTTTGGGCTCGCCGGACGCCCTCAGCCATGCCCCACAGACGGAGCCCGTCGCCTCGAAATCAGGATGATCTGAAAGCCAGCGTCGGAGCGGTTTTGCCACGTACGCCGGCTCACCGCCGCTATGGAGCCACGACTCGTAGATTTGGTGCGCGTCCGACTCGCCGCTCGTGTGCGCATTGAGCCAAGCGCGGATATGCGCTTGAAGGATCCGCCGGTCGCCCCCCGCCCTCAGCCAGGCGTAGTAGACATAGCTTGCCACCGGCTTCTCCCGATGGAGCTTCACCCACTTGACGAGCGGCATGCGTACGAGCTCGTGCTCGCCGCCGGCGTCAAGCCACGCCTTGTACACGTATTGCGCTGCCTCGACCTGGCCGTGCTTGGCCAGCCATACGCCGATCGCGTCGCGCACGACCTCGATCTCGCCTGTCGCCGCGAGCCACGCCCGATAAATGAAGTTGGCGTTCTCCGCGCCCGCATGCCTCGTAAGCCACTCCGTGAGCGACTCGCGGATCAGCCGCGGCTCACCTCCGGCCTTCAGCCATACCTGATACATGAAGGACGCGCTCTCCCGGTGGTCACCCTTGAGGAGCCATCTACGCAGCGGCTCGCGCAGCAGCTCCGGGTCTTCGCACTCGAGCAGCTCCTCGAAGCTCGGCAGATCGGCCTGGCCGGCCTCGGCATACTCAATCTCGGCTGTCCCTGT
>Ga0116221_1003140_pt1 | contig 10725 bp, 6 predicted proteins | sample Sb_taG_5_FD_88965 | JGI IMG/M metagenome (GOLD analysis project Ga0116221, IMG submission 88965) | Peat soil microbial communities from Weissenstadt, Germany - Sb_50d_8_FC metaG | ecosystem: Environmental > Terrestrial > Soil > Wetlands > Peat | place: Germany: Weissenstadt | collected 2010-09-21 | reverse complement strand
TGTATGAGGCCCTCCTCTCCACTGGTCGTCCCGCTCCGGTGGTGAAGGAAGGTGACGACCGGGGCCGTGTCGTTGCGCAACAGCATCGCGTGGCAAGGCACGGGGGTGTTTCTCTCCATGGCGGCCGGGATGCAGCCGATGGTGGCGATGATCGGCAACAATTTGGGTGCGGCACCCACCCAGGTGGGGAAGACAGCACCGACTACTGGAAGGACATCAACACGCCCGACAAGCCGCAGGCGCGCGCAAAATGGACCGGGCCGGTAGTAGTACACTGGTTGAACCCTCCGGGTGGAGGGTCATTCCATTCTGAGGTCAACCAGGTGACACCTAGGCTTCCGCGTGGGCCAGGCAAAGCTCTATTCCTGTTCCTGCTGTTTCTTTCCAGTTCCTGGGCCCAAGGCATCATCAGCACGGTGGCCGGCACCAACTGGATCTTTCCCGATGACGGCAAGCCCGGCGCCCAAGCACGGCTGACCGGCGCCAACGGCATGGCCTTCGACAGCCAGGGCAATCTCTATTTCGCGGTGCCCGACCTGAACATGGTCATGAAGCTGGATACGAATGGGATCGTGAGGGTGGTGGCGGGCACCGGGCTGCCGGGGTTCTCGGGCGATGGCGTGCCGGCGCGGACAGCCAGGCTGACGGGCCCCTGGGCGGTAGCGCTGGATGCCGCCGGCAATATCTACGTGGCCGACTCCGGCAACGGACGTGTGCGAAAGATCGACTCGACCGGCATGATCACCACGGTCGCCGGCGGCGGGCCGCAGTTTCCCGGTGACGGACTGACGGCCACGCAGGCGGGCCTCCAGTATCCGCAGGGAGTGGCATTCGACCCCTCGGGAAACATGTTGATTGTAGACAGCTCGCGGTTGCGGAAGGTGAATGCGGCCGGCATCATTTCGACGGTCGCAGGCAACGGCACATCGTCGTCAGCCGGCGATGGCGGACAGGCATCCAATGCGACGCTCAGCGGCCCGGACGCCATTGCGGTCGCCTCTGACGGCTCCATCTATATTGCCGAACACTCCGGCAACATTCGCAGGATCGCGCCCAACGGCATAATTAATACCTACGCGGGGGGAGGCAACAGTACGGCCAATGGTGTGCCTGCCGCCACCGCGGCGTTCAACCGTCCATCGGCACTCGCGCTGGATGCGCAGGGTAATCTCTATATTGCGGAAGAAGGCGGCGCCCGCGTCCGAAAGGTGACCAACGGTCTGATCAACACGGTTGCCGGCACCGGCCAGCCGGGATTCTCCGGGGACACCGGTATCGCCACCGGCGCGCAACTGGCTTTCCCCAATGGCTTGGCAGTGGATGCCTCCGGCAACCTGTTCATCGCCGACCACGACAATAACCGTATCCGGCGCGTGGATTCACAGGGAAACATCAACACGGTGGCGGGGGCGGGCGACTTCACAGGAGACGGCGGACCGGCCATCGCCGCCCGGCTCGCGCAGCCCAACGGAATCGCGGTGGATTCTCAGGGCAGCATCTATATTGCGGACTTTGGTGCCGAGGTGGTGCGCAAGGTAACACCGGACGGATTGATCAACACCTTTGCCGGCACCGGTCAGGGCGGCAGTTCGTTGATCGACAACGTCGCCGCCACGAGTTCCATCTTGTACCAGCCATTTAGCGTCGCCGTGGACCGCCAGGGTAATGTGTACATCGCCGACGCCCGCAACTTTGCGATCCGCAAGGTGGACACGTCGGGAAAGATCACCACCCTGGTCGATCCTTCGATCGCCGGCCATCCGACCAACGTGGCGGTGGATAGCAAGGGCAACGTCTATTTCAACAGCCAGGGGACACCGGGCGACCGCGTACAGAAATTGTCCGGAGGCACCGTGACATTTTTCGCCGGCACCGGCGCCGCGGGTACCGGTGGCGATGGCGGGCTCGCCGTGAACGCCCAACTTGGCCAGGTCGAAGGGCTGGCGGTGGATGCGTCGGACAACCTGTATATTTCCGACGGCCCGAATAACGTCGTGCGGCGGGTAGATACGAACGGCAACATTAGGACTGTGGCCGGTAATGGTCAATGCTGCGATTCAGGCGATGGCGGCCTCGCCACCAGCGCCAGCCTTAATTTCCCTGAGGGCCTGGCGGTCGATACGGCCGGCAATCTGTACATCGCCACGCAATCACGGGTGCGGCGGGTGAGTTCCTCGGGCAGCATCTCGACATGGGCGGGCACCGGTGTCTTTGGATTCTCGGGTGACGGGGGCCTGGCCTCGGCCGCAACCTTTTCCGGCCTTCGCGGCCTGGCGCTGGATGGCGCGGGGAATGTCTACGTAGTGGATTCCGGCAATTACCGCGTGCGTCAGATCCTGGCTATTCCACCCGTCCAGTCGTGTGCGTTTGGCTTGACGCCTGCGAGCGCGAACTTCGCGGCGGGCGGCGGGCCCGGCAGCATTTCGGTAACAGCTTCCCGGACTGACTGCGCCTGGACGGTAACCAGTAACGTCAGTTGGATCACCTTTACGAGTAACACGGGCACGGGCAATGGCACCCAGAACTACACCGTGGCCGCCAACCCGGGCGCGACCAGCCGCATCGGCACCATCACCATCGCCGATCAGACAGTCACCGTCAATCAGGGGGGCGTCACGTGCACTTACTCGCTCCCGGCTGCCAGCCAGGCATTCGGCCCCGCTGCCGGCAGTGGTACGGCAGCCGTGCAGGCGCCGCCCGGGTGCACCTGGACTGCCACCAGCGGCGTTTCCTGGATTACCATTGCGCCGGGCGCCGGCGGATCGGGAAACGGAACGGTCACTTACAACGTGTCCGCGAATCCGTCTCCGACGGCACGCGCCGGGACCCTCACGATCGCCAATCAGCCGTATAACGTGTCGCAGACCGGCAGCGGGTCGACGCTGAGCTGCACGGCCAGCGTTCCTTCCGCGCCGCAGGTGGCGCTCGAAGGGCGGACCGAAGTGATGGGAGATTTCGTGCTGAATTGTGCGGGGCTGAGCGGCAGCTTGAAGGCGGACATCGCGCTGACGCTGAACACCAACGTGACGAACATGTTGACGAATGGCGTCGCGGACGCCGTATTGACAGTAAATGGGAGCCCGCAGAACGGGCTCGTGGCGGGTTATAACATCATCCGGTGGCCGGGTGTTTCCCTGGCACCGGCAGCCGACGCCACGGCAAGTGCGCGGATTTCGAAGGTACGGGCCGATGCGAGCATGCTGGCAACCACTGGCCAGCAAGCGGCTCCGATCACCGGCCGCGTGACCATCAGTGCTCTGGCGCCGGTGCCAATAGCCGGCGCGCTCCAGACCGTGGCGACCGCTGCTCCGTCGCTGGTCTTCACAAAATACCAGCCGAGTTCCCCGGCGGGCGGACCGCAAACCTCCGTGCCGCTCCTGTTTCAAGAAGCACAGGCAACATCGTTCCATGCCGGCTCGACGCGATTGCGCCTGGCATTGACCAACGTGCCTGGAACGGTTCAGGTGTATGCGCCGGTCTACCCCGCGGAAGGCGCATCGCAGGCGCAGTTGTACTCTGCCGACGCCAACGGACTGGGCGGATCGCCATTGGCGGGCAGTCCGATGGCGGGCGGAGTGTACCAGCAACTGACAGTCACTGGAGGGACTGCCACGGCAACCTGGCTGGTGATGGCGGCCGACCCGACAAAGGTAGAGACGTGGACCTTTCCGCTGTTAGTAGTGAATGCGGCGACCAGCGACTTGAACCAGATACTGATAGCGGGGAGCCTGGCGCCGGTAAGCGATGTGAGCATCGCCAGCGCCACGGCGCCTGTGCCGCGATTCCGCGATTTTTCGGCGCCGCAGAAGCTGGTCAATCTGCGAGTCAGTACTTCGGTCCAGGTGCCGCCGCAAGCGGCGGCGCTGGACCATCCAGGGGCGCTTGCGGCAAAGGCGCCTATGCCGCGGGCGGCGATCGTGGGTACCAATGTGACTTTCGTGAGTGGGTTGTTGAATGACACCACGGACCCGTCGCAGACGGCGACCAACGTGGTGGTCCGCGACAATCTTCCAACGGGCTTGAACTATGTGAGCTGCTCGGCCACCGGCGGCGCAACTTGCAGCGGATCGGGGAATCAGATCCAGGTGAGCTATGCGACGTTGGGCCCGGGGCAGGGCGCTACGGTTACGGTAGTGGCGCAGGTAGATCCGTCGGTCGAGCCCGGGACAGTGGTAGAGAACCCGGTGAGCGCCGCGAGCGACCAGGCGAACCTGGATCTATTGGCCAGCACGTCGAGCAGCAGTTTCATCGCGCTGCTGGGAACCCCGGGAACGGTAGAGAGCGCGCCAGCCGCGGGCGCCGGGTACACCCAGACTTTCACCTTCCAGTTCTCGCATTCCTCGGGCTACCAGGCACTGGGCGTGGTGAATGTGCTGTTCAACACTTCGCTGGACGGGCGGAAAGCGTGCTACCTGGCTTACGTGTCGCCGGCGAATACCTTGTACTTAGTGGACGACGCGGGGGACGCGGGAGGACCATACGCGGGCTACCTGGTGCTGGGGAGTGCGGGCACGATTCAGAACAGCCAGTGCGCGGTGAACCTGGTCTCGGCTGTGGGCCTCGGGGACAAGCTCACGCTGAGCCTGAACATCACGTTCAAGCAGGCGTTCGGCGGAAACCAGATTACGTACGTAGCGGCGCGCGACCAGGGCCAGGGGAACACCAACTGGCAGGCGGCAGGCGTATGGCAGGTGCCGATTCCGCACGTGGGGACGGTCGGAGTGACGGGCGTCACACCTTCTCGAGGCGCGGCGCCGGCGGGTACTGCCCAATCGTTCGTTTTTACATTCACGGACACCCAGGGGACGGGGGATTTCGGGGTTATCAATGTGCTGGTCAACAATGCGCTCGACGGGCGAAAGGCCTGCTATGTGGCCTACGAGGCCTTCACCGGCAATCTATTCCTGGTGGACGACGCAGGAGACGCGGGCGGTCCGTTTGCGGGAGAGATGTCGCTGAATGGAGGTTCGACGAGCGTCCAGAACGGTCAGTGCTCGATCGCCGGGACGGGCTCGACGGCTGCGTTCTCGCCCAATACCCTGGCATTGACGTTGAACATCACGTTCACGGCAGCGTTCCAGGGTAACCGGGTTGTATACGCGGCCGGGCGGGATCGGGCGGGCGGCAACAACACGGACTGGCAGGCCGTGGGAAGCTGGACCGTGCAATAACGGAGCCACCTCCAGCGGCCTGCGTTACACTCGTGTTCAGATGCCGCGGTGGATCAACCTCCCCAATCTGTTCACCCTGCTCCGCCTGGTGCTGGTGCCCTTTGTCATGCAGGCCATCCTCCAGGGGCGCTACACGCTGGCCCTCGCCCTGTTCGGAATCGCAGCCGTCACCGACATCCTGGATGGGGCCGCCGCCCGCAGGCTCGGCCTTTCCACCCAGGCGGGCGCCTATCTCGACCCGGTTGCCGACAAGTGCCTTCTGAGCGGCGTTTTCCTGGCCCTGGCGGTAGGCAAAGTGGTGCCCTGGTGGTTCGTCGGCGTGGTGTTCGGCCGGGATCTTTATATCCTTTTAGGGGTGGCCGGGGTCATGCTGTTCACACCGGTCAGGAAGTTTCCCCCCAGCCTCTGGGGTAAAGTTTCGACCTTCGTCCAAATCCTGACGGTTGTCGCGTGCCTGGCCAGAAATGCCCTCGAACTTCGAGTACTAGATGCACTCTCACCTGCAATTCTATGGCTTTGCGTGGTTTTTACCGCCTGGAGCGGGCTCCACTATACCTGGCGGGGATTTCGAGTTGCACGAGCACATTGACGAGGTGTTGTCTAGGGAGTAGTCTTAAATCAGGGTTGCTCATGACTCGCTATTTGCCGGCGCGCTATCACCTGTGGTTTGGAATCTCCGCGGTGGCGTTCGCCGGTCTATTCGGCTGGTTGGGGCTGAGCTACCAACTGGCATACATAGCGGCGGGCGCGTTCCTTTTGACGGCCGCATTTCTCTTCCTGATGGCATTTCGTCCGGCCATCGAAGTGCACGAGGGTTATCTGGCGATGGGCCGGCGCATTGTCCCGTGGATGGACATCCGCCGCCTGGATCGTACCGGGTGGATCTCCCCGCTGATCGTTCGCATCACCCTGTTTGACGATTCGCGGCTGGTGCTGGTCTATCCGGGCGACCTGGATTCCTGCAACAGCTTGCTCCGCCACCTGCGCCGCCTTTCGCGTGACGCACTGATCGACGGCATTCCCTACCGCCAATATTGGGGGGAAGTGCTGGCGAGCGGCGCTGAGCGCAAGCAGGCCCAGCCCCAGGCCCAAGCCCCGCGGTACCGGATCCTCCGGCCCGAGGACGAGGCCGAAGTCGAACGCCTCTACCAACGTCTGAAAACCGTAGGCAATCTGGATCAGAAGAACTCGGACGAGAAGTAGTCCGTGGGATTTTCCACACGCGGAACTGCCCGGCGATCGCGTTTCCGCCTTCGGGCATTCCTTTTGCTCCTGGCTGTCGCAGGCGTGCTTTTCCTCGCGCGTTTCCTTTGGCTTCCCTGGCTCGCCTACCCGTTGATCCACGACGATGGTCCTGCGAAGGCTGACATGGCAGTGGTGCTGGCGGGCGATTGGAACGGCTTCCGCATTCTCAAGGCGGCTGGCCTGGTGCGTGACGGTTATGTTCCGACGGTGCTGGTGAGCGGGCCGGAAATCTTCGACACCCACGAGTCCGATCTCGCCATCTCCTTCGCCGCGCACCGGGGTTTTCCCGCGGAATGGTTCATTCCGCTGCCGCATGACGCGCATTCCACCAGGGAAGAGGCAGGCATCATCCTCGCCGAATTGCAGCGCCGCAAGATACGGAGCTTCCTGCTGGTAACCAGCGACTACCACACGGGCCGCGCCGGACGCATTTTCCGCGCCGCGGAACGGGCGGCGGGCGGCGGACCTGCGATGCGCGTGGTGGCGGCTCCCGACCGGGACTTCCAGCGGGAGTCCTGGTGGCGCCAGCGCGAGGCGCGGAAGATCGTTCTGCTGGAGTGGGTGAAGACCTTCGCCACGGCCCTGGGGATGTGAGCCATGTGGGAATCTCTCGGCACCGTGCGGAAATATCTGTGGCGCTACCGCTGGGGAATGGCCCTGGGGGGCCTCTGCCTCATCCTCAAAGACCTGGCCCAGGCGGCCCAGCCGCTCATGATCCGCGGCGCGGTAGACTCCCTGACGGGCATGGTGCGGGGCATCGCTTCCGGGTCGGCGTTCGTCCGCTTCGCCGCGTTCCTGGTGGGCTTCGCGCTCGTCAAGGGGATCTTTCAATACTGGATGCGCGTGATCATCATCGGAATTTCGCGCGACATCGAATACGATCTGCGCAACGACTTGCTCCAGCACCTGGTGCGCCTCTCGCCCGATTACTACGGCCGCACGCGCACCGGCGACATCATGGCGCGCGCCACCAACGACCTCAACGCCGTGCGCATGATGCTGGGTCCGGGCGTGATGTACTGTTTCGAAACCGGCCTGACCCTGGTGCTGGCCATCGTCATCATGGTGTCTGTGGATTGGCGGCTGGCCCTCGTCGCGGTGATGCCGGCGCCCGCCGTGAGCCTGGCCGTGATCGTCTCGGGCCGCGCCATTCACGCGCGCTTCGAGCGCATCCAGGCGATGTTCTCGGATATCTCCAGCCGCGTGCAGGAGAACCTCTCCGGGGTGCGCATGATCCGTGCGTTCGCGCAGGAGCAGGCGGAGATCCGCCGCTTCGCCGGCCTCAACCGGCAATACATCGCGCAGAACCTCAAACTGGTGCGCATCGAGGCGGTATTTGAGCCGCTGATGGAAGTTCTGATCGGCCTGACGTTCTTAGTGGTCCTGTGGATGGGCGGCCGGCAGGTGGTGGTGGGCCGCATCTCCATCGGCAGCTTCATCATGTTCAACACTTACATGGGCATGCTGGTGTGGCCCATGATCGCGCTCGGCTGGGTGGTGAACCTCATGCAGCGCGGGGCGGCCTCGCTGGAACGCATCAACCAGATCTTGCGCGAAACCCCCGGCATTCGCGGGCCGTTGCGGCCGGTGGCGATTGCCGGCGTCGCACCGCATACCGGTGTCCGCGGCGAAATCGAATTCCGCGGCGTCTCGGTGGACTACGGATTTGGATCGGCGCTGGCAGACGTGGACCTGCGGATTCCCGCGGGATCGACCATCGCGGTGGTGGGACACACCGGCTCCGGCAAGAGCACGCTGGTGGGGCTGATTCCGCGCCTCCTCGATCCGACGGCGGGCGTAGTGGCGCTCGACGGCATCGACCTTCGCGACCTGGATCCCGCCGATCTCCGGCGGCACATCGGTTTCGTCCCTCAGGAGACGTTTCTGTTCAGCGCGACCATCGCGGAGAACATCGCGTTTGGCGTGGAGCAGGCCGGCGATGAGCAGATCCGGCGCGCCGCCGGAATCGCCGGGCTGGCCGCCGATATCGAGGGCTTTCCGGCGGGTTACCAGACGATGGTGGGGGAGCGCGGGATCACGCTGTCGGGCGGACAGAAACAGCGCACCGCCATCGCCCGCGCCATCCTGCGCAATCCGCGCATTCTGATTCTGGACGACGCGCTATCGAGCGTCGACACGCTGACCGAGGAGCGCATCCTGACGCACCTGGCCGGCGTAATGCGCGGGCGCACTGTGATCCTGATCTCGCATCGCGTCTCCACCGTGCGGCAGGCGGATCGCATCGTGGTGCTGGAGAAGGGCCGCATCGTGGAGCAGGGGACGCACGCCGAGCTGGTCGAGGCGGGCGGCTACTACGCTGACCTCTCGCAGAAGCAGATGCTGGAAGAAGAATTGGAAGCGATCTAGTTTAGTGTCCAAGAATTAACTGGGCAATCGAATCCTACGGTTGCACCCCAAACCCATCTTCTACACGGCCAAAGATCGGCGTTCATCGGCGTTCATCGGCGGCCAATAAGAATTCTGAGAAGCATGGGTCAAAGTCCGCACATAAATATTGGCCGCCGATGAACGCCGATGAACGCCGATGACTTCGATTCCCTGACCGAAAGAGTACTGAACGCCATTTTTGAGGTGGCTAACACGCTGGGTGCGGCTTTTCTCGAGAGGGTCTACGAGCGCGCCCTTCTCCGGGAACTCTGCCTTCGCGGCATCCGGGCGAAGGCCCAAGCTTCATTTGCCGTGACTTACAAAGGCCACTGCGTCGGGGAATACTACGCAGATATCCTCGTCGAAGGAGTGCTGGCGATTGAGCTGAAGTGTGTAGATCGTTTGGCCCCCGAGCATACTGCGCAGTGCCTTAACTATCTGCGAGCCTCCGGTCAGACCGTCTGTCTTCTGGTCAATTTCCAGAGACCCAAAGTCGAGTGGAAGCGTATCGTCCATGGATTTCAGATTCTCGACCCGCACGAAGCGCCGGCTCTGGCCGGGTAGACTCAACTCGGCCGGCAATGGCGAACGGGGCCTCCGCTTCCTCCAGCTCGGGGGTGTAGAGCGCGCCGGGGTAGCGCAGCTTCCATGCGTAATCCGAAAGAACGTCCCCCTGCTCCAATAGCGAGCGGATCGCGGGAACGTGAATAGAGAACAGGCCGGCGGCAAGGGTGCCCCTCAGGACCACGGCGTTACCGGGAGGGGGCGAAGACGGCGACGAAGATCAGGGCGTTGTAGGAGGCGTGCATGAGGGCGGCAGCTTTGGTGGATCCGGTGGCGTGGCGCATCCATCCGAAAGTGGTTCCCGCCACGGCGATGAGCACGGCGTGGCGCCAGGAGTTTCCGAATTCGCGATAGTGCAGCAGGCCGAAGGGGATGGCCGCCAGGATCACGCCGGGGACCGCTCCCAGGCTGCGCACCAGGAGCGGTTGGAGAAAACCGCGAAAGGCCAGCTCTTCACACACGGGCGCGATGCCGATTCCGAAGATGGCCATGAGAATGGTGGAGGTGCGGTCCTGCAGGAGGTCCGTCAGGGGATTGCTGGTGGTGGGGGTGTGGATGAGTGAGCCCAGCAATGCAACGCTTAGCGACGTGACCACGCCGCACATGACGATGAAGATCGGAGGGCGCCCCAGGGGCGCCCACGCCAAGGAGCGCCAGAAGGGACGGTCGTATTGCAGGCGGAGGGCCATCGCCAGAGCGCCGAAGAGCAGGGCGTAGCCGATCAATTGCTCGGGCAGGAGCTCGACGACGCGGAGGGAAGTGTGGACGTGGAAGACGGCGAACAACAGCTTGACCAGCGCCCATCCGGCCAGCATGCTGGGGATTACCAGGCCGGCAAACAGAAACAGGTCGGAGTAGTCCCAGAAGGGATAGGGCGCGGGCGGGAGGCTCTCGGGGCGGATTTCGGGCGGGACGCCGGCGGGGCGTGTTTCCGGGGCGCCTGGGGCGTCCGGCTGCTCACCGGTCATGAATCCTTCTCGATGAGCGCGGCCGCCAGCAGCGGGATCATCAGTTCATGGTGGCCGGTGATGGCGAAGCCCGAGCCTCCGGAAAGGGCGTGCGGGCGCTCTACCACGTTGACGCGCGGGCGGTAGTGTTGCAGGAAATCGAAATTCGCGGTGGTGAAGTCGGCCAGGGGGTGGCCGAGGTTGCGAACCGCGGAGACGGCTTTGAGAAAGACCTCGGGAAGCACCACGGCCGAGCCCACGTTGAGATAGACGCCTCCGGCATGGAGGTCGGCGACGTAGGAACAGAGCAGGCGGAAATCGCGGTGCGATGCGCTGCCGATGGCCGCGGCATCGGCCGCCGGGTGGGTGTGCGGCGTGTCGGTGCCGATGGCCACGTGAACGGTCACGGG
>Ga0116221_1003138_pt1 | contig 10735 bp, 8 predicted proteins | sample Sb_taG_5_FD_88965 | JGI IMG/M metagenome (GOLD analysis project Ga0116221, IMG submission 88965) | Peat soil microbial communities from Weissenstadt, Germany - Sb_50d_8_FC metaG | ecosystem: Environmental > Terrestrial > Soil > Wetlands > Peat | place: Germany: Weissenstadt | collected 2010-09-21 | reverse complement strand
ATGAGATGTTGTGCGCTCAGCGCCCGTTCCGGGGCTATACTCAGATTTCGACGCTCGCGGCCATTCTGCGCGAGACGCCGGAAACGCCGCGGCGCGCCCATCCGCAGGTGCCTCTGGAACTGGAGCAGATCGTGCTCCGCTGCCTGGAAAAACGGCCGGAGGCGCGCTACGGATCGGCCGACGCTCTGCATGCGGCGATGCAATCGTGCCAGCGCAGCGTGAGCGGCAGGACGGGGGACATTCCGTGGCGCCGTCCTGCAGTGGTGGCGGCCGTACTGGCGGTGGCCCTGGCCGCCGGAGCGCTCGGGGTTCGATGGTTCGTTCGCGCCTCGCGGGCACGCTGGGCGGAGCACGTTGCGGTGCCGGAGATTTCGCGCTTGATGACGGAGTCGCATCCGCTGGCGGCTCTTCGCCTGCTTCGCCAGGCCGAGCCGTACGCGGCATCTTCCCCTGAGCTGATCGGGCTCAGGGAACAGCTTGTTGGGCCGGCTGTCTCAATCGGCACCACGCCGCCTGGGGCGGAGATTTACGTAATGGAATACGCGGCCAAGGAAACCGGTGAGGCCTCCGGCTGGGAGTTTTTGGGCCAGTCGCCCTTGACGACCCAGCGCATTCCCCTCGGATATTACCGATTTCGGGTTGTGAAGAAGGGTTTCGAGCCGGTCGAACAGGCGAGTAGTATCGGGCACAACTTTCTTTTCCAGCTTCATACTTCGGAGGAGACGCCTGGTGGAATGGTGTGGGTGGCCGGCACGCAAAAGAGTGCGCGCTCGCAGACCTTTCCGGCGTTGGCGGCGGCGGATATCCCGGGGTTCTGGATCGATCGCTATGAGGTTACCAATCGCCAATTCAAGGAGTTCGTCGATCGGGGCGGATATCGGAATCGCGAATACTGGAAGCAGCCTTTCCTCAAGGACGGCCGGACCCTCTCCTGGGAGCAGGCCATGGCGGAGTTCCGTGACGCTACCGGAAAACCCGGACCGGCCTCTTGGGAGCTGGGAACCTATCCGGAAGGAAAAGGCGACTACCCGGTTGGCGGTGTGAGCTGGTATGAAGCGGCTGCTTTCGCCGAATTTGCCGGAAAGAGTCTGCCTACCGTGTATCACTGGTATCTCGCCGCGGGCGGCGTCAGCGGCGTCAACTATTCCGACGTCTTGAATCTGAGCAACTTTGCCGGGCAGGGACCGGCCCGCGTGGGGTCTTACCGGGGACTCGGGGAATGCGGAACCTACGACATGGCCGGCAACGTCAAGGAATGGTGCTGGAACCCGACCGGAGAGCGGCGCTACATTCTCGGCGGCGGCTGGAATGAGCCAAATTACCAGTTCAAGACTCCGGATGCGAGGCGCCCTTTCGATCGCGACACCACTTTTGGGTTCCGCTGCATCAAGCATGTGTCGCCCCCGGAGGAAACGCTGTCCGGGACCGTGTCGTTTGTCTCCCGGGACCGCAGGAACGACAAGCCCGCCGACGATCGGGCGTTCCGGATCTACCAGGGCCTGCACGCATATGACAAGACCGATCTCAAATCGAAAGTGGAAGCCGCGGACGAGAGTTCTCCGTACTGGCGTAGGGAGGAGATCACGTTTCAGGCGGCCTATGGAAACGAACGCATGAACGCCCATCTGTACCTGCCCAAGAATGCGGCGCCCCCATACCAGGTAGTAGCGTTTTTTGGCGGAACGAACATCCTTACCAGTCGAGACTTCGGGCGGGCTTTTGATTTCGTCGTCCGTTCGGGACGCGCATTCATCGTGCCCGCATATAAGGGCACGCTGGAACGTGGGCCTGGGGACTACTACCACCTACTGGGCCAACCGAACCGATGGAGAGAGATGAATCTTCAGCAGTCCAAGGACCTGGGTCGAACCATCGATTACCTCGAGACCCGGCCCGACATCGACGCACGCAAGCTGGGTTTCTTCGGCGCCAGTTATGGGGCTGCTATGGCCCCGCACCTGGTTGCAGTGGAACCCCGCATTCGATGCCTCGTGATGCTCTCCGGAGGCTCCTTCGAAAAAGTGCCGGCGGAGGTGGATTCCTGGAATTTCGCTCCGCGAGTCAAGATCCCGGTATTAATGGTGAACGGGCGCGACGACTTCCGCTTCCCGCTGGAGACCAGCCAGATTCCACTGTTCAAGCTGCTTGGCACCCCCGAGAAGGATAAGCGGCACGTCGTCCGCGATGGAGGTCACCTGGCACCCGCGGGTCGTCCCGACGTCATCAAGGAGATCCTCGACTGGCTGGATCGCTATCTCGGCCCGGTTCAGACGAAGTGATCGAGATCGGGTCGAGTGACGGGGGGATCCTGGTGAGTAAGCCTGGCTGGTATTACCCAAGCATCACACCGAAGAGTGGATAACGCACATGGCCTGTGTCCGCTGGAGATGATCGCGTCGCGAAGCGCACCCTTTTGCCGGGCCACTGTGCGTGAGGATTGAACTGGTGCCGAGCCGGAGGGGGTAGAGGGGGTAGTGGTCCGGGAGCTTTCAAAATCCTCTACTACGAAGTCGCGGCAGGCTGATTTTGAGGTGACAAACCGGGCAATCCCGGCTACGTGAAAGGCATGGCCACCGTGAACGTCGACTTGCCCGCCGATCTGGTTTCGGTTGCGAAGCTCGATCAGGGGAACGTCTCGCAAGAGGCCGCCAAGTTGATCGCCCTGGAATTATTCCGGGAAGAAACTGTGTCCCTAGGCCGCGCCGCCGAGCTGTGCGCAACGCCGCTGGCCGCGTTTATGGACTTCGCCGCCGCTCACGGTGTTCCTCCCCTTAACTACGGCATGGAGCAGTTCGAACAGGACCGCCGTACCCTGTCCAAGCTCCGCCCGTGATGGTTCTTTCCGATTCTTCGCCACTCATCACGCTGGCGAAAATAGGGCGTCTCGGCCTTCTGCCCCAACTTTATGAAACGGTCACGATCACCCCGGAGGTATCCGCGGAGGTTGTTGTTAGCGGCGCAGGACTGGCCGGCTCATCACAAATCTCCACGGCCAAGTGGATACATGTCAAGCCGGTGCAGAAGCCGGCCAATCTGGCCCGGGGAGAAGGACTGGCGGTGTTGGGCTGGGTGGGTGTCCTTCATGATGCTTTCGGCCTGAAATTGGTATCCGATCTTCCCGGAGCCTATCGCCAACTGCTTGCTTCGGGCGCTTACGTCGATCGCGCACTGCTGGAAAATATTCTGAAGATTCTTAACCTGCCGCCTCTATAACAAGAGTGTGACGTGCAACGCGGACCGACGCGGGTTCGCTTGGCAAGTCAGCCCGGCACGTCCGGCGAGCATGTCATCTCACGCGCAGTTACCGTCTGTGCGTGGCGTAAAATAAGGCGCGGCCCCGCGGCCAGTCTCCCGGGTTTCGGATCCTATACGCCTTTTACCGATGCCTCCGTGCTGCCGCCGCTGACCACCCATCCGTCCGCGAGTTGAATGATGCGGTGGCCGTACGCGGCGTTGGCTTCCGAGTGCGTCACCTGCACGATCGTGGTGCCGTCGTCATTGAGCTTCTTGAAGAGCTCCATGATCTCCTTGCCCTGGCTGGAATGCAGGTTGCCGGTAGGCTCGTCCGCCAGGATCAGCTTGGGATGCGCTATGACCGCGCGCGCCACCGCCACCAACTGCTGCTGCCCGCCCGAAAGCTGGCTCGGGTAGAGGTCGCGCTTGCCCACGATGTGGAACCGGTCGAGCGTGTCGCACACCATCGACGCCCGCTCCGATCCCTTCACGTTGCGGTACGAAAGCGGAATGTCGAGGTTCTCGTACACCGTCAGGTTGTCGATCAGGTGGTAGCTCTGAAACACGAACCCGATGTACTTCTTGTTCAGCTCCACGCGGTCCTTGGGCTTCATCCGGTGGACCATGTGGTTGGCGAACTCGAATTCGCCGGTCCACGCGCCGTCCAGCATCCCCAGGATGCTCAGCAGCGTCGATTTGCCGGCGCCCGAAGGTCCCATGATGGTGACGAACTCGCCCTCCCGGATTTCGATGTTGATGCGGCGCAGCACATAGCTCCGGCCGTAGCCGCCTTCATAAAACTTTTCGACATTGCGAAGTGTGATCATGTTTTGTCCTATTCATGCCGTAGGGCCGCCACGGGATCGAGCGCCATGGCGCGCCGCGAGGGCAGGTAACTCGCCGCCAGCGCCACCCCTCCCAACAACAGGGAGATCAGGGCGAACGTAAAAGCGTCCGTCGCCTTGACGCTGTAGAGCATCGAAGCCATCAGCCGGGTGAGAGCGAATGCCGCGGCCAGCCCCAAGGCGATACCGCACGCCGCCAGCCGCGCCCCCTGTCCCACTACTAATTTGAGCACGTCGCCCGACTGCGCGCCCAGCGCCACGCGGATCCCGATCTCGTGCGTCCGCTCGCTCACGTCGCAGGCGATCACCCCGTAGATCCCCACCGCAGCCAGCACGAAGGCGATCGCCGCAAAGATGCCCAGCAGCAACGTATTGAACCTGGCTCCCGCGATCGCGCGGTCGACGATACTCTCCATGGGGCGCATGTCCGTCAGCGGCTGGTCCGGGTCGAGCTGGTGAACTTCCCGCTGTATGGCCGATGCCAGCGAGGGTTGCGGCCCCGCGGTCCGCACCACCATCACCATGGTTAGGTACGGCAACTGGGAATACGGCCCATACAACGTGGGCCACTCTTCGCCCTCGATCCGGTCCGGCTTGACGTCTCCCACTACTCCGACGATTTCGGCGGTCCGTCCGTTAGGCAGAAGGAGACGTCCGCCGACGGGATTGCCCTGGGGCCAGAAGCGCCGGGCCAGCGTCTGGTTTACGATCAACACCGTCGGCGCCTGCATGGTGTCGGCGGCCGCGAACATTCGTCCGGCAATCGGAGGAATCGCCATGACGGTGAAATACGCGGGAGTCACCGCACGCACCAGCCCGCTCGGCCAGTGGCCGGGCGGCGGCGCGGGACGCCCGTCCACGGCAAACTGCGAGCCATCCCACAGCCCGGTCAGCGGCAACGAGCTCACCGCACCCACAGACTGTACTCCCGGCAGCGCGCCAACCCGGTCCAGGACCTGCTGAAAGAAAGCGATTCTCCGGCCGAGGGCGGTATTCCGGCCTCCCGCCAGCGGCAATCGAAACGTGAGAAGTCCCGACGGCTGGAATCCCGCGTCCGCGGAGCGCAAACGTTGGAAGCTGCGAATCAGCAGTCCCGCTCCGATCAATACCACCACCGCCAGGGCCACTTCGACAACCACCAGGGCGTTGCGCACCATTCGGCCTCCCCGTCCGGTCGTGCCGCTGCGCCCGCCTTCCGCCAGCGCCTGATGGAGACGGATGCCCGAAATCTGGATGGCGGGCACGATTCCGAAAAGCGCGCCGGTGACGACGGAGACAGACATGGCGAACAGAAACAGGCGGATGTCCAGCCGGGCCTCGGCCAGGCGGGGAATGCTCTCCGGTCCCAGCTTTGCCAGGAGCAGCATGCCGGCGCGCGCCAGCAAGAGGCCGAACAGGCCGCCTGCCAGCGATAGCTTGACGCTCTCGGCAAGCAGTTGGAACACGATGCGGCCGCGGGTGGCTCCCAGAGCCGTGCGGACGGCCATTTCCTTGCGCCGGATGGCGCCGCGAGTCAGCAGCAGGTTGGCCACGTTGGCGCAGGCCATCAACAGGAGGAAACCGACCGCCGCCATCAGCACCAGCAGTGGCTCGCGCACATTGCCCACCAATTCGTCCTGCAAGGGGAAGAGCGAAGGACGCCACCCGGTATTCTGCGCCGGGTTGGACTTCTCCAAACGTTCCCCGATGGCCTCCATCTCGGCGCGCGCCTGTTGGATGGTCACTCCCGGCTTCATTCTCGCGACCACCATGAGGGTGCGCCCGCCAATTGAGGGATTGAGCCCCAGGGGCAGCCACAGATCGACCTCGGGATCCTTCACGGAAAACTCGGCAGGAAGCACTCCCACCACGGTGTAGGGGCGGGCGCTCAACAGGATCGCCTTCCCGGCAATGGCGGGGTCACTGCCGAAGCGCCGTTCCCAGAGGCGATGGCTCACCAGAACGTAATCGGTGTGGCCGGGCTGGTCTTCCTCGGGCAGGAAGCTGCGGCCCAGGATGGCCTGGACGCCCAGCAGCGGAAACAGGTTATTGGTAACGCGCTCCACCCGAACTTCCTCCGGGTCGATGCGGCCGTTGGGTCCTCCGGTAAGGTTGATCCGGCCGGACATGACCGCCGCCATGGCCTCCAGGGTGCGGCTCTGCTGTTGCCAGTCGCGGACATTGGATGCGGCCACGAACAGCTTGAACTTATTTTCGACAGGATGCTTTTCCCAAATCACCAGCAGGCCCCGAGGATCGCGGAACGGCAGCGGCTTCAAGAGCACGGCGTCGACCACGCTGAAAATAGCGGTGCTAGCACCCATCCCGAGCCCTAAGGTCACCAGGGACATGACCGTGAACGCCGGAGCGTTCCATAACAGGCGCACTCCGTACCGCAAGTCGCGGCCAACCGAGTACATGGCCTGTCAGGTTAACAAATGTCACGGCCCCGCGCATCACGCGGTTTCGCACTCGGTGCTTATCAGTTTTGGGGATTTCGCAGCTCGGCCGCAGTAACCGCTCCCTGACGGTCGCGGCTCTGTTTTGAGTGCCTCGTGGTTGCAGACCGTTACAGAGCCGCGACCGTGAGGGAGCGGTCGTGTCCACTCCCACCCTCGCGGTTACGACCACGGCCGCTCGGAGCGGTGGCTCCACGTAGAACGAATCGAGATCCCGCCGTTCACATTGTTCAGGTGGATCTGCGCTCCGCCGCGGTTCACGGTGGCGCGCAGGCGGTGGCCGCTGGATGCCCGCCACACGCGGCCAAAATCCGAATCGATGCCGCCGCTCAGGTTGTGCGCGATCAACTGGGCGCCGGCGCTGCCGGGAATCGAGAGCTTGATCGATCCGTTCACGGATGTCAGGGAAATCGAATTCGATCGGCTGACCCGGTCGAAATCGGCTTCCAGTTGGCCGTTGACGGTCGAGAGCTCCGCCTGGCCTTCGAGCTTCTCCGCCTTGATGTTGCCGTTGACCGCCGAAGCCTTCACGGAACCGGCTACCCCGCTGATGGAGAGCCCGCCGTTGATTAACTTGACGTTTTCCAGGTTCGCCGTCCGCGGCACCGTGATCCGATACTCCACGCTGGCCGGGCGCTCGGCGTCCGTTCCGGCATATTGCGTCCGGATGGAAACCAGATCGCTGGACGAATCCACCACGATCCGCGCATCTTTGAGTTGCCGCGGGTCGCGCGACCGCTTGATAGCCTGCACCAACACTTCGTCGCGTTCCCACGTGGTGATGCGCACGTCTCCGTAGAGGTTCTGAATCACCACCCGCCCGTTCGAATTCAAGGAGTAAGTTTGACGGAACTCAGCCTGCGGAGCTCCGATTATGGTTGCATGAAGACCACTACCGGCAAATAACAACGGCAGTAACTTCCAGGTTACATTCGCCCGTCCAAACATGGCGCCCCCTCCAGTTCAAAGAAGCGATCAGATGTCAGCATTCAGCCATCAGCTTACAAGTCCACCCCGCCCGTCCCGTGCGTCCGCTCCGCCGGCACAAGCTGACTGCCGAAGCTGATCGCTGAAAGCTATGACTTAGCGGACTCGACGCTCTCTTCCACGATCCGGCCGTCGAACAGGCGGATCGTCCGGTCCGCGAACTCCGCATAGCGGGGATCGTGCGTCACCATACAGATGGTCGACCCCGCCTGGTGCAGCTCGCGCAGCAGGTTCATCACGGCCTCGCCGTTGGCCGAATCCAGGTTTCCGGTTGGCTCATCCGCGAGCAGGATCAGGGGGTCGCCGCTCAACGCGCGCGCTACGGCCACGCGTTGCTGCTGGCCGCCCGAGAGTTGCGAGGGGTAATGTTTCATGCGGTGCGACATCCCCACGCGCTCCAGGGCCTCCTGTACCCGCCTCTTGCGTTCGGCGGAAGGCATGCCGCGATACGTCAGCGGCAATTCCACGTTTTCGTAGACGGTGAGATCGCCGATTAAGTTGAACGCCTGGAAGATAAACCCGATTTCCCGGTTGCGGATGCGCGCCCGCTCCGAAAGCTTGAGGCCGGTCACGGGCTTCCCGTTCAAATAATAGGTGCCGTCGCTGGGCGTGTCCAATAGTCCGAGAATGGCGAGCAGTGTCGATTTTCCGCAGCCCGACGGGCCCGCGATCGACAGGTACTCTCCTTTCTTGACGTCGAAATGGACCGCTGAAAGCGCGTGCGTCTCCACCTCGTCGGTCACGAAAACCTTGCTCACGTTCTCTAAGCGAATCAGCGGTTGCGAACCGTTATCCATTGTCGTTACCCCTTCACTACCGTCATTACCCCTTCACTACGAAAGTCGCCGGAACTTAGTTCAATTTAATTCGGTCGTAATTATCGTACGCGGACATATCCGAGAGGATCACCCGGTCTCCTACCTTGAGTCCGTCCTTGACCTCGATGGTGTTCACCGAACTGCGGCCGAACGTTACCTTGACCTTGTTGGCGTACTTGCCTTCGGGCTCGATCTTGAAGAGTTGCACGGTGCTGTCCTGCTGTCCGAACACCGGACGTCCCACATATACCACGTCGTCCAGTTTCTCCAACTGGATGGTGCCGTCCACGCTCAGGTCGGGACGCAGCACCGGCGGCAGGTTGCCGCTCAGAGCTACGTCCACGGTCACGGTCCCGTTCAAAATCGAAGGATCGATGCGCGACACTTTGCCGTCGATCAAGCCGTTCCAGCCGCCCCCCGCCAGCCGCGTATCGATGACCGCCGGCTGCCCGATGGTGATATCACGGACCTGGGTTTCGGCGATCTTCAACTCGGCCTTCAAGTGCGAGGGTTGGGCAACCTTGCCGAGCGGCGCGCCGGCCTGCATATTCTGCCCTTCTTCCACCTGCGTCAACGGTGGAGGCAGCGCCTGCAGCATGCCATCGAATCCGGCCCGCACGTTCAACTGGTCCACCTGGCTCTTCAAGAGCTCATAGTCGGCGGTAAGCTGATCGATCTTGACCTTCTGGGCCGCCAGTTGCGCCTCTTCCGTCTTTGAGTAGGTAGCGAGGCGCTGCTTCTCGATACCCACGCGTTCTGCCAACTGCTTGGCCTTTACTTCGGAAATCTGCGCCTCCACGGTTCCCAGGAGGTTGTCCTTGGCCAGAGCCATGTCGCGGTCGGCCTCCAGCTTCGCCGTGTTGGAGTCCCCATTCACCTGGGCCGCCACCGCCTGCATGTCGAGCAGCGATTTCTCGAGTGTTACCTTGAGATTGTCGTAGTCGGCCTTCGCTGCCTTCACAGCAAACTCGGCGGAGACCAGCTTGGCCTCGAGTTCCGGACTGGTTAACACCATCACCACGGAATCCGCTTTTACCGGCGTGCCCGGCCGGATCAGGATGCGCTTGATCCGCCCGTCCGTGCGGGCGGTGATCAGCATGGTATCCACTGGAACGAGGGTGCCCAAGCCGCGAACCTCGCGCAGCATCGGACCGCGCTTCACCTGGTCGGGCCAGAGCGTGGACATCTCGACGCCGGGGGCGGCGGGCTTGAGCCTGCCGAGTCCAACGGTAATCCCTACTCCGGCCACTATCAATACCACGATGGTCACGGTCCAGCGGATGAATTTTCTTTTGCCCGCACCCTTGCGTTGAATGTCCATTTTGATTTCCGGACCCTCTAAGGGGCACGGAACCTGCCAATCCGCTATCAGGCTAAAGCTATGACGCTTCAGAGGGATGAATGGTTGGGGTGGATTTCCGGTGTTCGCTTGTGGGACGCCTTGTACGTTGGTGGCACGGCGTGACTTACGCGCCAGAATGGCAAGGCGGGGTGAGCTTGACGCTTTTTGACGAAACGAAACCAATTTCGCAGTTTTGGCATTGTGTTCAATGAGTTGGACTGTGAATAAAAGCGAGTTTCGGGCGGCTATGCGGCCCGGTATGGCTTTGGGTGGGCGACCTTGTTGCGGCACAGGCGGGCGGCTTGGATGCATGTTCCGTAGGTTGGTGGCACGGGAGTGTTTTCGCGCTGGAATGGTCAGGCGGGATGCGCTTGACACTTTTTGACGGAACGAACCCATTTTCTGGGTTTTGCCATTGTCTTTAATGATTTGCGCTGTGGATAAAAGCGGGGTTAGAGGGGACGCGATAGCCGCGAAGACGTTGGGCGGGCGACGTGGCTGCGGCATCGGCGGACGGGTCGGATTCATGTGCGGGGTGGCGCACGGAGCGCGACCCCTCCTCCTGATTCAAGGGTAGCAGGCGGGCTTGCGGCTGATGGTCACGCGGGGCCCTCGGCGCGCAAATAAGCGGCTTTAGAATCAACGAAACGGTGTGCGAAAATAAATCGGGTAAGGCGGTGACCGAGTGATGGCCACGGGAGGGCGATGGCGGCGCGATCTACTTCGTCTTCACCGGCCCCAGATACCGGTCGAGCCAGTCGAGCATCTCCTTGATCAGCGGCAAGCGGGGCGGACAATGGCCACCATCGAGCACCACGTGGCGTTTGTCTTTCTCCGGCGCTCCGAGGAGACGGAACAGAGGGAGCTGAGAGGTTTCCAACGGAAATACATAATCGTCGCGGCCGTTCAGCATCAGCTACTGGTATGGTTGCGCTGGCGCGAAGTTCGCGGGTTCGGCACTCGCGAGAATTTGCCCGGTTTTGCTCGCCAAAAGTGACCCACCCCGGGGGCCGCGCGAAGGAGCGTTTGGCGCGAGGCAACGCTGTGTTTTGGCGCGCGCCAAATGCTATT
>Ga0116221_1003125_pt1 | contig 10760 bp, 4 predicted proteins | sample Sb_taG_5_FD_88965 | JGI IMG/M metagenome (GOLD analysis project Ga0116221, IMG submission 88965) | Peat soil microbial communities from Weissenstadt, Germany - Sb_50d_8_FC metaG | ecosystem: Environmental > Terrestrial > Soil > Wetlands > Peat | place: Germany: Weissenstadt | collected 2010-09-21 | reverse complement strand
GTGTCGGGAAGAACCGCCTCGGCGAGTCTCTCAATGCCCCATCCGTAATAGGGCGAGAGAAACACGTCGAGCACCTCAGCCGGCGGCGCGGGGCGCACTTTCTCTCTGAGGAAGCGTTCCGCGATTCGCACAAGCTGTGGGAATAGGACGTGTGGCGGAGCCTCGCAGGTTGGCTGATTCCCGTAATCACGAGTGAGGTCCCGGGCCATTTCGAAGACCAGTTCCTGAAACCGCCGGTCTCTTCGGTACGGGTTTAAGTCCACGCGCTCCATCTTGCCTGGCCCTGTGAGGGAATACCGGCCGCGGTTGTTCGGAAGACCATGCTTCATCTCAACTTCTGGGGGAATGTTGAGAGGATCAAGGACCAGAGTGGAAAGCGCTTCCCAATCGACGGTGATACGGTTTCGAATCGCCTGACGGTATCCCTCGACTCTGGGGAAGCGAATCTCAAATTCCGCTTTTTGCGAAACCGCATAAACATGATGTCTCTTCTCGGGCGGCGTACGCGGGCCGTCCGAATTCTGTTTGAACGGAACAACTTCGAAAGGTACGCCAAAGACCTTGGCTACCTCTTCTTTGAATCTGCCTTTATCTGTAAGTTCGTAGCTCGAGCGGCGTAGGCCGCGGCCGACCACCTGCTCACAGAGAAGCTGGGACATGAACGGACGCAAGCCGACAATATGCGTGACTGTGTTACAGTCCCATCCTTCGGTCAGCATACCCACGCTGACAATGCACCGCACGTCGCGCCCTGGCGGATGAAGAGGCCGTCCGAGCTTGTGGGCCAGCTCTTCGAAACCTTCGGGATAAATTGGCCGTCCCTGGGTATCTATCGGCCATTCGGTCCTTCCAACGGTGTCCAGCGTTGCGCGCATCCAATCTGTCTCTTGCACCGTGGAGTCCACGCGGATCGTGTTGACCTGGCCGTCACGGTTCACGAGACCCGCGATACTGGCGGGAGGGATTCCAGATGGCGGATTGTTCTCGCCTAGCCACTCGTACACTACCTTGGCGATTCGGATGTTCTTGCAAACCAGAATGAAGACCGGCGGGCGTGGGTCGTCACGGTGAAACTGCTCCCATTCCCGCCGTAAGTCCTCCCATAGCGCTCCCAGCATCGCAATAGGCGTGTTAGCCCACTTCAGGATTGCTTCCGGCTTCGGACTCCCCTTCTTGCCGCCTCGCTCTGCCGGCGTAAGCTTGGGTAGAATCCAGCGCCAGATGTTGAAGTATCCGGGGATTGGCGCTCCGGTGGTATCGCGGACAGCCAGTTGTGGAATCTTGACCAACCCGGATTCGATCGCATCCGTGAGCCCGAAGTCGCTCACGACCCAAGGAAACACCCGATTGGTGTCCGATCCCATTCGCCCGAGATAGTAGGGCGTTGCCGAGAGATCGACGCAGAAGTTGATGCCGCGCATTTTATGAATGCGGTCCAGACCTTCAATCCAGACCGTCGCCTCGCGGAAGAATTCCTCCGCCTCGTCCTCTTCGCCTAAGATCTCTTCTTCGTCCTCCTCCGGCTCCTGGCGCCGGATTCGATAGGCATGGTGGGCTTCGTCGTTAAAGACTAGAATGTTTTGTTTGCCGCCAACTTCTCGGCCAAGAATGCGGCTGACAACCTTCGTGTCGCTCTCCACGTACTTGGAGTACTCGACGGTCACGCGCCGGATCACCCCGCTGTCGTCTCTTTCTTCCTCAACCACGTCGAGCAGGTCTGCCGCTACCTGCCGGTCGTACTCGACAGGAGTCAAGTATCTGCGGCCTCTGGCGGTAGTGGTTTTTTCGCCGATATAGATCGTTTCGCGGACCCGCACCGGCACCCCCGCCTTGGCGACACGGGAAAGTACTCCGCCCACCTGCACGCTTTGTGGCTCGAAGACATGCCAATTCGTGACCAACAATCGCCCTTTTCGCAGATCCGGTAGCATGTGGTACGGAACGAGGTCCCGAGTCTGGTACAAGCCGGCCTCTCCCCGCCTTGGATCGAGTTCTTGCAGGCGATTCCGAATCGTTACGTTTGGACAAACCACAAGAACCACATCGGAAAATCGAGAGTCTGAACGATGGTACACCTTGTTCAGGATGCTCCAAGCCGCCACCATGCCCATAACCGTTGTTTTACCCGACCCGGTGGCCATTTTGCAGGCGTAGCGAGTGAAAGCGCGAAAGCCCTTTTCCTTGCGATCATCGCTTGGTTCATCGATGGGGACGTTCACGCCCTGACGGAAGTCGGATCGCGCCTCGGTCAAGAAAATAATGGTCTCGGCCGCTTCAATCTGCGCGAAAAACAGCCGGTGCCGGCGGCCGTCGCGCTGCCAGTATTGCAGCAGTTCGAGAGTGGTTCGAGTCACCCCTGCCCAACCCGAAGCGCGCCACTCTTTTACGCGTTCGCGAATTCGGCTCACCAGCTTCAGTTCGATTGCGGTGCCCACCACATCGCTCGGAGCCTCTTCCGCCGAGGCTCCTGGCGGCCGGTAGTAGTACATGGGTGGACGACGCCCTGGTGCACGTTCGGGCTCCCTGCCTTCCTCCAGGCACCAATACTCCCGCGGTTCTTCGTGAGGCGAATTGAGAATCGGCTCTGGAACTTCATAGCTCATAGTCCTAGCGCCCTCCGGATCAGGTCAAGCTTCTCTCGCACCTCTGGGTGAATCTCCTCTGGCAGCATGACGGCGGCGATTTCGTGATAACGCGTGTAGGGAAGTCCGGGCAGACCGGCCGCCGCGAGAGCGGGCGGCAGGAGCTCGGTTCTTGCTTTCGAGCGCATGACAATGGCGTTGTCGGTTAAGGGATCTCGCAAGAAAGCCGGTGGGTAGTTTTCCGCGAAATGACGCCGTAAGTCTTCCAAGTAGGGGCCGGCTTCAGTGCCGACTTGCGTTTGCACAAAGCGGGCCAGCGCATCGGGATGGACCAAGTAGCTCTCGATCTCATAGCGGCGCCAGCGAAGCCGTTGGAATCCCCGTCCGGTGATGGGCGTGGATTGGATCCCTTCGTGCGCGTCCCCATCCACCAATTCCAGCGCCGGTAAATTCTCACGCACCAAGAGCAGTGCCTCATAATGGTCTCTAGCCTTGATGCCGGCCGCGCCCATGCGCGTTTCTACCACGGTGGGCTTCCAGAACACCCTGGTTGCCAGGAAGTCCGCGATCGGATGCTGCAGCGCCTTGGCCCAGGCTCTTAGAATGTCCAGGTCCGTGTAGTTCTCCAAGTAGAGGATTCCAGGCACCTCCAGCGACTGCAGGATGTCTGCGTTAGTCAGGACTCCGAGCGACTGGATCAACCGGGTTCTTTCCTGCGAATCGGACAACATCCGCGGCTGGTCCAGGAGGGCGCACAACTCGCGAGGTTCCACTGTATTGATGATCACCTCGGAATGGGTAGCGATCACGAGCTGGGAACGCTGCCGCAGAGCGACCGATCGCAATTCCCCGTAGATGGCATCCTGCAAAATCATGTGCAGGTGGGCATCGGGCTCGTCCAACAAGAGCACGGCCCCGGGGCGCGTGTGCAGGAAAGTCAGCAGCATCAGCACCTGTTGGAATCCACTGCCGGCGCTGGCAATGTCCAGCCTCGGGCCGCCTTCCCTTTCCCGGTATTCGGAGACGATGTGCGCTCCCGTGGCGTCAGGTGGGAGCAACGTGTATCCGAAGAGTGTTTGGATGGACTGCTGCAGACGGTTCCAGGCGTCTTCCAACTGATTGGCTTCCACGAGCAGATTTCTCAGCACCTCGCCCGGCCTCGCCTGCCCCATCAGAAGGTCCAGTTTGGGCTTTTGGTAGACGGGCTCTTCCGTCGTCAAGCCTGTCATGGCAGGCACGAACACGGTCTCGAGAAGCGCGTGCCGCAAAATATCCGGCGCGACATCCGGTTTCGGACGGACATAAATCTGCTCGGTGCTGTTCGCGATCAACTCCATCGTGATAGCCCAGTCATCGGCGGATTGGATCTGGATCTCGATCAGCCCTTGGAATCTTCGCTCACGCCACAGAAGATCGAAAGACCCCAGCGGCACCGCGGAGAACGCCTGTCTCGCAATCGGCGAGCGAGTGTAAGATCCGCCGTGACGCTGGTAATCGTTGAGCTGCTTCCAGCGCTCCAGGGCCAATGACCACGCGGAGATCGCCTGCAGGAACGTAGTCTTACCGGTGTTGTTTGGCCCCGCCAGCACTACGTGCCCAGGCAGGTTGAACTCCACCTCTCCGAAGCGCTTGAATCCCCGAATCGTCACGCGCCGGATCATGGCAGGCTCTTCACCACCAGCAATTCGTTTCCCCGGTCGTCGATCACCTTCACCGCGGCTTGGCGTTGTTCGCCGGCTTCAAACGGTGCGCTGATCGTTCCTGCAAGATGGTCCCAGACGGTCTCTTCGTAGTTGGCCTTTAGCGCGCGCTTGAGATTGTCCCAGGCCGCCGTTCGCGGGAAGAACGCTTGGCATACGTGGAAGGACAGGTCGTTGTAATCGGTGTCCAGGAGCCATGCGGGGACATCATCGCCTTTACGGTGTTCGGCCTCCATCGTTGCCGGATCGAACACGTCGAGGCCAAGAAGCTCGACCTGGTAAGTCGTATTGCCGTCTTTGGTTGTGGAATGGACTTTGACTTCGGGTAGGCCGCATACGCTGAAGATCTGGCTAGAGCGCATGGTCTTCAGCAGGTCGCCCATCATCACGTCCGGGGTCATCTGCAGGTAGGTCGCTGGAATGCCCACGACACTCTCGCAGTCCTCCACGAGTTTACGTGCGTTCGGTTGGATGGCGAAGCCGATCACGAACAGATGGTCGTAGGTGCTCTTGGCATGGGCCTCGCGCGCCGCCTGATACACCAGCTTTTCGCCAACCGCGCCGTTCTCGGGCCCGAAAACGATCGCGGCCGTCTTTTCGCTCAACTGGAGCAGTCCTCCGCCTTGCTCCGCCGCCTCCATGACTGTGTCGGTCAAGTTGGCACGGCCTGTCGCCGAGGCAGGGATTTCCGCCTCCGCCGAGAGCATGAGTGATTTGGAGGGCGGCCGGATGTTGCGAAGTGTCACTGTTCGGCCGTTACCGAGTTGGAGCACCGGCGAACGGCGGAGGATCTCCAGCATGCGTTCTAAGGACGAGCCGTACTCGGTGCTGTCGGATTCCTTTGTGCCGTCGCCATCGAAATCCACGGGCGTCGGAATGGTGGCTTCCACGCAGAAGGGACCGCTGACGCGAGTAATCTTGCTCTCGATTTCGGGCCGGTCGACAATAACGACTTCGTCTGCCGGTTCGTTGTTGGCGACGGACTTCAAGGTCACGTGCGGCACGATGCCACCGACTTCTTCTCCCTTTTGGTTCTGCGTGCGGCAGTAGACGAAGCCACCCGCTGGCCCGCGCGCCTCTTCCTTCAGTTGATAGTAGGGGAAGGTTGCTGTCAGCAGTCTCTGCCGTGCCAGAGCCAGAGGTACGCGGCTGGTATCGACGGTGATCCATCGCCGACCCCATTGTTCAGCTACGTACGCTGTTGTGCCTGAACCGCAGGTCGGATCCAAAACAAGGTCTCCGGGGTCCGTCGTCATCTGGATGCACCGTTCGATTACCGTAGGGTTTGTTTGAACCACATACTGCTTTGGATCTGAGAAACCTGACGTGGTGGTGTCTTCCCACATGTTGCTCAACGGGAAGGCGGGGAAATCCTCCAGATAGCGGACGTAGCAGAGCGTGTTGCCGATCACCATGAGTCGATCCGCAGCAGCCAGGGCCTTCATCCCGGTTTCGTCCGTCTTGAAGGTACCCTTTCCTGGAGCGAAGACGCGGCCCTCGAACCCGAACGACCGCAGATCGCCGTCCTGAGCGGGCCTCTGGCTCGTCAATTGGTCTGGCCGCAAGAATCGTAGTCCGTCGGGCGGGTCGGCAAGCTCATCCTTCCTCGCGCGCCTGCGAGTGCCGTCCGAGGTCTCGACCCAAGTATACTGGCCACCACCCGCGCCAGATAGAGTCTTAGCCAGGTAAAGTTGCCGGTACTTGAGCCGCTCGAGATCCTTCGCGTACCACAGCAGGCAATCGGCTACCGAACTCAGCCGGTCTCCCGAGGAACTTGTCGTCTTGCGGAAGCTGATCATGCTAACCGTGTTCTCGGCGCCGAAGACCTCGTCCAATATCTCGCGTACGTGGTGAACGTTCTCATCGCCAATCTGCACAAAGATGCTGCCCATCGGGGCGAGCAGTTCCTTTGCCACCAGCAGCCGGTCTCGCAAGTACGTCAAATAGGAATGCAGGCCCAACTCCCATGTGTCCCGATAAGCCTGGACCATCTCCGGCTCGCGGGTCATGTCTTCGTCATCGTTGTGCTTGACGTCCCGCTTTCTGACGAACGGCTGAAAGTTGGACCCGAACTTCACCCCATATGGCGGGTCCATATAGATCATCTGTACCTGTCCGCCGAGGCCTTCGTACTGGAGCAGAGAGTTCATGACCACCATCGAGTCTCCCAGGATCATCCGGTTGACCCAATCATCCTTGTATTCGTAGGCGCGCAACACCTGATCGGCCACGGAATGGTGAGGATCGCCGAAGAGCTCGTACATATCCATTTGGCGATCCTTGCGGTGCCCCAACAGAGTCTCAATGATGGCCTTCGTGCTGAGGCGTTCGTGAACAAACAGGGGCAGAGTAGGAACATCGTACGACAAGCGCTCGGCCTTCCCCGTCCAGTTGAGGAACGGACGTGAAATCAAGCGGAGTCCCAGTCCAGCGGCCTTCATTTCTTCGATCTGCGCTTCCAGGGCCTTCATGCGGGCCTCCGGATCTTTCAGTTCCCCGGCCTTCGTGGCCGGGGTTCCCGCCTCCAAGATGCGGGCAATCAGCTCCTCGCCCTTCTCACGCGCTGGGTTCTGCCCATCCCATTCGAGCACCGGCGAGAGCGAAGAGTCGTACCGGTACGTGACCGGCGGCTTTTTCTTCTTGAATTGGGCCTGGGTTCCAACATCAGGGCGTAGCAAGCTGGTGGCTTCCTGGTGACGGTAGATTTCCGGCGACAGCTTGACGCCGGCACCCTTGCCGCTCTTATTCTTGGTTGTTACGGCCTTCGTTCGCGCTACGATCACCTCGTTCGGTCCTATCGAGCCCTGCTCTTCCCCAACCCGCGCGGAGGCGTCATGAGAATGACGTGTCGTCCGATGGCAGGACAACCCACTCGCGATCCCCCACACTACCCAGAAAAGCTACAAGGGACTGGCTGTAGCTGCGCATGCCTAGTGACGGAGAAATTCTAGCACCTCTCGTTGCCATCAATCACCTCCTGATAATGGGCGACGGCTGCCAGGAACACAGGCAGGAATGCCTGTGCTACGGGTTTCATTGCTCCCGCCGCAATGCCTGGACGGTGAAGTCGTCCTCTTTCATGGGAAGGTTGTATTCCAGCTTTTCGAAGCGCAGAACGGTGCGGCTGTTGCGGCGGAGGTCGGTCATCTCCAGAGCGCACGCCGTCCAGATGCCCTGCACGTTGCGAATGTCGGTCTGGTGCAGGCGGCGCACCAACTGGTCCTTAATATAGTTGTCGTATCGCGCCGCGACGTAGTTGTCCTTGCGGATCCAGACGCGGGAGAGCGTGTACTGCGAGACCTTGCCCAGGCGCGGGCGGGTTTCGATGCGCCAGCAGGGGGCGCCATCGATGGGCTCCTCACCGGTGAGGCGGAAGTCGAACTGATCGACGTCGCGCTCTTCGAGGTCTTCGAAGCTGAAGTCAGTGGCGAAGAAGCGCGTGGAACGGTCTTGCAGGGCGATGCGCCGATCGCGGCCGACGGCGGGGGTCCACATCCACTGGTCCGACGAGCGGTCGGGATGGTTGACCACCAGCAGGGCCACGCCTTTCACTTCGGCGGGGGCAGTGAAGCGGATGATGGCTTTGCTGTTGCCGTAGGAGCCGAGACGGAACGACTGCCAGGACTTGGTAGTGACTTTTCCGCCGGCACTGGTGACTTCGAGCATCCCTTCGTAATGCTGCGAGTTGCTGCGCCCGCGGCGCTGCGCTTCGGCGACGATCTGGCGGGGGTCCTGGGCGAGGGCGGCGGCCAGGGAAAAGACCAAGCTCACCGCGGAGACACGGGGGCACCGAGGAAGCGCGGAGAAAAACCGAGTCAGAACCCGAGAGCGCGGAGGGGGCAGAGAGCGCGGAGAAGACGCAGGCGGAACCGCCTGCGCCACCAACGCAACTCGTGTGCCTGCAATGGTGGGGCAGGCGGTTTCGCCTGCCTCGCCCGCTTGCGGGCGGGTGGGGTAGTTACTCATATTCCAGGGCCTCCACCAGGGAGCTGCGGACGGCGGTTTCGGCGGGCCAGATGGCTGAGACCAGGGCGGCTCCGAGGATCAGCGGCACCAGGATTCCGACGATGCCTGTGGGGAACTGGTAGGGGAGCGGAATGCCGCTGAAGTCGTGGGCGATGGCCTGGATCTCGTAATACAGGACGATCATCCCGACCACGATCCCGAGCACCAGCCCGATGATCCCGATGGCCACGGCTTCCATCCACACGGTGCCGCGGATCTGGGCGCGCAATCCGCCGACGGCGCGCAGGACGCCCAGCTCGCGGCGGCGGTCGGAGATGGAAACCGTGAGCGTATTGACGATGCCGAGCAGCGCCACAAACATGGCCACGACCACCTGAATGTAGCTCATGCCGAGCCAGGCGTCGACAGCCTTCATGACGTAATCCTTAACCTCGCGGTTGAGCATGATGAACATGCGGCGGCGGTCTCCCAGGCTGGCGTTGATGAGGCGCCGCGTTTCCTCGGGCGAAACACCGGGCTTGAGGTAGACGCGGAAAACATCGATGGTGTCGTCCTGAAAATAGCGCGCGTAGGTCTTGCGTTCGATGAAGATGGTGCCGAGCTGGTTGGAAAGATCCTGGATGATCCCGACTACCGGCAGGCGCAGAGGTCCGGTGGGAGTGGGGATTTCGAGAAGATCGCCGAGCGAAATCTTTTGCAGGTTGGCGAGGTTATCGGCGACAATGAGGCCCTTCTCTTCAGCGGCCAGCCGCCACATGGCGACGGGATCGCCCGCGATGACGCGGTGGTGGACGCGGCCGGCGTCGCGGAGGAGGTCAATCCCCACGAGCATGACCGGTTGGCCGCGGAACTGGATGCGCGGCGTGCGCGCGGGCACGACTTCGTCCACTCCGGGGACCTTCCGGAGTTCCTCGTCCACGCCGGGCGGGAAGCGAAAGTCGCGGGAGGCGAGGGTGGCGGACTGGGTAATGATGAGGTCGGGATTCATGGCGGCGTTCATCCACTGGGTGATGGAGTCGATGCTGGCACGCGCGACCCCTCCCTGGGCGACCACCAGGGCCAGCGAGAGCATGAGGGCGGCGGCGGTGGCCGAGGTGCGGCGCGGCGCCTGGATGAGGCTGTCGGCGGCCAGCGCGCCTTCAATGGGCCGGATCCATTTGAGCGGGCGGCGCAGGAGTCTGGCGAGCGCGAGCGAAAGGGTGGGCGCGAGCAACAGGCCGGCCAGCAGGGTGAGCAAGTTGCCGAGATAGAAGATGGTGCGGTTGCCGCCCAGCGGGAGGCATACCAACGCAGCGATTGTGGCGGCCAGCGCGGCAATGCGGCGGATGCGATTCTCGCCCGCGCCCAGCACCTGGTAGCGGCCTTTTTGGAGGGCTTGAATGGGCTCGACTCGCGCGGCATTGCGGGCCGGTATGAAGGCGGCGATCATGCTCATGGCCACGCCCACGGCGATCGCCATCAGGAGGAATTGCGGGTCGACCAAGACCTTGCTGGCGTTGTTGGGGACGCCGAACAACTGGTCCATCAGGTTGCTGGTGACCTGGGTGAGGCTGCGCGCGAAGGCCAGGCCCGCGACCGCGCCGACGGACGACCCGATGAGGCCGGCGACGGCGCTCTCGGCGAGGAACAGGGTGCGGATCTGGGACCGGGTCGCTCCGAGGGCGCGCAGAATTCCGATCTCCGAGCGGCGCTGCGTCACCGCGATGGAGAAGGAATTATAGATGATGAACATCCCGATGAACAGGGCGAAGAAGCTGGAGACGCCGGTAACCAGGGTATAGATGGCCAGCAGGGATTCGAACTGGCGGCCGCGGCCGGAAGGGGGCTCGACGGTGAAGCCGGGACCGAGAGCCTTCTGGAGGGCCGCCGTTCCTTCGGGGAGTGAGACGCCTTCGCGGAGGCCGATATCGATGCGGTCGAAGTGGCGGCCGCGGCCGAACACGGCCTCCGCGGCGTAGATATCCATGATGGCGAGATTGCCGCCGAATGCCGAGGCCATCCCGCCGGCTTTGAGGATGCCGCGGATGGTGAACTGGCGGGGCCCTTCCATGGTCGAGAAGGCGATCTTGCCTCCGGTGTGGAGGCCGTTGCGGTCGGCGAATTCGCGGGTGACGATCAGGGAATCGGGCTGGGCGAGAAAGATAAGCGGGTCATCGATGACGTCGTCGTCCCCATTGTCGAAGTCGTAATCGCGCAAGCTGCGGTCGCCGGTCATATCGACGGCGAGGATGAGGAGCTTGCCCTGGTCCTTGAGATTGGTGTCGACGGAAGCCTCGATATCGGGGGCCGCGGCGCGCACCTGGGGAAGGGCCTCGACGCGCTCGAGCACCTCTTCGGCTACGCCCGAATCGCCGGCGGAGACCTGGAGCTGCGTCTTGCCGGCGATGCGGTCGACGGTCTGGTTGAAGCCTCCGAGCACGGATTGATTGGCGCTGTGCATGCCGACGAGCAGGGCCACTCCGAGCACGATGCCGGCGGTGGTGAGGACGCTGCGCAGGAGGTGCTTGCGGAC
>Ga0116221_1003121_pt1 | contig 10766 bp, 10 predicted proteins | sample Sb_taG_5_FD_88965 | JGI IMG/M metagenome (GOLD analysis project Ga0116221, IMG submission 88965) | Peat soil microbial communities from Weissenstadt, Germany - Sb_50d_8_FC metaG | ecosystem: Environmental > Terrestrial > Soil > Wetlands > Peat | place: Germany: Weissenstadt | collected 2010-09-21 | reverse complement strand
CGGTTCGTTCCCAACGTCAGCCAACTTGCCGGGAAACGCCCGACGATGAAATGTGGCCGCCGAGGGATTGATCCTTCCTGACGGCGTAGCGTTTACCGGGGAGGTCAAACTCGTTCGAAAAGGCAACTGGCGACGGAAAAAAGGCCGACGCCCCACCATCCGGCAGCGGGTTCGCTGGCTGCGCGGGCCGAGCTTCCCGGCACCATTCGACCGTATCAGTGACGCACAGATTCCTCGGACGAGGCTTTTTCCAGGGCGAAGCCTTCAACTTTCCAGCCTTCCGCGCCGCCGATCATTTTCTTCACTTTCCGGCCCAGGCGCGCCAGACGAGCTGCAGCGCGGTCGGCTCCGTTGCAATGCGGCCCGCTGCAATAGACAACGAATAGCGTATCCAGGGGATAGGCGGCGAGATTGCGTTCATTGATTCGGCCGTGCGGGAGATGGAGCGAGCCCGGAAGATGCCCGCCCTCGAAAGCTTGCGGGCTGCGAACATCCAGCAGCACAAACCCGGGCGCGCCCGAAGCCAACGCCGCGTGAACGTCCCAGCAGTCGGTTTCGAGAGACAGGAGCTTCTCAAAGTGATCGAGGGCCGTTTGCGGATCGGCGGCGATCTCATTGTGTATGTTCATAAACCACTGTTGCCCGATTCAAAAACTTTGTCGATAGGCAGAAACGCCAATATGCGCTAAAATCCTGCCATGCGCTCCTGCGACCATCGCCGCGTGGCTACTCTGCTTTACGACGGCCTCAGCATCTTCGAGTTCGGGATCGTGGTGGAGATTTTCGGCTTGCCGAGGCCGGAGCTGGAGGTCGATTGGTACAAGTTTGCGACCTGCTCGCACCAGCGCGGCCCGCTCCGCACGACCGGCGGCGTTCATGTCGAGGCACGTCGTGGATTGCGGACCTTGCAACAGGCCGGAACCATCGTTATTTCGGGCTGGAAGACCAGCGAACCTCCTCCGGGATCTCTCCTTAAAGCACTGCGTTCGGCGCACGCTCGCGGCGCACGTCTGGTCTCCATTTGTTCCGGAGCCTTCGTTCTTGCGGCCACCGGCCTGCTCGATGGCAAGCGCGCCACCACCCACTGGCGTTACGCGGAAGAGTTGGCCTCCCGGTTTCCGAAGATTCGCGTCGACCCCGGCGTTCTGTACGTGGATGAAGGCAGCATTCTGACTTCGGCGGGCAGCGCCGCGGGCATAGACCTTTGCCTGCACATCGTCCGGTGCGATTATGGCGCCGAAATCGCCAACCGCGTGGCCCGCCGGCTGGTCATGCCGCCGCACCGCGACGGCGGTCAAGCGCAATACGTCCAAAACCCCGTCGAGAGCCGGGCGGCCGGAGGGCTCGCGCCGCTCTTGCAATGGGCGCAATCGCATTTGGGCCAGGCTCTGCGCGTGGAGGATCTGGCCCGCCAGGCGGCGATGTCGCCGCGCACTTTCGCGCGCCAGTTCCGCCAGCAGACCGGAACCACGCCTCACCAATGGCTCACCCACCAGCGTCTCCTGGCCGCGCAGACGCGGCTCGAAAAGACCGACGACGGGATCGATGCGATTGCCGAAGCGGTGGGGCTACAGACGGCGGCGACGCTGCGGCAGCACTTCAGCCGGACGCTGGACACGACACCTACCGCCTATCGCCGCCGGTTCTCCACCACGTAGGGTGCTGCACCGGTTTCGGGATTTCGCGGTTCAGTCGCGGAATCCGCTGACGGTCGCGGCCCTGATACGGGTGCCCGGCGGGGATTGCCGATGCCGCATGGCTCGAGATGCGCAAAAAAGACCTTGCTTCGCAAGCGACAGACGAAACCGTCTGTCCCACAATTGCACACCGGCATGCGTTGTGGGTCAGTCCTTTTGGCCTGCCAAGTACCGCTCCCGTTTGTGTTTCCTCCGCACACCAGCCATAATGGTGACTCGGAGGTTAAGGATGCGGTTCCTCTCCATACTGTTGGCAGCCTCGCTGGCCTTGCCCCTGCCGTCACCGGCGCAGGCGCCCGTCCTGAAACTCAATCTGGTCATCGTCGAGGGCGAAGGCGCGATCAACAATATCAAGCAGCGCACCGCGCGCGAGCCCATCGTGCAGGTGGAAGACGAAAACCACCGGCCAGTGGCTGGAGCGGCCGTGGTGTTCGCCCTGCCTTCCCAGGGCGCCGGCGGTTCATTCGGAACCAGCGGCCAGACCCTGACCACCGTCACCGATGCCCAGGGACGCGCCGTCGGGCGCGGATTCCGCCCCAACAATGCCCAGGGACGGTTTCAAATCCACGTGACCGCCTCGAAAGACGGGCAGACTGCTAATGCCGACATCACCATGTCCAACATGCTGGCCGCCGGCACCAGCGCCGCGGGCAGTTCCACCAAGCTCATTATTGTCATCGCAGCAGTCGCCGCCGCCGCGCTGGCCGGCGGTCTGGTGTATGCCACTCGAAGCAGCGGAAGCAGTTCCACCACCGCGACCATTACCACCACCACAACCGTCACACCGGGCACTGGCACGGTGGGTCCGCCGAGGTAACGCTCATGCTAAATCGCATTTGGCTCACTCTCGTTTGTGTATGCGTGGCAGCGTCGCTGCTGCCTGCCCAGCCGGGCGCGGTAGCCGGTCCCTCGTCGGGATTCGTCTTCGATGGCGCCGCCCAAAGTCTGCGGCCAGTTCTGGGAGTTCCGGGCGCTTCGATCCTCGGCGATCCCTTGAGTTTCGGCTTCGCACTCACTTCGGCCTCAGTCGCCCCAGCCCAGGATTTGGCCGTCGTCTCGGCTGCCGATGGCAGTTTGCACATCTTCCGTCTGGCTTCCGGCGCTTCCACCGAGCGTACCGTAGACGGCCTTTCCATCGTGCCCGAGCGCGTGGTCTTCAGCCCCTCCGGGACGTCTGCCGCGCTGTATGCCGCGGGCAAGGCGCAGATCCTTACCGGCCTGCCCGATTCACCCGCTCTGGCGGGCACGCTGGATCTCGGCGGCGCGCCCTCGGCCTTCGCCCTCAGCGATGACGGCGCATATCTCCTGTATGCCCTGGGCGGCTCCATTCAGTTGCTCGGCGCCGGCAGCAATCGCCTGTTGATGAGTGCCGGGGATGGCGCCCTGGCAGCCTTCGCGCCGGCCAACCACGATGCCGCCGTTCTGGATCCCGCGGGTGCGGGCGCAGTGCTCTTCCGCGACCTCGCCGGGGCGTCCGTGCAGAGTGTCCTGTCTCCCCCGGACGATGGCCTCGCGTCGCCGGTTGGCCTGGCGTTCTCCACCGACGGAAGCAAGCTGATCCTGGCCAGCGCCTCCGCTCAATCGGTAACGGCATTCGATCTGCAAGCCGGCGGCCGCACCTCGTTTGCCTGCAACTGCACCCCGACGGCCCTCGTCTCCATGGGCCGCCTGCTGCGTCTCAACGAGCTCGACACGGCTCCGCTTTGGCTCTTCGATTACGGAGCGGACGTGCCGCGAATCGTGTTTGTCCCGGCCCTGGCAGCGCCAGCGGCCAACTGACCGCAGGTGCGCGACACAAAAGTGGAGACCTTCCGAAATCCCAGGAAAAGGGACACAGTCTGAGCGTAATTTATGCTTCAAACAAACCTGGCCGCATTCCAGTGACTCGATCAGGCCGCAACCCGGCATCGGGCTCAAACACAGGCCGCCGAATTCGCCCGGAAAAACCTCAGGGAAATCTGGCTTATCCGCGTTCATGAACGCGGATAAAACTAACCGTACTGTGATCCGCCGCCGGTTTGATTCGCGTCGCGAAAATCGCCACTTTTGTGTCGCGCACCCACTGACCGCAATGCCGCTGAAGCACTATGGGGCAGGCTCCAGCCCAATGCCACTTGGTTTGTTCCCGCTATTTGTGCAAACGGGATGACAACGCTGTATGGGCCTTCGGTCGGGCAGCCAATCCTGGCTGCAGACCCGCTTTCAAGCGGGTCTAGCCGTCTAGCCGGCTGAAAGCCGGCTGCGGGCACGATTGCCCGCGTTCGGGCCCCCCCCCGGCCACTTCATTTCCGTATTGTTCCAAGTGGCATGGCTTTAGCCCCGCCGCGGACCTACACAAACGTGCGGGTTGTCGCCGGCGGGCAGAGCCTTTACAATCGCTTCGCAGGGAGCAACCCGGCGAAACGATGGCCGGCGGATTCGGACCGGCGGCGCCACGGATCGCAGCGCGGCTCTAGAGAGGACTGCCATGAGAGGGTGTCCCATGTTTGGGGTCCTGGGGCTGTTGTTGTCCTTGCCGGCTCCACGGGCTTTCGCGCAGCAGACGCCGCGCCTTCAAATCAAGTCGTTCTCCGTCGGGCCCGACCAGGCCCTGTCGTATCCCAACTCCCAATTTCCTACTCTGCCCGACGAGCACACCAGCTTCCTTGCCGCCCCCGTCATCCACCGGCCCATACCTGGTCTTCGGGGCCAGCAACACCGGCGCCGGTACCACCTGGGGCGCGGTAGTCCTCGAGACCACCGACTTCGTGAATTTCACCCTCCCCGCGTCCTACAGCCGCCCAGTGCTGATTTCGCCGGTGCTGTTCGGGAACTGCAATCCCACCTACGAGACCACATTTGACCAGGGCTACGCGGCCCCGGGATCCGTCGTCCAGGATCCGACCCTGCCTCCGGGAAACCTGATCATGCTCTATGAGGCGGAGAAGCACTGTCCCGGAGGGGCGTACCAATTCCCTTTCTACGGCACCGTCGGCTTTGCCAGGTCATCGGACAATGGGAAGACCTGGCCTGCCCCGGTGGCCGGAGAGTCAGGCGGACCAAGCCGTCATCCGGTTCTACAGAGTTCCGACCCGCAGCCCACAGGCCCGCATACGTACCTGGGCGACGCGATTCCCAGCGGCTTCGTAGACCAGAACGCCAATAACGAATACTAGCTCTACATCAGCTATATGCACTTTTTCGTCAGCGCGCCTGGCGACTTCAGCCCTCAGATTGGGGTCGCGCGCGCCAAACTCGGCGCCGACCCGCTCAATTTCCAGAAGTGGTACAACGGAGCGTTCAGCCAGCCCGGCATCGGCGGTTTGGAATCGGAAGTCCTGCCCTCCGCGTGCGACGGAAGATCGAAGTACCATTCCGAGATCAGTTACAACGACGACCTGGGGCTGTATCTCCTGATCTTCTCGTGTCAACCCGGCATGGCCGGATCTACCGGCCGCGCCTGGTATTACTCGACTGCCACCAGCCTCGACCTTCAGAACTGGACGGCGCCGCAGATGATCCTGAACACGCAGTACCCGGTCACGGCTTGCCCGGACGGAAACGGTGGTTCGTTTGACGGCTATTACCCCTTCACCGTATCGCCCGGCGCTGCTGCGGGCCATACCAGGCTGACCGGCTACTTCTTCTTTCTGAGCGGATGCGGCGACCCCGGCAACCGCCAATTCGTGTCCCGAACCTTCACCATCGAGGCTGAGCCGACGCTTCCCTCGCCCACGTCAGCCGTTCCCGCCGCAGGCAGCGGCACCGCCGGCACATTCACGTTCACCTTCTCCGACACCGGCGGCTTTGCCAGCCTCAACGTGCTCGACGTGCTCATCAACAGCGCGCTCGATGGACGGAAGGCCTGCTACGTCGCCTTCGTTCCGAGCGGACCGAACTCGGGCTCCGTTTACCTGGTGGATGACGCCGGCGATGCGGGCGGGCCGTACTCCGGGATGACGCTGCCCGGCAGCCAGAGCGTAAGCAACAGTCAATGCACCATTACCGGCGCAGGCAGTTCGGTGTCAGTAGCACAGGCATTCCTGCCTGTGTCCCCAAACTCCGTGACACTCACGCTGGCCGTCACTTTCGCCCCCGGATTCGCCGGCAACCAGGTGATCTATATGTCGGCGCAGGATGCGTCGTCCAATTCCGGCTGGCAGGCGCTCGGGACCTGGAACGTACCAGGCCCCACGCCGGCCGGTCCATGGGTCAGCGGCATGAGTCCGGGGCACGCAACGAACTCCAGCCAGACCTACAAGTTCACCTTCACAGATACGAATGGCTGGCAGGACATTTCCGTCGCCAAACATCCTGGTGAACAGCGCCATCGACGGGCGGCAGGCCTGCTACGTCGCCTTCGTTCCGTCGGGTGCGGCTTCGGGGGTGGTGGACCTGGTGGATGACGCCGGCGACGCCGGCGGTCCGTACTCGGGAATGGTACTGCCCGGTTCCGGCAACGTGTCCAACGACCAGTGCTTGATCGGCGGCAACGGAAGCTCGGTGAGCGCCAGCGGCAATACACTGACCCTGACCCTCGCCATCATCTTCACGCCAAGCTTTGCGGGCAACCAGGTGTTCTTCCTGGCGGCGCGCAACAACAACGGCCAGAATTCCAACTGGCAGGCAGTGGGCACAGTCGCTGTTCCGTGAAAAATTCAATGGCCTGTTCCAGGCTGCCTCCGCAGTGGGCAAAGCAAAGTGGTCGTCGAATAAGCGCCAGGGATGGCCTACGCCTGCCAGCGGATCTCCCGGGTGTGGCGAGGAGTTGTTTCACCCCCGCCCCTTGACGCCGCCGGTTTACATTTCGTAAACTATGACTGTGCGAATCATCAGCAGGCCGGCAATCCTCCAGTTTGCGCAAAAGCATCCGAACGCGTTGGTCCCGCTGATGAACTGGTATCGGATCACCAGGAAAGCCAAGTGGCGCTCTCTGGGACAGGCGCTCCTTTGCGGCGGCGAAGGCATACTGGAGTTCCTGGTGGATGGCACGGCACTCGGCGCATGAAGAGGAGTCGCGGTGTTGGTGAACCTGCCGGTGATGGCGCTCCTGACCAGATTGGCGATCAGGGACCGGTATGTGTCTGGGCGCAAAGCGGTGGCGTTTGCAGTTGGCGTGCCGCTCGGGATCGTTGCGTTGGTTCCGGCGTTGTTCGCATTGGGGCGGCGGCTGTGATTGGCTCCTTGGCGTTACCGTGGCATTCGCCCGGCGTGGTTGTATTCCGAGCATTCGAGGAGCCTTTGGGTGTGGACGAATGATACGATATTTGCATGGTACTGAAGCACGTAGCCGCCATCCTGTTGTTTTCCGGCCCACTCCTGTACGTCGGCCTGTGGATGGCGATTGACCCGGCAGGTTTCGCATGGCTTCCTGAATTGGCTGTCCGTGTGTCCGGAAATCTGGTGCAGAGCTTGGGTGGAGTGCCTTCGGAAGAGATCGTTGAGCAGGCTGCTATTTCCCGGAGACTCCGATCAGGTTTGAGGTTCGCTGGCGTGGCTCTCCTGCTATTCGCTATCGTGGTCTGAACGCTGGATCGCGCTATTCGCCGGAACCATGAAAGCACATGAGACGGCGATGGCGCGGCTCCCAGGATCGCCGGGTTGAGCCATGATGACCGGGTGCGGATTGAGGGCAAGGCGTTGGAACTGCGTCCCGGCTGGATCAGGTGCCGCTGTGGGCCAATGTGCGCCAATTCCCGGCGTCCTTCGCTTCGTAATCTGCATCGTCCAATCGACCGAGCGCCCATACCAGAACTGGATCACCTGCGGAAAAGTCTGATGATGAACCTGACAAAAAAGCCAACGCCCACGGCGCTTGATGTCAGCACTCACGGCGGGCATGAGGTCAAGAAGTTCATCTGCCAAGCATTTTAACCCCATAACGCTTGAGGAATCAATGCCGGTGAACTCTGAAGATTGAGGAAGACGCCGCAGCCGTGAGATGGCGACGGCTTTCATCCTGAGCTTCCGGCGTGACCCAGGACGACCGGCTGCGAATCGAGAGCAGGGCAGTCTTGGATGGCGTGGAGCCCCGGCTCCGCGTTCGCTGCTAGAATGAATCGGATGAAGATGGAAAAGAAGGCCCGGAACCTGACTGACTACATAGCCGCTGCCCCCGAAGACGTTCAGGCTAAGTTGAAACAAATCCGGGCGGCGATCAAGCAGGTTGCGCCAAAGGCCACCGAATACATCAGTTACGGGATGCCGGTGTTTAAATACGAGAAACCGTTCATCGGATTCGCAGCCATGAATAATCATATCGGCTTCTATCCAATGAGCGGGTCGTTCGTTGCCGCCCACAAGAAGGAGCTTGTAGGTTACACAACTTCAAAAGGTGCGATCCAGTTTCCGCTCGATAAGCCGCTTCCCCTAACCCTCATCAAGAAAATCGTTAAGCTAAGGATCAAAGAAACTAATAAAATGCAGCACGGCCGCCCAGGGCGCGCGCCGTTCCAGGGCAAATGAAGCCGCGAAATCTCACAGCCTGCATAGCGCTGGCACTACTGCTGCCCGCGCTGCGGAGCCAGCCACAGACAGCCCGGCCGCAGTTTGATGTAGCGTCGCTCAAGCCCAACCCAGGGTGCGAGAACAACCGCAGGGGCGGCAACCTGAGCCCCTCGTCCGGCCGGTTGGAGATGCCGTGCGTCACTCTGCAAGGCCTCATCCAAGTCCGCCTACAGCAGACGGGGGACACTGGCGGCGGGCAGTCCTTTCGAAATTGCCCGCGCGGAGCTGGCCGCGCTCGGAATTGTGCTGTCGGCCGTTCCCGGAGAGTATCGCGTGAATTTTCGGAAAGGGCATTCTCGACGCCGCAGCATAGGAATTTGTGCTTCAGCCGCGCCCGTGGTATCAGTTGAGGCGTCATGGACGAGCTTTTGACCTCTATCGCCGCGAAGAAGATGCGGCTCGATGAATTGCGGCCCTTGTCGCCGAAGGCGCTCGCCAACCTCGAGCATTACTACGACATCGAGCTAACGTACACGTCGAACGCGATTGAGGGCAATTCGCTCAGCCCGGTCGAAACCACGCTCGTTATCGAGAAAGGGATTACCGTCAGCGGGAAACCGCTCAAGGATCATCTCGAGGCGCTGGACCATTACGACGCTATTCGGTACGTGCGGGAACTGACCCGGCAGGAAGCGCCGATCACTGGAAGCGACGTGCGCAATTTGCACAAGCTGGTGATGCAGCGATCCGCCCCGGAGATTGCCGGACAGTATGCCGGCCTGCCCCGTTACGTTCGCACTGAAACGGGACGCTGCACATTTCCCGCGCCGGCCGAGGTTCCGGCGCTCATGGGAGATTTCGCGTCATGGCTTCGAACCGCGCCCAACACGCCGGACACCGCATTTACGGCTCACCGCCGCCTCGTCGATATTCACCCGTTCAATGATGGCAACGGACGCACGGCGCGGCTTCTGATGAACCTCGTTCTTATGCGCGGCGGTTATCCGCCCGTTGCCGTGCGCCCGGAAGACCGGCTCGAATACATCCGGAGCCTGCAGCAGGAACAGGCCGGACAAGGAGCCGAGCGCTTTAACGCCCTTCTCTACCGGCGACTGGACGCGACCTTGGGGGAGTACTTAAGCGCCTTGCAAGAGTCGCAGACTCCGGAAGCCACGCTCGATAAACCAGCCGGCTCCGAACCGAAGCCCTGACCCCTCTATAGGCGCGCGGCAAGACAAACACGGCCCGACGCCCTTGCACGTCGAGCATGCCGGAATTCCTGCGAGAATGGTCGAGTAGCTGCTACGCCGCGCCGATCGGCGCCGGGGCCCTGGCTGTCAGGTGTTACAGTAGGATGCAACACGGTCGCAGAGGGCGCGCCGTTCACCGTGACTTGAGGGCAGATGAAACCGCGAGATTTCACAGTATGCGTAGCGATGCTGCTGCTTCCCCCGCTGCGGAGCCACGCACAGACAACGCCCCCGCGGCCGCAGTTTGATGTGGCGTCACTCAAGCCCAACCCAGGGTGCGAGAACAACCGCAGGGGCGGGAACCTGAGCCCCTCGCCCGGCCGCCTGGAGATGCCGTGCGTCACCCTGCAAGGCCTCATCCAGTCCGCCTACGGCACCTTCGCCGACGGCGCCACCGTCAACACGCAGCCCCTCAGGACGGAGGGTGCGCCGGGTTGGGCGCAATCCGAGTATTACAGCCTGCTGGCGAAGGCTGAGGGACCGCCGCGCACGGAGATGCTGGCAGGCCCGATGCTGCAAGCTTTTTTGGAGGAGCGCTTTCAGTTGAAGGCGCATCGCGAGATGCGGGAGATGCCGGTGTATGCGCTCACCGTGGGAAAGAGCGGGCTCAAAACGCCGCCTCTGGCCGAGGGAGCCTGCACCCCGATCGATCTGACCCACCCGCCGCCACCTCCGGCGCCGGGCCAGCCCCCGCCGAACCTGTGCGGCCTGATGATCATCGGGACGGATCCCAAAGGGACCATCCGGATGGAGGTGCGCGGGGTGAAGCTGACGCAATTCGCGCAGCGGCTCTCTGCCCGCGTGGACCGCATGGTGGTCGATAAAACCGGGATTGCGGGGAGGTACAATTTCCATCTGGAGTTCACGCCGGACAATCTTCCTGGCCGCGGAGGAGACGCGGGCAACCCGGGAATCGGCGGCAATCCACCGTCATCGGCGGACCCCGCGGCGCCCGCGATCTTCTCTGCGCTGCAGGAACAGATCGGACTGAAGCTGGTGCCGGATAAGGGGCCGGTTCCATTTCTGGTCATCGATCACGTCGAGAAGCCTGCCGGGAATTGACCCGGTGGGCCATGGAATGTTCCCGCCGGCCCCGGAACCCCCTCCAATATCTCAACTCAAAGAGGTCCGCCAGCCTTCGTTCCGATGCGGGCAAGCACCGATCCCGATTGAATGCCCTGAAATAGCAAACCGGCGGCCGTACCTCGGTTGCCCGCAACTGCACACCGACGCGGACGTGCCGCGAATCGTGTTTGTCCCGGCACTGGCAGCGCCCGCGGGCAACTGAGGGGTCCAGCCTGCCTCGGGGGTTTTTCCGGCGGACCGTCCGGGTGCGGCGAGGAGCTGTTTCGACCCCGCCCCTTGACGCTGCTGTTTACATTTCGTAAACTAT
>Ga0116221_1003111_pt1 | contig 10780 bp, 15 predicted proteins | sample Sb_taG_5_FD_88965 | JGI IMG/M metagenome (GOLD analysis project Ga0116221, IMG submission 88965) | Peat soil microbial communities from Weissenstadt, Germany - Sb_50d_8_FC metaG | ecosystem: Environmental > Terrestrial > Soil > Wetlands > Peat | place: Germany: Weissenstadt | collected 2010-09-21 | reverse complement strand
CGGGCACTCTGCGGCAGGTCATGCAGTGTGACTCCGTCAACATATCGTTGCCCGATGCGGAGCGCGATGATTTCCAGGTGCACATGGTGGACTTTCCCGACGGCAAAGGACTTATGCGCGAACAACTTCGTATCCCGAGGAACGGTTCGGGCTCGGGACGAGTGTTCGACAGCGGCAAACCGCTCACCATGGCAGCTCCGTTCCCGGACTGGCTCGATCCCCGCGCCAGGAAAATCAACGAGCTCGAGGGCTTCAAGGCGATCTGCTTCCTGCCGTTGATCAGCCGGGACCGCGTCCAGGGCATTCTGCAACTGAACCGGCGGACGCCCAACCCGTTTACCGACGAAGATGTCGCGTTTCTGGGCCCGATTGCGAACCAGGTGGCGATCGCGGTCGGTAATGCGCTGGAGGTTCGCCGGATCAAGGAAGCGCAAGAGCGCTTGTCGGAGGAAAGCTCGTATCTCCGCGACGAAATCCGCCTGGAGCACGATTTCGAGGAGATCGTCGGCGGCAGCAATGGGCTGCGCGCGGTGCTGAAGCAAGCCGAGACCGTGGCGCCCACCGACTCCACCGTGCTGATCATCGGCGAGACCGGAACCGGAAAAGAGCTGGTGGCGCGGGCCATCCACAACCTCAGCGGGCGGCGCGATCACATCCTGGTCAAGCTCAACTGCGCGGCCATTCCGACCGGATTGCTGGAGAGCGAACTCTTCGGCCACGAGAAGGGCGCCTTCACCGGCGCCATCGCGCAGAGGGTCGGACGCTTCGAGCTGGCGCACAAGGGAACGTTGTTCCTGGATGAAGTCGGCGACATCCCGCCGGAGCTGCAGCCCAAACTGCTGCGGGTCCTGCAGGAAAAGGAGTTCGAGCGGCTGGGCAGCACGCGTACCCAGCAGGTGGACGTGCGCCTGATCGCCGCCACCAACCGCGATCTTGCGCAGATGGTCGCCGACAAGCAGTTTCGCAGCGACCTCTACTACCGGCTGAATATCTTCCCCATCAGCATTCCTCCGTTGCGGGAGCGTGCGGGAGACATTCCCACGCTGGTGCGGCACTTCGTCGCCAAGTACGCGCGCGAGATGAACAAAAAGATCGAGGACATCCCGGACGAGGCCATGGAGGCAATCACCCGCTATTCCTGGCCGGGCAATATCCGGGAGCTGCAGAACTTCATCGAGCGCGCCGTGATTCTGTCGCCCGCGAAGGTGTTGCGGGCGCCGCTGGGCGAGCTCGAACGAACCGCGGCAGCCGCATCGACCAGCCTCACTACGCTGGAGGAAGCCGAGCGCAGCCACATCCTCAAAGTTTTGGGCGAAACCAACGGGGTGGTCGGAGGCCGCAACGGCGCCGCCCAGCGGCTCGGACTCAAGCGGACCACGCTGATTTACAAAATGCAGAAGCTCGGCATTACGCGGTTAGCGACTTGATTTGGAGTGCCATGACGAGCGGCCATCGACAGGAAGTGTGCGAACTTTGCAGCGTCTGGATTCGGGGAGCCAGCGCGCTGTGCAAGAGTTGCTCGGAGATGATTGCCCGGCTCTCCGACATTGCCGTCGAAGCAGGGTCCGCCCGATTTCGCAACCGCTGAGCGCCGCTGATAAGCCGGTCGAGGCCCGACGGGCGGCGCGACTGTTCGAAAGGGCGCTCAACATCAACATCTTCACGGTTTCCGAATATAAAAGGTAGCGGCGTGACGAACCATCGACCCCTTGTCAAAATACCGACATGCGCTGCCGGGCCGCGGAAATTGCGGTGCGGCTACATCATCGGCGGCCGTTGCAAGCGTCACGATGAAGGCGTGTATTACCTCCGCCTAGCAGATCAACGGACGGCGGGTTTTCGAAGACGTGGGCAAGTCGTCCGCCGAGGCACTCGACCGCAAGGCGGAGCGGGTTAATGGGCTGGTAGAAGCCGTTCGTGCCCGCTGGCTGCAATCCCGCCTGCTTCAATTGTTCGACGATGTATGACTCCGCCTTGCGCAGGCCGGGGCTTCCAGTCTCACGGCCTTCCATGTCATCGGCGAGCACCTGCATACTCCGGCAGGATAATCCGGCATCGAAATGGAGCACAAGGAGCGTCGTTGCCCCACGGCTGTCACGCTTGCTGGTTCGCCGGGTACCTACTGTCAATCTTCGCCATAATCCGTTCGGCTATTGCGATGGCGTTGGCGATGGCGGACTCGACGGCCCCGGCGACGGACGACCGTCTCAGTTTTCGGCCTTGGCTTTACAATGAGCGTGAATGCCGGACGCATACGGAGTTTGGCTGGATCAGGTCCCGGACGCACTGCGGTCGATCAGCATGCCGCGATGAAGGCGAACCGCTTCTGGTGGTATCAACAGAACCAGTCGCTTTGCTAGAGTGCCAACGGGTGCCGGACTGCTAGCTTTCCTGCGACCATCAGGGTGAATGCCAGCCGTGCTCGTAGTGGCTGTGGTCAGAAGTTGGCGGATGCGCACATGAAAACGTTTTTCGTATTTCGAGAAGGGTTCGTGGCTGGCTACGACCGCATCAACAGCAAGGGACTTTCCTTCGGTTACGATTGGCTCAATGCTGTGTATCGCGCAGGCATGAGAGTCGGTCGGTTCGTTGCACGTTTGTTCCACCACGAACCAGAGGTCTATGAATTCCGGAACAAGGACGAACACAGGTGAATTGGTGAACGCTGCTCGGCTGCTTACACGGTGGAAAGCGGGAACACGTGCTTATGAGTAACCCCAAAGAAGCCGCCCGTCATCTGCTGGCCAGCATCAGCGAATCCCTCAATGTCGGACCCGACGAGGTGGCGCGGGTGGCGGGGCAGTTCATCACGCCCGGCGGCAATCAGGCATATCGCGTCCGGCTCAACGGCAGGACGGTGTACGTGACCGTACCGGAAGACTGAGCGGACTGCACCCTTCCACAGTCGGACAATTGAAACTGCATCCACATCACGGCGCTTTGTCTGTGTGGCTTGGGGCAACGAATTCCAGAAGAACTGCGCAAGACGCCTTCACGTTTTCCTCTGTCAGTGGAACCTCGTCAGCGACCCATGGCTTCAAACGGTCAATTGCTCCAGAGAGCGCTTCGATGTTTCCGTGGCTTGGCTCTGCACTAGTGGAAGCGTCCCGATTAGGGTTGGGTCCGACCATGCGGTCACGCTCCCAACTCAGGACTACCCCAACGATGCGCTCCGTTGCCTTGTAGATACCTGCTAGAAAGAACAAACCGCAGCAAGCGAAGAGTCCGGCCGCAATACTGTGCCACCAGAATCCAAATGCCGCAGTTCCTATGATTATGCCGAGAGGCGGAATCATGTCGTGAGCCCGCTGGGCAAGCAGATGAGAAATGTTGGTTCCCCTAGGCAAGCCCGTTACCCTGTTCACCAAGGAACCAGTCCACAGCTGCGTCTTGGCCGCCAGCGAGCGAATCTTCTGATGTATCTGTATTTCTTTCTCTAGCTGTATCGCTCTATGCATGGCTTGCGCCTCCTTATCATTGCCGCCTCACCTTGCTTCCCGAATACATGGGAGGCGCGGCGGAAGGCCGTTCTGGAGGGACTGTAGCCGAATATTGAGAGAAGGTCACATTACCTATGGCTTTTCCATGGGCTGGCCATTAGGACTAGCGGGGGATGCGGGGGCTGGGCGAGGCGAGGGGCGCAAGGCCGGGCGGGTCACGCCCCTGACTCCGGCAAGATCATGAAACGAGTGCCCCCGGCTTGTCTCGCGCTGGGGCGAGCCGCCTTAGGCCGCAGAACGCCGCGTTATTGCCGATGAGCACTCAGCCGATCCAAAATCGCTTGCTGGATCGCCGTGCGCTGCTCCTTGCCCAGCCGAGGAAGCGCCAGCCGTATGCCTTCGACCAAGGGGTCTTCGCCAGAGCCGCCTCGCAGCAGGGAGGCAGCGCTGACGCCAAGCGTATTGGCGAACCGAAAAAGGTTATCCAGCTTGGGGAGCGATTTGCCTCCCTCGATTTTCGAGACATAGGTGCGCGGCGCACCCATGCGTTCGGCCAGACCTCTTTGGGAGAGTCCTCGCAACTCGCGGATTTCCCGGATGTGCAAAACGACGTGATACAGCGAGCCGTCCAATTTGGGCTTGGGCTCTGCCTCTCGGGCTACCGGGGGCGGGCTGGGCTGTTTCGGCTCAGGAAAGAACAGCTCTTTGCACACTCGGCAGCGGCCGTTCGCGTTGGAAAACTGGACGCGCTGGCAACGGTCGCAGCGCACGACGAGGCGGGGGTCAGAGGAAAGGCACGGAAGAATTGTCGCCATCTTGGGGTTCCTGTACTGCGGAGCAATGATCTGCCACGTTGATTGCCGACACATACTCGCGGATGATGCCGCAGTACATGACGGTCTAGGCGGGATTGCCGCGGTTTTTGCTATCAGTTCATGGGATTGGGGTGCCTCGTTTGGCAGCCCCACGACGGGAGTTCTGGCGCGGAAGTACGGGAAGTTCTCCAATACATCGGGTAACGGGGGGAGATTCTCTGCCGCGCCTCCTCTCTATGACAGGCTACATGGAGGCAAGACCAAGGCTGAAGACACCGAAGGTCTAGCACTTTTGGGCGACGCCGCAGCAGCCTCGAAGTAGCGTTTCGTTCGATCCGCGACCCTCGGCTCTTCTTTATTCACTCACGCGGGGTGGACGAGGCGGCGTTCATCAAGCACGCTGGCCTGCCGCATACCGTGGAGTTCCTAAGGCGAAGCGGAATCGCCGCTCGACGTGTCCCGAGCGCAGATGTTTGTGTAGCTGGAGCCGGGTGCGTGGAGCGATCTGGGGATTACGCGCACCAGCCTTCAACCGTGCTGTCGGCGTGGGGACCGCGCAACGAGTCGGCGGCTGAGGGCATCGCCTCGGCGGAACGAATCTCAAAGAGAGGACGCAACCCCGCCACATCAAGCAATTCCTTCACAGCCTTCGAGGGGATGAGTCGCAGCTTCACACCGGCACCTCGGGCCCAGCGCCTCAAAGACACCAAAACGCCCAAGCCGCCAGCGTCAATCCCGCTTACCCCCGTCAGGTCGAGCACGACGACCCGCTTGTTCTGTTGGGAAATGACGGTGTTGTACAGTGCCCAAGCCTCTTCCCCCGCAACGATCCTGCCCGAGCATCGCAAGACTGCCGCGTGCCCATGGTTCTCCGTTATCACACCCAACATGTAATCCCCCAAAAGGTTCTACTCGTGACGGTGATGTTGACGCCTTCCCCTGTGGTCTGCCCCTCTGATGTGATTAGACGTTCGAAGGCGCGAAGAGGTTAGCGCCGCAGGAACACCTGGGCATTCCCACGAGAGCGCGTCGGCCGTGCAGGAGGGAGGGGACTCACTACGTGAGACGGTAGAAGCCCAACAGCTTGCGGACATCGCAGCGGTACGCCCGCGCCAGCGCGTACAGGCAGTGGATGCCCGGCGTGCGGCCCTTCGTTTCAATGTCGGATAGGCTGCCCTTCGGCACCCGGAGCCTTGGGTTGCGCCGCACGGTGGCAAGCTCCCGTGTCCGCCGCTCGACCTCCGACAGGGAGAGCCCCAAGCTCTCGCGCAGGGCTCGGAGGCGTTTGCCCGCCGTCTTGGCCGCCGTTGGCATCGTGCGTAGAAGCTACCACAGAGGTGATTCCGTTCGATGCGGGCTTTGCGCTCTCGTGGCTGCACCCAAGGTCTTGTTTCGTTCGCGGTGTACAATTCCGCAGAGTTCGGGATTTTCAACACGGCGGCACGGCATTGAAACGCACCCTGCACACCACGCTATGGTTGCTCTGCGGTGCCCTCCTATTTGCCCAGACCACGCCGGGTCTGGGCGGGCAGAACCCAGAGCCATCCATAAGCGCCCCACAACCGCAGAATCCTGCCCATTCGGGGCAGGCCGGTGGCAACATCGAGATTCTCAGCGATACAGAGGGTGTGGACTTTCATCCCTACCTTGCCGCCGTGCTGAAACGAGTACGCATGAACTGGTACAGCCTGATCCCCCAAGTGGCACGCGCCCCTGTGACAAAGAAGGGCAAGGCATCCATCGAATTCTCCATCATGAAAGACGGCCGCGTATCGAACATGAAACTGACGGAGCCTTCAGGGGACGCATCTCTCGACCGCGCAGCTTGGGGAGGAGTTACCACGTCCAATCCCTTCCCAGCGCTGCCCGCCGAGTTCAGCGGCCAGTACATCCTTCTCCGTTTCCACTTCTACTACAACCCCGGCGAATTGAGTGTTGACAAGACACGTATTCAGCAGCCGTTGGCAGGTGACGCGGCCGCTTTGAAGAATCGAGCCGAAGCTGGCGACTCGAAAGCACAGGTAAACTTGGGTGCAGCATACGCGACTGGTGATGGCGTCACTGCTGATGATGTGGAAGCGGCAAGGTGGTTCCGCAAGGCTGCCGAACAGGGGGATGCTGCGGGAGAATTCAACCTCGCTATCCTGTATGCACAAGGTCGGGGAGTCCCGAAAGACCAGAACGAAGCGGCCAAGTGGATGCAGAGGGCGGCAGATCAGGGGTTCGCCGCCGGGCAGTTCGGGCTTGGCTCCATGTATGAGCGGGGTAAAGGCGTGCCTCAGAGTGCCACTGAAGCCGCCGCATGGTATCGGAAGGCAGCCGATCAGGGCAATGTACCCGCGATGAATAACCTCGCCTTCCTGCTTGCCACAACGACCGATCCGAAACTGCGCAATCCGAAAGAAGCCCTGTCTCTAGCGCAGAAGGCCGTCAGCGCGGAGCCCAACAATGCTGCTCATCAGGACACTCTCGCAAGAGCCTATTTCGAAACCGGCCAGCCGGAGAAGGCGGCAGAAGCGGAGCAGCGGGCGGTGGCACTGAAACCGGACAATCCCTCCTACAAAGAGGCGCTGGAAAAATATCGGGCTGGCAACCGTTAGCTCCGGCCCCATGAAGCGCTTCGACGTGCGGCTCGTTGGCGAGCGCGGGCAAATCCTCGCGCAGCGACCTCGGCGTGGTTGCGCTGTCGAAGTCGAGCGGCGTCTCTCAGCGGCGTTTTGGGCAATTTGCCGGTCCGGTCGGCGCAGGCGATGGGGCGCAATGCTGGTCCAAAAGGGCTGCGCGGGGTTCAGGAACACTGGGACGGTGGCAAGCCTTATCCGCCCGTCACGAACCCGCAGGAGAGGCGAAGAACGCCAGTTCTCAGGCAGCAGGAGAGGATGCCTTCACGGCGAGATCGGGAAAATTCCGAGGCGAGGGCAAGGGCGATCCTGTCGTCAGACCCACGGGTGTGACTCCATCAAGTGTCTACCAGTTTTGCGGGTAGACACTATCCGATTTGACCCTTTGCTTTTTCCAAGAACGATGACAAAATCCCTGATTGTCGGAAGGAGCCTCGGCTTTAAGTTGCGGCGGCAGTTGGGCTTGAATGCAGTGGAACCCGCATAAACACTGCTTGTCTTGAAGTCCAGAGCGGAGACTAAAACAGAATCCCACTCTCTCCGCCATATTTTCAATCGCTTGCAAACCACGAAATCACGGAAATCAGTTGATCTTGCCCAAGGCGAGGCGCACCACTTTCGAGTGCGCCAGCACCATCTCATCCGTCACAACGTCCCCGTAAATATTCATGGTGGTGTGGATGTCGGAATGCCGCATTAACTTCTGCTGTACCGTTTTGAAAGGCATCCTGAAACACAGGGAAATACGTTAGAGCCGATACGCCATTCCTACTTCCTCTGCGGAAGAATGACAGTTCAAGCCAAGTTGCGACGGGTGGAGGCTTCTTGGTCCAAAACAACAATTGCAATACTATTGGACGTTAGTGGTTAGAGTCCAGTGCCCCGTTCCGCGTCCATTGGGATTAAAGTTGATGTCGTTGGATCGAACGTGCGTTTTACCATCCTCATTAACCCAATCGTAGGTATATGCACTGTTTGTCTTGTAAACCTGTCCAGTGGTGGGATCGTATCGTTTCTGCACGCCAAGAGCGTAATCGCACCAATCGTCGGCCATGCGTTGTTGGGAGTTCATGCCTTCTATCGCACGCCGGTTGGACCTGTCATATCCCTGTTGCATGGCCGCCATTAATTCCTCATGCCGTTGAAAACTCAGATCCATGCCGCTCCGGAACGCTACTCCATTGGCAACGATCTGCCCGACAAGCCTCGCGGTTTGCTGTGCCGTGAGCTGTCCCCTCCCTTGGTACCATGCGGGATTGATTTTCGGCCACGACGCGGACTGCGACATTGCTTTACCCTCTGGGGCCCAGATCAATTCCACATATGCGCTACAAATGTGGTTCGGAACATTTCGCATCGGCGGGAGGTACGCCCTAAAATCGCAAATGATATGCACCATCAGCACTTCGTCCTCCCGGATGCTGTTGATCTTAAATCTCGTGAGAGCGCGAGCTATATCCGAATTCGAGTGTCCTCCGAGCATATGGGGATTCCGGTCGGCTTCGCCCGTCAAATCCTGGACGTAATCGACCCCCAAGAGCCTGACCATATATTGCAAAAAGTCAGCCGCACGAATCGGCCCGTTGTAGGGCGGGCAATCGGATTTCGGCCCCGGCTCGTATGGAGCATTGCTCGACCATGCCCAGTCGAATCGTGGCAGCTCTTTGTGGCCGGTGAGTCCGTCGGCGCTACTGGCACGGTAGAAATGGGACACCACGTTGCTGCAGGAACTTCCCTGCACCAACCCCCCTTGAAACACCCAGTCCGATGGAAGCATCATCCGGGAATAATCCAAACCCACAATAGGATCGAAGATTCGGACCATTTTCGTACCGGTGGCCGGGCCAGAGTCCGGAGCGACTGCGCCGGCGCTCAGCTCTCGGCGCCTGGCATCGTATTCCTGCTGCGTGAGCAAGCGTTTCTGTACGCCTCGTTCCGGGGCGGAGGTGGACTTTGATCCTCGCCCCGCCCGGCGTTCGAATTTGCGCTTGCTAGCGCAGCCCGCTTTGCTGCGCATTCATCGGGAGAAAGAACTCCCGATGAGCACGCATCCTCCAGCGCTCGCAGTTTCTTTGCCTCCGGCCCCAAAGCTGCATTTCCCTGTCGGCGCGTAGTCTGGTTCGAGTTGCCCGCACTCGGCATTCCTGCGCTGCCATTTCCCAGCCGAAAGCTCCTGACGATGCCATCCAGTACCGGCTTGATGCTGGAGTATTCCGACGAAAAAGACGACGTGTTACAGATCAAGATCTCGGCGTTTGTTGTCGCAACTGCGACAGTCATAATCGCCGTTCCATGTTGTGGATCGTTGCACGCAACCTGCAAATACAACCCAGGTTGGCCTGCGAGGGTCGCGTCTCCACGCCGGAGGAGTTCAGCCTCCGGGCACTCTTGCAAGAGCTGCTTTTCGATGCTGTCCAGAACTTCTCTGGGTGGCGGCGTAGACCCGTCCGCCGATGGCGCAACTTCGAGGCTGACGCTCACGTTCCCTTTGCTGATTGTCACTTCGCTGCTCTCCTGGTGTTTCTCAGCATGCCAACCGGCCGGAACGTCTACGGTGAAGTTCCCTCCGGGATCCCGGTACATCGTCTGCGCCGAAGCGCACACGGCAAACAACAGGAAGCAGGTAATCGCCATGCCAGCCGCCCGAATTCGCCCGAACTGGCATGAAAACGTGTGTTCGCTGAAGCGATTCTTGTAGGCAGGGATTTTCATTTTGAGTTCCCGAGCGGCCGGCATTGTACACCCAGTTGTCTCCTTAAAGACCACTGGGGACGGCCGGGACGGAACAACGTGCCAGTTGATATGCTCGAAATGATTTTTCCAACATCGCTCTCTCATTTACCGTTTCTTGGACCGATTTTGCTGGCTGCTACCGCTTCGACTATCCTGCGGGCAATGGCAGCATCGCTATGCTCCGCAGCATCACTCCGAACTGCTGCCGATTGAGGGTCGTCACGACAGTGTTTGAATCCGCCCACTCCGTAATGCCCTGATCACGTGTCTCACCAGCAAATCTTAGCGCTCATGAATTAAGCAGGCTAGCGTGCAAACGAGGCCGCCTTTATGCTGGTCGCGTGAACCCGCCCGCGAAGGAACTCGGCGTAAGAAGTGAACTTGGCCGAGTGGATACGGAAACTCTCAGCCGATCAAAAATCTCTGCATAGGTCAGGAATCATGAAGCGCCTGCTCTCAGCAACCGCATTGCTGCTCGCATCTCTGTGTGCAACCGCACAAACGCCGGATCTTATCCATACCCCTTACGGGACGGTCCGCAGGGCGCCGGTCCCGGAATGCACGGCGAGCAAGCACATCAATGTGTTCTTGCGGTATGACAACACGCCCACGTGGGCGATCGATGCCGTCGGCCGCAAGACCGATAGGTTCGTCTACGCCACGGTCGCCGTCCAGTTTGTGAAGGACTTGGAATACGTCCTGCAACCCAGGGGTTTCTGCGGGTTTAATTCTTTGCTCTACCAGGACCCAACGGCTGACGATGTGACCCCGGATTCAAGTTTGGCCGCCAACCCGGCGGAGGACGCAACTTTGGAAACTGAACCTCCCTATGTTCTGGTTTCAGCCAGCCCCACCGCCTTGTTTACTTCCTGCAGGACGAAGAACCTGTCCGCGTGCGCAGCCGCCGGCCTGGACAATGAAATCATATTCGGCTTCCGCAACCGTTGGATAAGCTATACCCCGGAACATGTGCATGTGTACCTCTTGCACGACCCGCGGCATCATGAGGAAAACATAGCTGCGGATGGAATGGATGCCAACAAGATCATTGAGATCATCGAATGGACGGCAAACAGCATCCCCGCCACCAAAGCAAAGATCATCTTCGAAGGCCAGGAACTGGCGAAACCTGATAGCTGCAAGGCGAGTCACTAGCCACATAACCGATCTG
>Ga0116221_1003106_pt1 | contig 10789 bp, 8 predicted proteins | sample Sb_taG_5_FD_88965 | JGI IMG/M metagenome (GOLD analysis project Ga0116221, IMG submission 88965) | Peat soil microbial communities from Weissenstadt, Germany - Sb_50d_8_FC metaG | ecosystem: Environmental > Terrestrial > Soil > Wetlands > Peat | place: Germany: Weissenstadt | collected 2010-09-21 | reverse complement strand
GGTTTTTCTTCTGGCTCTGGTGGGGCAGACCGCGAGAGCGCAGCAGCCCACCGATGGAGCCTGGCGCTTTCTCGTCTCGGGCGACTCCCGCAATTGCGGCGACGTCGTGATGCCCGGGATCGCGGAAACGGCGAAGAAGAATCAGGTCGCATTCTACTGGCACCTGGGCGACCTGCGCCGTACCTCCGGTGTCGATGAAGATATCGCGCACCAGCCCGACCGCATCGCCAAGCCGCTCGACGTCGCGGGATACGAAACTATCGAATGGCCCGACTACATCGAAAGCCAGATCAAGCCGTTCGGTTCCATTCCGTTTTTCCTGGGCATCGGGAATCACGAGACCATTCCTCCCCTTAAAACCCGCGAGGATTTCCTGCTGCAATTTGCGGATTGGCTCGATTCGCCGGTCTTGCGCGCCCAGCGGCTGAAGGACGATCCCAACGACTACCGCATGAAGACTTACTTCCATTGGATCGACCGCGGCGTCTCGTTCTACTACCTGGACAGCGCGACGGCCGATCAATTTGACGACGCTCAATTGAGCTGGTTCGAGCGCACACTTTCCAAGGACCTCGCCGATCCGGCCGTTACTACGATTGTGACCGGAATGCATAAGGCGCTTCCTGAAAGCATTTCCGCGGGACACAGCATGAACGAGTCGCCCACGGGGACCGAAAGCGGGCGCCGCGTTTATGCCGATCTGTTGCGCGCCCGGGACGAAGCGCACAAGCATGTCTACGTGCTCGCGAGCCACTCGCACTTTTACATGGACGGAATTTTCAACACGGAGTATTGGAAGCAGCACGGCGGCGTTCTACCCGGATGGATCGTGGGCACGGCCGGAGCCGTGCGCTATCCGCTGCCGCCAAACTCTTCCGATGCGCACGGGGCTCTAGTCAACGTGTACGGCTCGCTGCTCGGTACCGTGCAGCCCAACGGCGAAATCAACTTCGAATTCGAGCAGCTCCAGGAGAAAGATATTCCTGAGTCCGTCACCAATCGCTACGGCAAGGATTTCGTGCACTGGTGCTTCGCCGAAAATTCGCAGGCGAAGTAATAAGTAGCGCAGGCTTCAGCCTGTGGGTTTTTGTCCGACGAACCAAGACTGTCTTTGAGTCTGCGCTACTAAGCCCTGAGATAATCCCCCTGCCAATCCTTAATCAATTGCTTGATGGCCTTGCGATTGTCGAGCTTTTCGTCCAGAACTTTGCGCGCCAGGGCCGGAAGCTCCGCGTCGCTCGCAAAGCGCAAGGAAACCAGTTGCGCAACGTTGAACTCCGGGATGCGCGGCCGGAGATCCACCGGCAAGACTTCGGCAAGGCGCTGCCGCATTTCGAGGCGAATGACTCGATCCTGCACTGTCAGCGCAAAAACACGCGCGAAGAACGCGAGCACAAAAAACGCCAAGGCCATCAAGACACCGAGAACGGACCCATACGAAATGCCTGCTCTTACTAGATGAACGATTGACCCGACTAGATTGATGAGGAACACCGGAAGGACGAACATGTGAAAAAGCGGCACAAGGCGGACGTGATTCTTTAAATTCTGCGGTTTCTGGTTCGCCATACTGGGTCACCATCCTCTCGTCTGCGAATTGGAATCTCAGCGCACGGGTCCGGGAAACGACGAAATCAGCATGCACCGGATTCTAGCAGAGCTATTTACGGAGCGGGTGCCGGAATTCTGCGGACCCCTGGTAGGACAGTCCGCCGGGGCGGACTGTCCTACCAGGATCGCGACCCTCAAGTTAATTTAGGGAACGGCGGGCAAAGTTACCGCTTTTGAAATTCCGGCGAGCCCAGTACCAGGCCGGTAATCAGTCCCACGTTCACCTGGGTCACGGGATCGTCAAGCTTCGCGCCCAGGATTCGTGGTTCCACCATTTCCTTTTCCAGCGTCGCGCGGGTCGAGTCGGAAACTTGCCCTGCGAGGAACTCCATCTCGACCCGATCGAGCGCCAATTGAGGGTTCGCCCGAACGTCCGCGCCCACCAGGGAGTTGATGTCCACTTGCGCGCCGCGCACCTTGTTGCTAGTCAGAGCGACCGCAAAATTCACGCGATTCAAGAGCGCACCGGTGCTGACCCACGTGACCGCCTTGTCCGAATAGCCGTTGGGCGGCAGGCACTGATACAGCGGTTCACCGATGCGCGCAACCCACTGCGCGAGTTGCAACGGCTGGTCCACGTCCGCGCCCAGCGCGCGCGTTGTGGAAGCCACGAGCTCGAACGGCGTCTTCACTTTGGCGCGGAACGCCGCCCGCGACCAGAACTCCGGCGAATAAATCATCGTCGTCATGACGGCGCGGATGTCGCCTTTGGATTTTTCAAATGTTTTGGCCATGCGCGCGACAAGCGCAGGAGGCGGATCGTCCGACACAAAATGCTCCGCCAGTTGCAGTGAGATATGGCGCGCCGTGTGCTGATCCTTCACCAGCAGATCGAGGACTTGCTCGCCGTCCTTCAACCCGCCGCCTTTTATTTTTTTCCCGAGCACGAGTTTCGGGTCGGGATCGTGAATTCTGTCCTCAAAATAAAACACGGGATTTTCGCGCGGCGACTCAATCGTCCATCCCGTGAACGCGCGCGCGACTTCGATGACGTCTTCCTGCTTGTAGCCGCCATCCACGCCCAGCGTTTGCAACTCCATCAACTCGCGGCCGTAATTTTCGTTCAGCCCGCGTTTGGGTCCAAGAGGCGGCAGTTTTTCGCCCGGCCGCACGCGTACCGGATGCTGCTTCAAACGGTCAAAGGCGTGCGGGTCCGCGCTCGACGAGTTATCGAGATAGAGCAGCATCGCCGGGCTCTTCGCGGTGGCTTCCAGCAACTCGCGAAATTTTCCGAGCACATGCGGGCGGATCGCGTCCCGTTCGTACGGGATCAGATACCAGCGGTCCGTGTCCTTGTAGATAAAAATGTTGAAATGGTTAAACCAGAAATCGGAAAGTTGCTCGGCGAGCTGCCGCTCGCTGTAAACTGCCCGGATCACTTTCGCTTCCATCAATTCGTTTACAATTTCATTCTGGTCCTTGAGGGGCAGGGAATTCATTCCGCCCGGCTGTTTGGCCAAATCCCGCAAGTGTTTCTGATATTCGTCAACCTTCATCCCCAGCCGCTTGGCTGCAATGTCCTGCGGCGGATATTGTTCGAGCAGTTCCGCGGCGCTGAGCCCCAACGCCGGGAATTGCGCGAGGCGCGCATCCACCACAGGGTCGCTGATATTTTCCGGATGAAGCTGCGACTGAATCCAGTTCTCGAGACCAGTTTTTTCAATTTGTTCCACCTGGCCGGGCCGAGGCCCGAATCCAAGCCGGTTGAGGGCGTGCAGGATGGCTTCCTGTTGGTTCAGTTCGCGGATTGGAAGTTTGCCGGCGAAGTTCGCATTCCCGCTGCTTTTGTCGCTCCCGCTCGGTGGCAATGGAGGCGGATACATTGCCGCAACGCTGCGGCGAGGGCCGGCCCAGGTTAGCGTCGCCAGAAACATCGCGGCCAGCAGTCCCGAACCAATGATTTCAGCCCATCGCTTCATGGTTCAATCATACGATTCTCAACCCCAAACGACGCAAAAAGTTCCGCTCCCCCGCGAGCAAACTCCCACCATGAGCGTGATTTCTCCGCGCCCTCGCTTTTCTCAGCGCCCTCTGTGTTAACGCCTTTGACTTAGCTTTTCGGCCGTAAAAGCTCAACACAGAGTGCACAGAGAAAATCGAGAACACGGAGAAAGAAGCGACGCTACATGGTTGACACAATCCACTCGCAGCCATACGATTTCCTGTAAATTCAAACAAAGCGCACCGGCGAGCCGCATTGCGAAATCTCGCCTGCTCGAGAGGTTCGGGCGACCGGAGGTAGGGCATGAGACTTAACGCACCAGGCATGGATCGTCGCAGCTTCCTCAAAACGAGCGCCACTGGCGCAGCCGGATTGCTAATCGGCTTTTATTTTGACGGCGATGTCGGATCGTTGGCCGGGACTGCTGATGCGCCCGTCGTACTCAATGCCTGGATCCACGTCGGCACGGACGACCTCGTAACAATCCTCATCGACAAGTCGGAGATGGGCCAGAGCATCTTGACCGGCCTTGCGATGATCGCCGCGGACGAGCTCGATTGCGACTGGAAAAAGGTCCGCACCGAATTCGCACCCGCCGACAAAGTTTACTTCAATCCCCGGTTCGGCGCGCAGGGCACGGGAGGCAGTTCCGGCACTCCCACGTCGTGGGACCCACTGCGCAAAGCCAGCGCGACGGCGCGCGCCATGCTCCTTGAAGCAGCGGCGCAAAAGTGGGGCGTCGACGCGTCGCAGTGCAACGCGGAAAACAACACGATCTTGCATGCTCGCACGAAGCGCCGCCTGACCTACGGCAGTCTCGCGGAATCAGCGGCAAGACTGCCCGTTCCTCAGAACGTGCCGCTCAAGACTCCGAGCCAATACACCCTGATCGGCAAGGCCACGAAGCGCCTCGATACACCGGACAAGGTGAATGGCAGCGCGAAGTACGGGCTAGACGTGCGCCTGCCGGGAATGCTCTACGCGGTGATTGCGCGCTGCCCGGTATTCGGCGGGAAAGTCGCAAGCTTCGATGCGGCCAAAGCGAAGGCGATTCCCGGCGTGAAAGATGTTATTCAGATTTCGAATGGCGTTGCCGTGATTGCAAACAACACATGGATGGCGATGCAGGGCCGCCGCGCGCTCGAAGTGCAATGGGACGAAGGGCCGAATGCAACGCTCACGAGCGCCCAAATCAGCAAATCGCTTGCGAATGCCGCCGCGAAGCCTGGGGTGGTAGCCCGAAAAGAAGGTGACATCGATGCGGGGCTCGCCAGCGCGGCGACAAAGATTGAAATGGACTACGAGGTTCCATTCCTGGCGCACGCCACGATGGAGCCGATGAATTGCACCGCGGATGTCCGCGCGGATCGCTGCGACGTATGGGCGCCCACACAAGCTCAGACCAGTTCCCAGGCTACGGCGGCGAAAATCACGGGCCTCGACACCGGCTCCGTATTCGTCCACACAACTTTTCTCGGCGGCGGATTCGGATGCCGATTTGAAGCCGATTTTATCGGCGAAGCGGTGGAAGTTTCAAAGGCCATGGGCGCTCCGGTCAAGGTGACCTGGTCGCGCGAAGATGACATGCAGCACGATTACTATCGCATGGTTTCCCATATGCGAGCCACGGCTGGCCTCGACGCGGACGGCTGGCCGGTCGTCTGGTCGAGTCGCGTCTCCTCTCCGTCTCTTCTGGCCCGGTTCGGGCCGCTCAAGGACAATTTCGATCATCGAAGCGTCGAGAGCCTGGACAGCGTTCCTTACGCCATTCCGAATATCCTTGTTGATTATCAACTGGTAAACACAGGCGTCCCCATCGGCTTCTGGAGATCGGTGGGCGCCTCGCAAAACGGTTTTTTCCTGGAGAGCTTCATCGACGAAATTGCCACGGCTGGGAAGAAGGATCCCTACGAATTGCGCCGGCGCCTGCTGGCGAAATCGCCGAGACACCTCGCCGTGCTGGAAACCGCCGCGGAAAACGCGGGATGGGGCAAGCCGCTGCCCGCGGGCCGGTTTCGCGGCATCGCCCTCGTGAGCTCGTACGACGGCTACGTAGCCCAGGTGATCGAAATATCGGTGAATCGCAAGGAACGCACTCTGAAGGTTCACCGCATGGTTTGCGCCCTCGATTGCGGCCGGATTGTGAATCCTTCGAGCATCGACGCGCAGGCTCGCAGCTCCATCGTTTACGGGTTGACGGCCGCGCTGCACAGCGCCATCACCATCGACCGCGGGCGCGTGCAGCAGACGAATTTCAACGACTACAAAATGTTGCGCTTCGACGAAATGCCCGACGTGGAAGTCCACATTATTCCCAGCGATCTGCCGCCCACCGGCGCCGGTGAATTCGTTGTGCCGCCGGTTGCCCCCGCGCTGTGCAATGCGATTTTCGCGGCGACCGGCAGACGAGTCCGCCGCCTGCCCATCCGACTCGAGGATCTGGCCTAATCAGGAATCTTGTGGGACAGCCACTCTTGGCTGTCCGGTTTTGGCTGTCCTACAAAAATCCAAACCGTAAGCAATTGACTCGGTAACCGAGGTTGACACCAGAATTCGGCGGGTCTACCGTTTTAGATAGTGAAGAATAACTGAATTTAGGGCTTAGGAGGTTCCATGGAAATTGACCGAAAGACTTTTCTCGACAGTCTCGGCGGTCCCGAAGCCGCCAGCCGGATGGACTCCGAAGCGCGAGCGGACGCCCTGGAATCTCACATGATGGCCCAGTTGAACCGGGCGAAAACGGGCGATCCCGCGTGGGACCAAATAAAACCCGAGAAATATCCTACCGTTGCCGAAGTCGAGGCGCAGATCGAAACGCGGAAATACCGCGAAGGTGTCGGTTTCATGTACGTTCCGCGCACGGGCGAAAATGTAAGAAGACTCCCGCCAATGCCCGCCAATCCCACATTATTTGATTTTTTCAAATTCCGTTTCATGGACACGTCCAACCACGTTCTGCAAAGCGCAAACCTGGCGATGAAGAACGGCATGAAGGAAGAAATTATTCTTGCTTGCCTGCTTCACGATGTGGTTCAGGAAATTATTCGCACCGACCACGGCTGGTAGGGAGCGCAACTCTTCGAGCCATACGTCCCGGAAAAAGTCAGTTTCGCCATTCGCTACCATCAGGCGCTGCGCTATTATCCCGACCCGTCCGTTGGTTACGAGTATCCGGATCTCTACCGGCAATTATTTGGCGCCGATTACGTTCCCCCGCCCTACATCGAAGCGACCTACCAGATGGTTCGCAAGCACCCGTGGTACATGGACGCGCGCCTGGTCACGGTGAACGACTTGTACGCCTTTGATCCAAACGCCGTGGTTTCCATCGAGCCATTCATCGATATCATCGGACGCCACTTCAAGCAGCCGAAAGAGGGGCTGGGAAATGACGGCAGCCCGGTCGCTCACATGTGGCGAACAATTGCCAGACCTGATCAGCCTTTGTAAGCGCGTCTCTCATAGAGATGAGTTTCAGTGGCGCCGGCGTCTCGCCGGCGTTTTTGTGAACTGTAGAAATCGGAAAAATCGCCTGCGGGACGCCTGCGCCACAGAATACCCGCGTTTGATGAGCCGCTGGTTTCCTTTCCATCGACAAGGTTTGTTGTGATACATAAGGGCGAGAAAAATGTGGAGGAATATGTGATTAGGAAAATCAGCATTGCAATCACACTCGCCGTAGCCATTCTGGCGCTGAGTGCCAGTTTGTTTAGTTTATTTGCTCGCGGGACTTCGGCGCAAACCACTGCTCTTCGCGTGCTGGTCTCGGACGGCATGAAGACGGTCGTGGAGGAACTCACTCCGCAAATCGAACATTCGACCGGACGAAAACTTGCGGCGCAATTTAACTCCTCGAAAAATTTGAGGGATAAAATCCAGGCCGGCGAACCATTTGACGCCGCGATTCTAACCTCCGATGTGCTGGACGATTTGATCAAGCAAGGAAAAATCGCAGTCGCCGGACGCGCCGAAATTTCCCGCACCGGAATGGGAATGGGCGTTCGCGCCGGAGCCCCGAAACCCGACATCAGCACGCCTGATGCGCTGAAGCGAACTTTCTTGGCCGCAAAATCCATCAGCTTCAATCCGACCGGCGCAAGCGCGGCGCACACGTACGATATGTTTGCGCGTCTCGGAATCACGGACGCCGTCAAATCCAAATTGATGCTCGATGCGGAGGCAGGACGCCCTCAGATGAACGTCGCCGGAGGCAAGGCGGAACTCGTCATTTCGCTGATTCCCGAGATCAGGTTTTTTCCGGGAGTGGATCTCATCGGCCCGATCCCGCCTGATTTTCAAAGTTACATAAATTTCGCCGCCGGCATCGCAACGAACGCGCAGGAGAAAGACGGCGCCAAAGCGCTGATTCAGTTCATTACTGGAGCAGCAGTCGTGCCAGTCCTGAAAGCCAAAGGCATGGAACCGCATAAGTAGCACAGCCACTCTTGGCTGTGTGGTTTTGGCAAGTACAGCAAGAACCACACAGCCAAGAGTGGCTGTGCTACCAGCCCCAATCACGCGCGAACAGCGGAGCCTCGCGCTGCGACGTATTCGCGCATATTGGCATCGAACGCCCGTTCGAGCTTCTGCACGAGCGGCCCCATCACGACGGAATACCGGTGCCCCGAAATTTCGCTCACTCCAAGCAGGCTGCGGTTGGTGGAAGTAATGAACACTTCGTCCGCGGCGTAGAGATCCTCCAGCGTCTGTGTTTTCTCGCTCATGGGCACTCCTGCGCGCGGAGCGATTTCCAGAAGCACGCTGCGCGTCACGCCTTCCAGGCACCCCGACGAAAGCGGCGGCGTAAAAACCGCGCCATCCTTCACGCAAAAAATATTTGCGGAAGTGCACTCGGCCACCTCGCCGCGTTCGTTCAGCAAGATGACTTCGGTCCAGCCCGCCTTTTGCGCTTCCGCCAGATGCCACACGTTGTTCAGCCACGCCGTAGTTTTCACGCCCGCGAGCGGCGAGGCCGCGTGGCGGCCGTTTTCGGCAACCCCCAGGCGCGCTTCCCCTGAATAGACCGGAAGTCCCGCCGTGCAAAGTATCAGGTCAACTTCGGGCATTGGCTCACCGCTCTGCCAGAACCCGACGCGGTTGTAGATCATGTAGATTCGAGCCGTGCCTTCCACCACTTGATTGGCGGCCAGCAGTTCGCCCAGGTGCCGCCGCACTTGCGCCGGATCGAAAGCAAAAGGCAGCCGGATGCGCCCCGCATCTTTTTCAAGCCGACGCCAGTGCCGTTCGTAGGCGAAAGCCTCGCCCTGAAAAACACGCATCGTCGTGAATAGGCCCCAGCCGTTCGTGAGTCCGGCCTGGCCGGGCGAAAGTCGCGCCTCCTCGACGGGAACAATTCGGTCATTGTGAAAAATCAGCCGATGGATCAAGTGGACCTCGTGCGCGCCTGTCGCAAAGCGCCACGGTATTCTATCTCACTCCGGCCAGATGACGTTGCCCTCGCAGAATACTTGGTGATGAAGGAGGCAATCATTTCACCGGGAGTCGTTAGCGTGTCACCCAGCTGTGATGCGATCTTCCGGCACTTCGACCTCTGTAACCCCGCGGAAAGAGAAGAGCAGCTTGATCAGATATTGCGGAGGATTTTCGGAAGTTTGGCGCACGATGTGGCCGACTGCGGCAGTTACAGCGGCGTGGAAGAGAACGCTTCCAGCCTGCAATCCGGCAAGATTCACGCGCACGGCCTGTCCCGGCTGAAGGGAAGCCACAACTCACCTCGCGTCAAATTGTGTGCTTGTTTCCCGCCGATTGCAAACCAGCTTGCTGTCGGGATTTTAGTAGGACAGCCACTCTTGGCTGTCCCTGCGCGCCTGGGTGAATCTGTGAGGGACAGCCAAGAGTGGCTGTCCTACTGCAAACTGCCCTGCATTGTCACTTAGGGTGGCGGGGGATAAGATGCAGCGCCGCGGCCATTTTTTCTGTTCGCCGCCGCGATGGAGACGTCCATGCGACCCGTGAGAACACTGCATCCTTTGAAATCAATTCTGGCTGTCGCGGCAATTGCTGCGCTCTCCGGCTGCTCACGAGGACCGAGTCCTCCGACAGCTGCGCTGGCATCGTTTTCGGGCGATCGCATCCTGAACCATATCCGCATTCTTTCTTCGGATGAATATGAAGGGCGCGGGCCGGGCTCCAAGGGCGAACAACTGACGATAAAATATGTCGAGGACCAGTTTCGCTCGGCGGGCATGGAACCCGGCAATCCGGATGGAACTTATTTGCAGAGCGTTCCTCTCGTCGGCATCACACCGGATAGCGGGATGAAGCTCACGCTTACGGGGCACGGGCGCACCCTCGAACCGAAATTTCAGGACGATTTCGTCGCGTGGTCCAAGCGCGTGACCGACACTTCTGCAATCGACGCCGACATGGTCTTCGTTGGCTACGGCGTGCAGGCTCCGGAATTTCAATGGGACGACTTCAAGGACACTGACGTAAAGGGCAAGATTCTCGTTGTGCTCATCAACGACCCGCCCGTGTCCGATCCGGCGGATCCCTCCAAGCTCGATCCCAAGACATTCGGCGGCGTAGCCATGACGTACTATGGCCGTTGGACCTACAAATTTGAAAAGGCCGCTCAGCTGGGCGCCGTCGGATGCGTCATCATTCACCAGACCGACCGCGCCGGCTATCCCTGGGAAGTGGTGCGCAATAGCTGGAGCGGAACGCAATTCGACCTGGCCACGCCCGACAAGAACATGGGGCGCCTCGCCGTGGAAAGCTGGATCACGGCGGACTTCGCCACGAAATTGTTTCATGCCGCCGGGCAGGATCTCGACAAGCTGATCGCTGCCGCCGCCCGCCGCGATTTCAAGCCTGTCCCGCTCGGCATCCACGCCAAGCTGGCCATCCACAACACGCTGCAAACGATCGATTCACACAATGTAATTGCGAAACTTTCAGGGAGCGATCCCGATCTGAAGAATACGTTCGTCATTTACACGGCGCACTGGGATCATTTCGGCATCGGGCCGGAAGTGAACGGCGACAAAATTTATCACGGCGCGGTCGACAACGCTTCGGGCGCCGCTGCGCTTCTCGAAATGGCGCGCGCGTACAAAGCGCTTTCAAGGCCCCCGCGCCGCACAATTCTTTTTCTCTCCGTTACGGCGGAAGAGCAAGGCTTGCTTGGCTCGCGATACTACGCGGAGCATCCGCTGTATCCGCTCGCGCGCACCGCGCTGGACATCAACATGGACGGGATGAACGTGAACGGGC